>Ga0208826_1000005_pt1 | contig 375098 bp, 307 predicted proteins | sample AD_UKC115_MetaG_FD_184451 | JGI IMG/M metagenome (GOLD analysis project Ga0208826, IMG submission 184451) | Active sludge microbial communities of municipal wastewater-treating anaerobic digesters from Hong Kong - AD_UKC115_MetaG (SPAdes)... | ecosystem: Engineered > Bioreactor > Anaerobic >...
GTAAATACTTTGGTTGAGAAGGTCTATATCCACAAGGATCGGTCTTTAGAGGTTACGATCCGTTTAAATCTCCTCCAGATGATTCGGCAACGACCTAGTGCGGACCAAGTCCCACAGGCCGGAACTTGTAGCCGTATATTAGCATCCCACGATCATTACCATCAGAGCGAATGCGGCGGGTAACCATCTCCACTGGCATGCCAATCTTGACGGGTTCTTCACCTAAATCGGTCAATTGGGCTGTGACCATAGGTCCTTCAGCCAGCTTAACCACCGCTACCGTATAGGGAGCATTTTCTTCAAATCCGGCGGGGGCATCACTCATCACCGTATAAGAATATACTTCACCCTGCCCGCTGAACTGATAAGAGGTTTTGGCTTCACCGCTGCAATAGGGGCATACATCGCGCGGTGGAAAGATCTTCGCTTCACAATGAGGGCAAATTTCACCCACAAGGGCATAGCGTTGTTTTCGTAATCTCCAATGACGAGGTATTTCCATTTTTTCTCCTTGTTGCAGGATAGAGTCTAATTAATGATGACTCTCAAAACCTATCAAATTAGCTTTACACCTTTAAAATATGCGTGACGGCAGTGGAAGCCGGACCACCCAGGGTTTGCACCATTGCCAACCGGGCATTGGGCACCTGGGCAGCGCAAGCCTGCCCGCGCAATTGGGTTACTGCTTCTGCAATTTGATAGATGCCAGTAGCGCCAACCGGGTTGCCACGCGCTTTCGAACCACCCAATGTCAGCATGGGAACATGTCTATTCTCTCCCAATTTCCAGCCTTCGCCAGGGTGAGCAAAGCCAGCGGCTTCCAATGCAAGTACCGCATAGATGCTGGTGAAATCATCCATTTCGAACAGATCAACATCTGTGGGGAGGATTCCTGCCTGACGGCAGGCTCGTTCGATAGAAAGTCTGGCAGCATTGAAATTCAGAGGATCAGTGCGATCATACAGGGCAAGGCTGTCTGTAATCAGGCTCGAACCCAGTACCCTCACGGGCTTCTGTGAAGGATTCTTGGGGAGTAATCCAGAACGGGTGAGGATGACTGCTGCCGCGCCATCGGCATAAGGAGCAATGTCATACATGGTCAATGGGTCAGTAACTATATCTGCCTGCTGTATCACTTCTGGTTTGATCGCCTTGCGGTACATGGCATTTGGGTTATGCACCGCATTGTCATGAGCCAGTAAGGGTATCCAGGTGAATACATCATGTGATACGCCATACTGATACATATAGCGTTGCATCAATAAAGCAGCCTGCGCAGCAGGGGTGACACCTTCAAATCCCTCGTAATCGAAATCCAGAGCGGTTGCCATGATCTTTTCGATCCCATCGGTTACATCGGTGATCTTATCCACACCGAGTGCCATCGCAATATCCACATAGCCCGAAGTGACCGCCAGGTATGCCATGCGGAAGGCGGCTGCACCAGAAGCTTCAGCAGCTTCGACTGTGTAGGATTCAATGCCCGTCAGACCGGTATTATCTGTTATCAGTGCACCCAGGTTTGCCTGGTGGCTGATCATCGAGCCGAGAAAATTGCCAATATAGAGCGCTTGGGGTTTCATCCCGCCACTGTCTTTTTCAGCAGCCAGAATTGCCCTGGATGCCAGAGACCGCAGAGAAACATCCCAATGTTCGCCAACGGGGGTCATGCCAATGCCAGCAATCACAACATCTGTCATGGTTTACTCCATGGTAATCTTGCGGCGCATGCGCACATATTGGGCATAATCGATCTGCGTTCGTCGGGAGATGTAATCCTGGGTTGTGGCTGCCTTTTTCTGGCGTTCAGTAATGGTATCCGTGATCTTTAATCCAAAGGCATCTGAGCCTGAACCGGAGCCATACGAGACAACCAGGATCCGGTCGCCGGGTTTGGCGATATCCAATATCGCCGATAAACCGATCAGTGAAGAACCTGCATAAGTATTACCGATCATTGGTACCAACAACCCGTCTTTGATCTGCTCTGGTTTGAAACCTAATAACTTAGCAGCCCGCTGTGGAAATTTGGCATTAGGTTGGTGAAAAACCGCAAAAGTATAATCTTCAGGCTGGGTGCCGCTGGCTTCCAGGTAAGCGGTTGCAGCCGATGTGATATGTTTGAAGTAAGCTGGTTCGCCAGTAAAACGCTGACCGTGTTCGGGGTATTTCTTTCCCTCGCGCCGCCAGAAATCCGGGGTATCGGTGACGAAAGAATAAGTGCCTTCGATTTCAGCCAGTGCTTCTGCGGCTGGTCCAAGAATAAAAGCGGCGCCACCTGCAGCAGCAGTAAATTCCAATGCGTCGCCCGGCCTGCCCTGAGCGGTATCCATCCCCACTGCCAGGGCGTACTTTCCCATTCCAGAACCAACCAGCCCAATCGCTGCCACAAAAGCTTCCGTCCCAGCTTTGCAGGCGAATTCCCAATCCCCCGATTGGATATTCGTGGATGCTCCAATAGCCTCTGCCACCACAGTGCCACTGGGTTTGACAGCGTAAGGATGAGATTCTGAGCCTACCCATACCGCACGTAGCTCAGCGGGATCAATTCCAGCCCTTGCCAGCGCATTGCGAGATGCCTCGATAGACATGGTGATCACGTCCTCATCCAATCCGGGCACTGCTTTTTCCTTCACCGGCAGCCCACCCTCCGAACCCTTCCAGATACGGGCGATTTCTGCTGCGGGGATACGATAGCGCGGTATATACGCGCCATAACCAATGATCCCCACCGGATGTACAGGTTTCATTAGTAAATCAGGAGCAGCTTTGGATGCAGCTTCCATATTATTTCATCTCCTTCAATAATTCCATCGCACGATCAATGCGTATATTTTTCTCAGCTACCATTTTTTGAGCCAGCTCTTCCACCTGGTCGGGTCGAGCACCGGCTGCCACAGCGATCTGACGGGCATGCAGTCCCATGTGTCCCCTTTGAATTCCTTCGGTGGCAAGGGCGCGCAGTGCAGCCAGGTTTTGCGCCAGCCCAACTGAGACAATGATCTCTGCCAGTTCCGCTGCGGTTTTTACCCCCATCAATTTCAGATTCACTTTAGCAGTCGGATGGACACGTGTAGCTCCACCGATGATCCCTACCGCCATGGGCATTTCAAGATCACCCACCAGGTTACCGTTGACGTCTACGCCCCATTTGCTCAAACTGGTATACCTTCCGCTGCGTGCTGCATAAGCATGCGCACCTGCTTCGATAGCCCGCCAATCATTGCCCGTGGCGATCACTACCGCATCCACACCATTCATGATGCCTTTGTTGTGGGTTGCCGCCCGGTAAGGGTCCGAGGCAGCGAATGCCCAGGCAGCGATGATGCCATCGCGTACCATCTCGGGTGTATACGACTCAAACGCCAGCTTTTCCAATGGGATGGTCACATGAGCACGTGCCAAGCGTTTATCTGCCAGGTTGGAAAGAATACGCAGAAGAACCCTGCCACCGCAGATATCTTCTACAAGAGGAGCAAGCTTTTCAACAGCAGTATTCACTGCATTGGCGCCCATCGCATCGCGCACATCGTACAACACGTGTACCACGATGAATTTCCCGATTGGGCTTTCCTCGATCACCCGAATCTCAATTCCACGTGGTCCGCCGCCATTTTTTTCTAGCATCGGGTCCAAACCTTCAACTGCCTGCAACAGGAGGAACTTATTCGCTTCCAGCGCATTACGGGCAGCTTGCACATCCGGTAGGTCGATTACCTGGATCTGCCCAATCATCACTGGCTCATCCGCTTCAGCGTGAAATCCACCCCCTGTCTGTGCCAGTTTCGCCATAAAAGAAGCACCCGCCACTACCGATGGCTCTTCGATCATCATAGGTACTGGTACTTCGCGATCATTGATCACAAAATTACGGGCGATGCCCACCGGAAGGGTGTATAGCCCGACAACATTTTCGATCATATGGTCAGCCTGCTCAAGGGATAACCCTGCCTCTCCAGAGAGGATCTGCATTTCTTCTATGGATAATCCTGTCTGGTGTGCGATTGCTGCCAGCCGATCATCAGGATTCAGGTCATAAAACTTTGGTTCACTCATTTTTTTCAACTTTATCCGTGAAACAGTGTCAAAACCTATCAAACTTTTTGGTTGTTCGCTCTGTTGCAAGCATCGTGCAAAAATAATCCGCCTGCTACTGGAAACTCTCGAAAACAGGGATGATACCAGAAAACAGGCGGATAAAAAGGGATATGTGTTGGATCAAGCACCGGGTGGCAGTCCAACCATTTCCTCAAGCATACGGGTAGTAAGGGATTTGGGGCGCTCGATAGGTTTCCCCAGGGCGCGTGCCCAAACAGCATGTGCCGTGATACCTAAAATACGGCTTACTCCGAACAGTACAGTGTAGAAATCATACTGACTGACACCATAATGATGCTGCAGAGCACCGTTAATAGCATCGACATTGGGCCACGGATTCTTCACCTTGCCCTGCTTTTTCAAGAGAGGAGGGAGTACCTTGTAAACAAGCTGTACCAGCTGGTAAATTTCATCGTCCGGCATGTATTTCTGACCAAATTCAGCCTGCACGGTAAAGCGCGGGTCGGTGGTACGCAACACCGCATGACCATAGCCCGGGATCATATTTCCTTTTTGAAGCTCCTCTTCAAGGAAGATTTCCAGTTCACTTTCGGTAGGTAGTACACCAAACTGGTCATAGACTCCCAACAGCCACCGCAGACATTCCTGATTTGCCAGCCCATGCAAAGGACCCGCCAGCCCATGCATAGCTGCTGCACTGGTCAGATAAATGTCAGATAATGCAGAACAGACAAGGTGACCTGTATGTGCACTGACGTTTCCCCCCTCATGATCTGAATGGATCAGGAAAAATAATCTGCAAAGTTCTTTATATTCTTCACTATCTCCCTTACCGATCATATGAGCAAAATTTGCTGCCCAATCCAGATTCGGATCAGGAGAAATGAACAAACCATTTTGGTACTTCTTGTTATAAATATATGCAGCAATTACCATTAATTTACTGACCAGGTTCATACTGTCATCTAAAAAATATTTCCAATAATCCGTTTTAGGGGTGCCATTCTCATAATGCGGTGGGAACACAGCCTGTGGTTGTAGAGCTGTGATTGCAGTAGAAAGGAGGGTCATCGGGTGGGTTTCAGGAGGGAGTGCATTGATCACATCCCATACGTATTGAGGTACCTGGCAATTCTGCCGCCAAATATCTTCTACTTCCCAGGCTTCTTCTTCGGTTGGCAGGCTTCCTACCATAAGCAGGTAGTACAATCCACCACACATGGGATATTCAGCACCTTTCGAGTGTGGGAGAAAATCTAGCACGTCCTTGATGGAATACCCACGCAGGTAGATACCCTCAAATGGATTAAGGTAAGAAATATCGGTTACCTGGATTTGCACCCCGCGAATACCACCATAGATCTGTTCCACTGTAACATCACAGACCTTAAATTTTCCATATTTTCCGGTCAGAGTGGCAACTCTGTCGCGCCATTCCGGTAACTGCTCTGCAATTCGATCATGTATGATCATGCATTCCTCCTTGAATTACAAAATATCCCTGGTCAGACTAGGGATAAGGTTCTATACCCGGTTTCTGCCAGCATTAACGTCGATGAGCCGGCTGAGCCGGCAGGGGTGGGACGGGATGGCGGGATCCTAAAGCTTTGGAAATTTTCGCTGCTACCTGACAGACCTGAATGGCATGTTCGATGATTACATCATCGGTAAACCGTGCAGAAGGTCCAGAGATGTTAAGCGCACCAACCACTTCATTTGTGCGGTCAAAGATGGGTGCAGCTACACCAGTTGCTCCTTGAGTCCATTCACCTTTACTGACCGCATACCCTCTCTCCCTTGTTAATGCAAGGTCTTTTTGAAGGGCTACCCATTCGATAATGGTTGATTCAGTAAATGCGATTAGCTTGCTAGATTCGAGGATTTCATTACAGCGATGGGAGGGCAGGAATGCCAGCATTACTTTGCCTGCAGCGCCAGCATATAATGGCAATCGTTTTCCTACTCTTACTACAAAACGAACACTCTGTGGGCTTTCCAGACGCTCGATACATACCCGTTCATTACCTTCCAATACATACAGACTGACTGTTTCGCGAGTGATGCGATTCAATTCTTGTATGTAGGGATGTGCAACGACAGCGATGTCAGATGCTGCCAGATAAGTACCTGCCCAGGCTAAAACTCGTGTACCCATGGTATATAGCCGGGTGCGTGGATCTTGCGACAGCAGTCCCAGATCTCGCATGGTGTTCATGATCCTACCGGTTGCACTACTCGAAAGACCAACCAGACGAGCCGTTTCGCGCACGCCTAATTCAGTATTTTCCTGGGTAAAACAATCCAGGATGAGTACTGCTTTTTCAAGGGTGGAGGTGGGCGTTTCACTCATAGTGTCCCTATAATCTGGACAGCGTCCCGTATTATATGATAAAATTGTAGCAAAATACAGAAGAAGAGTCAAGAGGGAATATTTTCCTCGGCTATTTCAGGCATCAATGAGATCCTCTCCAGAAGTTTCCAATCAGAAAGGCAGCCCCATTCAAATCGAATCGGGCATCATTAGTGTTCCAACTCATCCCATCATTCCATTCATTGAAGGGGATGGTTGTGGTGTCGATATCTGGCCTGCAGCCAGGAGGATAATTGAATCAGCAATCCAGATTGCTTATCAAGGGCAGAGGCAGATCGTATGGCTGGAAGTACTTGCTGGGGAAAAAAGCCAGCGTTTGACCGGAGAGTCTTTACCGGATGAAACGCTATTTCAATTAAGAAATTTCCGAGTGGGTATCAAAGGGCCCCTCACAACTCCGGTAGGTGGTGGAAGCAGGTCATTCAATGTTGCATTGCGAAAAGCTTTAGACTTATACGCATGCATCCGACCTGTGCGCTGGTTTGAAGGTGTGCCAGCCCCCACTTGCCATCCGGAGAGAGCAAATTTCATCATTTTTCGAGAAAATACTGAAGATCTGTACAGTGGAATCGAATTCCCAGCCGGTACATCAAAGAGCATTGACATGTTAACCTGGTTGAAATCAAATTACCCCGATGAATTCCAGCGTTTGCGTTTCTCTGACGAAGTGGGATTGGGCTTGAAGCCCATCTCACGCGAAGGGAGTACCCGGTTGGTGCGGGCTGCCATTCGCTGGGCGAAGGTTAACCAGCTTCAAAGAGTTACTCTTGTTCATAAAGGGAACATCATGAAATACACCGAAGGTGCATTCAGGCAGTGGGGGTATGAAGTTGCAAGGCGCGAATTCGATGCGTATACCTACACCCAGCAGCAATGGGAAGAGACTCTTTCACAGTATGGTGAAGAAACCGCAACCCTCGAAAAGAAACAGGAATTGGGTAGTGGAAAGATCTTCATCAACGACATCATCACCGACGCTGCATTTGAACGTACTCTTACCCATCCGGAAGAGTTCGACGTTTTGGTTACCACTAATTTGAATGGCGATTACCTTTCCGACGCATTGGCTGCGCAGGTTGGCGGATTGGGTATTGCACCAGGGGCGAATATAAATTTTGAAACCGGAGCAGCTATTTTCGAAGCCACACATGGCACCGCTCCCACCATTGCCGGAAAGAATATCGCTAACCCTACCTCGCTTATCCTTTCAGGGCAAATGATGCTGAACTATCTGGGTTGGAAGGAAGCTGCCAACTTGATTGAAAAGGCTTTGGAGGCAACCTTCAAGGCAGGGATTTTTACTCAAGACTTTGTCGCGCCTCAGATGGCAAACCGGTCAGTCAACACATCAGAATTTGCTCAAACTGTGATCGATCAAATGGCGAAGGTTTCATCATGAAGACAATTTCTGATCCAATGAAAACCCTCTCCACCCTGGTAATCATGGGCAAGAAATATTCGTTCTTTGCCCTGGACAAGATAACTGGCATGACCTTGCCACAGCTCGAAAAGCTCCCCATTGTAATTCGCCTGTTGATGGAAAACATGCTGGTTCACTGCGATGACATAAAAGTGAATAAAGAAGATGTTCTGAACCTGGCAGGCTGGAAACCTGAAGAACAGGATAGACCGCTTGTTAAATTCACTCCTGGAAGAGTGATCATGCAAGATTTTACTGGTATACCCGTGTTGAATGATCTGGCTGCGCTTCGCTCTGCTCTGGCACGGCGCGGAGTTGACCCGTCAACGGTTGAACCTCTCATCCCGGTGGATGTTGTGGTTGACCACTCCATCCAGGTGGATTTTACTGGTATACCCGATGCTTTACAGTGTAATCAGGAACTGGAGATGGAACGGAATAGAGAACGTTACCGGTTCTTGAAATGGGCTCAACAGGCATTCAAGCAAGTAAGGGTGATCCCGCCCGGATCGGGAATCATTCATCAGGTAAACCTTGAAACTCTTAGCAGGGTGGTGATCACATCTCCCTGTGAAAACAGAGAACTTTTGCAGGCAGAGATGCTGGTCGGCACTGATTCGCACACTACCATGATCAATGGATTGGGAGTGATGGGATGGGGTGTTGGAGGGATTGAAGCATTGGCAGCCATGTTGGGGCAGCCTCTGGAATTTCCCGCACCAGACGTTTTAAACCTGGAATTGACTGGAAAGCTACCCGAAGGGGTAATGCCCACCGACTTAACCCTGACGATCGTTCAATTGTTGCGCAAAACCGGGGTAGTGAATGCCTTTGTTGAAGTAACCGGTAGTGGCAGCCAACAGTTATCTCTGGCTGATAGGGCAATGATTGCAAACATGACGCCAGAAACTGGCGCCACGACGATCTTTTTCCCCGTCGATGAAATCACACTCGATTATTTGCTCCTAACCGGTCGTGGGAACGCCCAGATTGAGAAGGTAGCTGCTTATCTAAAAGCCCAGCATTTGTTTTATAACCCTGATGCACCTCAGCCGGTATACAACCATACATTAACGTTGGATTTAGCGACAATCGAACCATCTCTGGCAGGTCCAAAAAGACCTCAAGATCGCATCATCTTGAGCCAGGTAAAAGAGAATTTTAAAAACGCTCTTGCCAGAAGCAAATCTGAAGGTGGATACGGAATACCTGAACAGGAGCGTTTGGAAATAGCATCCGTTGAGGTAAATGGAAACAGGATTGAAGTAGGACATGGTGCGCTTACGCTGGCAGCAATAACCTCGTGTACCAACACGTCCAACCCTTTGGTATTGATTGCAGCAGGGTTGCTGGCAAAAAATGCGCTGGCGCACGGACTTACACCTCACCCATGGGTGAAAGCAAGTTTATCTCCCGGCTCTCGAGTGGTAACCTGCTACTTGCGTGATGCGGGTTTGTTGGAGCCTCTGGAAGCATTGGGATTTTCTCTGGTGGGATATGGCTGCATGACCTGCATCGGAAATTCTGGGCCCCTATCACCTGAGATCAGTGCTGCCATAAAAGAAAAGGGGTTGATCACCGCCGCAGTTCTCTCCGGGAATCGCAACTTTGAAGGGCGGGTGAACAGCTTGATTCAAGCAAATTACCTGGCAAGCCCTCCACTGGTGGTGGCATACGCCCTGGCTGGTAGGGTTGATATTGACCTGACCTGCGATCCCCTAGGATGGAATCCTTCACATCAACCTGTATACTTGAAAGATCTGTGGCCTACAAACAAACAGATCGAAGAAGTTGTTGCAAAAAATGTCCAACCAGAGTTGTTCGCAAAGAACAATCAGGAACTCTTTGCAGGTACTTCTGCATGGAAAGAATTATGCGGAGAAACAGGAACTCTCTTTTCCTGGAATAAAAACTCGACATATCTGCAGGAGCCTCCCTTTTTTGAGATACCAGCTGCTGTTGGAGATATTGAAAAGGCAAGAGTCCTGGCATTCCTGGGTGATTCCATCACCACTGACCACATTTCGCCGGCAGGTTCCATTCCTCCTGACAGCCCTGCCGGGCAATATCTGCAGGAGCAGGGTGTTGAGCCGAAAGATTTCAACTCGTATGGCTCACGTCGAGCCAATGACCAGGTGCTTAGCCGGGGGACTCTGGCAAATGTCCGTTTGAAAAACAAACTGGCTGACGGAAAAGAAGGTGGTTTCACTACCATGTTCCCTGAAAATGAGTTTATGACCATATTCGATGCAGCCATTCGGTATAAGAAAGCAAAAGTCTCCCTGATCATCCTGGCGGGGAAAGAGTATGGCACTGGCTCCAGCCGCGATTGGGCTGCAAAAGGGGTGCAGCAGCTTGGTGTCAGAGCTGTTATTGCAGAATCGTTTGAACGCATTCACCGCTCCAACCTGGCTGGCATGGGCGTCCTGCCTTTGCAATTCCTACCTGGGCAAAGTGCTTTATCATTGCAGCTTACTGGAAAGGAAACCTTCACCATTTATGGGGTGAGTACCTTGAAAAAGCCGGGCGAAATATTGGAAGTCCAGGTTGAATACCCCACCGGGAAAGGTTCAACTTTCAAAGTGCAAGCCAGATTGGATTCGGAGAGTGAAATCAATATCTTCCATGCTGGCGGTTTACTACCGTTCATGCTGAAATCATATGGTTAATTTTCAAAAATTTTCCTAATATCTGACAAATTTTCTATTGACTATCAATATAATTTCTCTATAATGAATATATTGAGCGGAAGCAATGATCCTCAACTGTAATATGGACGCCTGTGGTTGGGGGGAGCGAATGGCGTAACCGGCCGTGCATTCTTATGTACGGTTTTTTCTTTTCCCGTACTTGTTCCCAATTTATCGAAGGAGGTTGTGCATGAAAAGTAATCTTTTTCGTATCTTTACCGCCTTGTTCATCCTGGTTCTGATTATCCCTCTGGTAGGGGTGAGTTCAGTCCAGGCAGCCCCACGGTACACGCCTGTTAATGTGGTGTTGAATACCGACATCACACCTGCAATTGTGACCACCCTGGGGAAGTATGGCACTGTTCTCGATCAGGTCGTCGAGATCGACGCTATCACCATGAAAGCACTCACCAACAAACTGGAAGCCATTAAAGCACTCCCGTTTGTGGAAGCCGTATCACCCGACGCTGTTCGCAATGGTTCTCCCGTGGATACCGTTGCGGTGACCGACTTTACCAATGGTCTCAGCACCTGGGATATGGATTCTATCAATATCACAGATTATGGCTGGGATAACCGGCAGGTAACACAGGATGGTACGGGGGTGTATGTAGCGGTTCTGGATACTGGTTTGCTGGATTCCTGGCGGCAATATTTCCCTGATGAACGCATCGCAGAAGAATATGCCATTGCATTTGGTGGTGGTGGCGGAGAAAAAGGGAATGTATCTTCTCAGCCCAACAAATGGGAACACGATCAGAATTCGCATGGCACCCATGTCACCAGCACGATATTAGGCTTCAGCCTGAATGGAAATCCCATCAATGGTGTGGCTCCCATGGCAACCGTTATCCCGGTGAAAGTGCTCAACCAGAATGGCTCCGGTTGGTCATCGGTAGTTGCTCGTGGCATTACCTATGTGGGTGACCTGAAAGCGGGTCCATTGAAAGATTATCCAGTTGTGATCAATATGAGCCTCGGTGGTCCTTCATTGGACGCAATGGAAAAAGCAGCCATTGATTACGCCATCGAGCAGGGTGTGATTATCGTAGCCTCTGCAGGCAATGAAGGAACTGCAGGCATGGGGTATCCTGGTGCGTATGAACCTGTCATCTCCGTTGCTGCCAGCGGTTGGGTTGGCGAGTGGACCGCTAATGCCTGGTGGTATGCATTAAATGTTCCTGATCCAACCAATATCGACCAGTTTTACATCACCGATTTCTCTAGCCGTGCCCTTCCTGGGCAGGATCTGGATGTAGCTGCTCCTGGTTCCTGGATAGTTGGTCCTTATCAGGTAAATAGTGGTCAGCTGTCCTATTACTACCTGGGTGGTACCTCCATGGCAAGTCCGCATGTGGCTGGCATCGCTGCTTTGCTTGTTCAGACACGCCCAGAATTGATCCAGGGGGATGTGGAAGCCATTCTGGAAGGCTCCGCCATTTACCTGCCTGCAGGCTGCCGCGATATTATGGATCCCAATGTTGGTCCAACAACTATTTGTTGGGATGATGATGCTACCGGCGCTGGGCTTACTACTGCTGATGCAGCCATTGCCTATATGCTTTCTTACGAACAACCATAACTACATAGCTGAAGGGTTGAAAGCCCATATCAACCCAAATATTAATAAAAGATGGCGGCTGAAGAAGCTGCCATCTTTTTTCATGCTTTCTGCATGATATACTGGAACAGAACAAGAAGCCATAAGTGGCAGAAGGGAAAAATGAAACGCCTTGTTCCCCTCATTTCTTTCTTTATCACTGCAATCTTGACCTGTTGCACACCGGGTGCGTTTCAGTCTGCCCAGGAGACAGCTACAGGCACCATATCCTCCACCACTACAGTTCCTGCTACGGTTACCATTACGTCAACATCTACACCGCTGATCCCTGTGCGCGAAGGAACCCCTCATTTTCAACCAGTGGAAATCCTTACGACGGAAAACGTCGATAAGATCACACTGCTGGCAAGCTACGGCAGCGGCTTCATCAGCCAGATGGTCTGGTCACCAGATGGCAGTGAGATTGCGGCAGCCACCAGCCATGGGATCGCGCTTTTTTCTGCAGTGGATTTTAAATTCAAGGAACTGATCCCCTCTTCCATCATGTTACGTTGCCTGGCATACAGTCCGGATGGCGCTTTGCTGGCAGGCGGGGGCGTGGATGGGAAGATCATCGTCTGGCAAACTTCGGATACCACAGAGTTAAGTACTCTATATGCCAGTGATCAAGCAGTGGTGGCCCTGGCTTTCAACCCCGATAACTCCGCTTTGGCTGCCAGTACCTGGGATCATTTAATCAAAGTGTGGAATACATCAACCTGGCAAAAAGCGATTACCCTGCAGGGGCATTTATCCACACCAACGATCCTGCAGTTCAGTCAGGATGGAGATACTCTTTTCTCGTTTTCTCCCCTCGAGCAGGTTAAGCGATGGAACCTTGCGAAAGTAAAACAAGAAAAAGAACTATACATTGGAAAAGATTCGCTCGGCAATGCTGCTCTGGCGGGTGCATTTGCAGGAGATACTGCCTACTTTGCCGCTGCTCAAAATAACCTGGTGCGTATCAAGGACACGAAAAAAGATACCACCTTGCTATTGCTGTCCGATTTTCCTGAACGGGTAACCGCTATTGCCATGAACGCGGATACCAGCCAGATCGCAGTGGTGGCTGGATCACACCTGACGGTGTGGAATATTGAAAATGCCAGAACCAGCCTGTTCATGGAGAAGGATATCGTACCTGCCCCCGATACTATTTCATTTTCTCCTGAAGGCGCACAGCTATTATTAGGCAGCCCGGCACTGGAAATTCTTACCCTGGAAACTGGCGAGAGTATAGCCATGCAGGGGATACTGTTCAACCTGGGAACAGTGGTCAATCAGGCGATTCTTCCTACGGAAAATCAATTAAACCGTGGATTGGTTAAAGGTGCCTCACAACAGGTATTTTTGCAGGATGGCAATTCAGTTGAAATTTCCTATCCAGGTTCAGCCTGGAATATTTCAACTACAAGCATGGATGGTCAATGGCAGGCTGCAGGCTCCATTGATGGGATAGTAACCCTTTGGAAATCAGAGACACCAGCGCAGCCTGTAAATACCATCCAGCTAGACCGGACACGCAGCCCTATCACCGCTTTGGTATTTGATCCCGGTTTGAAATGGCTGGCAGCGGCGAATTCTACCAGCAAGCTGTGGATCATCGAGCTGGCAACGGGTGGGAAAATAGAACTGCCTGCTCCCGGGATGCAAATTGCAGAACTCGTCGTGTCACCTTCTGGTAATCAACTGGCAGCCTCAGGAAGAGGCGTTATCCAGGTATTTCAGAACGAAGTTGCACAAGGCTGGATCATCGGAAAAACAATACAGGGATATGCACCGGAATTCATCAATGAGGATGTACTCGTTTATCGAGGATACAACGAAGATGGCAGTCCTATCACAGCGCGGGATCTTTTGACGGATGAAGTCCTTTTCCAGCTTGATGTACCTGGTGGAGAATTTGCTCTCTCGCCGGATGAAAGCCTGGTTGCAGTGAGCGGTAAAGGTATTGTGTTCTACCGGCTGCCGGATGGGAAAAAGCTCACTGAAATCCCCAACAACACCCCATACGCTCACGTCTATTTCAGCGAGGATGGTACGCTGCTCTATACCGTTGAATGGGATGGAGTTTTGAAAGTGTGGGGGTTAAAAGAATGATCCCTACGACAGATATTCTCTTAAATGCCTGCTTCTGGTGGGATGGCGCAACTTTCGCAGGGCTTTGGCTTCGATCTGCCGGATGCGCTCGCGCGTTACATTGAAGTACCGGCTCACCTCTTCCAGTGTGTGATCTTTCCCGTCAATCAAGCCAAAGCGCAATTCGAGCACCTGACGCTCGCGTTCAGAGAGGTTCGCCAGTGCATTTTGTACCTGCTCGCGCAACATTTCACGAGCGGCGGCGTCCATCGGTTCGAGGGCGTCATCATCTTCAATGAAATCACCAAGTTGGCTGCTGTCTTCATCTCCCACGGGCCGTTCCAACGAAACAGGTTCTTCTGCGGATTGCAGGATTCGTTGTACTTTTTGAATACCCCAGGTTAAACGACGCTGCAGCTCAGGGTCAAGCTCAAGGTTTTCCTTACGTAATTGTTTGATCGCGGCTTCATCTTCCTCGGAAAGAATGCCAGCATTGAGGGTCAACTCTTCGAGGGTGGGTTCGCGCCCCAGTTTTTGAACCAGATCGCGCTGTACACGCAATAATCGGGTGATGGCTTCAAAAAGATGGACTGGAATGCGGATGGTGCGTGCCTGCTCTGCAATATATCGTGAAATGGATTGTCTGATCCACCAGGTGGCATACGTGCTGAATTTGTACCCCCGGGTAGAGTCGAACTTGGTGACAGCCCGCAGCAATCCCAGGTTTCCTTCCTGAATCAGATCAAGGAAGGAAATACCCCGACCCAGGTAGCGTTTTGCAATACTGACTACCAGGCGCAGATTCGCACGGATGAGAGTTTGATTGGCTTCGGTTGCGCGCCTGCTGATGCCTTCCATTTCAACTTCCAATGTGGCATCGGTAGGGAGATACTTTCGAAAATATGGCAGCTTGGGCAGGTCGCCCTCTTTTGCCAGATAGTTATTTAATTTGATTGCAATATCCGTTGGAAGCAGATAAAAACCCTCAAAGAGAATAAATGCCTGCCGAACAGGTTCATCCCAGATCGCATCCTTTCCCCAGCGTCCATCATTATCCAGGTAGTTTCGCAGATAAGATACGTTTTGAGATTGCCAGTAATACCGTAATTCTTGAGCCTCAGCCAGAACCAGTTGCAGGTCTGGTGGTGTACCCTGATGTAGCCGTTCGAGGTCTTCCTGTAACCTTCCCCACGCAGTGATGATCTCATTGCAGATAGCAACAAATACCTCACGGTTATAGCCAGGTTCTCCCTGTTCATGCCTGACAGTCTTTCCCAACCGCTTTATGAACTGCTGTGCTTCGATGCGGATTGCCAATCGAAATTCGCTATCAGCATCCAGCAAGCTGATCTGACCAATCTCTTTCAGATACAGACGAACGGGATCTTCAGATAATTCAATGGCAATGGTTGGATCTTCAAGGATTTCAAGAGGATCTTCCAGAATGACATCAGAATCTTCATCGGATATTTGAGCCTGTTGATCGTCTGAATCATCTTTTTCGCCATCAGTATGTTCTAATGTGGGGAGAAATGCTTCATCTTGATTATTATCAACATCCTGGATTGAGTCGTCCGTTTCCATACCCGAAGAGTTTTTTCTTGCAGGTCTGGAGACATGTTTATTGGTTCTCATGGAAACAGTCTTGGATGGAAGGAGAGTTTTTTGACGTACCATATGCTCAACTATACCATAATCCTAAAAGCTTGGTTTTTCAAAATCGTTAATTGTCTAATCCGGGATGAATGGGTCATGGAAGGCGCGGTTGATGCGAGCCAGAGTTTGTGCACTTTGCATAATGCGTTCATTGTAATTCTCTTGTTCCTGAAATTCAGATCCTTGATCTTCCTGCTGCAAAAAGCGAAGCTGATTCATCTCCTGGTTTATTTGTTCATGTCGCAACCGTAATACTGTGCGAAAAAGGTCTTCCATTTGCCTGTTTTCCGGTAGATTTTCCAGGTTGAGTTTTGCTTTCATTTCTGAAACCAGTTCTTCCAGCTCACCAGGTGTCTGTTGGTGGATAAATTCACCCGGTTCCAGGTTGACTTGCTCGAGAGAGTCATAGATCAACTTTCCCAGCACCTGATGCTCTGCCAGGTCAAATTCAGCAGGATTAAGGGGCTGCAGACCATATTTCTGTAGCATGCGATTGAGCAGGTACATCGCATTGGGATTATTCACCAGCATGGCAAGGATATGCCTTTCGAGTTTACGCACCAGGGTTTGAGGTTTTCCCGCTTGTTCAGTTGTGGCGGGCGCCTGTTGCGTTTCGGCTCGCTGGCGGGGGCGCAACACTCGCCGGGGGGTACCTGTGCCACCTAATAGAGTACTTTCATCCACCCGCAGCATGCGCGCCAGGCGTTGACGGTAGGTGTCGCGTTCAATGGGATTGGGCACATCTTCGATGAGCGGCATTATCTCACCAGCAATTTCGGCTTTGGTTTTCGCATCATCCAGGTTTCGGTTGGCTGCCAGAGATTCCATCACATGTACCACGATCGGCTGAGCTTTTGCCAGAATATCTGACCACTCTTCGGGATTACGCAGCACTACTTCATCCGGATCCATACCCTCGGGGATGGTGGTCACACGCAGGTCAGCCTGCAGGCGTGCCTCTGTTCGCACTAACCCGCGTGCGTCGAATATCCCGCCGGCATCACTGCTGATCTCAGCAGTACGATCCAATGCCTGGCGTGCAACTTCCAATCCTCGCAGGGTAGCTTTTTGACCGGCAGCATCTGCATCCAATGCCAACACGATCTGCCGTGCAAATTTTTTGACCATGCGCATTTGATCTTCGGTTAATGCAGTACCCATTGGCGAAACGGTGTTGGTAAACCCTGCCTGATGGAGCAGTATGACATCCAGATACCCTTCGACAATGACTGCCTGATTGGTGGTGCGGATGGCTTTCCGGGCTTTATCCATTCCATAAAGCAGCCGCCCTTTATCGAATAACGACGTTTGGGGTGAGTTTAGAAATTTAGGCACATCATTTGGGTCAAGAATACGAGCACCAAACCCAGCCATACGCCCATTGACATCTTGAATGGGAAAAAGAATGCGGTTGCGGAAACGGTCGTAGAATCCTTCACCTTCACCGCGCTCGGTAATCAGTCCAACTTCCAGCAGATCATCAGGTTTATACCCTTTCGCAGTGAAGTGATTCAGTACAGCATCCCAACCAGCTGGAGCATATCCCAACCCAAATGATGCGATAGTCTGGTCAGTCAACCCTCGCTTGTGCAAGTAATCCAGGGCGGGTTTCCCTGCTGGTGTTTGTGTGAGATGATGCTGATAAAAGACCACTGCCTGTTCCAGGATACTCCGTAAAGTATCTAACCGGTCTTCATGTTCTTTTTTCTGGGGGGTCAATGGTTCCAGCACTACTCCTGCGCGTTGTGCCAGGTATTGCAGCGTCTGGGCAAAATCCCACCCTTCTTTTTTCATCACGAACTTGAAAATATCGCCTCCCTCGTTACATTGCCCAAAGCATCGCCAGGTTCCCGAATCAGGGAAGACGACAAAGGCAGGGGTACGCGAATTGGGATGGAAAGGGCAAAAGCCGATGTAATTCTTTCCGGTGCGGCGAAGTTTTACCGTTTGGGAAATGAAGTCCACCACATCCAGGCGGGATTTGATCTCATCTACAGCGGTCATGGATTGTCTCTCATTTTCGTATTGATTAATGTATAGCAGAATCGGAATATGAGCAAGGGAATGAGGTATTTTAATCATAGTGGGGTGATAACCAAAGAATACACTACCTTGAAAGACACTTTAAACACAAAGTGACTCTTCGTATACCTGCCAGTAAAAATAAACAATTTCTTTCACCTTTCGTTATGCTCATTCAGAATAACAATAAGCATGGTACAATCTTTGCCGATGACACTCCTGGCAAACCTCAATCCCCAACAGTACGAAGCAGTAACTACTCAATCAAAGCAAACCCTGGTGTTGGCAGGTCCTGGTTCGGGAAAGACACGCGTTCTGACCCAGCGCATTGCTTACCTGGTGCAAGAAATGGGGGTCGCACCTTATCAGATCCTGGCAGTTACTTTCACCAACAAAGCTGCCCGTGAAATGCGCGCCAGGGTTGAGAACCTGCTCAGCCAGCAATTGCAGGATATCTGGTTGGGAACTTTTCATTCCATCTGTGCCCGATTGCTCAGGCGCGAGACAAATGCCTTACCCTACCGCCCGAATTTTGTGATCTTTGATGAAGGTGACCAGGAAACCCTGATCAAACGTGCCATCCGTGAATTGAACATCGATGAAAAGACCTTTCGACCTGCTGGAGTGCTTGCCAGTATTTCTAATGCAAAGAATGACTTGAAGCTTCCGCAGGATTATCCGAGCCAGAGCTATCGAGATGAAGTGGTAAAACGTGTCTACGAGCGCTATCAATCTCTTCTGGTGGATAACAATGCTCTGGATTTCGATGATCTATTGTTTGTGGCAGTTCGGCTGCTGCGTGAAAACCCGGATATCTGCCGGCGTTATGCAAGCCGTTTCGCACAGGTGCTGGTAGATGAATTTCAAGACACCAACCTGGCACAATATGAATTGCTGAAACTCATTTCTTCTTATCATAAAAGTATTTTTGTTGTGGGAGATGAAGACCAGTCCATCTATCGCTGGAGAGGCGCAGATTATCGAAATGTGTTGCGTTTTGAAAAAGACTATCCGGATTGCCAGAAGATCCTACTGGAACAGAATTATAGATCTCCGCAAAATGTGTTGGACACCGCGCGTGCGGTGATCAACCGTAACCCCAACCGCACACCCAAACTCCTTTTCACTGATCGCGGCAATGGCGATACCATCACCCTCTTTGAAGCAGTGGATGATACTTCAGAAGCAGCATATGTGGTGGATACCATCCAACAACTGGTAATGAGCAAAAGTGCAAAGCCTTCTGATTTTGCCATCATGTATCGCACCAACGCACAATCCCGCCTGCTGGAAGAAGCATTTCTACGGGAGGGGATGGCATACCGTTTAGTGGGTGCACAAAGGTTCTACGGACGGCGTGAAGTTAAAGACTGTATTGCCTACCTGCGTCTTGTGCATAACCCGGATGATGAAGTCAGCTTAAGCCGGATCATTAATGTCCCCACTCGCGGTATTGGTGAAAAGACGGTGCTTTCACTCATATTAGCAGCTCGTTCTGCACACATCAGTCCCGGGCAGGTGCTGATTGATCTGGGACAAAATGGAGATTCATCGCGCTTCTGGAGCGCTCTTTCAGGTCGTGGTGCCATGTTACTGGCAGATTTTGGGGTGCTGCTGGGAAACTGGATTGAACAAAAAGACAAGATTAGCCTGCCAGCGTTGTTTGATCAAATCCTCGAAGATGTTGTCTATCAGGAATACATAGAGGATAATTCAGACGAAGGCGAAGACCGCTGGGGAAACGTGCAGGAGTTACGCAAGCTGGCGTTTGAATATCAAGATCGGGGGATGACAGAATTTCTCGAAAATCTGGCGTTGGTTTCTGATCAGGACACTCTGCCAGAGGCAGCAGATGCACCCACTTTATTGACTTTGCATGCAGCCAAGGGGTTGGAATTTTCACAGGTTTTTATAATCGGACTGGATGAGGGGATACTGCCTCACAGCCGTTCAAAGGATGACCCCGAACAGATGATGGAAGAACGACGTTTGTTCTATGTGGGCATAACCCGGGCAAAAGACAGGTTATACCTGGTGCGGGCAGAACGTCGCAGCCAATACGGAGCATATGAATTCAGCGAACCATCCCAGTTCCTGGCGGATATTCCAGCGACTTTGCTGAAAGTGAAAAGCTCGAGCAGTTCGACAAGGCGAAGATCTTCTTCATCGTATGATTTCTCTGAACAAATATCATCTGCTACCCGTTGGGCTCCCTCAAAACCAGTAACACCAACACCTGAGATACAGCAGCGCTTTCGAGCTGCCATGCGCGTCAAGCATCCCACCTGGGGCGAAGGAATGGTGTTGGATAGCCGAATGATTGACGGTGAAGAAACACTGGATGTATTTTTCGAAAGCGTTGGATTCAAACGATTGATGGCATCGATTGCCAACCTGGAAATCCTTTAATTAGCCGCTCCAGCTTTCCCGATTACTTTCAATTGCTTTTAGAACCAGCACGATGATATTCCGCGCATGGGCTGAACGGGGTTCATTCAGCATTTCTAAAAGCTGCTTTACCCGGGTCTGATATTTGGCGCGTTCGTCACGGGTGGTACTGATGCGAATAATATCATTCTCTCCTGAAAGCAGTATCAGGCAAAAAGTTCGTAGAGTAGGAGATTTATTCTCAAAAGCTACACCTTTGATTCGTGCGATGATGTCGTTGCGAATTTCTTTGTCTTTCAGAACCCACTTATTTTTCTTGATCAATCCCCCCAGCTTTGATACTTCCACCTTTTCTACGTGACCATGTTCAACCAGAGATTCAGCTACAAAATCATGCACCATCTTCTGTTGTAAGCTGCCAAGGTCCAGCATCCAGCGCCTGACTTCGCGCGGCTCTGGAGCGGCATTGATCTTCCCCAATGCGAAATCCAGTACTGCATTATTCATTGGCTCTTTATCAATGACTTCAACTTTGCGATTTCCTTTACTGTCAATACGTTTCTCTAATGCCAGTTCCATAAGAATTGCGCTGGTCAACGCCTGTACCAGATTGATCTGTTTCAGCTTTCCTGTTTTTTCATTCAATGCGAGCAGCCAGATTTCTTCGGGAAGAGTAAGCAAAGTGACCTCCGGAATCTAAAGATGGAAGTATTATAAAGTATGAAATAGTGCGATGGATGAGAAATTCGGTTTTCTTTTATACCCTACCAGGTTTTCTTAATTTTTTCGGATGAACAGTGTTCCTAAGAGAGTGTAAACAGCCCATGCCACCAATGCTACTATCAGTGCTGTTGTAAATCCATGAATGGTAAATCCATGAGCTAGCAGTCCCCAGAGCAATCCAGTAACAACGCTTAAAAAGGCAATTATGATCAATCGTCTGGTAACCTCTTTTTTGGCTGCTTTTATCCTTCGTTCAATGTCTGCCTGAGCTTTCACTGTGTCGAATTCTGGAGCGAGATATTCTTTCACTGTATTAAAGATCCGGCTTATCTGCATGTTGTATTCTGGTGGTGGTGTTATTCCCATGGGTCGAAAGAATCCAGGTGTCAGGTCACGACGGTATTCTGATTCAATCGATGTAGTTCCATCATCCAACTGGCGACATTTTAATGCTGTAGTGAATTTTGCGCTCATTCCACCTGCCCATCTTGCAATAATGGTTTTATCAGCCAAGTTGGAAGACACTATTTCGACTTTCCTGCTTTTCAAGGCAAAAAGCAGCCCATCGTAACACTTTTCTATGGTGGCATTAAAGCTATGCGACATCTCAGTGTTTGTCATGATTCCCTCCTGAAATAAGGTCATCAAAAAAACCCATCGAGATTCGTTCATCAACGAATAGCTACGATGGGTACGTATTATTAATTATAGAAGTATGAATAGAGAAGACAAGAGATTTTCTTTTCTTGACACCACCCCTTCCCTCTGGTATCCTTCCTGTGCGTCCGGGTGGGTCCGGCGCGGCGGAACCCTACGAACCCCGTCAGGTCCGAGAGGAAGCAGCGGTAAGGAGGTCATTCCGGGTGCCGCCGGTAAGCCTGCTCGGGCGCATTTATTTAAACTATGCAAACTCCACCTGTTTGTAGCTACGAAGGTTCTGATTACCAGCAAAGCTTCTGGGATCAGGGCACACGCGCCTATGAAGATGCTGCAGAGGCAGTTGCTTTGAAGCGTCTGCTACCTTCCAGCGGAAATCACATGCTGGAATTAGGTGCTGGAGCAGGACGTAACACATTACGCTACCAACAGTATGACCATATTACACTTGTGGATTACTCTACCACACAATTACAGCAAGCTCGCCAGCGATTGGGGGAAAGCAGCCGGTTCCGGTATGTGGCTGCGGATATTTATCACCTTCCTTTTGTCGCAGGGTTATTCGATGGCGCTACCATGATCCGCACTTTGCATCACATGGCAGATGCAAAGAAAGCATTAATGCAAACCCGCCGTGCGCTACAGCCTGATGCGATTTTCATTCTCGAATATGCCAACAAACGAAACCTGAAAGCTATGTTGCGATATCTGTTCCGAAAGCAGACCTGGAGTCCATATACTCTTGATCAGGTAGAATTCACGGAGTTAAATTTTGACTTCCATCCCAGGACGGTGAGCCAATGGTTACAAGAAGTGGGTTTTGTGAATGAGCGCTCGTTAACGGTCTCACACTTTCGGGTGGGATTCTTAAAAAAAGTCATACCATTGAAAATGTTGGTTTGGATGGACAGCGTGCTGCAGCCAACGGGTAGCTGGATCAAGGTAACTCCAAGTGTATTCACTCGTAACCGAGCTGTGGGAAATACCCCTGTTGCATCTGAGGGCTCCTTCTTTCAATGCCCGGCTTGTGCATCTGGCAAACTTGATGATACTCCGCCTGAAATTCATTGTTCACAATGTGGGCGAACGTTTCATGTGAATGATGGTATCTACGATTTCCGTCTGAATAATTAACCCCTCTCTACCCTCCCTATTTTCAATGAAAATGGGGAGGGTGTTGAAGCCAGGGGGGGTTATTCTTATTGTGGTTAAAACCTTTGTGGTTAAAATCTCTTCTCTTTTTCAACTACCCAAAAATGACTTAACCCCAACCCACGCAAAGGTGTTCTTTCCAGGAACTGCAATATCCCCCGTAGAATCTTTCCAACGAATCCAAATCGGGCGATCATGTTGTCATACGCACCAAAAATAACAGTTTTCGTTATCTTTTTTACTGGAAGCCCGGTAAACAGTTTGTTCAAATCGGTGGAAGAATACACTCGCACATGCGGCGCAAGTTTATTACGCCACTCTCGAGGAAGGTAATTCACGAATAACTTATTGCCAAAATGATACTTACCTCGCCAGTACACCCCATGTGTCTCAAAAGGATATCCGCGATTCGGGCAAAAGAGGACCAATCTTCCTCCTGGCTTGAGAACCCGCACCATTTCTGCTATGGCCATCCTGTCATCGCTTACATGTTCGAGTACTTCGTGATTGAGCAGCAGGTCGAAAGAATTATCCGGGAAGGGCAGGTATTCGCCTGCACCACATACCACTCGGGGAGCTTTTTTCTGCGCATCAAGGGTGCGCGGAAACTCAATATCCAGCCCGATCGTTCTATTTTGCTCAGAAGCCAGTTTTCCCAGGTAAGCTCCCACGCCGCACCCATCCACCAGGATATGTCCAGAAAGGCGTTCCCCGGCTGCCTGTTGGATCATCTTTAAACGGCGTTCCTGACCGGCTCGCCAGACATGCGAGGGTTCGCCGCGTAAGGCTGCTTTTTCGAGGTTTTCAGGATCCATGGAGGTGATTATACCAGCAGCAAATCAAGCTTTGGTATTGCCGGAAGGAACCCAGGTCAAAACGGTGGTTCCCATCCCCGGTTCAGAGGTGATTTCAACATCACCACCCACATTGCGAGCCCGGGTTTGAATATTCATCAAGCCATGCCCAAGGGTCATTTTGATCCGCTCGAGGTCAAACCCGTTGCCATCATCAGTGACTTCCATCAAAACGCGTTCAGTTGTTGACCACACAACGACATCCACATGATGAGCATGGGCGTGTTTGGCTATATTCGCCAGAGCCTCCTGGCAGATATGGAAAAGTGCCATCGCTCGAGTGTTGGTCAGGTTGGCAATCCCTTCAGTGGGGCCGGTGAGAGTGACATCGATCAATGTGTTGGCTTTAAATTCGTTGGAAAGACGGGTAAGCCCTTGCATCAGGCTTTCATCATGGAACTGGCGAGGTCGCAGGTCAAGGATATAAGTGCGAATGTCACGGATGGTCTTATTCAAATCAGCAATAGCTTGCGTGATACGCTGTCGTGCCATGGGAGTATCATCTTCCATCAAAAGGCGAGCATGTTCGAGGGTGAGACCCACCGCATAGATTGATTGGATAACTCCGTCATGCAAGTCCATTCCGATACGTTCCCGTTCTTCCAACACCGCAAGCCGTCTCTGCTGCACATTTAATTCGGCATTTTCAATAGCAGTGCCCACCCAGGCACTGATGTTCGAAAGGAATTGAATTTCAAGTTCATCCAGAGGTTTAGGGTCGTGAATGACAATGGTAAGTGTACCTAATACTCCACTACGTCCCCTTAGAGGAAAACAGGCAACCTGGTTGAATCCTTTAGATTCAAGTTCAGGGTTCAACTCGGGTAACTTTTTATCAGGTAAATCCACAAGGTGCGCCTGCCCGGTACTGGCGGTATTGCCGATCAAACCTACGCCAACCAAAAAACTCTCTCTTGTATAAATGTTTTGAATGGACTCACCCTGATGAAGTACCATTTTTAGGGTCATTCCGTCTTCCTGGCGCAGGAAGATTTCACCAATCTCGATATCCAGGCAACTGATCACCTGACTGAGAGCTTTTTTCAAGATTTGATCTACATCTGAAGCAGTTGCAAGCGTAGATGCCAGCTCATTAAGCAGAGCCAGGTTTTCATTTCTGCGTGTCAGTGTACGATCACGATCCACCAATTGCCGGTATAAACGTGCATTGGAAATCGCGATGGCTGCATAAGAAGCTAGCGTTTCAATGACCTGCTGATCGTCTTCTGTAAATTCAGTACCATTAGCTTTGTTGGTCAGATATATTTGCCCTAACTGATGGTCGCCGTGCCAGATGGGAACACCCAGAAATGAGGTCATCCCAGGATGAAACGAGGGAACACCAACACTGCGAGGATCATCTTTGATATTGGTCAGGCGGATCGTTTCGTGGGTGTTCATCAATGTACCGATCAATCCCATTCCGGTTGGGAGTTGCTCTGTTTTCTGAATTTCAGCCTCATCTATCCCAACAGGGATGAATTGCACCAGTTTTCCCTGCTCATCCTGCACGCCTACTGCTGCATACTGCGCATCGGATTGTTCACACGCAAGTGTTGCCAGCCGGTGTAGCAAAGAGTCAAGAGAAATATCCTGCACCAACTCGAGTGCAGCTCTATGCAGCATTGCCAGGCGTTCTTGTAATTGTTTACAACCAAAAGGCTCATCCATATCGGAGTAATTTTACCCTGATTTGGAGGAATGAAAAGGCGTGATTTAGACACTGATGGTTTCCCAGGCGATTGGAAAGCATGTTGCTACTGTTCAGTTGAGGGTCTATAATACTTCCTGTTGTTCAACCATGAAAATCACCAGGGGTTCATTCTATGAAAATTGAAATTTGTTATGGAACAAACGGAAAAATGGCAAGAATTCATATTCCTGAAAATGAGGAGGATATTTACCAGCTTGAACTGATGCAGTTAAGGGGTGAGCTTGACGCTACAGATTATATGCACGGAGAGACGAAAGAAGAGTTTGAGCGTGAAATGAGAAAAGAACATGAGCGTATTAAACACCAACAAGGGAAAGAACGCGAGAAATAAGTACTAATCTACCTCTGGTATAATTCTCTTTCATTATTTTGTGATTTTCTGGAGTAAGCATGTCTACACCTTTAGATTTTCAGTCAATAATTCTTACCTTGCAGCGTTTCTGGTCAGATTATGGCTGCTTGATCTGGCAGCCTTATTACACCCAGGTCGGTGCAGGTACGATGAACCCTGCCACCTCTTTGCGTGTTTTGGGCCCTGAACCCTGGAATGTGGCTTATGTAGAGCCTTCGGTCCGACCAGATGATGGCCGGTATGGCGAAAACCCAAACCGTCTGCAGCAGCATACCCAATTTCAGGTCATTCTCAAACCAGATCCAGGTAATCCGCAGGAAATTTATCTTCACTCTCTTGAAGCTTTGGGAATTGATCCCCGGCAGCATGATATTCGTTTTGTAGAAGATAAATGGGAAAGCCCAGCTTTGGGTGCATGGGGGTTGGGATGGGAAGTATGGCTGGATGGTCAGGAAATCACTCAATTCACCTATTTTCAGCAGGCTGGCGGACAGGTGCTTGATCCAGTTTCGGTTGAAATAACCTATGGGTTGGAGAGGATTGCCATTGCGCTGCAGGGCGTACACAGTTTTCGCGATATTCGATGGAGCCCATCACGAACATATGGTGATGTTCATTTACAAGGCGAACAGGAACATAGCAAGTACTATTTTGAAGTTGCCGATGTCGAACGCTTGCGAAAAATGTATACATTATTCGAAGAAGAAGCCCGTGCCGCATTGGATCAGGAACTCGTGCTGCCAGCTCATGACTATATCCTTAAATGCTCACACACTTTCAACATTCTCGACACACGAGGAGCCATCGGTGTGACCGAACGCCAACAATTCTTCGGACGGATGCGAGATCTTTCCCGCAAAGTATCTGAGTTGTACCTCGAAAAACGACAGCGGCTCGAATTCCCCTGGCTGGACGACACGACTACTGTATCAAAGACCACTTCAGTAAAACTTCAAACAACGGCAGGGATAATCGCCAGAGAAAAAGCTCCATTCCTGTTCGAAATTGGAACGGAAGAACTCCCAGTGGCAGATCTGGCTTCAGCGATCGATCAGTTGAAAGAAAAAGTTCCCGGCTGGTTGGATGCCTGCCACCTCGAGCATGGTGATATTCAGGTGTTTGGCACACCTCGCCGGCTGGTTGTGTATGTGAAAGATATGGCGGCTTCCCAGCCTGATCAAGAAGTGGTTTTTAAAGGTCCACCTGCTGCCCGTGCTTTCGATGCGCTGGGTGTTCCCACCCCTGCAGCTGAAGGCTTTGCTCGCAGTAAAGGTTTAGAAGTATCTGCTCTTACGGTAAAAGAAATAGATGGTGGCAAATATGTTGCTGCAACCATCCATGAAAATGGCAAAGATGCCATTACCGTTCTATCTGGTGTCCTGGCTGATTGGCTGGCTTCTATCAAGTTTGACAAGTCCATGCGTTGGAATAGCAGTGGTATCGCCTTTTCGAGGCCTATCCGCTGGATGTTAGCTCTATTTGGTGATTCTGTCATTCCATTTACTTATGCAGGACTTTCCTCAGACCGAGAGACCCGCGGATTGCGTTTTTATTACCCTGAAACATTTTCGGTTAATCATCCTGATGAATACTTTGATTTTCTCAGTAAACAGGGCATCATCCTTGACAGCGCAACCCGGCGTAAGGTGATCGCTGATCAGGTGAGCGCATTAATGAAAGAAGTCAAGGCCGAACCAATTCTTGATGATGCATTATTGGATGAAGTAACCATGCTTGTGGAAGTGCCTACTGCATTACGTGGGGAATTTGAAAAGGATAGACTGCAGCTCCCAAAGGAAGTACTGGTCTCAGTGATGAAAAAGCATCAACGGTATTTCCCTGTGCAGGATAATGAAGGGAAATTACTCCCATATTTCATCGCGGTTCGCAATGGCGATGATCAGAGCCTGGATGTGGTTGCAGATGGAAATGAGCAGGTGATCCGTGCTCGATTTGCAGATGCAGCTTTCTTCATCATGGAAGATTTAAAGACTGAACTACCCGTTTTCCTCACAAAACTGGATACACTTGCATTTCAGCAAAAATTAGGCTCGATGCTGGCAAAAACACAGCGTATTGAAAAGCTCACCGCTGTGCTGGCAAAACATCTTGCTCTTTCTGAAGTAGAAGTAAAAACCGCATTGCAGGCGGCGCACCTGTGTAAAGCTGACCTGGTATCTCACATGGTAGTGGAGATGACATCTCTACAGGGTGTGATGGGTCGTTATTATGCGCAAAATGCGGGTATTGATGCAGCAGTCGCTGATGCCATTTATGAGCATTATCTTCCCAGATTTGCCGGTGATTCGCAACCTCTCCACCAGGCTGGTTTGGTGATCGGTCTTGCTGATCGGCTGGACAGCATTGCCGGATTGTTTGCAGCCGGACTTGCACCCAGCGGCACTAAAGATCCCTTCGCTTTAAGGCGTAGTGCTTTAGGGCTTGTGCAAAATCTGATCACCTGGGATGTAGATTTCAACCTCACCTATGGACTGGAACAAGCCATCATGAACCTGCCAGTTAAGGCAGATGAAAAAGTTTTACAAGACTGCCTTGAATTCATTTCTGGTCGAATGCGTAGCATGTTTCTCGATCAGGGTTATCGATATGATGTAGTGGATGCAGTGTTGGAAGCCCAGCAGCAGAATCCTGCTGCCGCAGCCAGAGCGATTAAAGAATTGAGTGTCTGGGTGGGCAAACCTGATTGGAATACCATCTTGCCTGCCTATTCACGATGCGTTCGCATCACTCGCGACCATAAGCAGGAGTTTGTAGTTACTCCCCAATCCATAAGCGAACCTGTGGAAAAGGAGTTGTTCGCTGCAATAAATCAGGCCGAATCTGCGCCACGTGCAAAAGGTTCAGTTAAGGACTTCTTTGCAGTATTTACACCCATGATCCCAGCTATCAATCGTTTCTTTGATACAGTGCTGGTTATGTCGGAAAATGAGGTCGAGCGGTCCAATCGATTGGGAATGTTGCAACGTATTGTCAGGTTGGCAGATGGTGTAGTCGATTTTTCGAAGTTAGAAGGCTTCTAAATGAGTTAAGGCGAGGAGTTATACTCCTCGCCTTTTGATTTGTTGCATTTTGTAATAATTGAAAAACTGCCTTTGGAAAAGGAAATGAACAATGCGTACTGAAACTGTTCTTCTTCTCGTATTTACTTTGCTTATGGCAGGAGCCTTTGGAATACCAGGCATTTATGCCCTGGTACGATTTTTTATTGTAAAAGGCAGATATAACATTGATCCAAAATGGATTAATGTTGAAGGTATTGTGAAAGCTGCTCGCCTTGAAAGATCAGAAGAACCCGCAACTTACGGTGGTCATGATATTTTTTATAAACCAGTGCTTGAGTATTCCTATATTGTCGATGGATATAATTTCACTGCCACACAACTTGATTTCGGTTCTCAAAAACTTTCTTTGAGCAAAGCGCAAGATATTTTGAATAAATACCCGGTTGGATCAAAAATCTCTGTATTTTTCAATCCCATAAATGCCGCAGAAGTAACGGCCAAAGTATCCAATAGTGCAGCAAATATCTGGCTGGTTGCCGGAATCGTGCTGATAATCTGCAGCCTGTGTGTTATCTGTGGCGGTACGATTTTATTGATTCAGGTTTTGACATTAGATTAAAATAATCTAATATAGGATAAATATCGCTTGAAAAGAGTGCTTTAAGCAATCATGTGACCTGGTCTGTTAAGGTTACAATTACCCTTGCAGCAAACCCCAATGCATCGATCTATTTTGTATTGGGAGATAGAAATTGAGGAGAGCTCATGCCTGAAGAAGACCCCAGAATTACTGCTTTACGTGCAATGCGTGAAAAAGCCCGGCAGGCTGGTGGCGAAGATCGGATTGCCAAACAGCATGCCAAAGGGAAACTAACTGCTCGTGAAAGATTGGATATCTTGCTTGACCCGGGTACCTTTACCGAATTGATGCCATTTGCGGTGCAGCAATTTGATGAGTTAAGTATCAATGATGAGAAATACCTGGGTGATGGCGTGGTAACTGGTTATGGCAAAGTGGATGGACGTACCGTTTATGTGTATGCTCAGGATTTCACTATCCAGGGTGGTGCATTAGGAGAAATGCAATCCCGGAAGATCTGCCGCACGATGGATCTGGCAGCTTCTGCAGGTGCCCCCATAATTGGTTTAATTGATTCCGGTGGTGCCCGTATTCAGGAAGGTGTACGGTCGTTGGGTGGCTACGCAGAGATATTCAGACGGAATGCTTTATACTCCGGCGTCATTCCTCAGATCAGCTTGATCCTGGGACCTTGCGCAGGTGGAGCGGCCTATTCACCTGCAGTGACTGACTTGATCATTATGGTGGAGAAAAGCTCCTACATGTTTCTTACCGGACCTGAAGTGATCAAATCTGTGACAGGTGAGATCATTAATGCCGAAGGATTAGGCGGCGCAGCAGTCCATCTTGGTGTCAGCGGTACTGCTCATCTTACAACCAAAACAGAACAGGAAGCTTTAGCCCTGGCTCGTAGAGTATTGGGGTATTTGCCATCGAATAATGTAGAAAATCCACCGGTTGTTTCTGGTGTGGATCAAATCCCATTTGATGAATCACTTAACAATATGGTGCCTGTTGATCCATCCGTTGCTTACAATATGCACGAAATTATTGGACGGATTGTTGACCGCGGCAGTTTTATTGAGTTGTTAGCAACCTTTGCCTGTAATGCGGTGATCGGCTTTGCCCGCATTGGCGGTTTCTCAGTGGGTATTGTGGCACAGGAACCTAGCGTGATGGCAGGAGTACTGGATATCGACTCAGCGGATAAAATTGCAAGGTTTGTACGCCTATGCGATTGCTTCAACCTGCCTGTCATTACTTTTGTGGATTCTCCAGGCTTTTTGCCGGGTATCGATCAGGAACATCGAGGGGTCATCCGGCATGGCGCAAAAGTTCTGTTCGCCTATTCAGAGGCAACTGTTCCAAAGATCAGTATCATCACCCGAAAAGCGTATGGCGGCGCCTATGTGGTTATGAGCAGCAAATACATGGGCTCTGACCTGGCATATGCCTGGCCAAGCGCTGAAATTGCTGTGATGGGTCCTGAAGGTGCAGCCAATATTTTGTATCGTAAACAAATCGAAGCTGCTGAAGACCCGAATGCTGAGCGCGCACGCCTGACCGATGAATATCGCAGCCAGTTTCTCAACCCTTATGCTGCAGCTAAAGCCGGTTACATCGATGATGTGATCGAGCCTTCTGAAAGCCGCAGCCGGATTATTTCTGGTATTTCTGCACTGCGAGATAAGCATGAAAATCTACCCGTGAAAAAACATGGCAATATGCCAGTGTAATACTCAGGAGGTACTATGGCAGAAACCTTAAAAAGTGCTCTTCTGATCACTGGCATTGGTATGGGATTGGTATTTCTTTCCCTGATATTGCTGTGGTGGTTGATGGAAGCCACTGTCAGATTGTTCAAGGAACGTAAAAAAGAGAAGGAAATCGAAGAGATAACCGCAGAAAGTACACAAGTTGCTTCAGAGGAACCCTCAATTGACAAGAAGAAACGGGTGGCTGCTGCAGCAGTTGCTCTTGCCCTGGCAGCCAGCCAGGCAAGCCATCACCCGGACGAAGGAAGTGCTCCTGTCAGCCCCTGGCAGGTGGCTTTACGCAGCCGTAGTTTCAGTAATCGCAGTGCTACATTTGGTCGAAAACCAAAGAGGAATAACCTATGAAATTCCGTGTAACTATAGAAGATCAAACTTACGATGTTGAAGTTGGAAATTTGCAAGCCAGACCTGTCATGGTAACAGTTGATGGAGAAAATTTCTCTGTCTGGCCTGAAAGTGGTGAAACTCACACAGCTGCAACTGCTTCTACAGCCAGTGAGCCCTGTCCTGCTCCAGTACAACCTGTTATTCGCACAGTAGAAGTTTCTGCATCGAAGGTAGTGTTGGCTCCCATTCCAGGAACGATTGTTGGGGTGAGTGTGAAACCTGGTGATAGTGTTCAGGTTGGGCAAGAATTGTGCACACTGGAAGCCATGAAAATGAAGAATGCCATTCGTGCTATCAGAGCAGGCACCATTGCTAAAGTGTTCATTGCAAATGGCGATTCTGTTAAGCACGGTCAACCATTGGTCGAGTTCACCGATTAAGGCGGGAATATGGACTTTACGTCATTGTTTCAGGAAATTACCCGTGGATTTTCCAGTTTCTACTGGGGTAACCTGGTAATGATCATTGTAGGGGGCATTCTCATCACCCTGGCAATTGTAAAAGAATACGAGCCAGTCCTTCTCCTTCCTATTGGTTTTGGTTGCATTCTAGCAAACCTGGGAATGAGTAATGAGCATGGAATGTTCCAGGTATTGTATGCCGCAGGAATAGAAACCGAATTATTCCCGCTGCTCATTTTTATTGGTGTTGGGGCAATGATCGATTTTCGACCCTTATTGGCAATGCCGCAAATGGCGTTGCTAGGTGCAGCAGGTCAATTTGGCATTTATGGCACATTACTCCTGGCAGTATTGATAGGTTTTCCATTGAATCAGGCAGCCTCTATCGGCGTCATTGGTGCCATTGATGGTCCAACTGCAATATTTGTTACCAGCAAGCTGGCACCCGAAATGTTAGGACCAGTAGCGGTGGCGGCATATTCGTATATGAGTCTGATCCCGATCATCCAGCCTCCAATTATGAAGCTGATGACCACCCGCAGAGAACGTCTAATCCGTATGGAGTACACCGCCAAACCAGTTTCCAGGTTGGCGGTGATCTTGTTCCCCATCGTGGTTACCATAATCATCAGCCTGATTGCCCCAGATGCTGCTCCATTGATCGCTACATTAATGCTTGGAAACCTGCTTAAGGAAAGTGGTGTGGTTGATCGGTTGAGCAAAGCAGCTCAAAATGAGATTATTAACATTACTACGCTGTTCCTGGGGCTAACGATTGGGTCGACTATGACCGCACAGAGTTTCTTGAATTTGAATACCCTGGCAATCCTGGGATTGGGGTTACTGGCATTCGTCCTGGATACTATTGCCGGTTTGCTTTTTGGAAAATTCATGTCATTTGTCAGCGGTGGAAAAGTAAACCCGTTAATCGGAGCCTGCGGTATCAGCGCCTTTCCTATGGCAGGGCGTCTTTCAGCTAAAATGGCTCAGGATGAAGATTATGACAACTTCATCCTGATGCATGCTATGGGAGCAAATACTGCTGGTCAGTTGGGCAGTGTTATTGCTGGGGGGCTACTGCTGGCTCTGGTGACTGGACTGTTATAAACTCAACCAGCTAACCCAGGGGTTAATTGTTCGTTCATTTGCGCCTCGCTGATGGCAGCGAGGCGTTCAATTTCTGCCATGATGGTTTTGGTAACTTCTCGCACATACTCGCGATCTTCCACGTCTCCATGAAAGTACATCGGTTCACCAAACGTAATAGTGTATGGTCCATTGAAATACCAGTGTGCTGATACTTCATCTTCACCAGAAACCATGGTTAAGGTTTTAATTCGTGTGCGTTGAATGTGTATCCCTGCAGGGATAATGGGAGCGCCTGTAGTGATCGCCAATCTAGCTGCGCCTGTATGTGGTTCAGAAAAGCCACCTTCCAATGGACTTACTTCTCCTTCGGGAAATAGCATGACATTGTGTCCGCGATTGAGAACATCAATTGATCGGTCAAATGCTGCTCTACCATTTGATTTTTTGACACAAATAAATCCCATCCGTTTAAGTAATCTTCCAAATGGACGGATATTGAAGACCTCTTCAGCGATAAGAATATGAGAGTATTGGCGTAGCGCCATTGAAAGCAGGAAAGGATCGCTAACACTCGGGTGATTGGCTACCAGGATCTTAGCGTTCTTAGGTATGTCTGCCAACTTGTTTACTTTTAAGTTAAGACGAATGGTTACATAAGATCCTAATATGGCAAAAGCCAACCAATAAAGAAGTGTTTCTATAATCATAAATCCTCTAGTATAGATAGAATTAGAGCATACCGATAAAGGATACCTGGTAAAGTGTCAGCTCTGAAGTCTCTCAGGATAGATTTTTTTTATTTGATAAGTCATATTACGATATGCATTGACTATGACAATTCTCATACTTCATCAAACACAGGAAAGCAGAAAAGGATGCTTACAAAAAAGATAGACGGTGGGCTTTGAAAAAGGTATACTCAAAGGAATGAATCAGGAGGCAAAGTGCCAAAACAAACATACCAATTGGAACCTAATGGACCTGCACGGCTAGAGATATCCTGGGCGCCGCTCTGGAAGAATATATCGATCAAATTGGACGGCGAAGAGATCGGAACCTTCGCCAGCCAGGCGGAGTTCCTCACCGGGAAAGAATTCGTTTTGCCCGATGGAAAAAAGCTGACTATCCGGCTTGCAAGAACCATGCTGGGATCAGATATTCATATTTCATATAACGGCAAACCTCTTCCCGGCACGTCAGCACATCCTGAAACCCGTGTTCGGTCCAGTTATATGCTTCTATATTTTTGGGGAGGATTGGAAGTAATTTTTGGAATCCTTATGATGGTCAGCAGTAAGTCTTATTCTTTGACATCATACAACACAATTTCTATGGCATTGGGTCTGGTATACATCCTTTTAGCAAGGTTGGTACAGAAGCGAAACTTATGGGCGCTGATAGCTTCCATCGTTCTCTTCGTTGGTAGCGCAGCTTATGAGGTTTTAGTCACAATGTCAGCAGGGGGATCGCCAGATATGTTCCGTCTGTTGATCCAGGCATTTCTGGTCTATTATCTCTATCAAGGAATTGGAGCCCTCAAAAAAGTAAATGAGGAGAATCCAAATTCACAGATGTAGTCTGGAACGGAAAATCCTCAGAATGGATCGAACCTCAGGAATTTTCATAAGGATAACTAGAATTCCATAAACGAATACACCAATTGCAACCCCGCCGAGAGTTTGAATGGCGGGGTCCATATTTTCTCCCAACAGCATCCATCCAGCCAATGCAGCTGCCATAACCACAGTTGCTCCACAGATCAATCCCACATTTCGCCATATAGAAGCACCTTCTAATCCACCCAGCTTTCTGTGCATGAAGATTAATAAGGCGATCATTTCCAGGAAGGTTGCCAGGCTGTTTGCCAGAGCAAGACCACCATGTGGCATCCAACCAATAACACTAAAAATTCTGGTGAAAGTCAGGCTAAATCCAAGATTGAGTGTCATAGCACCCACTCCAACGAACACAGGAGTCTTTGTGTCGTGTAGCGCATAAAATGCCCGGCTGACAATTTCTACCACCGAATGACCCACCAAACCTGCCGCATACCAAAGAAGTGCCCAGGCTACCAACTCTGTAGAAGCGCTGTCGAATGCCTGGTATTGATAAATGAGTGCCACAAGTGGTTTTCGCAACAAGATCAAACCCAGTGAGGCTGGAATGGCTAAAAGTAATACACTACGCAGGGTGGTAGCCAATGAAGAGCGCATTTCATCTTTTTTGCCTAATGCTACCTGTGCTGAAAAGGTTGGCAGAGCTGCAATTGCTATTGATTGGGCAATGGCAGCCTCTGGCATGAGCATGAGGGGAAATGCCAGGCTGATCCCTGTCAGGCTGCCTTCAGGCTGCAGTGAAGCGAGATAAGTGTTCAATAAGAAATTCAGTTGAACTACTGCCACACCCAGCAGTCGTGGACCCATTAATCTGGCGACTTCACGAACAGTGGGCATATTCAATCCCAGCGCTGGATAATATTTTCGCTCGGGTAGCTTAAAAAAGCCTGGTAGTTGAACAAGCAGGTGCATGGTAGATCCTATCACCACACCCCATGCTAGGCCATGAATGCCCATAGTTGGTTTAAGAACCAGGATCCCAAAGATCCATCCTAATGAATACATGGAGGGTGCCAGAGCAGGTAGCAGGAAATGTTGGTGGGCATTGAGAATACCCATTAGCAGCCCGCTGATACCAAAAATGACCGAAGAGATTAATTGGATACGTAATAGCTCTGCTGTAAGCATTGCCTTTGCCGGGTCTGCACTGGCAAAACCGGGAGCAAGGATATGATCGACAATCCATGGTGCGAAAATCGCCGAAAGGATGCTGAAAACCATTAGAATGATGGTAATGAGGTTGAGTATAGATGATGCCAGACGCCATGCTAACGGCCTTTCTCTATTGGCTAATAAACCGGTAAAGGTGGGAACGAAAGCCGATGCCAGTGCGCCGCCAGCCACCAGATTGAATAATATTTCTGCAAAGCGATTAGCAGCAAAGAATGCCTCGCTTTCTGGTGATGTGCCAAATGCCTGTCCTGTCAGGCTCTTGGCAAGCAGCCCTACCAGTTGACTGATCACGATAGCCACCATCACGGTACCTGCTGCACGTGCGATCTGCCGATTAGCTGTCTCTTGAGGGATGGGATCCATGAGAGTGATTATACTCGGGAAGTGGAGGGGGAGAACAAGAAAGAGGATTTAAGGGAGCAGGGTGCTATAATCTTAAATCATGTACAAAGCACGATATCGCCGCATTCTTGGGTTCTTTGCCAGGATGTTGCTAGGGTTCTTATGGTGGGATATTCTGTTGCCACGCGTGGGTTTCCGCATGGCGGGCAGACGTAGTTTGCCTCGCCGTATGCGCCAGGCTGCATCCTCTTTCCGGGTCCTTGCAATTCAAATGGGTGGAGTGATGATCAAGGTAGGGCAATTTCTCTCCGCACGGCTCGATGTACTACCTCCGGAGGTCACTGATGAGTTATCAGGACTGCAGGATGAAGTAGCACCTGAACCTTTTGAGAATGTCCGGAAAGTGGTGGAAAGCGAATTTGGTGAATCGCTAGAGACCCTGTTTGCAGAATTTGATGCCCAACCACGAGCTTCGGCATCGATTGGGCAGGTATATGGAGCAAAGCTTCTCTCGGGCGAAGGCAGTGAGACCGACTGCGAAAGTATGCCTGTAGTGGTGAAAGTGCAACGACCTGATATCGAAAAACTGGTTGAAGTCGATCTCAACGCTCTGCGTGTGGTCAGTCGCTGGCTGATGTACTACAAGCCGATTAGCAGACGTGCAAATGTGCCAGTGATTCTGGAAGAATTCTCCCGTTCGCTACATGAAGAAATCGATTATCTCACTGAAGGGAAAAATGCAGAGACCTTCGCTGAAAATTTTGCTGATGCCCCCGATATCCTGGTTCCGAAGGTGTGCTGGTCGCGTACCACTCGGCGGGTACTAACCCTTGAAGATGTACAGGCGATCAAGATAACCGATTATGAAGCCATTGATGCTGCGGGAGTGAGCCGAAAAGAGGTAGCTGATCGCCTCTTCAATACCTACCTCAAGCAGATTTTTGAAGACCGCTTTTTCCATGCAGACCCCCATCCGGGCAACCTGTTTGTCCTTCCAGAATCGAGTGACGAAGCAAAAGTAAACCGCGCCTGGAAACTGGTTTTTGTTGATTTTGGGATGGTAGGTAGGGTTCCATCCAGTTTGTTTGATGGGTTGAGGGAAGGATTGATTGGGCTGGCAACGAAAGATTCGAAACGAATCATTCATGCTTATCAGTTGATGGGCATACTACTGCCCGGAGCTGATGTCGAAATACTGGAGCAAATAGGGGACAGGCTTTTTGAACGTTTTTGGGGGAAATCTACCACCGAAATGATGGATATGCATCCCGAGGAGGCTCACCAGTTTGTGCAGGAATTTGGCGAAGTATTGTACGAGCTTCCATTTCAGGCGCCTGAAAACATGATCCTTTTTGTTCGCTGTCTGGGGATCCTTTCAGGAATGTGTACGGGATTAGATCCCAATTTCAACTTATGGTTGGGGTTAAGTCCATATGCTGATCACCTGGTAGCTGCTGAAGGGAAAGGAAAGGTACAGTCAGTACTTAAAGAAGCGGAAAAGATCCTCCAGACGATCATTAGTCTGCCGGGCAGAACTGAGCAACTTATCAGCCGGATCGAACGTGGAGAGCTACGTGTTCAGGATCCCGAAGGGAAAAAGCAGCTAACCAGGTTGAATAGATCAGTACGGAAGATTGCAGGTGCAATAGTGTTTACTGCATTCTTCCTGGGCTCGATACAACTTTACCTGGCGGATGCAGGTGTGATGACCTGGATTGTACTGGCAGCTTCCGGTGTGACCCTTCTCTGGACGATTTTCTCTTGATAAGGTAAGCATGAAGCAAAGATTTCTACGAATTGTGGTCTGGTCTCTGAATGCTATACTAACAGCGGAGGATTGAAATGTTTCCTATCCGTGACACCATTCGATCTCGTTCATTTCCCATCATTACCTGGTTACTCGTGGCAGTGAATGCGATCGTTTTTTTTCTCGAAGTAAGCATGCCCAAACAAATCCTAAATGAATTCCTCAACAATTTTGCTTTGGTGCCATCGCATTTGATTTTAGGTAATCCTTTTACCTGGTATCCGTTGATCACTCACATGTTTTTACATGGTGGATGGATGCATGTCATCAGCAACTTATGGGTGTTGATCATCTTTGGTGATAATGTAGAAGATCGCATGGGATCATTTCGATTCCTCATTTTCTATCTTTTGGGAGGTATCGCAGCCGGAATTTTACAGGCAACATTGTCATTTGGCAGCAATATACCTTCTTTAGGTGCAAGTGGTGCGATCGCTGCTGTGATGGGTGCCTATTTCCTATTCTTCCCAAAAGCAAAGGTGGTTACTTTCATTCCTTTAGGTTTCATTCCCTGGTTTGTGGATATTCCTGCAATTATCTATCTGGGTTTCTGGTTTGTTTCACAGTTCTTTTCGGGGGTGCTATCACTCTCTGGCGCTGGTGTTTCAGGTGGTATTGCCTGGTGGGCGCATGTTGGTGGGTTCGTATTTGGCTTGGTAATAGGCTGGCTCTTTACTTTAGGAAAGCGTAAACCCACCTGGCATAAAGATGAATATTATCCCTGGTAAGGAGAGATTAAAATGGAGTTCTTGAATCTGTTTTGGATATTTTTACTCATAGCTTTCCTTGTTCCTTTGATACGCCAGCGTATGCTGGAAGCCTGCCGGCTAAAAATTATGCACCAGCTAGAAGAAACGCGGGGGTCACGGGTTATTGCTCTCATTTATCGTCAAGAAAGACTAAATTTTCTTGGCTTTCCTTTGACTCACTACCCTGAATTTCAAGATCCAGAGCAATTGTTGCGCGCAATCCAATTAACAGATCCTCAAACTCCTATTGACATGATCCTTCATACTCCATGCGGGTTGGATCTTGCTGCAGAGCAAATTGCCCATGCACTTTCAAAACATGAAGGAAAAGTCACGGTTTTCATTCCGCATTATGCCATGTCTGGTGGTACCATAGTGGCACTGGCAGCGGATGAAGTGATTATGGATGAAAACGCAGTGCTGGGGCCTGTTGATCCTCAGATTGGGGAATGTTCTGCAGCTTCCATCCTGAATATGATTGAACAGAAGAAAACATCGAAAATCGATGATGAAACTCTCATCCTCGCAGATGTGTCACGGAAAGCTATCCAACAGGTAAAAAACACCGTCAGGAAGATCGTCAGCACTACCTATACTGAAAAACAGGCAGTAATTCTGGCTGAAGAACTGACTTCGGGGAAGTGGACGCATGATTACCCGATCACAGTGGAAGAAGTACAGAAACTGGGTATCAAGGTGAATACAGAAATGCCTCATGAAATTTATCAATTGATGAACCTATATCCTCAATCAGCATCTCGTCGCCCCACTTCATTGATTATCCCCACATCATACCGTTTCCGGAGGCATTCTGAAGCGGAAGCGGATAATTCAAAGAACAAATAAATTAATAGAACTTTTGGAGGGATTATGTCTGAAGAAGAACAAAAATCCGAAAATATCGAGCAATCTAAACTCAATGAGCATATAGGTGTAGAAGAAACCACGCAATCAAAAAAAACCGGTCTCTTTGCACGCTTTCACCGGTGGCTTTATAATCCCGAGACGAAGTTTGGAAGGTTCAACCGGCGAATGCGCACAGCTCTTATTGTGGCATTGGTCTTTTTAGGGATTGGAATTGGGCTGACGTATTTCTTCCTTTGCCGTCCGACCCTAACAGCATTACAGGGGCGAAATGCTGATTATGACATTTTGTTGGCAAATTATACCCAGGCACAAAAAGACTTGACTGCCCAATATGACGAAGTCTCCCGCTTGAACTCGGAGCTGCTCAAAACCACCAATCAATTAACCAAAGAACAAAATCACCTGGAATTGATGCGGTTACTTAACGACTTGATGGAAGCAAAGTATTATATAGCTGATGACAGTTTTGATACAGCACGTACCAGCCTGGAGAGTGCCCAAACCCGATTAGCTGGGTTGGAAACTGCCATTAAAGCTGCTGATCCGGATTTATATACCAGTGTTTCCAGCCGGCTGGAAGGTGCAATTGCTGACCTGCGAATTAAATCTGTTAACACAGCTATGGATATCACGCTGATCGTTAATCAGCTTCGAGAATTCGAGAATAAGAGTTTTGGAACAGAATAAGTAATGCTGGAAGAAAAACAAAGCACCGATCTGCATTGGATCGGTGCTTATCGTTTAAGGAATAGTAGGGTTACGGGTTGAGCCAGTAGCTGATCTCATCTACCTCAACGGTATATTTATCCGTAGGTCCAGCATCAACAAATACGCCAAATGCGCCATTTTCAAAAGTGCTATCAGAAGTTTCTTCAAGGAAAACACCATTTACGTATAAGCGGATTGTTTTACCATTTGCCCAAACCCCAAGACGGTTGGTTTTATTTGCACCTGCATTAATGCTGCTGCTGGCTGTCCAATTGATCAAGGTGGTGGCAACACCTTTATCGCCTAATTTTCCATTCCATTCCCATAACCGATATTGACCATCGCAAGATACACTGAAAAGGTATCCCTGGTCTGGGATGTTTGGAACTGGCACCCGAAAGATAATGCCATAGTTATCATTTCCAGAGCAGGATCCACTTTTTACCGTCATGTCGATGTACATATTCGATGCATATTTTGTTTGCGGAATGCGCCAACCTGAGAGGGTTGTTAGCCCAGTGATTGCCATTGCTCCATTACTCCAGGCAGTGTTTGTAAATGCGTCCGATCCTTCAGACCAGAACCATTTGTCCGGATCATCCATTGTGTCAGTGGCAGTTGGAGCACCAAATAATGTCTTGGGATCATCTTTAGACACGGTAGGGGTGGGACCGGTGGTCACGGAGACAAGTGGAGTTACTTCAGTAGTGGGCACACCAGTGGTACCCGATTCGGGTGTCGCAGTGAAGGTGGCTGTTTCGGTTGGTGCGAACGTTGCTTCTAAAGTTGCTGTAGCTTCAGGGGTGCTGGTAGGTGGCAAAGTTTGCTCAACAATAACGGGTTGGGTAGATACATCTGTTGGGAAGAGGAATTGGGTGGCTGTGGCAGGCGGAACACTGCTGGCAAGGATTTCTGCTACGCGGGTTGCCATAGCTTCATCTTCAGCCTGTTGACTGCCAGGTAAGCTGCAACCAGTCAGAAGTAGAACGGCACATAATGAGAGAAGAGTTTTCTTTACCATGTTTCCTCCAAAAACATTAAATGGTGTGCAAGTGCCATGCCAGATTATAGCTTGTAACCAATCTGCCGTAAGAACCCTTTTCTCCAAGCAATATCCTCTTCGTTCTCAATGCCAAGAGGACTGTTTCCATCCATAACACCTAGAACAGCAACAAAATCTTCTTCTTGAGCTACTACTACTCGGGCAGTATTGGCGGTGGCGCAGAATATATGGCATACTTCAGGTACAGCTTTGATGGCATTCAGTACATTCACAGGGTAAAAGCCATTGTCGAGGAAGATAAAGAAACTATGGCCGGCACCTACCGCCTGTGCATTTTGTCTGGCTAAAGTGATCATGGCTTCACTGGTACCCGACCAGCGAATCAGGCGTTTTCCTGATGCTTCACAAAAAGCTACACCAAACTGGATACCAGGGATGGCATTGACCAGGGCTTCATGAATATCTTCGACTGTTTTGATAAAATGAGATTGACCAAAAATGAAGTTGATTTCTTCAGGTTTTGTTATTTCAATCGTTTTTAGTTCCACGGTTCACTCCTTTTTCTTGAAAATTGCCCTGTAATATTGTACCTTATCTATATATTCGTATATACTGGCAAGATAATTGCAACGAACGGGTAACGGATAGCTGTCAAATCTCATCCGGGGTGTGAGGAGGTCATGATGAAAGTTTCATTTTGGGATATTCTAGCAATTCTCGGTGTTTTGGTTTTGATTGTTTTTGTGGCAGGGTTGGCAATGATCTTTTTCAATCCTTACAGCGCGATCAATCCATTTCCTCCCGCTACCCTGCCAGCAAGGGTTGTTATTCCATCCGCAACTGCCACTTTACCAAAACTACCTGCAACCTGGACTCCTGCAGTAAGTGCTACTGTTGAGATTCCTGTGGTCATCACGGAAACGCTTCCTCCATTGGAAACCGCAGAAGTGCTACCATCATTAACCCCGATGAATACTTTTACTCTTACGCCTACTGAAACCCCTTTGTCTACTGCAACTTTTACACCTGCACCTAACCAGGCATTATGGATCGCCAATACCCCTGCGGATTATACTGTTTTATCACCTGGTCAGGAGTTTGATATGATCTGGAAGATCCAAAATACAGGCGTTCTGACCTGGACAACCCGGTACAGCTATAAATATATCTCTGGAGAACCTATCCATGAAAAATCAGAGTATGGATTGAAAAAGAGTATTGCCCCAGGCAGCGTAGCTGAATTAATGGTTGATATGAGAGCTCCTACAACTGCTGGTTCATATCGCACCGTATGGGGACTATACGATGATGCAGGGAAGCAGTTTTATACATTCAATTTTGCTTTTTCGGTAAAATAAATTTTTCACGAAGGTTCTTTCAAGCATCCCGAGAATTTCTTCGGGATGCTTTTCTTTTCTCGACTGCCTTTTCTTGACAGAAAGGTATTCTCGGATATACTGACACCATAATTTTGTAAAAATTTGGATATCGGAGATACCATGAATCAGATTGATCCCGAGACTTTCGCGCATCTGGTGGATCTGGCAGCTCTGGAAATGGATGCATCTGAAGCGGATTACTTACGCAAAGAGTTGAATCACCAGTTGCAAACCATTGATGAGCTGGCAGCTATTCCACTAGATGAGGATGTTGAAATTGCTGCCCACGGTGTGTCTTACCCGGTGGAGCGCAGCGCACCACTTAGATCAGATGAAATCAAATCCTACTCTGACCCTGCAGGCATTATTCATCTTGCCCCTGAAAGTGACGAGGGGTACGCTGTGGTGCCAGATATTCCCCATACTACGCTGGAATGACCTATGGAACTGACAGAATATTCTGCTTATGAGATAAATAAGTTACTGCGCAGCGGGCAGATAAGCGCAGTAGAAATTGTTAAAGCCTTTCTGGACCGTATTGAAAAGGTTGATGGTCAGCCGGGCGAATTGGGTCACGGCGAGCTCACACCTGAAGATGAAGTCCGCATCCATTCATTCATCACGTTAACCCCCGAGCGTGCGTTACTGCAGGCACAGCAGGTGGATGAAAAAATTCATGCTGGTGAAAACCCTGGAGTACTGGCGGGTGTTCCCTTTACTGTAAAAGATATCTTTTGTGTTGAGGGAGTACCTGCTACCGCTGCCTCTCGCATTCTGGCGAATTTTGTTGCACCTTACACTGCCACCCCCGTAAGCCGCATGGAAGCAGCTGGAGGGATCATGCTTGGCAAGGTCAACCTGGATGAATTTACTTATGGTTCGTCCAATGAGTCTTCTGCTTTTCAACCACATCCGCGTAACCCCTGGAATACCTCATGTGTTCCGGGAGGTTCTTCGGGTGGCAGCTCCACTTCGGTGGCAGCATATGAAGCTTGCCTTTCTTTAGGTACTGATACAGCAGGCTCCATTCGCCAACCAGCCGCATTTTGTGGTGTGGTAGGGATGAAACCAACCTATGGCAGAGTATCACGCTATGGGTTAATCGCGTTCGGTTCGTCTCTGGATTGCCCTGGTCCGATAGCTCGTAATGTACGGGATGCCGCTATGATGCTGAGCGTGATCGCTGGAGTAGATACACATGATGGTACCGCAGCGACCGTACCTGTGCCAGATTACTTATCAGGCTTGGAGGACGGGGTAAAGGGGATGCGCATAGGATTATCTCCAGACTACTTCCGTATTTCCTATCCGGATGCTACAACGGGAGAATATGTTGATCAGCCTGTACCGGCTGCGTTCGAAGAAGCTGTACGCGAAGCTGCGCAAAAATTGGCAGACATAGGCGCTGAAATCATCGAGGATGTTCCCATGCCAAATACGCGCTATGGTATTCCAACCTACTTTGTGATCAGCCGTGTTGAAGCTGCCTCCAACCTGCACCGCTATGATGGCGTCAAATATGGCTATCGTACGGGTAAACCGGTAACTGATCTGAATGACATGTATAAAAAGAGTCGGGCAGAAGGATTTGGGCTGCAACCTAAACTGCGCATCTTGATGGGAATGTATGTCAGTGCTGCACAATACAGCGCCCAGTATTACCAACGAGCGTTAAGAGTTCGCACCCTTATTCGAAGAGATTTTGAACAGGCGTTTGATCCCCAAGGAAAGTACCGACTAGACGCACTGCTGACTCCAACAACACCCACCACTGCATTTCGAATCGGTGAGGTGTATGGTGATTCGGTGTTGATGCAGTACGCTGACCAATTGACCGTGCCTGCCAATCATGCTGGTATTCCGGGAATTTCCATTCCAGCAGGGTTTGCAGCAGATGGGCTGCCTATGGGTATTCAACTGTTGGGTCCAGATTTCAGTGAAGATCGCTTGTTACGAATCGGTAGAAGTTATGAACAGGCGACCGCTGATGCTGAATGGCGAAAAGCCCGACCGAGATTGTAAAACCAGGAGCATTCTATGCCTGAATATGAAGCAATTATTGGACTTGAAACACACATTCAACTGAACACAAAAACCAAGATCTTTTGTACCTGCAAGGCAGACTCATGGTTTGATCCACCTAACACCAATATCTGCCCGGTTTGTACGGGACTTCCGGGTGTTTTGCCTGTCCTCAATCGCGAGGTGGTTGAAAAAGCAGTATTGTTGGCGACTGCCATGCATTCCGAAGTACAGGAAATTTCTTTCTTTGATCGTAAGAATTATTTCTACCCTGATCTTCCCAAGGGGTATCAAATCACGCAGTACGATCATCCCATTGGGTTGGGTGGGTGGATGGATGTGCCGATTCCGGCAATTTCTGATAAACCTGCGTATACCTGCCATGTGGTAATCACAAAAATGCACATGGAAGAGGATGCCGGGAAAACCAAGAATGCCGGAGGCAGACGGTTGATTGATTTCAATCGCTGCGGAGTTCCCTTGATCGAAATGGTGACAGAACCAGTTCTGCGAACCGCGGAAGAAGCAGCCCAATACCTCATCCGGCTGCGACAATTGCTACGCTGGTTGGGTATTTCTGAAGCGGATATGGAGAAGGGTCACCTTCGCTGTGACTCAAATGTATCCATCCGTCCAAAAGGGGCTACCTACCTAAACCCCAAGACGGAGATCAAGAATGTCAATTCGATCGATGCTGTACGCGAAGCCATCAGTAAAGAGATTGACCGTCAGATTCGCGAGGTGGAATCCGGAAACAAGATTAAAGCCTGGACACTGGAATGGGATGAAGATGCTGGTGTACTGAAGAAAATGCGCTCCAAAGAGACAGAAGCCGATTATCGTTACTTTAAAGAACCCGATCTGCTGCCTGTTCATCTGGATGAAGCTTGGAAAAAGGAAATCCTCAAAGGATTCCCGGAGCTGCCCCTTGTACGGCGAGAGAGGTTCATGTCGCAATATCAGCTTCCTGAATACGATTCGGAAATCCTGACAAGCGAGCGTGCTCTTTCAGAATACTTTGAGGCAACTGTTCAAGCGTATGGCGGAGATCCGAAAAGGGTTTCCAACTGGATGATGAATGAAATCTTGCGTATGTTGAATGACCGCAACATGACAGCTGACCAGTTGAAGCTCACTCCACAATACCTGGCAGAAATTTTGAAACTGGTAGATGCCAATACCATCAACAATTCCACTGGCAAGGGATTGATCATTAAAGTGGAAGAAACCGGGAAAGCGCCATCTAAGATTGTGGAAAGCGAAGGTCTGGCGCAGGTAAGCGATGATTCTGCCATTCGTGCGGTATGCCAGAAAATTGTAGATGCCAACCCGAATGAGGTGGCTTCTTTCAAAGGTGGCAAGGTAAGCCTGATCGGTTGGTTCGTTGGGCAGGTAATGAGAGAGATGCGCGGAAAAGCTGACCCGCAGGCAGCCAGAAGGATCTTGGAAGAACTGTTAGGATAACAATATAAGCACACAATTAATTTTTGAAGCCGGTTATCATTTTATGATAACCGGCTTTTTGGTAGCAAACGTATGTAATCGTGAAATACGAAATGAGGATTATTATTACATTTCGGATTTTATATACAGATTGCCAATAATCAATTACTGACTAAAAGTGGACACTAATGCCGGCATATTTGCGGTCCAGCCGGTCAAAATCATACTTTTTAATCCTGCTTTTTCAAATGCAAACTGCATTGCTTCTGCTACTGTATTTTGATGATCGGGTGCGAATGCCAGGAGAGAAGGTCCTGCACCAGAAAGCATTACTGCGGCAGCTCCCGCTTCTCTACCTGCGAGCATGGCTTGTTCTGCTCCAGGAATGAGGGGAAGCCTGTATGGCTGGTGAAGTCTGTCAAAAGACACTGTTCCCAACAGATCCAAATCACCTGCACGTAGTGCCTCAATGGTTAGGGCGGTTCTACTCAAGTTGGCAACTGCATCTTTGTAGTTCACCTGGAGAGGTAAAGCCGCACGGGCAGCTTTGGTCGATAAAGTGAATTCCGGACAGACGATTACCACAGGCAGCCGGGAGATTTCCACCTTTCGAAAAACTACTTTTCCTTCGTGAATGGTTAAGATGATCAATCCGCCTGACAGTGCTGCAGTGGTGTTGTCTGCATGCCCTTCAAGTTGATATGCCATTTGTAGGAGCTCTGCCTGGCTGGCATTTCCATGAAGAAGCGTGTCTGCCGCCAGCAACCCGGTCACAATGGCTGCTGCGCTGGAACCCATGCCACATCCGATAGGGATACCATTTCCTGAGTGGATGGACAAACCGGATGGCATTGCCAGGCTCTTATGCTCAACATAATGTTGGAACGCCATTGCCACCAGGTTATGCTTATCACGCGGGATCTCTTTTTCTCCCCATCCGGTCGGAATCACCGAGATATCTTTTCCGGTAAGTTCGAATGTGGTCTCCATGCAAACCGGTCCCAGATCGAGAGTGATTGCTAGGCAATCAAAACCCGGCCCGAGGTTTGCAGTTGTCGGTGCAACCCGAACTGTGATCATTCCATTCCTTCCACGATCGTTTTTTCAATTACCTTGTAATCAAAAGGCAACAGTTGGGGAGCTTTCATGCTCTTTGCGATGATATCGGGATCTTTCATACCATGACCGGTGCAGATTGCAACTACTTTTTTCCCGTGTACATCCATTTCATGATTATCCAGCCGGTGTTTTAATCCTGCTAACCCTGCGGCAGAAGCAGGTTCCACCCATACCCCACTGGCTGCCAGCATACGCTGCATAGCCAGGATTTCATCATCACTTACTGCGATGATCTTTCCTCCCGACTCTTCTGCAGCTGCCAGAGCTTCTTCTCCACGGGCAGGCTTCCCAATACGGATGGCAGTCGCAACCGTTTCTGGGTTCTCCACTGGATGACCGAGCACCAGTGGGGCAGACCCTGCTGCCTGTACACCCAGGATCTGTGGTAGTCCAGTCTGGTGAAGCTTATGATATTGCCTGAAACCCATCCAATAAGAAGTGATGTTCCCTGCATTACCCACGGGTAGGCACAACCAATCGGGAGCCTTACCCAACACATCGCAAATTTCAAAGGCGGCGGTTTTTTGTCCTTCAAGGCGATATGGGTTGAGAGAATTAACCAGCGCGATTGGATGATGTTTGCTGATCTCTACCACAATGGTTAATGCATCATCAAAAGAACCTTCAATCTGGATGACATCAGCACCATAAGCAACAGCACCAGCCAGTTTTCCGGTAGCTACTTTCCCTTTGGGGATAACCACAATGCATCGCATCCCCGCTCGGGACGCATACGCTGCAGCAGACGCAGCTGTATTTCCAGTAGATGCACAAATAACGACCTTTGCTCCTCTTCCGACCGCTTCGCCTATAGCGATCGTCATGCCTCTATCTTTGAAAGATCCAGTTGGATTCATCCCTTCAAACTTGACCCAAAGTTCGAATCCTCCTCCAAGAGCATCCGCCAGTTTTGGTACTGGGATGAGAGGTGTGTTCCCTTCTAGAAGAGTTACCTGCTGAGTATGTGCAGGAATATCCATCAAAGAGTGAAATCGATTAAATACACCGTTATAAGTCATGGTAAACCGCTTTCAATAATTTTGTGCATCATTATAACAGAGCCAGTTCAAACGAATAATTAATTTCTTTCCTTAAGACGTTTCTACTTTGTAACGAACAGATATTGGTATTGTATATTCGGAAAAAGTTTTACTCTTTCATGAATGATTGAATCTGGAATGAGACCTGTATAATAAATTAATTGGGGAACTATCATGCCATCGAAATCGTCATTGAAAAAGAGGCCTTCTATGAAAGCACATTATTCTTTATGTTCGTTATTAATCATCATGACCCTTCTTCTCAGTGCCTGTGTGCGAGAAAGGGGAACAGAAACGAGTCGGGATCAAAGTGATATTGCGACATCTGTGGCTGCGACGATAGCTGCGGCAGATACACAAGTAGCTCTGAATACTGTGGTTGCAGAACTGACACAAATTGCTCAGTATACAGCTACACCTGTACCACCCACAATAACTCCCACATTCACTCCAACGTTTACTGCGACTTCTACGAACACTCTTGTACCAACTGCAACACCTGTTCCACCAACAGCAACCGTTACTACACCTCCACTTCCATGTGACAAAATCGAATTTGTTTCGGATGTGACAATTCCAGATGGCACAACCTTAGCTCCAAATAAATCGTTTACCAAGACGTGGCGTCTGAAGAATGGTGGAAGCTGCACCTGGACTACCGGTTATTCTCTGGTATTTGTTGGTGGCAACTCGTTAGGCGCGCCAGCAATTTCCAATCTTGCAACGAGTGTCAATCCGGGTGAAATGATTGATGTGACTATTTCCATGGTTGCACCTTCTTCTGCAGGAACATATACAGGCTACTGGCAACTGCGAAATACCAGTGGAGGACTGTTTGGTTATGGTGTTAATTCAACCAGTGCATTCTGGGTTACCATCCAGGTGGTGATCGCCACTGCAACCATCAACCCGACTAACCCATTGAATTTTGCGGTCAATTATTGTTCAGCTCAATGGAGCAGTTCAACAGGAAATTTGCCATGCCCGGGCTCTGGAACTGATTTTGTGAACGGTTCTGTGGTCTACTCGACTTCTCCAAAACTTGAAGGAGGGTATCAGGAAGATGAACCATCAATTATTGTCATCCCAAGTGATGGGTCTGGAGGCATGATCACTGGAAAATACCCTGCTATTACGATCAAAGCGGGTGACGACTTTGTTGCGATGGTTGGCTGTGTAGATTCGCGGCCAAAGTGTGACGTCATGTTCCAGGTTAATTACAGTGCAGATGGTGGGGCGATCACGAATTTAGGGAGCTGGACTGAAACTTATGATGGAAGTTACACCCATATAAATGTAAATCTCGATTTTCTCGCAGGGAAGAGTGTGGTTTTCTATCTTGTTGTGCAAAACAACGGCTCTTCACTGGACGACCGGGTGTTTTGGACAAATCCTGCGATATTGAGATAAAAAAGAAAATGAGATAAAAATGATGAAATACGATTGAAATATACTGTTCGAGTCGTTATACTGATAAGACAGGTACATTATTGTGCTCTTATGTTGTTGAAAGTCAGGAGGAACATATGAAATTAAACATCCTTAAACCTGTTTCGCAATGGATTATTCGCTTCTTGTTGGTAGTGGTAATTGCCACGCTGGCACTTTTCCCAGCAACCCACATCAGCCAGGCGTATACTGTGCCAACATTCTATGTTTCTGAGGTAGTGCCAGACACATCCATCACGATTGTTACCGCAAATTTCCCTGCTAATACCGATTTTACTGTGCGAATGGGTGCCTATGGCACCCTGGGTGTTGGCGGAATTGAAGTGGCAACATTGAATTCTGGTACAGGCGGTTCATTTTCCGCTAAATTGAATATTCCTGATGCCCTGAAAGGTAGCAAGCAAATTGCTGTACGTCTTGAAAGCACGACTGGATATTACAGCTACAATTGGTTTTACAATGTAACAACAACCGGAACAGTCATTCCCGGGTATTCGGGCATCCCCACATTCAGCATTACTTCTGTAGTAGCTAATTCTAAAGTGACTGTTCAGACGAGTAACTTGCCTCCAAGTCAGGATTTCACAGTCCGAATGGGTGCCTATGGCACGTATGCAATCGGCGGGGTTGAAGTTGCCACTTTCAATTCCGGTACAGGTGGAAGCCAATCGATCACCTTTGATATTCCAGCCAGCCTGGCAGGCAGTGTACAAATTGCCATTCGTATGGATTGCGCTGCTGGATATTATGCTTATAACTGGTTCTGGAATAACACGACAACCACAACGACAACTACAACTACAACGACAGGATACAGTGGCTATCCTACCTTCTCCATCACCGATGTAGTAGCCGATTCTAAAGTAACTGTTGCTACCGCAAATCTCCCCAAGAACGAAAATTTTGTTGTTCGCATGGGTGCATATGGCTCTTATGCAGTGGGTGGGATTGAAGTAGCTACTTTCGATTCGGGTGATGGAGGCGCGAAATCGATCACCTTTGATATTCCAGCCAGCCTGGCAGGTAGTTATCGTATTGCCATTCGTATGGATAGCACCTCAGGCTCTGGTTTATATGCATATAACTGGTTCTACAACAACACAACCACTACAACCACAACTACAACAACAACTACGACAACCACCGGCTATTATGGATATCCAACCTTCAGCATTACCGCAGTTGTCAAAGATACTTCTGTCACTGTTGCTGCTGTCAATCTTCCACCCAGCCAGAATTTCTCAGTACGAATGGGGGCATATGGAACCTATGCTATCGGGGGAACTGAAGTCGCCACTTTCAATTCCGGTGCGGGAGGATCGCAATCCTTCACCTTCAGTATTCCGGCCGGCTTAGCGGGCAGCACACAAATCGCCATCCGTATGGATAGCACTTCAGGTTCTGGACTGTATGCCTATAACTGGTTCTGGAACAATACTACAAACTAAATTCTATTGCAGAATTAGACAAAAGAGCCATGGGATTTCAATTCTCATGGCTCAATATTTTTCTACGGCATGGTTGCGGAGTAAAGTTGGCTGCCAAAAGCCATCAAAATCTGCCTGCCTGGGGTGACCACAAAGGCAGTAGCTTCGCTCACTGGCAATGGATAATCATCATTGGACTGTGGGCGGATCTGTTTAATGAAAGTCAATGCCAGACTGAATTGGTACACCGAAGGACTGCTGGTATCCAAAATGTACAATGAAGGTCCCAGGGGATCGGTTGACATCATCTGTACGAAATGTGTGTCGGGCATGATGGCTGGTTCAGATTCTGCTGCACTGACCCGTTCATCATGATAAGGTGCTTTGAGATTGCATTTGGTTTTATCATCCCTTCCCAAACGATAAGTACAGGTGGACATACTGCCATCCTGATGCAACATATACACGTCATTTCCGTATGCGGTGATGGCAATCAGATCTGCTAAGACGGGTTTATCATCATCAAAAAACCAGTTGGGATTCTGATCAAAGGATTGATTATTTCCGCGGTAGGTTAGAATAGTATCTTTAGGTATATCCAGAATATAAAGGTTTGATCCGCCAAGTTCTACATCGGACAGCGAACCCCAGTTGTTATCTGGTGAAGCCAGGCTGGTTACCACAGGTTGATCTTCAGGTATGCAATACATGAGATTGCCTGTTTCATCGACTGCCAAAACCGTTGCTCCAAAGGGGCTGTTGGGAGGGAGCGCAACAATATCGATCAGGTCGCTCACCACCAGAACTCCCCTTACCCCCGAACTGCATTCAAAGTTCTCATCCATCTTGTAAGTACTGCCAGTCAATTCAAGGCGCAGTACTCTGTTTTGGGCAGCATCCAGGGCATATACTTCCGTCTGGTTTGCTACCATTCGAGTGATATTTGCTCCAGTTGTCTGCTGTACCAACAAAGGCTGGAATAGGGTACGGTAAATCCCATCCAGATTATCCAGTGTGCTTTCAATTTCAGTTCTCATCTGGCGAGATTCATCGCTTTTGCCATATTTTTCTGCCATTTCCAGCAATTCTTCTGCCCGATTCCAGGTTTCGCGTTGGATCTGAATATCAGTGGTATTCCGAGCAAGTTCCACCTGTTGGGCTGCCTGTGCCAGAAATTCTTGATGGCGTTCTGATCTTCCCAGGCGAAAATATACCGTAGCACCAATGGCAACCACGATCAAAGGAACCACAATAGCAATAAAAAGCATATTGCGGGCAGATAGGGTGTTTTCGGATGGTTCTTCTCCGGGTAGCAATTTACCAGTTATGGTGGCTGCTGTTTGATTTATTTTCCTGTTCGTTGTTCGGATCTTGATCCACCAGGTCGCCAGCTTCTGCTTCCAGGCATCATTTCTTTGTCGGTCTTTTTCTTCACTCTTGCTAACAGGTGAAGCAACACCCTTGATTGCCGGGCTGACCGGGATGGCGTCTTCCTTGATAGCTTCTGGAACAGGCTCGACACTGGGAGATGTCACTGGTCTGACCGGGCGATGTCTACTTGCCACTGTGATAACCGGTGAAACTGCCGGAATAGAAGGTTCAGGTTTTTCATCTACACCTGGTTCATTTACCTGCTCTTCTTGCACTTGTTCTGGTTTCTCCATTACAGCAGGAGAAGAGGGAGTTTTTATGTCCTCGCTTGCTTCAGGCTGCCGAATATCCGGCTTTGCAAGTGGTGTATCGATCACCGGGATTTCTTCAGCAGGTATCTCTTTGACAACAGGTTGTTCTGGTGCACTTATCCCATTGGGCAATTCTGTTGCCAATTCGGAAGGTGTTTTTTGAGAAGGCGGTTCTCCTGCTGGAATAAAACGGGTGCGAGGTTTCAACCGGTGAATTTCACCTTTACCTTCGCGTACCTGGACCAACCCGGCTTGTAAGTCAAAACCTGCCAGGCTCATCAAGCGCCGACGTAAATGATCCAAAGTTTGCTGAGCCCCATCATCAAGAGCTTCAGATGTCCAACCGGAGGGTGGTTTTGCACAAAAGAGTACCAGATCGGCATTTTGCAAAGAGCATTGAAAATATCGGATGGGAGTGACTTTGCTGACACCTAAACCACGCGTACCTGTTTCAATGTCGTAAAACTCTTCCATACCTGATTTGGTTAAGATAAAGGTATGTGTGGTGCCTGCATGCGCCAGAAAAAGGTCATTGCCCCGAAGAGCTGCCAGATTGACCACGGCCAACCGTTGTTGTTTTTCAAAGGTAGAATGTAAATTTGACTCAAGCAAGATAGTATTTAGTCTTTCAGCAGTGGCTCGCAATCCAGAGGTGATGGAACCTCGGCTGGAAAAATAGGTGTTCACCGCTTCATCCATCAGCTTCTCGTTTTCGTCTGGTGTAAATGCTTTTCCACTGAGAAGGCTGATAAGAACGAAGAACCGGTCATTGACGCGACTGCGTTCGCAACGCCTGGGAGCGCCCAGAACCAACAGGTTATTCATCTGGGTTTCTTCTTGACCATGTATAAGTTGTAGGGGGAGTACGTAGAGATCCAGCATATCGTGATTATACATCATGCAGAAAAGCCCTGTTTCCGCGAGAATGCATAAAAAACCCCGTGAAACAGGGATTCTGCTCACGGGGTTTTTAGATTTTCAAAGGTCGATTACGGCAATACGTACCACGGGTTGACAAAGCCGCCATTCAGCCTGACCTCGAAATGAAGGTGGGGACCAGTAGAGTTGCCTGTGCTGCCAGCCAGCCCGATCACCGCGCCTTGATAAACGCTTTGACCACAGCCAACATTAATTGAGTACAAGTGTGCGTACAGAGTATGATACCCATTTCCATGATCGATCATGATCATGTTGCCATACCCACCGCCAATCCAACCAGCATACACCACCACACCACTATCCGCAGCGTAGACTGGTGCTGTTTCAGGCGCTGCTATATCTATTCCTAGGTGACCCGACCAGTAATCATTGCCAGAAAGGTAATTGTTGATCGTTGGCCATATGAACGAGCCTGATCCACCAAGACCACCTCCAGACAATTCACATCCACCAGGACCATCAATCGTCTTTGAGGCACCTGCATTTGGTTTCCAGACCGTGGGGATAACCCACTGCCGGTTTTCACGCCATCCACCAGGGATCATCACATAAGTTCCGGTTTCGATCACTGGGTTAGTCATATCAAGGTTGTTTTGTGGCCAGGAAAGGATATCTGATGTATCCACAAAATAACGTGAAGCAACTGTTTCCAGGGTATCCCCATCCTGCCATTGGTAATATACCCCATCGGTAGGTGGGATCTTAAGCGTCTGCCCAACAGAAAGCATGTTGGGATTATCATCCAGAATGTCGTAATTTGCCCACAACACAGTCTCTGGTTTTAGTTTGTACTTGGTGGCGATCGAAAAAACTGAATCGCCTTTCTGAACCGTATATTCCACAATTCCGGTTCTTGAACGGTTTAGCAAGATGGTATGTGGATTGGTAGTCCTGGAAACTGATTCAAAAGTATCTGATACCGGAACGAAATCCGGCAGACCAGTAGACGGTATACTATTTTCTGGTTCACCTGCTTCAACCGTTGCCTGCGTTTCAGGAACGGGTTGAGCCAGTACTTCCTTCATTGCACCCCGGCTTAACATCAGAAAAGCCAGGTATGCCACGATCATGATCGTAATCCCCCACGATCCAGCGGTTAACCAGATCATCGTCGCCGGGCTTAACCCCTGCCCGGATTGTCTGGTTTCACCTGTGGGTTTTCCTTTCACATATCCTCCGTCAAGTTCTCCAAAAATTCCTGGTTGTTGCGTGTTTTTGACATGCGCTGCAAAATAGCTTCGGTCGCAACCGCAGGATCCATACCTGCACCCTGGGGTGCCTGACCGACCATTTGCAGGTACATACGACGCATTAACCAGGCACGTTGCAAAATATCTGGTCCAAGCAACAAGTCTTCACGGCGTGTTGAAGAGCGCTCGATATCGATAGCCGGGAAAATGCGTCTTTCCTGCAATTTGCGTGAAAGGTGCAGCTCCATGTTGCCGGTTCCTTTAAACTCTTCATATACCACATCATCCAACCGTGATCCAGTATCTACCAGTGCGGTCGCAATGATGGTCAGTGACCCACCTTCTTCCAGGTTACGGGCTGCACCAAAGAACCGTTTAGGCGGGTACAGTGCCGATGGATCCATACCACCTGATAGCGTGCGACCTGATGGATTCACGACCAGGTTGTAGGCGCGAGCCAGGCGGGTCAATGAGTCCATTAAGATTACCACATCTCTACCAATTTCTACCAGACGTTTAGCACGCTCTAATGTGATCTCTGCAGTACGCACATGGGCAGTTACAGGCTCGTCAAATGTTGATGCAACTACTTCAGCATCCACCGAGCGATCCATATCGGTGACCTCTTCAGGACGTTCACCAATTAATGCGATGATGAGATGGACTTCTGGGTTTTTAGTTGAGATGGAATTAGCAAGCTGCTTGAGAATGGTGGTTTTACCAGCTTTAGGGGGAGATACGATCATGCCACGCTGCCCGCGACCGATAGGTGCAATGAGATTGATCAAGCGAGAGGAAAGAATCGTGCGGTCGGTCTCAAGATCGAATCGTTTATCAGGGAAGATTGGTGTCAGGTTTTCAAATGTGGTTCTACCCATAGCTTCCTCGGGGGTTAACCCATTGACAGATTCAACCTTAAGCAATCCATAATGCCGTTCTGTTTCTCGAGGTGGGCGAACATGCCCGATCACCAGATCGCCGCTGCGTAATTCATACCTTCGTAACTGAGCCTGCGAGACATAAACATCATCTGGGCCAATCTGGTAGTTTGTGCGTAAAAAGCCGATGCCTTCATTCATTATTTCCAAAACACCACCGCGAACCTCAAGACCTTCTTTTTCTGCTTCGTACTGCCGGATTTTGATCAAGAGGTTTTCTTTCTTTAAGCGGTTGGCGTTGGGAATTCCCAACTCTGTTGCTGCAGCGCGCAACTGTTGTAAAGGCGAATTTTCCATTTCAATAATTTTCATAGTTTCATAATCTCACAATTTGGGATGAATTCATATTTATTTCGAACCATGCCGCCCTAGATCTGGTTCGGTTCATGCGCTTTGGATATTAACATGTTTTTCGGGAAGAATATTTCAAGGCGTCAATAGACACCATTCATTAAATGCTTTCTACGGATAATCTAAAGTTCAATTATTATGGGATAAAAAAATTATAGCATGGATTAAATGGAATCGCAAGCGAAATAATCTGTAAAAAATCTATTTATTCACTGTGAAATAGTAGTATAGTTATTGCATCAATTTCTTTCATTACAAAAAACCGCAGGTGGGACGTTATTGTTAAGCACATTCTTAGTTTAATGAATAAAAATTTCTGACAATTTTGTTGCTTAACCTGCAACATCAAAGGGATATTATTTGTTTATTGCAACAATATTTTAATCAACTTCTTCTTTAACACGGATACAAGACACACCATTACGCATCTATTAGAGAGGATTTATGAATCCTTCCGAAAGGAAATCAGACCGGTTATCAGAAATTGAGCAAATGCTTTTAGCTCATCCTGAGGGGTTGAGTCAGGCTGACATTGCAAGAAGATTGAACGTACACCGTTCGACCATCAACCGGTACATTCCAAACCTGCCTGGCCATATCTATATCGATGATCTTGACCAGAAAAAATGGAAGGTTGACCGGCAGGCATACCTGGTGAATGTGCGTTTTACCCTTGATGAGGCTATGGCGGTTCACCTGGCTACTCGTTTATTGGCAACCCGCATGGATAAACAGAATCCACATGCGGCTTCAGCATTGCGTAAACTGGGTAGCGCATTAGAGAGGCTTGCTCCACGGATTAGCCTGCACCTGCAGCAATCTGCTGACGCGATGGATGACCCCACCCGGGGGCAGGACCCCAACTTTTTGCGATCATTGGAAATGATCACGCAAGCATGGTCGCTTCAATGTCATGTTCATCTATGGTATCGCCCTGAAAATGGCGAGCTAAAAGAATATGATTTTACGCCATATTTTATTGAACCGTATGCGATCGGGCAGTCCATTCACACAATAGGCTGGTCCAGTCCGCCGGATGCGTTACATACGTTCAAGGTAGAGCGGATTGAACGGATTGAGATGACAAAAGAACCCTATGAGATTCCCGAATCATTCAATCCTGAAGAATTATTGAAAGACGCCTGGGGGATCTGGTATACCGATAAAGACCCAATTGAAGTGATATTAAAATTTCAGCAGCGGGTGGCACGAAGGGTGAGGGAAACGCGCTGGCATCGTTCAGAGCAGGTTGTCGAACTGGAAGACGGCAGCTTGCTATGGCGAGCCTGGATCGCTGAACCACAGGAAATGCTCCCCTGGATCCGGGGTTGGGGTGCGGATGTGGAAGTACTCGAACCCGACAACGTGCGGCTGGGACTGATCGAAGAAGTAAAGAAACTGGCGGAGAGGTATGGGATATGAATGAACAAGATTTTCAGCTAATTGCGCATTTTCGTAAAAATGATAAAACACCTCAAGCTCTATTGGAACATCTGAAAGGTGTTTCTCAATGGTCGGGGCAATTCGCCGATAAAGTGGGTATGAAAGAAACAGGTGAATTCCTTGGCTTGCTTCATGATTTTGGCAAAGCAAGCCAATTATTCCAGAATTACCTTCTCTCAGGAGAAAAGCAAATACAACCGGATGATCCCAGATATATTGATCCAGAACAAATGAGAGGAAGGATTGATCATTCCACTGCTGGAGCCCAAATCATCTTTGACAGGTTATGGAAGAAAGGTTCAAAAGAAAAAATATGCGCCCAGGTGATGGCTTTATGCATAGCTTCACACCATTCCGGGTTGATAGACTGTATTTCACCAGAGGGTGAAAATAATTTTCAAAGACGAATGGATAGGACAGAAGAATACACTCACAAGATGGAAGCAGCCAGTAAATTGGAAAATTTAGAAACAGACCTTGAGAGATACCTTTCGCAAGAAGTTATTGATCAAGTTTTTAAAAGGTTTAAAGACCTTTGTGCTGCAAATAAAGATTCTCAGGAAACTGCCATCTTTAAAGTTGGTTTACTAATCCGGTTCTTATTAAGTTGCCTGATAGATGCAGATCGTATTGACACTGCAGATTTTGAAACACCAGGTAATTCTGAAATCCGAAATTATGGACAATACCACCCGTGGGAAACCTTAATCGAACGATTGAACACCAAAATCGCAGAATTCGATAGGAAAGCCAACAAAAACGAGGTGGATGCTATACGGGCGCAGGTATCTCAAGCCTGTTTTACTTTTGCTTCGAAGCCTAAAGGGATTTATCAGCTTACCGTACCTACTGGTGGGGGGAAGACACTGGCAAGTTTGCGTTTTGCTCTTCATCATGCTGCAAAGCATGGCATGGAAAGAGTTTTTTACATCGTTCCATACACATCCATCATTGACCAGAATGCTGACGAGATCAGAAAGATCTTGGAAGATAAGGACGAAAAGGGGAAGTATCTGGATAAGGTTGTTCTGGAGCATCATTCCAATCTAACACCCGAGGAGGAAACATACCGACAAAGCATCCTGGCACAGAATTGGGACGCACCGATTGTGCTGACAACCCAGGTTCAATTTCTTGAAGCTCTATTTGGGGCAAGGACCAGAGGCGCCAGGCGGATGCATCAACTGGCTAACTCAGTCATTATTTTGGATGAGGTGCAGACGTTGCCCATTAACACGATTTATATGTTGAATAGCGCTTTACGTTTTCTTGTCGAAACCTGCGGTGCCACGGTCGTTCTCTGCACTGCAACACAACCACCTCTTGATAAGCTTGATTCTGCTTACCATTCACTGACTATTCAGGCCGACCAACGGATTATCCAGAATGAAAAAGAACTTTACAAGAAGTTAAAACGGGTAGAGGTTTTTGACAATCGTAAAGTCGGTGGATGGAATGATGAAGAAGTAGCTAGCCTGGCAGAACAACAACTTAAGTGTAAAGGAAGTGTATTGGTCGTTGTTAATACAAAAAAATCTGCTCGCTCATTGTACCAAACCATTGAAAACAGGAAAATGGAAGATCTGAACCTCTACCATCTGAGTACTAATATGTGTCCAGCGCATCGCTTGAATGTATTAAATGAAGTTAAAGAAAAACTTTCTAAACAGCAGCGCGTAATTTGCATCAGTACGCAGCTTATTGAAGCAGGCGTGGATATTGATTTTGGCGCAGTAATCCGTTATCTGGCAGGATTAGATTCAATCGCTCAATCTGCAGGGAGATGTAACCGGAATGGAATGCAGGCAGGGTTTGGAAATGTTTTAATCATAAATCCAATAGAACAAAACATCGAAAGATTGCAACCTATTGTAATTGGTTCACAACAAGCAGAGCGCGTTTTAGATGATTTTATAAATGAACCAGGCCTTTTTGAAAATGATCTGATCGGGCTTGATGCGATGGCGGCATATTACCAATACTATTATCACGTCCGTAGGGGAGAAATGCGATACAAAGTAAGTGTTAATTCACCTATGGGCAGGGATGATGATTTAGTCAATGTCCTTTCGCAGAATACTCTTTCTGTAAAAAAATACAAAGCCATTTATGAAACCGCCCCCGATATTTGTTTTCCACAGGCATTTCAAAGTGCGGCTGAATCCTTCCGTGTGATTGATTCTCCGACACGTGGTGTAGTGGTTTACTATGGAAGAGAAGGGGAAGATATTGTGAATGAATTATGCAGTACATCTGAGCTTGATAAGCAGTACCGATTACTCCGGCGAGCACAAAAATATTCTGTTAACCTTTTCCCTTATGTATTTCAAAAGCTTGTGGATTCAGGTGCTATCTCTGAAGTTCAGAAAGGTGCAGGTATTTTCTATCTCAAGAAAAATTGTTACGATGAAAAATTTGGATTAAATACTGAGAATGCAAATGATGTGACATGTGAGTTTTCTTAAGGAGGTCTCAATGCAAAATAAGAATATTGTGGAATTCAAAGTGTGGGGAAAGTATGCGTTGTTTACCGACCCCATAACAAAGATAGGAGGTGAGAAGTATTCATATCAGATTCCCACATATGAAGCACTGAAAGGGATTCTGAGTTCGGTCTACTGGAAGCCAACGATCATCTGGGTGATTGACAAGGTCAGGGTGATGAAACCCATCAAAACGCAATCTCGCAGTATCAGACCGATTAAATATCATACCAATAGCAATGATCTCTCAATCTATACCTATCTTTCTGATGTTGAATATCAGGTTCAGGCACATTTTATCTGGAATTGTCAAAGGAAAGATATGGCTGCAGACCAAAACGAGAATAAACATTACTTTGTTGCTAAACGCATGATAGAGAGGGGAGGACGGAGAGACATTTTTCTTGGTACACGCGAATGTCAGGGTTATGTTGAGCCCTGCGTTTTCGGAGAAGGTATAGGTTTTTATGACAATTATCCAGATGAGCTGTCCTTTGGGCTGATGTTTCATGGTTTTGATTATCCAGACGAGGTGAAGGATGGTGAGTTTTGGGCTCGCTTTTGGCACCCAAAAATGATCAAAGGGGTAGTTGAATTTCCACCTCCAGAGGATAAATCCATCACACGTAATTTTGTGAGGATGATGAAAGCGAAGCCAATTCTTTCCAGCGGACTTGAGGAAAAAGGTCTTCTCGAAGGATATAAGGAAGGAGTGGTGTAAGATGAGTTGGCTCCAGAACCTATATCAAACCTATGAGAATTGCCAGGATAGTATTGGTTATTCGGGGAAAGAAAAACAAAGACCTTTACTACCTATATGCCATATTACTACGCAGGCTCATATCGAAATTGTAATAGATCACAAGGGTAACTTCAGACGGGCAAGCGTGATTACTGAGAAAGCCAACTCGACTACAATTATTCCCTGTACTGAAGGTTCAGGCAGCAGAAGTGGAAGTCGTCCAGAAAATCACCCTCTTTGCGATAAGCTTCAGTATGTAGCAGGAGATTTTACCAATCATGGCGGCAAGGTGACGTCTGGTTTTTCTCCAGAGCAACCCTATAATGATTACATTGAAATACTTTCTATGTGGTGCATGTCACCATACGCTCATCCAAAAGCACAAGCTGTCTTGAATTATGTTAAGAAAAAAGCATTGATCGAAGACCTGATTGCAAACCAGATTCTTTATGTTGGAAAAGATGGAAAATTCTTAAATAAAGGAGAAGTAAGTAGAGACAAAAATCAGAAGGATATTTTTTCTGTTGTTGATCCCCAGGAAAACGCATTTGTCCGTTGGATTGTTGAAGAACCTGGCATTTCTGAGAGCAGAGTGTGGATGGATCCAACATTATGGAAAAGTTGGATAGATTTTTATCTTAAGAATAGGAATGATAAATCTCTCTGTTATGCTACAGGAGAATATCAGATTATCTCTAAAAACCATCCCAAATACATTCGCAGAGAAGGCGATGGGGCAAAAATCATTTCTGCCAATGATTCAAACGGTTATACTTTTCGAGGACGTTTCATTAGTGATGAACAAGCCTGCAAGGTTGGCCTTGAGGTTTCTCAAAAAGCTCATTATGTGCTTTCTTGGTTAATTAGCCGACAAGGATATGTAAAAGGAGATCTTGCTATTGTTGCCTGGGCGTTATCAGGCGCTCCAGTCCCACAGCCTACCGATGATCCGATCACACTGTTATTTGGCGATATTCCTTCTGATGAGGATTTTCAATCCTATACGGCGCAAGAAACTGCTGTGCAACTGAAGAACAGAATTGCTGGGTATGGCAGGAAAATGGATATAAGAGAAAAGATCACTGTCATAGCATTGGATTCAGCAACGCCAGGTCGCATGTCCATTACCTACTATAACGAACTATCAGGACCAGATTTTCTGAAAAGAATTGAAACCTGGCACGCAACATGTGCATGGCTACATCGTTATCGAGAAGTTCAGGATAGTGAAAGTGGTAAAAGACAGATCGTTCCATTCATTGGTGCACCTGCCCCAACTGACATCGCAGAAGCTGCCTATGGAATTCGCGTGGATGATAAGCTCCGAAAAGCTACGATTTCCCGCCTGCTTCCTTGTATTGTGGATGGTCTGCCCATCCCCCGTGATCTTGTTGAATCAACAGTCCGAAGAGCATCGAACCGAATTGGATTGAATAACTGGGATTGGGAAAAAACACTCAGTATAGCCTGTGCTTTGTTTAAAAAATATAAAGAAAGAAAGGAGAGTTTTAACATGCCATTGGATGAAACCAGAAATTCTCGTGACTACCTCTATGGAAGGCTTCTTGCTATTGCGGATATTCTTGAAGAAAGGGCACTTTATAAAAATGAACAAAAACGTGCCACCAATGCTGCACGGTATATGCAACAGTTCTCTCAGAGTCCTTTCCGCACCTGGAAACAGATCCATGATTCACTTGCGCCTTCCATTCTTCGATTAGGGGGTGCTCATTATTACAAAAACCTGATCGCTCAAGTTGAAAGCTTATTCGATCCAGCTGACTTCATCAGCAATAAAGCTCTTACTGGAGAATACCTCCTTGGGTATTACTGCCAGCGACAGAAGCTGACTGAGAAGAAAGATAATTTATTATCTGAAGAGCACGAAAATAACCATGAAAATTTGGAATAACAAAAAATTCGAATAGAAAGGGAATGAACATAATGACTACTCTAACGAATAAAATAGATTTTGCAGTGATCATTTCAGTAAAACATGCCAATCCCAATGGTGATCCGTTGAATGGCAACCGCCCCCGGTATGACTACGATGGAAATGGTGAAATTTCTGATGTTGCTTTAAAGCGAAAAATTCGAAACCGGCTGATGGATATGAAGAAAGCTATCTTTGTTCAATCCGATGATAAGAGGGTAGATGATTATCCAAGCCTTCGTTCCCGCGCAGAAGGAGTTTTAAGCGCTGAGCAGAGAAAATATGAAAACACATTTCGTACTGCAGCCTGTGCAACATGGGTAGATGTGCGCGCTTTTGGACAGGTTTTTGCATTCAGCGGAGGAGCGGGCAATGCTTCTGGTGTTTCTATCGGTATTCGTGGTCCTGTTTCGCTTCACCCCGCATTTTCAGTGGTTCCAGTACTCGATCGTGTTTCCAGTATTCAGATCACCAAGAGCGTAAGCGGTGAAGGCGATGGCACGAAAAAGGCTTCGGACACGATGGGGATGAAGCATCGTGTAGACCATGGGGTATATGTATTTTATGGTAGCATGAATCCACACCTTGCTTCGAACACGGGCTTCTCTGATGAAGATGCAGAAGATATCAAGGAAGCGTTGAAAACCCTGTTCCGTAATGATGCTTCATCGGCACGCCCAGAAGGTAGCATGGAAGTTAACAAACTATATTGGTGGAAACATAATAATCCAAATGGACAGTATTCCTCAGCTAAAGTACACCGGCTATTGCAGATCGCTGTCAAGCCTGGTATTGATGAGCCCAAAGGTATAGAAGATTACGATATAGTTCTGAATACATTACCAGGTCTTGCATGTGAAGTGATCGATGGCGAATAAAACTCTTTTGGATGAATAGATCCGAATACTCTTCTGAAGAACTCTTGCAACTTTCTGGCATCCAGCATTTTGCGTTCTGCAGACGGCAATGGGCGCTTATCCATGTAGAAGACCAGTGGAAGGAAAACGTCCTGACTGTAGAAGGAAAACAGATGCACGAACGGGCTGATGATCCCTACTTCTCTGAAGTAAGAGATGGGGTGATCATCACCCGTTCCATGCCGATCGCCTCGTATAAATTGGGTTTGATCGGCAGGTGTGATGTCGTCGAATTCATCCCCTCACCAGAGGGAGTGCAGCTACCTCATCGTAAAGGCATGTATTTACCCGTTCCAGTGGAATATAAACATGGTAAACCAAAATGGGATGAATGCGATGAGGTACAACTCTGTGCTCAGGTCATCTGCCTTGAAGAGATGCTCGCCGTGAACATCTCTTCGGCATACCTCTATTACTTCGAAATCCGTCGCCGTGAAGAAATACTCATGACAGATATGTTAAGAACACTGGTGAAAAAGTACGCCCTGGAAATGCACTCCTATTATGAAAAAGGATACACTCCACAGGTAAAACCCTCCAAAGCGTGTAAATCCTGTTCAATCAACGATATCTGCCTGCCTAAGCTGCAGGAAAATGTCATCCCTGCCACAAAATATATCCAAATGTACTTGGATGAAAGCTGATGAAAAAACTCCTCAATGTTCTGTATGTAACTTTCCCAGACGCTTATCTTTCACTTGAGGGGGAAACCATTGTTATAAAAAAGGAGGAAAATGTAACCGTTCGGCTTCCTTTACACAATCTGGAAAATATAGTTTGCTTTGGATACCAGGGTGCCAGTCCGGCTCTGATGGGCATCTGTGCAGAAAGAAACATTGGGTTGTGCTTTTTAACCCCTCATGGCAGGTTCCTGGCACGTGTTTCAGGAAAGGTGAAAGGGAATGTGCTGCTTAGAAAAACCCAGTATGCATATTCGGAATGCAGAGAAAAGAGCATTCTAATCTCATCCTCTTTCTTGATGGGCAAACTATACAATTGCCGAAAAGTGCTTGACCGTGCTGTGCGTGACCATGCCATGCTGCTGGATGCAGATTCATTAAAAAGTATTTCCCAAAAATTAAAAGAGTCAATGAAAGTACTACCCGAATGCCATTCGCAGGAAGAGTTGATGGGAGTTGAAGGCAGCGCTGCCAAATTGTATTTTGGTGTCTTTGATCAAATGATCCTGCAACAAAAGGATGCCTTCTATTTCAAAGAACGCAATCGACGCCCGCCGCTGGATAATGTCAATGCACTGCTGTCATTCCTGTACACGATTCTGACCAATGAAACATCATCAGCGCTCGAGACTGTTGGGTTGGATCCCTATGTTGGATTCTTGCATCAGGATAGACCAGGGCGTCCCTCACTTTCTCTTGATCTGATAGAAGAATTGCGCCCAGTATTCGTAGATCGGCTGGCTCTATCTCTGATCAATCGCAAACAAATATCAGGTTCTGGCTTTACAACAAAAGAAAGTGGTGGGGTCATCATGGACGATGACACCAGAAAACTGGTATTAAATGCCTGGCAAGAGAGGAAGAACGAAGAAATAGAGCATCCTTTTCTTAAAGAACGGATAAAATTTGGCTTGATCCCTTATGTTCAGGCGCTTCTGCTATCTCGTTATCTGCGCGGTGACCTGGATGCATACCCGCCATTCTTTTGGAGCTAGGGAGGAAGTATGATGGTTCTAATCACATACGATGTGAATACTGAAACGAAAGAGGGGAAAAAGCGGTTGCACAAAGTGGCAAAAGAGTGTCAGAATTATGGGCAGCGCGTGCAAAATTCGGTGTTTGAGTGTATTATTGATCCTACACAATTACTGGTGATCCAGAGCAAGTTAACAAAGATTATTGATGTAGAAAAAGATAGCCTGCGGTTCTATTTTCTCGGTGATGAATGGCGAAAACGTGTAGAACATATCGGAGCAAAACCGGGGATAGACCTGGAGGGGACTCTGGTGGTGTAGGTGCGAACCCCAAGTGAACAGAGAATTACCGGGAGGTTCGCAGGAAAAAGAGACAAAAACCTAGTTCAAAAAGATAAAACTATTAGGAAAAAGGAGAATATAGAGAACAATTAATTACATAACCCCCAAATATAGGGGTATAGGAAAGGAAGTGCCCATATAGTGCAGTCGCTCCCCGTTCGGGAGCGTGGATTGAAATGCTCGTGTGGGATGCCCTTGAGCACTCTCGATGTCGCTCCCCGTTCGGGAGCGTGGATTGAAATGCTCGTGTGGGATGCCCTTGAGCACTCTCGATACCGTCGCTCCCCGTTCGGGAGCGTGGATTGAAATAGCTATTTCCGCCTGCGTCATACCCACCGAGTACAGTCGCTCCCCGTTCGGGAGCGTGGATTGAAATACCCCTGACAGCCTGGTACTGTGGACGTGGCGCAGTCGCTCCCCGTTCGGGAGCGTGGATTGAAATGCCACATCCACTCGTAACCGTGCATCACGCGAGTGTCGCTCCCCGTTCGGGAGCGTGGATTGAAATAAATAAAGTTTGTCCACCTGGCACGCTGCAAGGTCGCTCCCCGTTCGGGAGCGTGGATTGAAATCTGAAAGCGATCATCGTACCGGCTCGCTCAACGTCGCTCCCCGTTCGGGAGCGTGGATTGAAATATCAGTGGTACCCACAAAGAATTCCGCGTGTAGTCGCTCCCCGTTCGGGAGCGTGGATTGAAATCTCCTTCCAACATTCTGTGCAGAGGGTTGTTGCCGTCGCTCCCCGTTCGGGAGCGTGGATTGAAATAACCCACGGGATTCGGAGTATTTGACTGGCAGGGTCGCTCCCCGTTCGGGAGCGTGGATTGAAATCTCACTGGTCATCAGACCAGGGATATCTTTTACTTGTCGCTCCCCGTTCGGGAGCGTGGATTGAAATGCCAGGATTTCTAACCACCGCCGAGGTTGCGGGTCGCTCCCCGTTCGGGAGCGTGGATTGAAATTCATCCTCGGTGAAACCACGATCCTCGCTTACTGGTCGCTCCCCGTTCGGGAGCGTGGATTGAAATATCGAATCGTTTGTTGTTGCGCTTGTGCCGATATGTCGCTCCCCGTTCGGGAGCGTGGATTGAAATAGCGTAGCGTCATCCAATGTAACCAAAGTTGGTGTCGCTCCCCGTTCGGGAGCGTGGATTGAAATCCATACTCCCGCACCATCTGACTGGCAGCAGAACGTCGCTCCCCGTTCGGGAGCGTGGATTGAAATAGATCATAGATCGAGTCAGGCATTACTCACCTTGTCGCTCCCCGTTCGGGAGCGTGGATTGAAATAGCTTTGTCGGTCGCAGCCATAGCCGATAACGGGGTCGCTCCCCGTTCGGGAGCGTGGATTGAAATCAACAGCCTCCGGTTTAACTCGATCAACATATCGGTCGCTCCCCGTTCGGGAGCGTGGATTGAAATACGCAAACCCAGGAATACTCCGTCGTAACCCTGAGTCGCTCCCCGTTCGGGAGCGTGGATTGAAATTCCAGCAACATCTGTGTCAGTGCCAGATTTCGATCGTCGCTCCCCGTTCGGGAGCGTGGATTGAAATCGCGCTGTACGCTCGTAAATGCATCACGTCTTCAAGTCGCTCCCCGTTCGGGAGCGTGGATTGAAATGAGCAGAGATCAACAGAACTGCAGCGTATCATGGTCGCTCCCCGTTCGGGAGCGTGGATTGAAATATACAAAGTTGCGTAGTCGTACGTGAAATTGTCATGTCGCTCCCCGTTCGGGAGCGTGGATTGAAATCCATAAATCCTAACAGTCCGCCATCCAACCCCCAGTCGCTCCCCGTTCGGGAGCGTGGATTGAAATCTCCACCGCCTCGTCAAACGTGTTGGCGCATATCGTCGCTCCCCGTTCGGGAGCGTGGATTGAAATATCAGCCTGGACACCTTGCGAAGCCCTTGACAGCGTCGCTCCCCGTTCGGGAGCGTGGATTGAAATCTGTCATTCAGCTCCTGTAATTTCGTGTTTTATGGTCGCTCCCCGTTCGGGAGCGTGGATTGAAATCTGTTGCCGTACAGGGGTACTTTTTGGGGTGGTGTCGCTCCCCGTTCGGGAGCGTGGATTGAAATCCAGCGGTACTGCTGCGGTAGGTGGGATGTTCACGTCGCTCCCCGTTCGGGAGCGTGGATTGAAATAATCTTACAAACAGTAAGGTCTAACCCGCACGCTGTCGCTCCCCGTTCGGGAGCGTGGATTGAAATATTTGCTTATCCCTATCGCACCCAGCACAGCAGCAAGTCGCTCCCCGTTCGGGAGCGTGGATTGAAATAGCTGCCCTCACTGCAATAGTAGCAACATCATGTCGCTCCCCGTTCGGGAGCGTGGATTGAAATATCAGCTCCAGTGCCAACAAAGACACTCGTAATGTGTCGCTCCCCGTTCGGGAGCGTGGATTGAAATTCTGGTGACATTACCGCTATTTCGGAACTATACAGTCGCTCCCCGTTCGGGAGCGTGGATTGAAATTCTTCCGCTCTGCGTGCCAGTGCGTCTGCATAAGCCGTCGCTCCCCGTTCGGGAGCGTGGATTGAAATGTCACCGTATATCTCACTACATTCAGGACATAGTGTCGCTCCCCGTTCGGGAGCGTGGATTGAAATGTTCCCCCCGACCTGTTGATCGAGCTAAACGGTGTCGCTCCCCGTTCGGGAGCGTGGATTGAAATACGACTGACGATGTTACCAGCGGGCGAGCAATTGAAGTCGCTCCCCGTTCGGGAGCGTGGATTGAAATATCATCAGACCAAACCGCAGGAATGTCTGGAATAGTCGCTCCCCGTTCGGGAGCGTGGATTGAAATTCACGTTTCTCCTTACGCTAGCCTCCCCAAGGGAGTCGCTCCCCGTTCGGGAGCGTGGATTGAAATGTGATGCGCTTGTCAAACAGGACGAAGAAGCGAGTCGCTCCCCGTTCGGGAGCGTGGATTGAAATACAGGGCAGCCCGTTGCAGTGGGCGAGCGAAGCAGTCGCTCCCCGTTCGGGAGCGTGGATTGAAATCCTCCGCACTAATGTTAATCTCAGCGTCCCGTGTCGCTCCCCGTTCGGGAGCGTGGATTGAAATATTGCATGTTAACGTCAATATCTGAAGGTAACATGTCGCTCCCCGTTCGGGAGCGTGGATTGAAATTGCACAACCGTCCCAGTGTGATCCGTTGCCACCGTGTCGCTCCCCGTTCGGGAGCGTGGATTGAAATTATCGTTATAACAGCTACAGGAGCTGAATGACAGGTCGCTCCCCGTTCGGGAGCGTGGATTGAAATGCCAATGTGTTTGACTCTACCCAAATTGTCTGTTGTCGCTCCCCGTTCGGGAGCGTGGATTGAAATAGGGTCAAGGACTATCACTGTGCCAGGTGCATCCGTCGCTCCCCGTTCGGGAGCGTGGATTGAAATAATAAATAGTAAAACGTCACTATCTGTTAAAAGTGTCGCTCCCCGTTCGGGAGCGTGGATTGAAATTGGTTTATCCTCAGTAGAGGTATCTACCTGGTCAGTCGCTCCCCGTTCGGGAGCGTGGATTGAAATCTACCTGCAAGAAACTCCATCTCACGCTGACTAGTCGCTCCCCGTTCGGGAGCGTGGATTGAAATAGATCCTCGATCTTGCGTGACGGGTACGCTGCCATGTCGCTCCCCGTTCGGGAGCGTGGATTGAAATATCCCAATCGCCATCGGTAATGGGATCCGCGAATGTCGCTCCCCGTTCGGGAGCGTGGATTGAAATTCTCTGCCTGGTTTGCATTCGCCGGGTTGGTTGGGGTCGCTCCCCGTTCGGGAGCGTGGATTGAAATGTCTACCCGAAGAAGGGGCAAGTAGAAGCTCCCGGTCGCTCCCCGTTCGGGAGCGTGGATTGAAATCACTTGGCACGCTGCAAGCTGTGCCATTGCTGCGGTCGCTCCCCGTTCGGGAGCGTGGATTGAAATCAACGTATATGCTGACCAGTCATATCCATCTACAGTCGCTCCCCGTTCGGGAGCGTGGATTGAAATCTCCTGTTTCAGCGCGCCCACCGCTCATCATCTCGTCGCTCCCCGTTCGGGAGCGTGGATTGAAATGGCTTGATACCATTCTCGCCAATATAGACAACGTGGTCGCTCCCCGTTCGGGAGCGTGGATTGAAATTTGCTGATTATTGGGACAAGCCAGAGGACAAGACGTCGCTCCCCGTTCGGGAGCGTGGATTGAAATGGGCTGCTTGTCAAACCATGCTTGCCCTGACCCTGTCGCTCCCCGTTCGGGAGCGTGGATTGAAATTTTCGATTGGATCGATGAGGGGCGATCAATTCCGTCGCTCCCCGTTCGGGAGCGTGGATTGAAATAAGGCTACTATAACGGAGATGTTGCCGACTTCGTGTCGCTCCCCGTTCGGGAGCGTGGATTGAAATCCCTCGTCCACATTGCGCCTGGCGCTTCGTCCACGTCGCTCCCCGTTCGGGAGCGTGGATTGAAATGTAGAGCATTACACGCCCTGCGTGAATGTCCCAGGTCGCTCCCCGTTCGGGAGCGTGGATTGAAATCGGATGATGCCGAAGAGATTATCAATGCAACCTGGTCGCTCCCCGTTCGGGAGCGTGGATTGAAATCCTCCCGGCAGGCGCGGACGCAAAGAACCTTGAAAGTCGCTCCCCGTTCGGGAGCGTGGATTGAAATCCTCCCGGCAGGCGCGGACGCAAAGAACCTTGAAAGTCGCTCCCCGTTCGGGAGCGTGGATTGAAATACGGATCAATACCACCAGCAGTGCAACAGATCATGGTCGCTCCCCGTTCGGGAGCGTGGATTGAAATGCTCATGGGCGGGCTGGTAGGGCAGTCCGAAAGCGTCGCTCCCCGTTCGGGAGCGTGGATTGAAATGAGGTTGACATTAACTAGAAGGTAATGCTTAACTTGTCGCTCCCCGTTCGGGAGCGTGGATTGAAATTGGTTGGCGTGCCCGGGACAGGAAAAAGCCTATCGTCGCTCCCCGTTCGGGAGCGTGGATTGAAATGTAGCCTAGCAGGTCGTAAATATCTCTAGGACATGGTCGCTCCCCGTTCGGGAGCGTGGATTGAAATACAAAGCCTGATCAAGGCATTAGAGGACTTAGGTCGCTCCCCGTTCGGGAGCGTGGATTGAAATTCATAATCTCCGGCATAAAACGGCGGATAAACGAGTCGCTCCCCGTTCGGGAGCGTGGATTGAAATTCCGCGTCGTAAGCCAATGCACCATCACGCGGTCGCTCCCCGTTCGGGAGCGTGGATTGAAATGTGGATCAGACAGCCGGAGCCGACACCGTCAAGGTCGCTCCCCGTTCGGGAGCGTGGATTGAAATATCTCGTATAGTAACTGTTTATACGCGTCCATACGGTCGCTCCCCGTTCGGGAGCGTGGATTGAAATCCAGGATGGGAAGCAGGCAACCTTGCCCTTGTATGTCGCTCCCCGTTCGGGAGCGTGGATTGAAATTCATCTGCCCGTATACCTCATCGCTACGAGCAGGTCGCTCCCCGTTCGGGAGCGTGGATTGAAATCTTAGCTCGTTTGAATAACTTGGCTGCGTGCTGTGGTCGCTCCCCGTTCGGGAGCGTGGATTGAAATGCCTGGGACGGTAACAGCTATAAGGCGCTCATATGTCGCTCCCCGTTCGGGAGCGTGGATTGAAATGAGCGAGAAAAGATGGACAAGCTGACCCAGCGCTAGTCGCTCCCCGTTCGGGAGCGTGGATTGAAATGCAAATAGTACGCGAAACCGGAGCAATCCGGTCACGTCGCTCCCCGTTCGGGAGCGTGGATTGAAATTGGCGCAGAGATTGAAAAGGTCGTAAAGAGCGCGAGTCGCTCCCCGTTCGGGAGCGTGGATTGAAATGATGGTATCGCGCTCATCTTCCCAGCACGTCATGGTCGCTCCCCGTTCGGGAGCGTGGATTGAAATGCACTCATATCCGCCATGCCCTTGATGCGCTGGAGTCGCTCCCCGTTCGGGAGCGTGGATTGAAATGAAAGCCTCAATGAGGCTGTAAAATCAGCTAAAGCGTCGCTCCCCGTTCGGGAGCGTGGATTGAAATATCTCTATGAATAAAATTGCAACCTTTTTCGTTGGTCGCTCCCCGTTCGGGAGCGTGGATTGAAATAAATTTGCCCCCTTTCCATGCCTCCCATTTCGCGTCGCTCCCCGTTCGGGAGCGTGGATTGAAATGCACACTCCTCGCAACTGTCCCGATGCTTCCTGTGTCGCTCCCCGTTCGGGAGCGTGGATTGAAATGATGCAACAGACGTAACTTGGACTGCCCTCGCTGGTCGCTCCCCGTTCGGGAGCGTGGATTGAAATTCTGTTTGCCCTGATAGTAGTCTCGCGATCCTGCGTCGCTCCCCGTTCGGGAGCGTGGATTGAAATTCTGCAATTGCGGAGATAGGTTCCGCTCGTGTCGTCGCTCCCCGTTCGGGAGCGTGGATTGAAATGTCACAGTTGCAATGCGTAATTATTTCACGTGCTGTCGCTCCCCGTTCGGGAGCGTGGATTGAAATGCTCCGTCTCAACAGGCAGTGGTGCCACTGTTCCGGTCGCTCCCCGTTCGGGAGCGTGGATTGAAATTTGTAAAAGACCTTCGCCTTGATAGGTTCTTCAAGTCGCTCCCCGTTCGGGAGCGTGGATTGAAATTTCAATCTTTGGTTCTACGCCAACCTCACGGTTGGTGTCGCTCCCCGTTCGGGAGCGTGGATTGAAATTATACCTCGCCCACCAGCACCAACCAGCTTTAATGTCGCTCCCCGTTCGGGAGCGTGGATTGAAATGAACCCCCGTCTCCGCGTGCGGAATGCTTCCGTTGTCGCTCCCCGTTCGGGAGCGTGGATTGAAATGCGGAAATATTGCTGAGGGACAGTCATTTGATACAGTCGCTCCCCGTTCGGGAGCGTGGATTGAAATTTCCTTGTAATCCTCCAATACTTTCAGGCGCGTGGTCGCTCCCCGTTCGGGAGCGTGGATTGAAATGGATTGTAGTGGAAAGTTGACATGAATAATTTGTCGCTCCCCGTTCGGGAGCGTGGATTGAAATCCTTTATAGTCCAGTGGATATACCCGTCCTTCTGTCGCTCCCCGTTCGGGAGCGTGGATTGAAATTCTTTCGGACGATGGATTGCCGATCAAAAGAAACGTCGCTCCCCGTTCGGGAGCGTGGATTGAAATCGCGCATGCACACAATCCTGGCCACAGCGTATACGTCGCTCCCCGTTCGGGAGCGTGGATTGAAATATTGATCTCCAGAATGTCCGGCTCGATGTCGCTCGTCGCTCCCCGTTCGGGAGCGTGGATTGAAATTCTAATCTTCGCTGCACAGTAGACTGGTTCACGCGTCGCTCCCCGTTCGGGAGCGTGGATTGAAATATATACCAAGCTAACGGTACTGGGATCACCCACGTCGCTCCCCGTTCGGGAGCGTGGATTGAAATGAGAAAACTCAGCCATGCATCCACCTGTCGCTGTGTCGCTCCCCGTTCGGGAGCGTGGATTGAAATTTGATACCGCTGCACTCACAGCGAGCGGAATTGCAGTCGCTCCCCGTTCGGGAGCGTGGATTGAAATAAGAACCAATAGGAATTACCAGTTAATCGCCAGTAGTCGCTCCCCGTTCGGGAGCGTGGATTGAAATCCGTAGCCGCAAAATCCCACCGTCTTACCGCGACGTCGCTCCCCGTTCGGGAGCGTGGATTGAAATCACGAGGGGTATAGGTCATGCCATTTTCCGCTGGGTCGCTCCCCGTTCGGGAGCGTGGATTGAAATATCGGTTATCAGCAGTATTTACCGTTGGGGGCGCTGTCGCTCCCCGTTCGGGAGCGTGGATTGAAATGCTAACGCAGCGGCATCTGTACCATTGAACGTAGTCGCTCCCCGTTCGGGAGCGTGGATTGAAATCAATTATCCACTGGTGATGCTTGTTTGTGTGCACGTCGCTCCCCGTTCGGGAGCGTGGATTGAAATGTTTTATTCCTTTCCGTTACTGTTTTCGTCTAGAGTCGCTCCCCGTTCGGGAGCGTGGATTGAAATCTCGCGTCGCAATCCCATAAATGACCCAGTAAACGTCGCTCCCCGTTCGGGAGCGTGGATTGAAATATCAGTGTACCGGGTTTCACAATGGGCGATCTGGTCGCTCCCCGTTCGGGAGCGTGGATTGAAATGAGCACGGGAAGATTGTGGAGGTGACGCAATGATCGTCGCTCCCCGTTCGGGAGCGTGGATTGAAATTCATCCTGATAGATACATGATCCGCTACTCATTGTCGCTCCCCGTTCGGGAGCGTGGATTGAAATACTTTACCCAAATTGTCTGTTCTTCAAATTGCACCCGTCGCTCCCCGTTCGGGAGCGTGGATTGAAATCCCAGCATGATATTCAGCGGGTCCACGCCAAAGCGTCGCTCCCCGTTCGGGAGCGTGGATTGAAATGTACTTGCACTTGCCCTCAAATTCCAAATAGCCGTCGTCGCTCCCCGTTCGGGAGCGTGGATTGAAATAGCATGGTTGTAAAACGCAAGGTATACCAATATCGTCGCTCCCCGTTCGGGAGCGTGGATTGAAATTGAAAATGTTGTGACGGAATTTGTTACAGCCAGGTCGCTCCCCGTTCGGGAGCGTGGATTGAAATGAGTACCAGGCTACAAGCAGGCTTATGGTGATGGGTCGCTCCCCGTTCGGGAGCGTGGATTGAAATGCCAATCAATTTGATTTTAGCGATGCAGGGGCAAGTCGCTCCCCGTTCGGGAGCGTGGATTGAAATGAGTACCAGGCTACAAGCAGGCTTATGGTGATGGGTCGCTCCCCGTTCGGGAGCGTGGATTGAAATCTGTTTCCTCTTTTACACCATACCCCAACACCTGTCGCTCCCCGTTCGGGAGCGTGGATTGAAATGAAATCATGACTATATATTATCACGGATGATACAGTCGCTCCCCGTTCGGGAGCGTGGATTGAAATCATAATAGCCCATCTTTGGAGCACCAAGCTCACGTCGCTCCCCGTTCGGGAGCGTGGATTGAAATGGTCTGATGATGAATGGTGGTTGCCTGAAACACTGTCGCTCCCCGTTCGGGAGCGTGGATTGAAATTTGAATATCACAAACAAAAAGTGATGTCCGCCAGTCGCTCCCCGTTCGGGAGCGTGGATTGAAATAACCTTCTGGATGGTCTACGGCGAAGGCAGACAAGTCGCTCCCCGTTCGGGAGCGTGGATTGAAATGAGACTGGTATGCGTCAAATATCCTGCGTGCCAAGTCGCTCCCCGTTCGGGAGCGTGGATTGAAATGGTGGGGCAATGGGGAACCAGATCATGCCTGGCGTCGCTCCCCGTTCGGGAGCGTGGATTGAAATTGTTGGACAAGGCAAGCGAATATGCAAAGCGGGTGGTCGCTCCCCGTTCGGGAGCGTGGATTGAAATTGGGATATGACTCTGGACGATGTAACCCCACTGGTCGCTCCCCGTTCGGGAGCGTGGATTGAAATACCCGAGACCAATTAGTCAAACGACTTACTGAGGTCGCTCCCCGTTCGGGAGCGTGGATTGAAATACCAATGGCATTGATTACAACAGAGCCTATGACGTCGCTCCCCGTTCGGGAGCGTGGATTGAAATATCAAAAATCAGAAGAATTACAACGATTGATGGGGTCGCTCCCCGTTCGGGAGCGTGGATTGAAATGTCTTGCTCCTGAAAATCACAGGCTGGTGCATCTGGTCGCTCCCCGTTCGGGAGCGTGGATTGAAATACCATACCCCAACACCTTCAGCATGTGCAGCATCGTCGCTCCCCGTTCGGGAGCGTGGATTGAAATGCAGCAGGCACAACTCCGACAGCGTTAAACTAGTCGCTCCCCGTTCGGGAGCGTGGATTGAAATGCGGAAGGGAACAGCGAAAACAGAATTAGCAGCATGTCGCTCCCCGTTCGGGAGCGTGGATTGAAATAAACTGGATAGTAATTGGATTACAAGTATCAACACCGTCGCTCCCCGTTCGGGAGCGTGGATTGAAATGCCATCATTGTCCGGTGTGCCGATCGTAATGATGGTCGCTCCCCGTTCGGGAGCGTGGATTGAAATGATCAAAAATCAGAAGAATTACAACGATTGATGGGGTCGCTCCCCGTTCGGGAGCGTGGATTGAAATCGGCTCCGGTTGATATAGTGACTTTACTGGGATGGTCGCTCCCCGTTCGGGAGCGTGGATTGAAATCGCAGTAAGGATATAAAATGGCTGCAACGACTGATGTCGCTCCCCGTTCGGGAGCGTGGATTGAAATTCTGATTGTATTTTTTTGTACAGCCTTCGGCAAGTCGCTCCCCGTTCGGGAGCGTGGATTGAAATATCGGTCAATCCCATAATTCCTTTAGCTGTCAAAGTCGCTCCCCGTTCGGGAGCGTGGATTGAAATGGTATATTTGCCATCATTGTCCGGTGAGCTGCCCGTCGCTCCCCGTTCGGGAGCGTGGATTGAAATTGCGGGAAGGCGGAGATTCAAACGGTGTGCTTTGGTCGCTCCCCGTTCGGGAGCGTGGATTGAAATGCTATACCATCCTTGTGATTGATTCCCTCAGCCATGTCGCTCCCCGTTCGGGAGCGTGGATTGAAATTTTGAGCTTGAGTTCGACCTGGCGAAATTTCGGGTCGCTCCCCGTTCGGGAGCGTGGATTGAAATAAGGTTTCCCTACATAGGCGGAAAATCTGGCGTTGTCGCTCCCCGTTCGGGAGCGTGGATTGAAATCCGCTGAGATAAGTATAGATGATAGCTCTAATGGTCGCTCCCCGTTCGGGAGCGTGGATTGAAATGTTCTTCTATCGCCAGCCGTATCAATCCCACCAGGTCGCTCCCCGTTCGGGAGCGTGGATTGAAATAGAAAACCAAATACCCCAGCGTGCAGATATGTGACGTCGCTCCCCGTTCGGGAGCGTGGATTGAAATCCGATAAAACCAAAAAAGGAGCTTAAAATGTCAGCGTCGCTCCCCGTTCGGGAGCGTGGATTGAAATTCAATGTTATCTATAATTAATGATTTACCAGTGGTCGCTCCCCGTTCGGGAGCGTGGATTGAAATATGATCAAGTAAATCCTAACCGTCCGGGGAGCTGTCGCTCCCCGTTCGGGAGCGTGGATTGAAATAAATTTTACTGTCCGGATATTGTCCACTTGCAAAGTCGCTCCCCGTTCGGGAGCGTGGATTGAAATATTCCTTGACCGTCGCGAAACTGGTTGGCTTGGATGTCGCTCCCCGTTCGGGAGCGTGGATTGAAATGGGCGCAAATTGAAATTGAAAGGCAGAAGGCGAGGTCGCTCCCCGTTCGGGAGCGTGGATTGAAATCTGTATAGACTTCACAATATTCTGTTGCCATGATCCGATAATATACCAATAACTTTTTCCACTCTGGTAATTCTTCCTAACGGTCGGCTATGCCTTTGAAGTCCATGATGTTCCTCGTAGTATAAATGTTCTATCTTGCATGATTTTTTTACCGACTCGTCGAGTCGGTAAAATAAATGGTTTATATGGGTTGTGTTTCTAATCCCTGATCATCCTTCTTTTTTTTTGACTCATTTTCAAAGGTCAGGTTTTCGACCCACTCACACAACTGCGCCTGCTGGTTGTCTGTCAGTTTGTGCCAGTTCGTAGCTATTTTGAGTAATTGCTTATCTTTCGGAATCCTCGGTGGCACATCCAGAATATTATAGATTTCAGGTCCAAGTTTACCGGCAATGCTATCAACGTTGTTCCCCAAAGGTAAACGCTGTCCAGACATCCACGTGGAAAGGCTTGTTGGTGGAACCCCCATCCAGGCAGCAAAACTGTTCTGGGATGGTACACGGCGGGTTCGCCTCAATTCTCGCTCTATGTACATCATGAACCCGTCTCGCAAGAACGCTGAACACTTTTGTGCTTTCTCCTTGTCTACAACTATCATTTCAACAATCCTCCTTTCTATCATCAAATGTTTATAATCGTTACTTTGTTGCAACAATCATACTATGCTGTAAGTGGTATTCTGTTTGCGCTGGAAAGTCAATAAAACGTTATTAAGTAAATATAATAAAGTTATAGGAAAATAATATAACAAAATACTAATAGTTATTGCCATTTGACAACGTACATACTATAAGAGTATAAACATACAAGGATTGTTTATACCTACCAAATATTTACGGAGGCACTATGGATGATTTGTGTCGTGATGTGCTTACCCTGCTACGTCAGGTCGCTCCCCGTTCGGGAGCGTGTATTGAAATAAACCTAAAATCAGCCTATACAAGAGCCAATCTCGTCGCTCTCCTGTTTGACACTCTCGAGCAGAATCCATGCCTATCCCTATCATCAGCAAATGCGAACCTGAGCTAGTAGATCAACACCCTCACATTCCAATGCAAACTGAGTCATACGTTCAGCGATGCACAGCATTCCCCTTAGTCGTTAATTCAGATGGACAAAAGGGCTTAGGGTACTTGTGTTGTGTATGAATGCTGGCTGGTAAACTCAATCCAGTTCATGATCACATCCAGAGCCAGCTCCAGATTGCCTACCTGACAGTGGTTCTGAGCTTGTTCGGCTCGGGTGAACAATCTTGCGGTCAGAGAACGCACATTCTTAAGGGCCTCGATTTGTCGGTAAAACTGATCCAACGGTATTCCAAAATCCTCGCTGCCGGCTAAAAGCAGCACATCTTGCTTGATCAAGGGAAAGAAATCATCAGGATAAGATGTTTGAAGGCTGTGTAGATATTCATAAGGTGTCTTCGCGCCCAATATATACATGGATTGACGAATGCCCCAATCAACGACCATACTCTTTTTCATCGCCTGTCCGATCAGGGCATTGATGATGGATGCTGCTCGCAAATGGAAGAGAAATTTCAAGAGAACGCGTTCGGCTGGTTCAAGTTTTCCAATCCAGATATCGAAGCCGTTAAACAGGATATCCCAGGCAATAGCGCGCTTAATTCGGGGCTCATATGCAGCAGCCTTCAGAACCATGTAACCTCCCATCGAGATTCCAATCGCCGTAACATCATCCAGTTCGAAATAATCCAGGATTGCCTTAACGGGTTTTTGCCACTCGGCTGTTAATGGTACTTGCTGCTCTATTAACACTCTACCTTGCCCTGGACCTTCAAAAACAACGATATCATATCCCCTTTCGACCATGACCATTAAGCAGGGAAAAAATTCTTCAATGTAGCTATCAGAACCGCCAAAAATAACAATGGTCCCCCTCGGCTGGTTGGCTGTAAAGCGGTAAGCGTACAGGGAAATCTTCCTGGAATCCTGTTCGTAAGGGATCGTGAAGCGATCGCTGTCTTTAATTCCCCAATATTCCAGGGCAAGCTGTAGAAATTTATTGCGGGTTGGAATTTTCCGTGGGTCGTCCGACCTCATGAAAAATTCGGCTGAGCGGTAATAGTAAGCAGCATGGAGCTTACGACCTTGACTCAGTACTTTATCCCCAAGAGTCAGGAATGATTGAATGTAGGATGGGTAATCCGTAAGCTGAGATGCGATTTCGCGGAAGTCATCCAACGCCTGGCTGCCCAGATAGTTGATCCAGCGGTTCATTTGGAAATTCACCCCATAATCGGGATGTAAATCATCATAGTAACCATAGTGGAATTTGAAGGGGGGCTTTTGCTTTTCCATTGTTTGTAAAGACATAGCAGTATCTCCTTCTCAAGTTAAGTCTCGTACAAATGATCCATTGGGTGGGAAGTCAAAATCGAACAATTTAATTGTAAAACATTCGATTTTCATGTCAATCAGTTGCTAGAATTACATTTCTCACCTTTTATAGTAAAGATTTCAATGTGTAACATGTATTGCATTTTGGTGAACATAAATTATTTCGGTAGGGTAATACCCTGGACGTTTCGCCTTGAGAGGATTGGCACTTTAGCCTGGTCTTGTCAAGCTGTTTGCTTGCTATAAGCAATGTTTTATATCCGGCAAGAATGAATTGGTTCATTGGCCCAAAGAAGTGATCCTCTGGACCTTCTATCTACCAATGTGTAGATTAAAATTTTTCACATGAAATTTCTCGCTGATTGCAGAATACCCCTTCAACCTTACCCAGAAATACGAGAGGTGCTCCAACTCATTGCTGGTGAAATTGCTGTGGTATTTAAAGAAAATCTCGTCGCATTTATACCTGGTTGGCTCACTAGCAACAGGAGATTTTAATCTTGACAGTGATATCGATTTTTTGTTGTGACAAACACCGAATTGAGAGTAACCGCCATGAAACCCCTCGAAGATATCCAGGTAAAAATTCATGCTATGGATTGTTATCCTGCACAACTCAGTTTTGCAAATTTCAAATTTGGTCAGCCCTCATTGTTTTGACTTTTTGCCGTATGTTGCAAACACTTTACACAGGGACAATGCAATCAAAAAGGGCTGGATCGAGATGGGCTGAACAATTTCTAGACCCAAAATCGATAAAATTAATTGAACAGGCATGGAATGAATGGGAAGGTGTTCGATTTATGGTAAAAATACATCAGAGAGCAGAACAAATACTGCTTGATGGAACTCTGGAATTCATAAACTATGCAGATTCACAAATTGATAATGTGAAAGGATAAATAGGTTAAGAATCTTCTGCTAAAAGCATCGGTTGATAATCCAGCCAGCAGATAACGCAAACCCTTGAGTAGCTGAAAATCTCTTAATAATTTGGATGAAGCGCAATGATAAATCAGCAGAAATTTCCGATTATTGAAACCGCACGATTAAAACTAAGAAGACCTTTGCAGAAAGATGCAATTGCGTTGCTGGAAGCCACTCAAGATGAAGCCGTTATGAAGTATTATGGGATGGCACCGTTTGTGAACAAAGTTGAAGCTCTGGCGGAAATTAACTGGTTCAATAAGATATATTCCCAGGCAGAAGGGATTCGGTGGGTTATTACTGAGAAGGGTGTAGGAAATTACATCGGAGATATTGGTTTCCACAATTACGTAAAAGCCCATTCCAGATCCGAAATTGGTTTCAAATTGACAAAAGTATTTTGGAATAAAGGGATCATGACAGAAGCTTTGGAGCAAGTTCTAGAATATGGATTTATGGTGATGCAACTCAATCGTATCGAGGCAGTAGTTGATCCAGAAAATGCTGCATGTTTATGCCTGCTAAAAAAAGCAGGGTTTGTAGAAGAAGGAATCTTGAGAGAATACGAACATGAAGAGAAAGGGTATGTTGATGTGGTAATGCTATCTTTGCTCAAAAAAGATCGCCAGGTGTCGTTCTAAAAGTATAATTGTCGCACCATTCAACAACGGCTAATATCCACCTTGCTCCCCGCTGCGCTCGTTGCTAACAGGTCATACCCACCATCAAGTAGACGCGCTGTTTATATTTGGAATATGATAAAAAGAAATGTCATTTTTTACTTGGTATTATGCCTGTTTGTTTTAAATTCGTGCAAAGGCATCGATAATCCCGATCCTCGAGAATATACAATGAAAAATCCTGTGCTGCTGCAAATTCCTGTTCACGCTTTTTTTATTTGCCCGAATACCCCTGGCAGCAAAATTCCAAGCCATGGGATTGATAAATACGGCGTTGAATACGCGATCGACTTTGTGATCGTGGATGATAACGCAAAATCCCAAAAGCCCTACCGATCCAGCTTCTTCACATATATGACGAAGGGATTGCCTCTCTCAGATTTTTATGGATACGGGATCGATATCTATTCCCCAGTAAAAGGTGTTGTTGTTCAAGTTGTTGATGGCATTGATGAGCGAAACCCGGTGAATGTTTTCGACGATCTTCGTTATGCGGCTGAAATAACACGATCGTATAAGGATAATTTAGTCGACCCAAAATACTTGTTGGGAAATAGTGTCATCATAAAAACCGATAATCTGGAATATATCGTAATAGCCCACCTGCAAAAGAATTCTATCATGGTAAAACCAGGGCAAAGCGTTGATAGTTCAATGGTGATCGGCAAACTGGGGCATTCTGGCAACTCCACGATGCCACATCTTCACCTTCAAGCAATGGATGATTTGGACTTCAGAAAAGCAAAAGGATTGCCAATCATTTTTTCACAGTATTCCGTTATAGAAAATGGAAATACAGTCGAAATTCACGATTCCATTCCCTCAAAAGATCAGATCATGTTTTTTACACAATAGCTTTAGTTTCATCCGCTTTCACATAGGAGCTGGTGAATTCTCTTCATCCCATGGATTCTATTCGATTGAGAAAGCCTGCCCTAATTGCTAAATTTGATTCTGAAAATGGATCAAAAGCGATTGTTTATACAAGTTTAGTAGAAAATCTACCTCTTAAGAATGAACTACCAGATGGAAAAATAAAGGTAAAAAGCGTTACAATTTAAATTAAGAAACGAGCCATTGAGGTTTATGAAAGGAGAGCATTCATATGCCTTTTAATGAAAAATCTCGTCTTGATCCCTCTCAGGTTCAGGATCGCCGTGGTCGAAGTGTTGGACGGACAGTGGCATTTGGTGGTGGCGGTTTGGGGCTGATCATTCTCTTGGTTGCATTGCTCCTTGGAGTAAATCCGAACAATCTATCAGAACTCGTGACAACTGAATTACCGGCATCCAATCAAACCGAAAGCGAAATCAATGATCTTCAGACAGAATGTCAGACAGGTGCCGATGCCAACACTAGAGAAGATTGCCGTATCGTAGGCTATGTTAACAGTATCCAAGATTATTGGTCTACGGAATTTGCCAACCATGATGTGCAATATACACAGGCGCAAACAGTGCTGTTCAGTGGAGCAACTGAGGCAGCATGTGGTTATGCTTCTGCAGCATCTGGACCTTTTTATTGCCAGCGTGACCAGATGGTCTATCTTGACCTCTCTTTCTTCGAAGAGCTGAAATCTCGTTTTGGAGCAGAAGGAGGCCCATTCGCGGAAGCATACGTGCTGGCTCACGAATACGGGCATCATATTCAAAACCTTCTCGGTATACTCGAACAGACCAGTGGGAATTCAACGGGACCGCAAAGCATGTCGGTGTTCATCGAGCTTCAGGCAGACTGCCTGGCTGGTGTCTGGGCATACCACGCAGCTGAAACCGGATACCTGACTGCGCCCACAAACGAGGAAATCGCTCAAAGCCTGGATGCCGCAGCAGCAGTGGGTGATGACCGAATTCAACGAGAGACACAGGGTTATATCTCTCCCGAGTCATGGACGCATGGATCATCCGAACAGCGCCAGGCAGCCTTTATGGATGGCATACAATCTGGAGATGTCAATTCCTGTGACACTCCCGGTTGGACAGAATAAACGGTTTCCATTTGTTGTCTGGATAATCTGTGACCAGCAACGACTGAGTCATCGTTGCCGAGCTGCTGGAGGCGGGTAGCGATGTCAATTATCAAGACCCCTGGGGGATGGCATCATTACATGCCGCTTTGAAAGAAGGACATGAAGAGGTGGTGGCTTTGTTACTGGAGTATGGTGCCGATGTCAATCTTCAGACCACGGGAGGCTGTTACAGCGGCTTCTCACCACTGCACACAGCAATCTATTTTGGCAAGATTGGGTTGGCTACCATTGAACAATTATTAAAACTGGGGACAGATGTGAATGCCACCGACCAGGAAGGTTGAACACCCCTGCAAATGGCATCCCAAAAAGAACTGACGGAGATAGTGGACTTGTTGACCAGGTACGGGGCAAAGGAATGAAAAGCAAAGGGGGATTTTAATCAGGGAGATTTGCAGGATATTTAGTATATAATTTTATTCAAGAGTGGGGTGTGCTTAAGGGTTGGAAAAGAAAAGTATTTGTTATTGCTAAAAAGAATATTTTGAAGATTAACACATAGCAAATCATATTTAGGCTAATAGTAAATGGGGTGGTTGATGTATGCAAAAATATCAAAGGTGCAAGAAAATGTTAGAAGGTCCCGATTTCACGCAGAAAACAAAGGACATATTGGCAAAGCGTGCAGGACAGACATGCTCCAATCCTGAATGTAGAATGTCTACGAGCTTTGCACATTCGGAAGACGATAAAGCTATTAACCTAGGCGAAGCTGCTCATATTAAGGCAGCCAGAAAAGGTCAAGCAAGATATGATCCTGATATGACAGATGCTCAAAGAAGGCATATCTCAAATGGAATATGGCTTTGTAAAAATTGTGCTAGGGAAATAGATTTGGACGTACGAAAATATACAGTTGATTTACTTCACACTTGGAAAAAAGAACACGAAGAATTCATTTCTAGACGCAAATCAGGAGAAGTTCCTATCAGAGAAGTTATGGTTTCAGATGGCGGTTTTGGAAGCATCATTCAAAATGCTGGTAGTGGGATAGGACTTGACGTAACAATTGATCATAAGGAATCAGGAGAGAAAATAACGGTTGTGGGTGAAGGTGTTGGAGAGATTATTACAAATACAGGTTCAGGTATTGGTAAAAGAATAAGCAAAGTTGGAGAAGGTACAGCATCTGAAACGAATGTGAAAATCACTAGGTCAGTCTCAATGGCGGCTGGTTTAATATCCTCATGTATATTTATAAATTGTCAAAAATGTGGAATGAGCTTTGTGGCGCAAAAAGTAATTCAGGGTTTTGCAGGAGAAAGTGTGCCAAAAGTTCGGGTAAACTGTCCGCATTGTAAAGAACCTAATTGGGTATGATGCTAAACAAAAATGCCCCCCAATTTGGGTATCTCTTCATTACAGATTCTTGTGCATTTTCAAACATTTCCTGTTCCGGAAAAAACGATTTGAAATAGTTCTGCTTTCAAGGCGAGTCTACAACCATATATCAATGAATAGCTTTATTCGATAATCCATATTCTACAAATCAGATATATACCTAGGGAAAGAAAGAAATGCCAGAAATAAGTAAAGATGCGTCCATTTTGATTGCGATTAGTTGGCAAGCATTAAAACGAGCAAAAATGGATAATCACCTTACAGAAATTTCAGACTGTATTGTTGCCTTAGTTTTTGCTGGTTTTTTTATCGAAGCAAATTTAACCCAAATTATTGAAACGCTTGGAAAAGAACAAGAAATGAATAATTTCTTAAAGAAGAAGCACCCTGGTTTACAAGATAAAATGGCTTGGTTTTACAATTCCTACTTTGCCCAAACAAAATTAACTTCCAGAAAAGGAATTGAAGAATGGTACAAGATACTTCCAATTGAATTTCCTGGATTTGATGAGCTAGTCATTTTTTGCAATGATATTTCACATGGAATAATCAATCCATCAATTGCTAATTATGAAGATGCTGAACATCTTTGTGTATTTGCTAAAAAATCGTAGATAAACTAATCAATATCGCAGAACAGGCTACTGGTCAAACTATACCAAGAAACACAACATATAATGAGGCTATTTCCTAACGAGAAAAATTTTGTCATAAAAAAGGTTAAGCAAGTAATACTTCATTATCGTGGAATTCTACTTCAATGTATATTAATTTCTGTTCTTTAATTGTTTGGCAGATCATTATGCCAGACCGTACTTCATAACCCAAACTATAAGGTTGCAAAACCTAAATAAGCAATCTTAGGACAATAATCATGGATCATGTGGTTTATGTGGATGTAAATGCAAAAGAATTGGATTTACTTTCCGGGAAGAAAACGATGATCATTCGGGGCGCGGCGGGTCGAAAGATGCCCTGTGGCAGGGTTAACGAAAATGATGTGCTCTACTTCATCAACAACAATTCCGAAGGGATGATACGAACCTCTGCAAAAGTAAAAAGGGTATTCAACTCAGAAAGATTAAAAGAAGATGAGTCTAACCAGTTAATTGATCGTAATAAAGACAGACTCCAGTTAACCAAAAAGCAATATGACAGGTGGGCTGGTAATCGTTATCTGGTGTTGATCGAAATAAGTGATGCGCAAACCGTGGAACCATTTCGAATTGACAAGAGTGATTATGGGAATATGGATGACTGACTGCCAGTGGAACAAATCGAGAAAGTAAAAATTCAAAAGTAGAAAATATTTTGTAAACACTTCTATAAAATGGATAAAACTTATTATAACTCTACAGAAATCTCAACCATTTCCAAACACTACTTCTCTTTTTACCTATATCTACTACTGGTATCTTGCCTGTAAAGAATCAATGCGGCCATCCCAAAACAGGTAGACTGGGTGTTTCTATTAAATTGCATTGGGTGATATGTTTGATGATAGGAAGTGAAGAGTTATAAAAAATATGTAATGAAAGGGGGAGTAGTAATACGAAAATTCGTTGCGATAAGCAACATAATACGATATTCTTGCAAACCTATATCCATCCGGTCTACAGTACGTAAACGGGTATAGTCATAGACTGTACCGCTGAACCAATCTCTTATATATCTCAGGGTATGAAAGAAGGTTTTATGAGAGTAGTTCTGCACGTTATTGATATGCAAACAGGATGATTTGATGGAGACATACCACGCTATGATACTAAAGGTGTTGTCCAGCGGGTAAATGAGATCGCCAGGGTAGTACATGCCGCCGGGGTGGTATCGTCATATTCATCCAGCATGAAAATGCAGGCAGGCTTACACCAGGATCAGAAGGCTGGCAAATTCTGCCGTCTCTTGAACGAATGGATATAGATTTGTTGTTCTGCTACCAGGCTTGCGATTCTTTCTACAAAACCAAGTTGCCTGATCTTCTCGAACATCATGGTTTGAAAACGTGCATCATTACGGGCTGTGCAACTAATTTTAATGCAGACACCGCCATCCATGTTGCTGCCAGTAAAAACTACGAAGTGATGGTTGTAAAAGACGGGCACACAGCCTGGGATAGGTTGCCCCTGGATGCACAATCCATCATCACTCACCACAACTGGATGTGGAAAACCTGATCCTTCCAAGCAACAGTAAAGGTTTTATCAACATCAAGCGTTAAAGATTGGTTGCACTCGGTATCTTGAACATGAATACGGCCGATCTATACCTTCTAATATATGTATAATGAAAATGAATTGATATGCGTTCTACTGTAATAAAAACGAAGATGCTTATAGAGGTACAAGATTATGGGTACGAAAAAAGATTTATCACCAGAACAACGTGAAGACCTGCTTAAAACATTAAAAAAACGTTTTGAGAAAAACACGAACCGCCATGAAACGATCGAATGGGCAAAAGTACAGCTAAAGCTGGAAGCAAATCCTGAAAAACTATGGTCGCTCAGTGAGATGGAAAGAACCGGCGGCGAACCGGATGTTGTGGGGTATGACAATGAGACAGGTGAATACATTTTCTTCGATTGCTCAGCAGAAAGCCCTGCAGGTCGCAGAAATATTTGTTATGACCGTGAAGCGCTAGAATCGAGGAAAGAGTTCAAACCTGGCGATAACGCAATCGATATGGCAAATGATATGGGTATTGAGCTATTAAACGAAGAACAATATCGAGAGCTGCAAAGCCTTGGCAAGTTTGATACGAAAACATCCAGCTGGTTGAAAACACCGCCAGAAATAAGAAAACTTGGTGGAGCCATCTTCGGCGATCGTCGTTACGATCATGTATTTGTGTATCATAACGGTGCATCCTCTTACTATGCTGTAAGGGGTTTTCGTGGCTTGCTCAGGATATAAAATTCTCGATAACCGCAATAAGCGAAAATCAACTTATACGGTTACTGAAGTAATTAACACGGCACAGGAGCGGAGTGCTGGTATCGGGCATTTCATGAATTAAGGTTTGCTGATGATGAATAAATACCTTCCATCCAGGGTTCTATCATGATCATCACATTCTGCCAGCCTGTTGTTATAAAGAAACTGATTGTTCTCACTTTCAAATTCCTCTTTTAATTCAACGAGAGCTTCCTTTTTCTTGATCCAATGAGCACGATTTTCTTCGTATAAACGAATACCCTTAAAAGGAATCTTTTTGTGGATCAAGTATTGCCCTATGATTGTCTCAGAAGGCTCTGTTTTTGATTCATCCAGACCTTCAATCCCTTTTCCTTCATCTGAAAAAATTGCGATCTTCCCTTTTTCTTTTAACTGTGTAAGAAGTTTTGGGATCATCCTGGTAAAATCATCCACAAAATAATGAGTGTCAATCAATAAAATGGCATCAAACAATTCATTCCCAAAATCAAGATTCTCCATATCACCTGTGATGAATTGAAGATCTGGGTTTTTCAAACCAAATCGATCATTTGCCCTTTGAATAGCTATTGAAGATATGTCCAATCCCACAAGGTGGCATTGCAGCTTTTTTTGAATGTAGGCTGATATATAACCCGGACCACATCCTAAATCCAATACGCAACATGTTTCATCCAGATTTAACGATTCAAGCATCAACTCGATCTGATGTACATCAGCCATGCCATGTTGGCACAGGTTTATTCCGTAAACCCGCTCACAAAATACAGCATGAGCATGACTTTTTTCTGCTCTATCATAAAATTCATCGTAGAATTCGGCGATCGTCATTTTATCTCTTTACTAATGTTTTTGTCTAAATACTCATCTAGCTGTTAATTCGGTGTAATTTTGTTATACTGTAAACTCACAACGATAATTGCTGCTGTTGGTAGAATCCAATTATTTTCACTATATGCTCGATCTAGATTTGTTAGTGCCAATATTCAGCCCGTTGCCATTGTAGCACAGCATAGATGCTTTGGGGTTTCACATAAGTGAATTGTTATCTTCCGATCTTATGGGGTTAACCAAGTAAAAAATATCGTTACCAAACGACATGCCAGTTCTTTTGAAAATAAAATTCTTTTGCTAGCAATCATATTGATTGAGCTTTTACGTAACAATTTATTTCTTCAGGAGGATTTTCATCAATGATCGTTGAGCTTGACTCTTCTCAATATGCCAGAATCCTTCCCTTGCTTGATGCTGAATATTTAAATTACGCTACCGTAATAAAGTCAGTGATCGAGTGTAATACTCGGGGAAGGATCTTTGCTGACGATCCAATAAACCCAAAAACAGCATTAGTCTGGGCTATTAATTGCCTGTTCTATTTTGTTGGAGATGGTAAAAATAGGGATTTCAACGGGTCACTTTTGCAACTCTTCAGGGATACCCTGGCGCCAATGAACCTGGAGCAAGGTTGTACTACATTTATTGGAGCTATCATAAATGACAGCGGTTTTTCCAATGCCTTATCTGAAATATTAAAAGACGAAAAATTTGCAACAGGATACCGGCAAGATTTCATTTTCAATGAAAAGTTGTATAGAGAAGAAAAAAATCCTCTCGACAGGAATGGAGGAAAAATAGAGATCAAGAAGATCGAAAATCGAGCAGATCAGTTCGCAGAGATAGAAGAATTATCAGAATGTATTCTTGAGTTCTGGCTAACCCTCGATGACTTTATGAAGAAAGGGATTGGTTTTTATCTTGTAAAAGATAAGCAAATAATCAGTAGTTGTTTCTCCTGTGCAGTTACAGGAACTGATCATGAGATCGTTATTGAAACCTATCAAAAAGAAGAAAGAAATAAAGGATATGGAAGGCTAGTCGCACAGGCATTCATCGATGAGTGTTTGCAAAATGGCTTAACACCCCATTGGGGAACTGATGATGAAAATATTCCTTCCAAAAAACTTGCAATGCATCTTTCGTTTCAGCCTGCCCAAAAATTTCAATATTATGAATTTCGATTTACAGATATAAAGAATTCGATATGAAAAGAGGATATATAATCTTTGAGATTATTCATGATACTGACAGAAAGATATTTCTTACGGTTTCAATGGAGTTAATATGATAAAAAAAGCAATTGATGATCTTGTTGATAATATCGCTCGTGCCGAACCAGTAAAAGCAATAGGTTTAACCAGTAATCCAATTCCACAAAAAAGTTCTGAAGGAGATATTGATCTATTTGTCTATTGTTCGGAAATTCCTCCTGTTGAAACTCGTGAATTGCTGTACCCATTATATTTGAAAGAAAATGGCTCACTGAAAACAAGGGTTATGGTTTCGAAATATTGGGGAGATGTAGATTTTCTACTTTTAAATAGAATTGATACCTGGATCATGTACTTTACCGAATCCGAAGTAACGCAAGATTGCACATCGATCATCGAAGGTAAACAATATAAAAGAGAGAATGGGTACTATCCAACCGGACGATTGGCCATGTTCAAAAATATTCAGATTCTTCATGAAAAGGATGGTTTTCTGACAAATATCAAGAATAATCTGGATGTTTATCCGCCAAAATTGAAAGCTGCCATTCTTAAACGTTCATTGGCTTTATTGGATGATGATGAAGACTTATTGCGGGCAGTCAATCGACGTGATGTATTGTTCTTTCATATCTCAATCGACGATGCGATCGATAATCTTCTGCAGTTGGTATATGGAATGAATGAAGTGTTGTTCCCAAGCAGAAAACGTGTGCAAGAGATCACCCAGAATTTCCATTTCATTCCGCAATCCTTTTATGAGCAGCTTTGTGAAATAATCAAATTGGGGTCAGATGCAAATACGATAAATATGGCTTATGAAAAATATAAGGTGTTGCGACAGGAAGTAAAAGAAATCTACGATAGAACCTGTGCCTCACATCCACTTTAATTTAGAGATATCAATTTCCTTATGTGTGGGTGTTATGGATGAATTGATTTGCTCTTGCAACGGTTCGATCAATGACATGACCGTTTGCCGGATCTGCTCATTCTCTTCAGCTTTGATTTTTGCCGCTTCAGCCTCCGCTTTGGCAGATTCAGCTTTCACCTTATGCCGTTGACTTGCGTCTGTGATTAAAGCGCCCGCAACGACTCCTACAACTCCCATGATGGCTGAAAGGTAAGCTTCCATAAAAATTACCCAGATACATCATCTCGAACAGCTTTTGCATTCTTCACGTCCACCGGTTCAGGGCTGTACTTATACGTCAACTGGTTCCCACCGCCTGCCAGAAATACATAGATCAACAATTGCAGCACCCCGTTTTTCGTGCACAAAATGCCTGGGATCACGTAAAAGTTTGTGCATGTCATGACCAGCATCCCAACAGCCAGCAGAATAATAAGTACCAGGTTGATCAACTGCTTTTGCTCAGATCGCAACTCTGCAAATTGCACCCGCATCCCCGGGAAGTACATGAACACCAGCGAAAGCACACCGCCCGCCAGCACGATCAGCACCTCCGAACTGGCTTGAGTGCCTTCCGGGAACATCGCCCCAAAAGCTGCCAGCAAGATCAGCAAAGTGATCACCAGAACAACCAGCCCGATTCCAATCCACTTCAAATAAACTTTCATTTGTCATCCTCCAAAGTTGGTTAAAACAAAATCGCCCGAACACTCTCTCACTTTTGAGAAACGTGTCGGGCGGAAACGACTGAATACCGTCTATTTATTTGTCAAAATCAGTATAGCACAAAATTACTTCTTAACTACTCAATTCCTCTGGCCAGGGAAGTTTCAACTTTATCGCTATTGGTTTTACTTCCTCGTACTTCTGAGTAATTAATTTTTGCTGCTCGTTATTTAACAAATGCCAGATGGAAGTAATTCTTGACAAATTATTGATCCAATCATATGAATACATAGTGAGCAGGTCTGAATTTGCAGAAAAATCTTCTTCCTGTTCTTGTAAATCAAACAAATCGTTAAGAATTTGTTTTATCTTAAAATTAATTTCCTGATCCATACAAAATTATCTCTATTCTTTTGAATATGGGTTCCAATATTTTCAGGCTGAAATCCTGTAACCCAATATCCATATTTTACTTTATATTCAACAAGAATGTGTGAAAAACCTTTTTCACCTTTCCATTTACCACTTTCATCAATAAAACCAATTTGCCAGGCTTCATTGTATCTGGAAACAAAAATACCTGATTTTGGATTATTTATTACATCCTTTAAACTTTGAATGTAATCATCTAGTTCTACATCTTGAGGCCATTCATTATTAACTTTAACATGTTTTAGATAATGAGCAACATCTGGAGAAACGATATCACCTTGTTGAATAACTTTGCCATTCCATAATTGCCCCCAAATTGCTTTCCTGGCTTTTTCTTTTCCGTTTGAATTGAACTTAACTTTAGCCACATGTTCAATAACTTTATTCAACTCTTGTGGTGTCAATTCCCTCAATCCCACTCCCACCACTCGAATAAGGTCATCAGCCGAATACCCTGGTGCATTTCTTGCCACACCCAGCAGCGCCAACCGTGTATATTCCTTCGCTTTTTCCTCACCTAGAACTTCCTTCAAACTTTTCTCATACCGCATTGATCCCCAGCGCGAATTCGCTTTTTCCCCAACCAGATCAGATAACTGAAAAGCGCCATCTTTGTAAGCTGCAAATTTCGCAGGTCCGAGAATGCTCAATTGCTCAGTATGAGAGAGGCGTTCAAACGCTTCTTTTCCAGTTCTCGGCTGCTTGTCTTTTACCTCATCAATATCAAATCCCATCTCCCGCCAGGTTTTCAACACCGGCAGCATCGAACACCTGCCGCAAAAGTGATCATTCAACCGTTCTTCAAATCCGTGAACAGCTTCATCTATTGTCTGACAATTATTTGCCATACTTCGGCCGGAAAACTTCCAAGCATTTCCCACATTAAGATTGTAAAAATATTCCTAAATGCAATACGCTAGCTTATTTGAATGTAGCCACTCCCCCCCAATGTTATTGTTTAAGAAACAGGCGAATTTTCTACCATATTATTGCTACACCTGCTAAAATAATCGTTGAATAAAAACTCAAAAGCAATTATGGTTACTGAATCTATTCATGAGCTGATCAACATCGTTAATGGTGGCATTCGACTGCGATATCCCACTGAAATCCGTTATAGAGATGTCAAACCTCATTGGTGGAGCTGGAAAACGGCTAAGGAATCCTATGAACATACTCCAGAGCCGGAATATTATCATCTGGATGATTCATTAAAAGCCATCGAAACGCTTGGTGAATCAGGCAACCCGGAGGCACTTGAATTTTTAGAACGAATATATACCCCCGAAATCAAGTATCAGGGTGAGCGATATTTTGTAAGTGGAGGGAGTGAACCACGAGATGATGATTGGAAGTACCTGGTAACCACATCTGTGGTATATCCGAATGCCCAGGGTAGCCTGCAGGATGCACTCAATTTTATTGTAAGTACAAAAGATTATTATGAAGATGATGATAATGATAATGATGAAGATCTACCTGAGGATGATTATTCTGGCAAATTAGAACGGGGGGAAATTAGCCCTCCTGAAAATGAACCAGCACATATCGTTTTACAAACCGCTATAGCAAAATTAAAAAAGGCGTTGGCAGTTTAAATCCACAAGAAAAGACAGTCTGGTTAATCAGGAAATTGCAAAGGTCCATTAGCTCGCCAGAACAGCAGGATGGGTACAGTCTTCTCTACTAATTTCCAGAGTAGAGCAATCGCACCCTGTCAAGATACTGGAGCTGATCCCTCTTGACTTTCTCCCCGCATCTTCCCATAATGATTCATTCAGGGAGGAAATACAGGCAGTATAGAAATTCAGATCGTCTCCCTAAAACAATTTAGCAACAGCAGGGTTCACGTATCATAGATGGAGGGGTAATCATGTCATTCGGTTCAGATCTGTCTAAAATGGCTTTGCGAAGCATCAATGAGAGGGGAGTAGATTGTCTCGTTGCTTTTTGTTCGATGGAAGATATTTCTTTCCATGTTTACTGAAATACACCCTGTTTGGATGGTTCAGACTTTTCAAAGGTATAATCTTTGAGGAGGAATTTTTCTCTCATGGTTGATGAAAAACAGGTGTATAACGTCTTATCCAAAGTAATGGATCCCGAGCTGAACCGAAATTTAGTAGAACTGAATATGATCCGTAACCTGGAGATCAATCATTTTGGGCGGGTAAAATTCACCCTGGCATTGACCACCCCCGGCTGTCCCCTGAAGGACAGGCTCGCAAGTGATGCACGGCAGGCAGTGATGGCGCTTCCCGGTGTGCGGCAGGTTGAGATCACCTTTGGCGAGATGACCAAAGAAGAACTGGCTCGCATCATGCCAAAAAAGACGATCCTGCCAAAATTGACCCAATTCAATAAAGTGGATCATCTCATTGCGATCATGAGTGGGAAAGGCGGGGTAGGCAAATCTTCTGTAACTGCCATGCTGGCTGTAGCGTTATGCAGACAGGGAAAGAAGGTTGGCATTTTGGATGCTGACATCACAGGTCCGAGCATTCCGCGGTTGTTTGGGCTGCCTTCTGGCGGGCTGCGAGGAACAGAACAGGGAATATTACCCGCTGTGACCCAGAGCGGGATCAAGGTGGTTTCAACTAATCTTTTATTAAGAGATGAAGATGCTCCTGTCATCTGGCGGGGACCATTGATCACCGGGGTCATTCAGCAATTTTGGACTGATACGCTATGGGGAAATTTGGATTACCTGCTGGTGGACCTTCCTCCTGGAACTTCGGATGCCGCGCTGACCGTAACGCAACGGCTGCCGCTCCAGGGTGTGCTGCTGGTAACAACTCCACAGGAACTGGCAGCCATGGTGGTCAGGAAAGCAGTGGGCATGATCGCTGCATTGCACATCCCCTTCTTGGGGGTGGTGGAAAATATGAGTTTCTTCCGCGCTCCTGATACGGGGAAAGAATACTTCCTCTTTGGTGAAAGCCACTCCAACGAGATCGCTTTGGCAGCTCAAAGCGAAGTGTTAGCACATCTGCCTATTACCCCAGAAATTACACGGTTAGGCGATACGGGTAAAATCGAGCAAGCCAACCTGCCAGAGATCAATTCTCTGGCAGAAAAAGTAGTTGAATTAATTGCCTATATACCTAAAAGAACAGAAACGGAAGAGGATTAAGACATGCTCATTCATTCTGCTTCACAGTTAGTTACCCTTGCTGGTGGAGTTCGCAGGGGTGCTCGCATGAACGATTTGAACATCCTGGCTGACGGGGCTGTTTTAATACGGGATGGAAAAATTGAAGCAGTGGGACTCTCGTCAGAACTTCAAGCAGCCTACCCTGAAGAGGAAAAATTGGACGCGAGAGGGAAAGCGATTGTTCCCGGATTTGTTGACCCTCACACGCATTTAATTTGGGCGGGAGACAGGGCGGCAGAATTCGAAATGCGTCTCCAGGGTAAAACTTACATGGAGATCATGGCAGCCGGTGGCGGGATCGCTTCTACAGTACGAGCCACCCGGGAAGCTGGCGTGGAAGAGTTGGTAAAGCAGGCTCTGCCGCGAGCGCGCAGGATGTTTTCGTATGGCACCACTACCGCAGAAGCGAAAAGCGGGTATGGGTTGGAAATCCGCGCTGAACTTGACCAGTTACAGACCATTTTGAAGCTTAACGAGGTTTGCCCCCTGGAACTTGTCCCCACTTTTCTGGGTGCGCATGACATCGCCCCTGAATATAAAAATGATCCAGATAAATACACCAATATTCTTTGCACTGAAATGCTTCCTGCAGTTCTGGAATGGTGGAAGAAGTATGCCTCCAATCTTCCTTTACCTTTTGTAGATGCATTCTGCGAAAAAGGCGCATTTTCTCTGGAGCAAACCTGGAAGATTTTCTTGAAAGCGAAAGCGTTGGGCTTCCCGTTGAAAATTCACGTGGATGAATTTGAAGCATTGGGCGGCACCCGGCTGGCAGTCGAACTTAAAGCAGCCTCTGCCGACCATCTGGTGAAAACTCCTCCCGAAGAACTCCGCCTTCTGGCAAAGAGCAATACTGTAGCGGTATCTTTGCCATGTACACCCTTTGGTTTGGCAGACCAGCATTACACCGCAGCACGAGCCATCATTGATTCAGGCGGAATACTGGCGCTGGCAACCGATCTCAACCCGGGTACGGCATGGTGTGAGAATATGCAGTTTGTTATGGCGCTTGCATGCAGGTATATGAAAATAACCCCCGCAGAAGCACTGACAGCCGCAACCATCAACGCTGCAGCTGCCATTCAACGAGCTGACAGGCTGGGTTCGATCGAACCCGGTAAACAGGCAGACCTTCTGATCCTGTCGGTGGATGATTATCGCCAACTAATGTATCGTTTTGGCAGCAACCTGGTGGATACAGTCATTAAAAAAGGAAAAATATATCCCATCACAGAACATATCGAGGTGGAATGTGGTGAGCATTGAGAAGGTTAAGAAGTGGTACGAACAGACGGATGCCGCGCATGATTTTGAGCATGTGCTCCGTGTCTACCATACCGCGATGAAGCTGGCAGAAATGGAAGGGGCTGATAAGGAAATAGTAGCGGCATCAGCTCTTCTGCACGATGTAAAAGGTGCGGCACCAGGAACCGAAGAACGAAAAGGGCATCATATTGCATCTGCAGAGTTTGCCGGAATAGTGCTAACAGAGGAAGGATGGCAGCCTGAAAGGATCAAAGCCGTGCAGCATTGCATCCGTTCTCATCGCTATCGTGGAGATGGCAACAAACCCCAGACGTTGGAGGCGAAGATCATCTTTGATGCAGATAAAATGGATGTGATCGGTGCCATTGGTACCGCCCGTACCATTGCCTATGCAGTGCTGGCAGACCAACCTGTATTTGCGGAACCTTCAGAACTTTTTCTCCGCAGCGGAGAGCATGAGCCAGGAGAACCTCACAGCGCATATCACGAATACCTTTTTAAATTAATCCACATACGCGAGAAGTTATTTACCCCTTCAGCCCGGGCGATGGCGCAACAACGTCATGAATCACTGGTGGCATATTTTGAGCAATTAGCTGCAGAAATGCGGTATGAAAGATGAATTTTTTGAGGAACGAGATATTATGAAACCTACACTAAATCAGATGACCCAATGGGCAACCCAGGCAGGTGCGATTCTGCGCGAAGGCTTTGGCAAAGAGCACCAGATCCATCACAAAGGTGCAATAGATCTGGTAACCGAAATGGATAAGAAATCAGAAACCTACCTGCTCGAACAGATACGCAGCAATTTTCCTGACCATGCCATAATGACGGAGGAAAGTGGATTTCTAAAAGGGGATGACGGAGCCTGCTGGCACATAGATCCGCTGGATGGTACGATGAATTATGCCCACAGCCTGCCAATTTTTTGTGTTTCAGTGGCATTTACCGAGCATGGCAAGGCAGTAATGGGAGTAGTCTATGATCCCATGCGGGATGAATGTTTTGCTGCTGAACATGGAAAGGGTGCCACATTGAATGGTGAACCCATCCATGTTGCCAATGCCAGTAGATTGATCGACAGCTTGCTGGTGACAGGTTTCCCTGTTGACGAAGGCGAAAAAAGACGTGTTTCTCTTGAATTGTTTGTGCATTTATCCAGAATTACGCAGGGTGTGCGGCGCATGGGTTCTGCTGCTTTGGATATGGTTTATGTAGCTGCCGGTAGACTTGATGGCTTCTGGACAAACTCCATCCATTCCTGGGATATTGCTGCAGGTGCAGTTATCGTTGAAGAAGCAGGAGGTAAAGTTACCGACTTGTTGGGTGGCTCCAATTACCTGATACACCCCTGCAATGTTCTGGTAGCCAATCCCGCACTCCATCCATTATTGTTGGATGAAATCCAAAAGAAAAATTCGAAATGAGCGGAGGAAAGCATGGATTACAAGATCACATGGCTGGGGCATGCCGCATTGCAACTTGAGATAGAGGGTACCACTTTACTGGTAGATCCTTTTTTCCCGAATCCAGCTGCCTCATTTTCAAATCCAGATACTATCGCGGCTGATTACATCCTAGTCACTCACGGACATGGCGACCATGTTGGTAAAGCTGTTACGATTGCCAAGCGATGTGATGCTATGGTTATCTGCAATGCAGAGATTGCTGATTGGATGAAGAAATTCGGAGTGAAGACCCATTCACAACATCTAGGAGGGGGTTTCTCTTATCCCTTTGGGTATGTAAAGTTGACGATGGCGCTACATGGTTCCTGCCTGCCGGATGGCAGTTGTGGTGGTAATCCGGCTGGTTTCTTAATCACCCTAGCATCGGGCAAGAAGATCTACCTGGCAGGAGATACCGGCCTATTTGGCGATATGCGATTGATCGGTGAGGAAGGTATCGATCTGGCGGTGATTCCCATCGGCGATAACTTCACCATGGGACCATCAGACGCCCTGCGGGCTGTCAAATTACTACAACCCAGAGCTGTTATCCCGATCCATTATTCCACCTGGGAATTGATTGCCCAGGATGCTGACAAATGGGCTGAACAGGTTCGTACTCAGACGAAAACAGAAGTAGTGGTTCTCAAACCGGGAGAGAGTTATCAGGTTTAAAGAACACCGACACCTGAAATTCCAAAAAATTCAGAAGTCGAATTTTTAAAGAAGAGGCTGAAGTACCAGCACATTCTTTATTACAGTTGACCTGTTGTCTGTTGTAAATCGTCTTGACGATTCTTCCAGTACGAGGTATATTTGGTATGCAAGCTTACCTGCCCTCGTAGCTCAATTGGATAGAGCGTCTGCTTGCGGAGCAAAAGGTTGCAGATTCGAGTTCTGCCGGGGGCACACTTATAGAGCGGTTATAATAATAACCGCTCTTCGTTTTAAAAAGGGAAAGGTATTCATATGGCAAAACCAAAACGAAAACAAATCTTATTGACTAATGATGATGGTATCGAATCGCCCGGTTTGTGGGCTGCTGCTGAAGCTCTTTCCTCCCTCGGTTTTGTGACCGTAGCCGCTCCACGCGACCAGGTTTCAGCCAGCGGCCGAAGTATGCCAACGTTCTATGATGGGCGCATCCTGGTGAAGCAATTGCAAATTGGCGATCAATCCTGGACAGTGCATGCCATTGGTGGTACCCCAGCCCAAGTGGTGATGCACGCCTTGCTGGAAGTCATGGATGTCAAGCCTGATCTGGTGGTTTCGGGTATCAATTACGGAGAGAATCTGGGTAATTCCATTACGGTTTCTGGTACGGTTGGCGCTGCCATGGAAGCAGCTGCGATGGGTGTTCCTGCTATTGCTGCTTCTTTGGAGATGATCAATATCCAGGATTACCGAAATAATCCAACCGACATCAACTTTTCTACCGCAGCCAACTATACTCATAGGCTCGCAAAATGGATCTTAACCCACGGTCTGCCAAATGGTGTGGACCTTATCAAACTTGATGTACCCCATGATGCGACACCTGAGACTCCATGGAGGATTACCCGCCTTGGTGAGCACCGGTATTTTGAGCCTTACCTGAATAGAAAAGGAAACTGGGATCATCCCGCCTATATTGAAGGGCATCCCGTGGATCGTTTTGACCTGGTGAGTAAAGATTCAGATATTTATACTTTACGACACGACCGTATGATCTCGATCACCCCGCTACAATTGGATATGACTGCCCGGATTGATTTGGCGGAGCTGGATGCAACCATTCGAAAGACAAAGTAAGCGTTGGTGGTATTTTGCCACAGTATGTTGAGATGAGAATATATCTTAAGGCGTATCCAGACGCCAATATTCTCCTCCACCACCCTCGCGTGCCATGAGTTTAAACTCTACCAATCCTCTTCGTAGATCAGCAGTATCTTCATTGAAGCGAGATAGTATCTCGTTTACCTGTTTTTCTGAATAGCGAATACCTGGTTCGAATGCTTTTACAACATATTTCAACAGAACCTGGTATTTTTTTAACTGAGAAGGAAATGCAATTATCCGTCCTTCAGAATCAGTGAATGTTTGCAATACCTTGCGATCATACGCTTCCATATCCACGGAATCAGCCAGTGTTGGCAAAGAATCTCGTTGTAATAGCTTCTTTGACATTTTTTCGAGCGTCTCAGTGCATAAAGAATAGTAGAAATAATGCCCATCAGCACGTGCTTCCACCAGGTGCGCTTTTGCAAGAAAAGAAAGGTGATGTGAAGTAGTGGACTTACTCAACCCAAGCATGGCAGCAAGCTGTTCAACCGTACAGGGTTGTTGTGAAAGCAAGCCTATTATCTTTAACCGATTGGCGTCTGCCAGCGCTTTAAAGAACTGAAGCATCTCGTCGGGGATTGAATTTATATCCATAAACAAACCTAAAATTGTAAAAACAATTCGATTAAGATGAAAATATTATCATATAATTCGGTTATTATGTCAAGTTTTTTGAAGAGTAATTGTAAGCTTTTTTGTGTAATGAAAAGCTTGCTTCATGTTAAAATCCATTCATCTTATTTTCACTATTTTTTTTATGAATTGGCAACTTGATCTAATTATTATTACTATATTTATTACTGCGATTGTGGCTGCCATTTTGACAGGGATGGCATGGCGCCGTCGAAACACGACTGGGGGATTGCAGCTGGCTTGCCTGATGCTGGGCGTTACCATCTGGTCATTTTTTACTGCATTGGAGTTTACCGCTTCTTCCCTGATCGTCAGAATCTGGCTTTCACGGTTTCAATATTTTGGTATTACAACAGTGCCTGTTTCGTATCTCATTTTTGCACTTGAATATACCAACCACACAAAATGGCGGAAAAAAGAATACTTTCTCTTGATGTGGTTGATACCTGTAATCACGATCATTCTTGCTTTTACAAATGATTTTCATCACCTGATCTGGACAAAATTTGTTACATATCCTTTTGGTGACAGTTTCCTTGTTGAATACGGACATGGCATTGGATTGTGGATTGCCACCAGTTATTTTTATCTCTGTCTTTTATTCGGTTTTATTCTGGTGCTCATTAATACGATTACGCACAAAGGAGTTTATCGTTACCAGGGGGTGATGGTATTGATAGGCTCAATTTTTCCCTGGGTAGGAAATGTGATTTACATGCTGGATCTTTCGCCAATCCCAGGGGTTGATTTATCATGTGTAGCGTTCACTATCAGTGGTCTTGTTTTAATATGGGCTGTACTTCGTTTTAATCTGCTTGATCTTGTGCCTATTGCCCGAAGTGCTGTTGTGGATATGATGCGAGATGGCGTGATTGTGTTGGATGCGCAAGAAAGATTTATTGATATTAATTCTGCAGCCTGCAAGATAATTACCAGGAAAGCAAGTGAGGTTATTGGAACTACAGCTAAGGCAGTATTTTCTCATTGGCCACTATTCCCTGCTCTTAGCACTGTTAATGATGAAATTAATGTAGAAATTTCTGTTCCTGATATACCGGGTACAATAATCGATCTGCGCGTATCTGCATTGAAGGATAAAAAGAATAAAAATCACGGGTATTTATTGATTCTGCAAGATATCACCCGCCGGAAGCATGCAGAAGATGAACTTGCTCGTAGTGAGAACCAGCTTAGAAGGATCACTGATAATATGCTGGATGTCATCATGGAGTTTGATGCTCAGATGCATTTGAGCTACATCAGCCCTTCTGTAAAAGATTTACTGGGATATTCTCCTGACGAACTGATTGGACGATCGATTTACGACTTTATGATCCCCACTGACTATGTAGAAATTAAAAATGGGATTTCTACCGCTTTAAATCAATTAGATCCCAAAACTGCACTTGTCCATGAATTTCGTTTTAAACATGCGAGTAAAGAATACATCTGGCTGGAAGTAGTCACTCATTATCTTAAGGATGGTGAAGGAAATTTCGAAGGCGCAATTGCCGTTTGCCGGGATATTACAGATCGGAAGAGATTATATGAAGCTGAAAAGAAAGCTCAAAGGGTCACAGAAGCATTGAGGCAGGTCGGGCTGGTCCTTTCCTCAACATTACAGCTTGACCAGGTTTCGAAATTGATCCTTGAGCAAGCGAACAAGGTGCTTTCATTCGATAGTGCAAGTGTGCTGTTAGTCGATGAAGATAGTATGGTTATTCTGAATACTTTTGGATTTCCTCACAATGTAGAACTGGCTGGCAGCCGTTTCTCTCTAAATGAAAATAACCCAAACAGAGTTGTATCTGAAACAGGTGCTCCTTTTATCGTTGATGATGTTCAGGATAAGTATGAAGGGTTCCACGCTGAGCACCTGAAGTCAATACACTCATGGATGGGAATTCCATTAAAGTACAAGAGCAAAATAATCGGCATGCTCACTTTCGATAGCAAAGATTTAAATCATTTTAATCAAGATGATGCAAACATTGCGGTTGCTTTTTCTGCACCAGTTGCAACTGCCATCGTTAATTCTCTCCTGTATGCAGAAATGGAACATCTGGCTACCACAGATACTCTGACTGGATTGTTAACCCGACATCAATTTTTTAACCTGGGTGAGATCGAAGTAGACCGTGCCATTCGATACAATCGACCTCTTTCTCTGGTCATGGTGGATATTGATCATTTTAAAAATATAAACGATACTTATGGTCACATGATCGGAGACCAGGTATTACGCACATTATCAGTCGAATGCTTCCTTTCTGTTCTCCGTAAAATGGATCTTGCTGGACGGTATGGCGGAGAGGAATTTGTTTTTCTTCTACCAGAAACAACTCTTTCCTGTGCGGTCTCAGCAGCAGAACGGATCAGGAAAATGGTAAACAATACCGTCATTAATTCTGCTTATGGACCCATTCAAACAACAATTAGTTTGGGAGTAGCGACTCTGGAGAATTCAACAACCAATGTGCAGCAATTGATCGCTACAGCCGATAAAGCGCTTTACAACGCAAAAGAGAATGGGAGAAACCGGGTTGAATTTCTTGAAAATGCCAACGAAATGCCATACCCAGATCTTATAAAGCCTTTATAAAAAGCATCAACCCATCCCCGGGCTCGTAAAAATCTGCAATTTCACCTGCAACTTGATAGTTTTGTGCAATATAGAACTTGCGTGTTGGGGCGTATACTTCGGTTGTTGAAGTTTCAACCACAATAATCGTTCCACCCAATTTCTTGATCGCTTCTTCTGTTGCCTGCAACAGCAATTTACCAATTCCATGATGTTGAAGTCTGTTATCCACTGCGATCCAGTACAGATCATAGGTACTTCTTGTAAGAGCCCTGTGCCCATAACATGAAAAACCTGCCATAACACCATTTTTATAAGCTGCCAGGAATTGATAATCATCTTTATTATCATGGCTGACAATAAAGTCATCCCATAATTCTTTTACAGTTGCAACTTCTTCTTCAGTAAAAAGAGAGGTACTGGCTGCAATTGAAACGATGGCTTTGCCATCGTCTTCAACCGGCACATGAATTTCAATTGTTTCATCCATTCCAACCTTCACGTTTCATTGCAATTTTCATGATTGCATCGATCATTCCAGAATATGTATACCCTGCAGCCAGGGCTGAACGGGCAAAGCCAGACTCAGGTGCCAGGTCGGGCAGGTCATTTACATCCAAAACATAAGGGATACCATTCTCCAGGCGAATATCGAGGCGGTAGAAATCTCTTAGTTTTAAGGCTTTCCCTGCATATAAAGCTGCTTTTTCAACACGTTTTAGTTCAATTGGATCCATAGGCGCAGGGCAAATCACACCGATATTGTCATGATAAAAAGTACCTTCTATCCATTTTGATTCATATGTAAGAAGGCGTGCCATCGGATCAGAAATTTCAGAATAATCCATTTCTGATAATGGCAATACAACCGCGTCATCATCATTTCCTAAAACTGCACATGCCAGCTCTCTGCCGCAAATAAACTGCTCGACAAGTGCCGGTTGGTGATAGTCGGTAAGAATGTGGTGGATCAGTCGAGGTATTGCATCGGGTGTGCGAGCCACAGAATCGACTGTAATGCCCAGGCTTGCTTCCTCTGTGGCAGGTTTTATGATGACTGGGCAGGGGACTGTGATAACGTCATCAACTGATTCGCAAATTTGATATGCCGGGGTGGGAATATTTGCTTCTGTTAACAAGCGCTTTGCCAAACGCTTGTCTGTCGAAGCAAGAATGGCAGGAGGATGAGATGCTGTGTGCGCATAACCTAATTCTTCAATTGCCCTTACCAGATCCACTGCCCCCAGCGAACGACCCATAAATCCATCACAGTTATGGAAGATAAATGTGTCTTGTGGATCATAAGGGGATAGTTTTTGTTTTAATTCATCCAGGGAACTGCTGACAGAGACAATCGACGCATCATACCCACAATGCAACAACGCACTTAAAATGGAGTTCGCTGTATGATCAGTATCTTGGATGGCAACAATATCCTCAGAATCTCCAAAATCAGTGCCAATATCCAGATTATAAACGATCACAACGTGCATACAGGTTTCCTGATAGTTGCCAGATAAATAATCGCAATTGCTTTAGCTCACTGAAAGGATCGTGTAAAGATCAAACAGCATCAGCATCATGATGCCCTTTATAAAACGCAGAATAAATTTTACACCTGAATGATAAGAATGAAATTTTAGAAATCATTAGAAGTGGCTTACCGGGAATTGTAAATTATTTGTCGTATAATAATCTTGATGAGAATGATGGGATTCCATACTTCTACGAAAAAAGTGGGGAAGTGTAACAGGGATTCTAGATTCAATAATATTCATAAATGAATTCCAGGAGGAAAAATGAAGAAAAGTAATTTACTGGTTCTCATGACGATAGCTACCATTCTCGTATTGGTGCTTGGCGCATGTGCACCCAAAGCAAAAGAAGCTGAAAAAACGAAAGCAGTTTATCTGATCAATGGTTCTCTAGGTGATAATGCTTTCTATGATTCCGGTCAAAAGGGCATGGATAAAATTGCTGCAGATTATGGCTTGGAAACCCGAACCATTGAATGTGGTTTTGATGCAGGTCAATATGAGCCTTCTCTTGAGGCAGCAGTGGGATACGCAGATGTTATTTTTGTTATTTCCTATGGCTTTGAAGACGTTCTGAAAGAATACGCCGATAAATACCCTGACAAGATCTTTGTTAACCTGGATACGGTTGTAGAAAACAGCAAGAAGACGATCACCTCTATTGATTTTGTCGAAGAGGAAAGCGCCTACCTTGCTGGTGTAGTAGCAGCAATGGTTACTACTGATACATCCATTCCTAATGTCAATCCAGAGAAGGTTATTGGTGCAGTTGGTGGTGATGTAGACCCTGTTATCGATGCTTTCATGTTTGCTTATGAAAATGGCGCCAAATCGATCGATCCCGATATCACAGTCGAGCGTAAATATCTGGGTGATTGGGAAGATACCGCTAAAGCCAAACAGGCTACCCTACAACTTTACGATCAGGGAGCTGATATTGTCTTCCAGATCGCTGCAGCAGCCGGTATGGGTGTATTACAGGCGTCTGGCGAACGCGATCTCTACTCCATCGGTGTAGATTCTAACCAGAACTCCATCGTTCCTGGTCATGTGGTTGCTTCTGATATCAAAGACGTTGGGGCAGCCATCATTAATGTTTACAAAACCATTGATGACGGTTCTTATGTTCCAGGTCAGGTGATCCATTATGGTCTGGCGACTGGCGCAGTTGACGTTGTCTTTGATGGAAATAATGATGTTTTACCACAAACGATCATCGACAAAGTAAATGAGCTTCGTTCTCAGATTATTGACGGCAAATTAACCATTGAACTCTACGTTCCATAAACCTGATCGCTGGATTTGGAAGATTGTCTAATAGAATTATCCTTGAGACGCTGAAATTTCAGCGTCTCAAGATATACCGGACAAATACTGTGATCAAGGAAGGATGTTGATGGTCGGCAATATTATTGAAATGAATAATATCATAAAGGTATTCCCTCCCAATGTTGTGGCGCTGGATACTGTCAGTGTGGGCTTTCGCGAAGGCGAAATTCATGCTGTTGTGGGAGAGAATGGTGCTGGGAAATCTACCTTGATGAAAATTTTGTATGGCATGCAGCCGTATGATTCAGGTGAGATACTCTATAAAGGGAAACCTATTCATATACCTAATCCAGGCACAGCTATTGCCAATGGGATTGGCATGGTACATCAGGAAATTCTGTTGATTCCGGAATACACAGTCTGGGAAAATGTTGTTTTGGGTGTCGAGCCGGTCAAACTGTTTGATCGAATTGATAAAAAGAAGGCATGTGAGGAGGTTCTCAAGCGAATTTACGAATTCCAATTCAACCTTAATCCAGATGCCAGAGTGAGTGATCTTTCAGTAGCTGCTCGTCAGAAAGTCGAGATCCTTAAGCTGCTTTACCGGAATGTTTCTTTCCTCATCATGGATGAACCAACTTCAGTGCTTACACCACAAGAGATTCCTCAACTCTTCGATGAACTGCGCCGGTTGCGCGACAACAACCATACCATTGTTTTTATCTCTCATCATCTGGATGAAGTACTCGATCTCAGCGACCGCATCACTGTGCTGCGGAAAGGGAAAAAGATAGATACCATTGAAACCTCAAAAGCTACCAAAACATCGCTGGCTCAAATGATGGTTGGGCGTGAGGTTTTCTTCGAATCGATAAAACAGCCCAAAGAACCTGGCGATGTAGTTTTCGAAGCTTCCAATGTCAGCTTTACCAATTCTTACAAACATCCAAAACTGAAAGATATCAATATTCGTGTCAAAGCTGGTGAGATTGTGGGTATTGCTGGTGTTGAGGGCAATGGACAGTTGGAGCTGGTAAACGCTGTGATGGGATTACTCCACATCGATCAGGGACAGGTAAAAGTTTTTGATCAGAATCTGGTCAAAGCTACCATCCTTGACCGCCGGAAAAAGATCGCTTATGTGCCTCAAGATCGTACAAATATGGGAGCTTGCATCACTGCCACGATCAAAGAGAATACGATCATGACCCATCACCGGTTGAACAAACGTTTTACTCGATGGAATGGTGCAGTGATCGATTATAAAGAAGCCGATTCGTTTACCCAGAAAATCCGTCAAAAACTGGATGTTCAGATGGACTCTAGCGATGCGGCTTTTAAGTCTCTTTCTGGAGGTAACCAACAGAAAGTGATTCTGGGGCGCGAATTATCCCTCAACACCCCATTCATCTTGCTAGACCAACCTACCCGGGGATTGGATGTGGGATCTATCGAATTTGTTCACCAGCAGATCCTTGCTATGCGCGATGAGAATCACGCAATATTGCTTATCTCTGCTGACCTGGAAGAATTATTTCGCCTTACCGATCGAATTCTTGTTTTATATCGTGGGCAAATTGTGGCTGACCTGGTCACCGAAAAGACAAATATCAACGAAATTGGCTACCTGATGCTCGAAGGAAAACCCCATGAAGCGTAAAATTCTTATCAACCTGGCTGGTGTTCTAATTGCCATGCTTTTAGGGGCAGTTACGATGATCATCCAGGGATACAACCCTCTAGAGACATATGGAGCGTTGTTCAATTATTCTTTGGGAAATGGTTACTCGATTGCAACCACACTTCGCAACTCCGTACCACTCATTTTAACCGGATTATCAGCTGCGATCGCTTTTGCCTCTGGGCCTGTCAATCTTGGTCAACCGGGGCAATTATTAATCGGTGCTCTTCTCGTTACAATAGGGGGGTTGTATATCGATCTACCACCCATTTTAATGATCCCGCTCTTGCTCATACTGGCGATGCTTGGTGGCATGATATGGTCTGGTCTGGCAGCCCTATTGAAAGGGCTGTTCAATATGAGCGAATTTATCACCACCCTAATGTTGAACTTTGTTGCCGATTATTTCACATATTGGGCGATCACCTACCCATTTTTTGAAGATGGCGCAAATTTTCCTCAAACACCTTTAATCACGCAAAATGGCTGGATGCCTGAAATTGGCAACTTTAATACAAATGTTGTAGTAATGTTGATCGCTTTTGTCGTAGTCTGGTTCATCTTTAATCGCACCACATCAGGATATGAATGGCGAATCGCAGGTCAAAATAGTCTGTTTGCCCGCCTGGGTGGAGTTAAAGTAGACAAGAACTATTACCTTGTCATGCTGCTTACAGGTGCACTGGCAGGGTTGGCTGGTGGACTCATCATTATGGCTGGCCCTCACCGGTTCATCAAAGGTCTGGGCGCCAATTATGCCTGGGATGGGATCATGGTTGCCATGGTTGCCAATAACGGGATTATCGCAACTCTGCTGTATGGTGTTTTCTTTGGTATTTTACAGACTGGCTCGTTGGGGATGGAGTTGATCACCGCGGTACCCAGTGAGCTCATCACTGTGCTGCAAGCTGTGATCCTCTTGATCGTGGTTGCAGGGCGTGGATACTTCGATATTCTTTTTGCGAAGCTTGCCGCTAGAAGGAAAGCAAAGGAGAGGATCGTATGAATATTTTTGTTGGTTTGATCAATGGCATGATTTCTGCTGCCACTCCTATCTTGCTTTCTGCACTGGGAGGATCGTTAACATATTATGCGGGTATTTTCAACATCGCCATGGAAGGGATGATGTTGAGTGGTGCATTTTTCGCCGTGTTGGGATCGTATTATTTTCAATCATGGCCTTTGGGTATCCTTTTTGCAATCGCAGGTGCTTTGATCATGGCGTTATTTTTTATCTTGTTTTCCATTGTCTTGAAGATGGATGAGTTCGTTACAGGAATTGGCTTGAACCTGTTCGCGCTTGGTGTAACTACTTATTTGCTACGTCAGATATTCAAGGTCAAAGGTGCATTTGCAGATCCCAGTATCGTTCCGATACCAAGGATCAACATTCCCTTGATCGAAGATATTCCCGTATTGGGAACAATATTGAGTGGTCAAAACCTGATCATATACATCACCATCATTGTGACAATCCTGGCTTATTATCTCGTTTTTAAAACCAGGTTTGGTCTGCGGCTGCGGGCTGCTGGTTACAACCGCACCTGCCTGGATACCAGCGGTGTATCTGCTGACCGCATTCGCATCTGGTCACTATTGATCTGTGGTGTTCTTTGTGGATTGGCAGGCGCATTTCTTTCATTAGGTTATGTAACCCTGTTTTCTGAAAATATGTCTGCGGGGCGAGGATGGATCTCTCTGGCAGCCGTGATACTCGTTTCGGGGAATCCATTAGGAATTGCCTTGATCTCCCTCCTGTTTGGGTTTTCTGATGGTTTTGGGCTTTTCATGCAACGTGTGCTTCCTTCGCAATTCTCATCCATGGTACCTTATGTGGCTACCCTGATTGCGTTGTTTGTGTATTCGGTACGGAAAAAGAAAAAGGAAGCCTTAACTTCATAAGGAGAAGATGATGAATGTAAAGACTTCAGAAATAAAACCAGCCTGGCTGATGGAACGTGAGCTGCGCGATAATGCGATACCGGTTGACCGCCGCATCCATCCATCGCATTGGGATGGCACTATTGCAACTTCAGGAGATGCTTTAATCAAGGCGTTTTGGGGGATCAGTGTACCAGGTTCCTCTGCACCTGAAATACCATACCAGGGTATGGTCCAGGCCTGGGGCAACCAGGGATATGATGTTAGCGAAGCAGAAGCTCTGCTTCCTGAAGGTTTTCGATTGCTCAAGGAAGGGAGGATCGTTGAATTAAGAGTATTGACCGCCAGGTTGATGAAAGCCCTCAAAGAAGCACCGAAAATCGAAGGACATCCTTACCATCAATATCATCATCCCGACACGTGGGAAGAGGTCAAGGCTGCTATACCGGCCAGTCATTCATACCACCGACTTTCAACCTGGAAAGACGTTTATGAATCACGCATTTACCAGGGGTGGGTTGGTCAACTGGCGGGGGGGTCGTTTGGTACTGCGATTGAAGGATATATCGGATCTCAAATCGCCAAAGTGTATGGCGATGTCAGAGGATATATCACACAACCTGAAACCATGAACGATGATGTGGTATATGAATTGCTGCTGCTTGATGTATATGAAAATATGGGAGATGCCATCACATCAGAGGCACTGGGTATTGAATGGGTAAGGCAGCTTCCTTTTGGTGTCTCTGCTGAAGGTGTGGCACTTCGCAACCTGAATTTGGGAATCTTCCCCCCTGAATCGGGCAATTTTCTTAATCCATATTCAAACTGGATCGGAGCACAGATGCGCGGCATGGTCTGTGGAATGCTGGCTCCTGCTGATCCCCTGAAAGCAGCCTGGTTGGCGCATATTGATGGAATCGTTTCGCACGCAGCAAACGGCGTGTATGGAGAAATGTATGCGGCAGTGCTACCCTCCCTGGCTTTCGAAATGTCGGATCCCCGCGAAATTCTTCTGGAAGGCAGTCGTTACATCCCTGCAGGAAGTGAATATGCAGCCAAATTGAATTTTATTTTCCAGGTACTCAAGGATCATACGGCTCCTCTCGATGCCTGGCCGATTCTGGAAAAACATTTTGAACGCTACAACTGGATCCATGCCTATCCCAACATCGCAGCAGATATGCTGTCACTCTGGTACAGTGGAGGGGATTTCACGGAGGCAATGGCACTGCTGGCAAAAGCTGGCTACGATGTTGATTGTAATGGTGGTTTGGTTGGGAATGTGCTGGGTATCATTCATGATGTACCCGAAACGTGGGCAGCTCCCATAGGAGATGTATTGGAGACGTATGTCTCGGGGAAAGAAAGGCTTTCGATCAAGGAACTTGCTGCTCGTACCAGCCGGTTGGCAAAGCAGCATTCCTGATTTTCGTTTTCTGCTACAATGAACTCACCTGAAAGCGGTGAGTTCATTCCTTATTGCCAGATTTAGTTAATATCGGTATCCTCTATACTCTTGTTTTTAACATATTGTTCAATAAAAAATGTGAGGAGGAACATGGATTCGCCATTATCCAGTGTGAAGATTATTGACTGCCACATCCATTATCCCCATTCTTCATTGATGTCAGATTTGGTGGCGATACTTGATCAGCATCACATTTCTCGCTGTAATATTGTCTGTACCCCTCATCGTACCCGGTTGAGCCTTATTCCAGAGGCTTTAATGCTCAAGGCACATTACCCTGAAAAGGTCTATGTGTATGGTGGGTTGGATACTTCTAGTTTCTTTATGCAACCTGAAACTTGCGGTCAGTTTTTCGCCAGTTATGTAGAAAAGCTGTCTGAAATGGGGTGTGATGGTGTCAAAATGATCGAGGGCAAGCCTGATATGCGGAAAACCTTGCCTGTTCCCGATTTTGATTCTCCTGTTTATGAACCCTACTGGGCCAAGATGGAAGAAATGGGTTTCCCACTCCTCTTTCATGTCAATGATCCTGAAGAATTTTGGGACGCTGATCGTGTTCCCGAATGGGCGATACAACAGGGTTGGTTCTATGGAGATGGAAGTTTTATCAATAATGAGGTGCAATATAACCAGGTGATCCATGTGATGGAGAGACATCCAGGTCTTAAAGTGGTTTTTGCCCACTTTTTCTTTCTTTCTGCTCAGCTAGAACGATTGGCCGCATACCTGGAGAGATTTCCCAATATGCATATTGACCTGACCCCAGGGATCGAAATGTATCACAATTTTGCACATGACCCACAAAAGACTCGAGATTTCTTCATTAAGTATCAAGACAGGATTCTTTACGGGACGGATATTGGCGCGAAAGCTCTTTTGGGCAACCCGCCATCAGGGATAGAACCTTTAGAAAGTAGGGCGCGAATTCATTTGGTGCGCGGGTTTCTTGAACGACAGGGAACATTTCGGGTTGATGAGGGGCAGGGATTCTTATTTGGTAAATTTGCTGCCGAATTTCAGGGAATACAATTGCCTGAAACAATACTGGCAAAAATCTATCAGGGCAATTTTGAGCGGTTAACAGGTATTTTGCCACGACGTTTAAACAAAGATGCAATCCTTGCAGAATTGGAACGGCTCTCATTCATTATCCCTGCAATGGGGGCAGCTCAACCAGAAGTACCAACAGATACCAGCATGGTGGAGGACGCACTGGCTTACTTTCGGACACACAAATAGTAGATAAGGAGGAAATGTCATGAAAACGATCAAGAAGTGGCAGGAACCCCTTTACGGGATTGGTGGATTAGGACCCGGTTTTATGTATCAGGTCGTGTTAACCTATTTGTTATATTATTACCGCCCTGCTCAAGCCAGGATTGAAACTGGCGCACTGGTATTCGCTCCTGCGGTTGCATATGCTGTAGGGATGTTCATTGCAAGGGTACTGGATGGTGTGGTTGATCTGCCTATTGCAAGCTGGACAGATAATCTGAAAAGCCGTTGGGGCAGACGAAGACCTATGATGGTCTTTGGTTTGATCCCCCTGATCATTTGTTATGTCTTGCTTTGGTTTCCCCCAGTAACTGGAGCCAATCTCACTCCAGAAGGTCATTGGGCAAATGCTGTATATGTGGCAGTGGTCAGTTCGTGCTATTTCTTTTTCCAAACATTTATTATTGTTCCATACCTGGCATCTCTCTCTGAAATAGTACCAGATGAGCAGAGTCGGGTTCGGGTGGCAAGCTGGCAAACGGTATTTAACACCATCGCTTACGTGCTTACTTTTGTTGTTGCGCCTATGATGTTTGAAAAATTTGGTGTGCGCGCAACTGCCTTAATGTTACTACCAGGAATTGTGACCTTCATTGGACCTATCCTGGTGATCAAAGAAGGTTCCAGCGTTGGTGATACAGAACGACCAAAAGAAAAGGATGTCCCTCTGTTCCAAAGCATCAAGATGACTCTGACCAATAAAACCTTCTTGATCTACATGTCTTGTGTGGCAACCTTCTACTTTGGGTTGCAATTTTTCCTGGGGGGTATTGCATTCATGGGCGCAGATATGATGGGGATTAGCGATGCGCAACTTGGGATGATGAATGCTGCAGCTTTTGCCCCTGTTCCAATTATGCTGATTATTTTCAACCTGATATCCAGGAAGAAAGGAGCAAAGTTTGCTTTTCGTGTATCCCTGCTTGTTTTTGCAGTTGCCATGCTCATTTTCACATTGGGTTGGCAAGAACTGAAGCTGCCCATTCAACCTCTGATCATCGGAATGATAGCAGGAGTGGTCGCTAGCTTTTCCATTGGAGCTTTCTTTACTATACCGTATGCTTTTCCAGCACATATTGCAGCCGTTGATGCCAAAGAGACAGGGAAGGATCGAGCAGGTATGTTCTTTGCAGTACAGGGGGTGATTAACCAGTTTGTTGGTTCTCTGGCAGGCTCCATCCTGGCTCTTCTTTTGAATTGGAAATATGGTGTGATCGCCATTGGACCAATAGTGGCTATAACGATGATCATCGCTTTCTTCTTATTTGCTCCATACCCCTTGGGACAACCGGTAAAAAAGGAAACATAAATCATCCTGACAATATGTCTATACAGGGCACGGAAACGTCAACCGTGCCCTGAAACAAGTTGTTCATGGGAAAAGGAGTACTTATGTCTGTATTGGGTCAATTGGCTTGTGCCCAAAACCGGCGAGATGAAGTGCCTAATCAGATTCTTGCGAAACAGCTGGTGGAAAGCAATAATTCTGAAGGTATTGCAGAGTTAGTTAAGCATGTTTGGGATAAGGACTGTTCAGTGCAAAGTGACTGTATCAAGGTATTATATGAGATCGGTTATCTTTCACCTGAATTGATCGCCCCATACATCAAGGAATTTATCAAACTGCTTGCCAGTAAACATAATCGTATGGTGTGGGGTACCATGATTGCGTTATCTACTATTGCGCATCTTGATCCAGATTATCTTTTTGAGAACTTGGATGTTATTAAGCAGGCGATGGCAGATGGTTCTGTAATCACTGTGGATAATGGCATAAAAGTATTAAGTACGATTGCAGCAGCAAAATCGGAGTATTCTCATGTGTTATTTCCTTACCTGCTGCGGCATTTAAGAACTTGTCGTAGCAAGGAAGTCCCTCAACATAGTGAAAGCATTCTTTCCGCCATCAATAAAGAAAATAGTGAGGAATTTATTAATAGTCTGCAACTAAGAATCCCCGAGTTGACTCCTTCTCAAGCAGCCAGGGTAAAGAAAACTATTCAAAAGGCGAAATCACAATAGTATCTTCTGATTTTTAAAAATCGAGCATGAATAAATGAGGGAGTATAATCTTATTTTATTCACCTTCTGGAGGTAAAACACATGCCCGTCATTCCTGCACGTAAAGATGTTCCCCAGGAAGAAACCTGGAATTTAGCTTCAATCTTTTCCACGAAACAAGCCTGGGAAGAGACCTTTCAAGAAATGGAAGCTATCGCGCCTGTTCTGAAACAGCGTTTCGAAGGACACCTGGGAGATAGCGCAGAAATGCTCCTCGAATGGTTAGAAACAAAGCAAATCTTTGAACAAAAGTTGGTCAAGATTTATCAATATGCAAGTTTAAGTTATTCTGTAGATACTACCGATGCTGAAAATGCTACCATGGCAGGGCGTGCAATGGGGTTGATGAGCAGATGTGCTGCTGAAGTGGCATTTGAAGAACCCGAGATCATGGCGATCGGTTTTGACAAGATTAAAGCATGGATGAAACAAGAACCGAAGTTGATGTTTTATGCACATTACTTTGATACATTGGAGCGTAAAGCAGCCCATGTTCGCTCACACGAAGTGGAAGTAATACTTAGTCAGGTCCTGGATCCTTTTGGGACTGCATCACAAACACACTCCATTCTGGTAAATGCTGACCTTCAATTCCGATCTGCTGTAGATAAGACGGGCAAAAAGCACGAGGTTGCTCATAGCAAGATGCGCGAATTGAATACGTCACCTGATCGAACACTCCGGCGTAGCGCCTGGAAGAGTTACGCGGATGGACATCTTGCATATAAACATACCATGGCAAACTGCATATCCGCGGGATATAAAGAGGATGCTTTCTTTGCCAAAGTAAGAGGTTATAAAACCTCTGTAGAAGCATCATTGGATCAGGTGAACCTTCCAGTTTCGGTATTTCACAATGTAATTCAAGCCTTCAAAGCGAATGTACCTATATGGCATCGATATTGGGATCTGCGGCGTAAGGTAATGGGATTGAAAAAGTTGCATGTATACGATACCTATGCCAATATGAGTGATACTAAAGTGGATATCTCCTATGCACAGGCTATAGAATGGATTAGTGAGGGACTTGAACCCATGGGGAAGGAATATGTCGAGATTTTGCGTAAAGGTGCTACCACTGATCGTTGGGTAGATCGGGCTATCAATAAAGGAAAAACCTTTGGGGCATTCTCTTCAAGTGTTAAGGGCTGCCAGCCATTCATTATGATGAGTTATGACAATAGTATTTATAGTCTGAGTACGTTGGCTCATGAATTGGGTCATTCCATGCACTCCTATTTTTCTAGTCAAACGCAGCCATGGATCTATTCGCAATATGGGTTGTTTGCGGCAGAAGTAGCTTCGAATTTTCATCAGGCATTGGTGCGAGATTACATGCTGAAAACCAAATCTGATCGGGCGATCCGTCTGGCAGTGCTTGAAGAAGCTATGTCGAATTTTTATCGTTACTTCTTTACCATGCCCATGCTGGCGCAATTTGACCTGGAAGTACATAGTCGTATTGAACATGGCGAAGCTCCCAGTGCAGAGGATCTTAATCAGATCATGGTAACAAACCTGCGTGAAGGATATGGGGCAGGGGTGGTTGTGGATGAGAACCGCGATGGATGTCTGTGGATGCAGTTCTCCACTCACCTGTACAGGAATTTCTACAATTACCAGTACACCACTGGCATCGCAGGTGCACATGCATTGGCAGCTGGAGTTCTTGGAAGAAAACCTGGAGCGGTTGAAAATTATTTCTCGTTCTTGAAAGCTGGTGATTCTCTCTATCCGTTGGATGCTCTTAAGATGGCTGGTGTTGATCTTTCTACCCCCGAACCTGTTCATCAGGCTTTCCGTGACCTTGATGGGTATATCACGGAATTGGAAAAGTTGTTGGTCTAGCAGCTTTCAGATCCCCTTCTTTGTAAAAGTATTAAAGATTCCCGAAGTTTTTCAAAACTTCGGGAATCTATTGTTGTTAAAAAGCTCATATTCATTTAAGGAGAGAATGGTTAATTCAATGGTCCCTGAAGTTGATTATATATTTAATACAGATATAATATTATAAAGTATCAAATCAGAGAATTCTTTACAGGGTGGTCATTCTTTTTCAATTTTTATTATTTGAGGTTTCCTTTACTGTTTGTACTAGCCTACTGCATCCTATGGATCACTAATAAAAGGAGAAGGAAATGAGCTTCGTTAATGATCTATTCTTTAAACTTCCCAAAGAGCAGGTAGATATACTGACAAAAGATACACCTCATTACGATGATACAAGACTTAACCTTTCCAGGGAAATCGCTTCGAGTGGGAATAAAAAAGCCATTGATAAAGCAGCAGAGTTGCTTGCCAAGACGATCAACAAATCAACCTACTCAGGTGCAAGTCAAACCTACTGCCGTGAAACAATGGTGGAATGTGGAAATTGTCTGATCGCTTTAGGGAAACCCAGTGTCAATCATGTGTTATGGGTGCTAGATCAGCAGAAAGATCGTGGGATATACCTCTTTTCTCAAGATGCCCAATTGATGTTATTGGATGTTCTCACCAACCTCCATGACATTCGTGCCATACCGAAGTTAAGAAACATACTGGCTAACCAAAAACACAGTGATATGTTTGTCAAAGATAAAATGAAAAACACCCTGAAATACCTTGAAGCACTAGAAACTTCAGGGTTGGGAAAATACATGTAACGACCAATTTGCCATAGATATTTAATTGTGATTTAAAAATCGTTTGTAACCAAAAACAGTTTTGTCTGAATGGTGATTTTGTTGTCTTTGCAAGCCCTTGTTCTTTAGAAATTGATCAATCTCTTTCTGAGATTGCTTTACTATTCTCGCTTAGAATGTGGTTTTTAGGATATACAAAAAACTATTATTTGAAAGAGTGCGGTTGTCTCTCAAACTGCGCTATACGGCTCTAATATGGCATTCTGGTTTTCGAAGTATGGGATGTATGAAAAACCAATTTGTCTGATGTCAGAGGGCCTTGAAGAAATTCTTCAGAACGAAGAGCTGTGAGTATTGATAACCAGGCAAATGAGAGATATTTTCAGTTTTTACTTACTTACGCCAAAAAATCTTCTAGTTTAGCGATTCTTCAATAATCCTTTGTGCCGTTAGCCTGCCTGAAACCATAGCAGTTGGAAGACCGGTACCAGGGCGAGTGCTTGCTCCCACAAAATATATATTGTGAAAACGGGCATGCCTGTTGGATGGGCGGAAATATGCCATTTGCGTCAGGTGATGACTCAACCCATGTGTAGAACCCTTAACCAGGTTATAGCGTCTTTGCCAGGTCAGGGGAGTAAATACTGTCTCAAACTTAATATGATCCTGTAGGTCTGTGATGCCAAACCTGCGTGCTTTGTCAAAAATATTGGTACGGGCTAGATTCTTGAAAGTTTCCCAATCCTGGTCGTTTTCACCTGAAAGATGGCCAATTGGTACAACGCTGATCAAGGTATCCTGCCCTTCAGGAGCCATGGAAGGATCTAACCGGGTTGGGGCATGGAAGTAAACACTGGGGTTCGTGGGCATTCCCAGATCATTTATGATAGATTCGAATGTTCCTTGATAATCCTCTGATAGAAACAAAGCGTGGGGAGGAATGGAAGGAAAAGGTTTATCCAAACCCCAAAAGAAACTGAGAACAGAGCATGAGTAATGTTTTTTTGCCAGTCTCTTCGCCATCCCATCTGGCGGAAGCAGATTTTGATAAACATAGGGCAAATCCGCATTTGCTACGAGGATATCCGATTTCAAGTGTTCACCACTTTCCAGCCTTACACCTTGTGCCATTCCCCCGATGATCTCGATCTGCTCAACATTTGCATTAAATATAAATTCAACACCTGCCTGACGAGCCAGTTCGGCCAATGTTTCAGTGATGCTGTACATTCCTCCTTTGGGATACCACACCCCATGTTCCAGTTCGGTATATGGCATGAGTGAAAAAGTGGCCGGTGCTTCGAATGGGCTCAATCCCATGTACATATCTTGAAAGGTAAAAGCTGATTTAAGCCGGCTATCAGTGAAATAATTGGACATGTTTCGATAATGATTCACCAAAGGCTTAACCTGGAAAAGGAGAGGGGCATTCGAAATCGAGAAGAAATCTGTGATCTTTCGAAAATCACGTCTTACCAGTTTCTTCATCCCAATTTGATAATGACGTTTGCCTTCAGCCATGTATTGCTCATATCCGTGAAACCCTCCTGGTTCAATGGCATCGAGCTGATGCTGCATTGCTTTTTTATCTGAAGTGAGTTCAAGCTGACTGCCATCATCGAAATATAAATGGTAGGTTGGGTCGACTCTCTGCAGATCCAGAATTTCACTCATTGAAACACCCAATTCAAAAAATTCTTCTTCATATAACTTGCGCATGACCAATAATGTTGGACCAATATCAAATGTATGCCCATCGCGTGAAAAATGGTCACAACGCCCACCAGGGTGAGCGTTTTTCTCCACAATCGTGACATGCATTCCTTCTCTAGCCAGATGAATGGCAGTGCAGATTCCCCCGATGCCTGCTCCGATGATGATACAGTTTTTTGATTTCATGACATTTTACTCACATAAAATTATTTAACGAACATTCACAAAGTTTGCTGCTCACGCTGATCTATACCCAAAATGGTAGAAAAGATATTGCCTATCATCCATAATGTTGCTTTTAAAGTTTTCCGCTCTGGATATTTTGCATGTAACAGGTATCCATGTTTTTTTACTACAAGGGCAAGCCATTCAAATCTAGCAATATACGCACAGCAAGCGATCCGGCAACGAAGATTGTTGATTAAAGCTAGAAAATGGCGTCCTGCTTTAAAGAAAAATTCTGCCTGTTCGATACGCATTTTCACCCAATGGCGATAAGCAGGATGGTCTACTTCTTGAAGTTTGAAGCCTTCCGCTTCCATCAATTCACGAGGAATATTAAAATAACCAATAGTGGCATCTTCCAGCATATCCCTAAGCATGTGGATGATGTGCGCTCCCTGCACTGCTAAATAACGCAATTCTGTCTGCGGATAAATACATTTGTTTCCAATAAAATAGAACAAGGCATCAGTCACTGCAATCGATAGCATCTGCGAATATGCATTCAATTCATCTTGAGAGATCAATCGACCACGTCGCTGGTTATCAAAAGCCATCACCCTCATCATGTTTCGCAGATAAGACTGTAGTCTGCTGTTTTCTTCATGATCATGATGGATCATGTCTACCAGCATTTGCTCTTCCTGGGTTAGAGAATCTGGTGCTTCATTTCGATAACAGGCTTCCAAAATATTTTGCTGCCGGAGGAAGAAAGCATCTCTTTCAGTGGAAGTGTTGCTTTCTGAATCAAGGTAATCATCCATCCAGCGGAAGTAAGCGTAAGCCCGGTATGCATCATCAATCAAAGGACGGTCCACTAAAAGCTTGATTGTATAATATGTCTGTTTACTACCATTCCTGGTGATCTCAGCAGCCAGGTTCTGGTGCGAGGTCTTTTTCATGTTTTTAAGATCCATACTAAATAATGATCATCGTTCTATATACGGATAATTAACCTTCTGGTTGCATTATCTATAGATAAATTGTATTCCTATGTAGCTTAATTACCCATGTGCAGGTATTATTCATAACCACCTATTAGAATTGGTCAATTACCGTAATTCCGATTCGTTTAAAATCATGCATTCCCATCAGTTCCTGGGGAGCGTCTTCGAGGCGAATATGATGACTTACCAGCTTTCCAGGATGCAATTTTCCTGCTTTGATCATCTCGAACAATGCTTCATACCGGTATGCCTGCATGCCGTGGCTGCCGAGAATTTCTAGTTCCTGGGCGATCACTTTATCCATTGGGATGGCGGGGTGACTGTGTTCTGCCAGCATCAGGCCAACCTGGATATGCCTGCCGCGTTTCCTTAAATTAGCAATCGAATTAAAGCAAGTGACCGGATTTCCCAATGCATCGATGGATACGTGTACACCACCATGGCTGATCTCTTTGACTGCTTCTACCACATCGGGGGTTTTCGATCCATTGACGGTTGCAATCGCACCTATTGAGCGCGCAAAATCAAGGGTATCATCCTTGATATCAATTCCAATCACGTTAGCACCCAGGGCATAGGCGATCATGATTGCAGATAATCCTACTCCACCGCAGCCATGTACTGCCACCCATTGTCCGGCAGATACTCTACCCTGTGCGACTATGGCGCGAAAAGCTGTAGCAAAACGGCAACCCAAACTGGCAGTAGTTACATAGTCAAGTTCTGGTGGTATGTGTACCAGGTTGACATCTGCCCGGTCGATGGCGACATATTCTGCAAAGGAACCCCAATGGGTGAACCCTGGCTGAAATTGGTGATCACAAACCTGTTGATTGCCTGATACACATTGCGGGCAGGTACCGCAGGCGCAAACAAAAGGTACGGTAACTGCATCACCCGGTTTCCAATGGGTTACATCTTTGCCAACCGCAGTGATGATGCCCGCAAGTTCATGCCCAGGTACATGGGGCAAGTGAATATCGGGATCATGTCCCATCCATCCATGCCAATCACTTAAGCAAAGTCCTGTTGCCATCACTTTGATCACCACTCCGTGGGATGCAGGAGTGGGATCCGGAACCATTTTTACATCAACTGAACCTGCAAAATGCTCAAAAATGACTGCTTTCATAAGACATTTCCTGTTTAAGGGAAAGAATAATCAGATTATTAATTCAAAACCAGAGTTTCCATGGATAATCGATCAAGGAAAGGTGTACTATCGATCCCCATCACTTTTAGCATTCCAGACAATCGTCGGTTGGGTGAATGAGGAGAAATATTTCTCTCGGAAATAATCTTTCCATCCTCACAGGTCAGCTCAAGCATCTCATTATTGAAAATAATGAATCTTCGAGACGCAGGGAGAATTCCACCACCGATTTTTCTCAGATCCAGATTCGCAGAATGAATACCGCTCATTTGCATGGTTACTTTCACTGTTTGTTTAACCTCAATGAAATTACTCAATGAATGCTGAAGATTTGGAATGGCATTTCGAAAAATCTGATAAAGAGCCAGCATGGCATTCTTGTCCATTGGTTGTGGGGCGAAGTCCAACAGGCGATAATCCTTTGAAAGAAATTGATCTATTCTGTCAAAATCGGCAGAATCCAACGCTGCATAATATGCTTTGATCATACTGCTAATGTTCATAATTTTTCTCCTGTCTGGCTGGTTATCCATTGGTAATAATTTACTATTCTTAAGTTGAAGCGGACTGCTCTCCTATGGTAACGATAAAATGATTACATCTCTTCGCCCATCATTTTCGAAACAAAGAACAATTAGTAAAGAAACCAGGCTGTCTATAGATTAGCCAGACGACCTGGTTAAGAAATCATTATCCCGCCATTACTATATAATACCTATATATTATACCATTAGAGAAATTATAGATATATGTCTTCATTAACTATAATAATTTTGCAACTTATTTGTAAGGAATAACAATTGGTTGGTGTTGATTGGAGCGGAAGTCAAATTATAAAAATTTCTACAAAGGAAGTCAAAAATGGGAGATATCTTAATTCGCCAGATATTTGGAAACGAGATGATAGACACCCTTTATGGATTTGCAAGTTATGCATTCCACCCTTCACCGCCAATGCCCCAAAAAGATGAGTGGCAAAAGTGGATCGAAAAACGCCCAGAGCAATCCTTATTTGTATTGTATGAAGATGGTAAACCTTTATCATGTGCAGCGTCAGTGGCAATGATTCAGAATGTCCGGGGAAAGATATTTGATCAAACGGGTGTTTTTGGTGTTGCAACTTCTCCTCTGGTTCGCTGGAAGGGCTATTGCCGACATGTGTTGATGTCGCTTTTTACTTACAGTTATTCATCAGGAAATACATTTTCATGCCTCTATCCTTTTAAAGAATCATTTTACGAAAATTTAGGATATACCACATTCCCGGCTTCCCAATTAGCTAGATTTAAACCTGAAGCATTAATGTCACTTTTGAAGAAAGACCTCGGGGGAGAAATACTATTCACGAGTATCCAGGATGGGTTTGATGATTACCAGAATTTCCTGCGTCAACATCTTCTACGTGTGCATGGGATGACGGTAACTCGTCAGATAGACCCTTCCAAGGGGATCATGAACAAAGCCTGGATGGTTAAAGTAGTATTGAATGGCAGGGTAGAAGGTTTAATGCAATATCAGATACAGGGGGGTGAGCATGACCGGGGAAAATTTCAATTTTGTGTTCTCTGTTTTTATTATCTTTCGAGCCAGGCGAAATATTTATTGCTGCAATGGATTGCCCGGCATGTAGATCAAGCTGATCGGGTTCTATTGGTATTATCCCCTGCTGAACAGCCAAACACATGGCTTTCAGATTTACGACTAACAACCGAATCCTACCACGCTCCCATGGGAAGAGTTATCAATGTGGAAAAATTAGGTGGAATGCAGGTGGGTGAAGGAAGTTTCACAACAAGAATTCGGGATCCGTTTTGCCCATGGAACCAGGGGTTTTGGAAGTTTTCATCTGAAGATGGTTTGTTGAGAGTCACTCGGGTAAATAGCGCTGAGAGTGAAATGAACATTCAGGCTCTTTCAGCACTTGTCTATGGAACTCATAATATTGATGACTTTACCTGGCGAGGGTGGGCAAGCATGCCCGATTATTTAAAAGATACCATGAGACACATGTTCTCTCCACAAATACCTTTTATGGACGAGGTGTTTTAACCCGGTTCACTTACTGCCATTACAATTCGGAGTTTCTCATCTAATTCACAGGTTTCCCTTGGGAGGTTCTCAGCTGGATATTCTAGAATGCAATCAATGAATTAGAAGGGAATATCATTCTGTAGACTGAACAAGGGAGAAATATGAAGAAATTTTTCTATTGCCTGATTATTCTAGTCATCCTGGTATTGAGCGCATGCTCATCTCAGGGATCTGAAACTCAAGTCACAACTGCTACAGAAAATTCGACTGCTGAAACTGAAACCGCAGAAACCGCTACCCCTGTTACAGCAGTAGGTTTGAATACTACGTATGAAAATGCCGTATCGATACCGATGCAAATGATCCTGGGGACATTGCAACTGAACACTACTGCTCAAGCATTAACAAAAGAGCAGGCAGATGCGTTGATTCCGTTATGGACAAATTATGCAACTCTATCCATGAGTATGATTCCTGGTCAGGAACAACAAGGAAATACCGATATTCAAACACAGTTGGATGAGCTGATCAAACAAATCCAGGCAGCTATGACGCCAGACCAGATCAATGCTATTGCGGCCATGCAGATTACCCAGGATTCAGCTTCCAAACAGATGGAAGAATTAGGGATTACCACAGGTATGCCCGGTGGGATTAACCCGCCACAGGGACAGGATGGTACTAATCCGCCACAAAAACCTGGTGATATGAATCCCCCTGCAGACCAGGATGCAACCCCACCAACTAACCCTGGCAGCGGAAAACCTCCAGCCGGGCAGGAAGGCACTCCTCCTGCGATGGGAGAAGCCCCTGCCGGTAGTGGCCGTATGATGATCACTCCAGAGTTGATCAACGCACTGTTGCAATCACTCGGATCCATCAGTGGCGTAACGGTCACACCGGTCAGTATGGAAGCGCCTGGTACTGGGGAGATGCAACCTCCAACGGATGGTGGAACGGGAGGTGATTACACCATCAGCGCCACCTACCAGCTGGATGGCGGTTCTGAAGATTTTTCGGGGCAGACTTATACTGCAGATGATAAAGACAAATCCGCGGTATATGTCCTGAACGGTGGCATATTATCACTCAATGATGCGATCATCACCACCTCTGGCGATACATCTTCGCAAGATAACAGCAGCTTTTATGGATTGAATGCAGCTGTATTGGCTGCATCAGGCGGGATGATCGATCTTTCAGAAAGCACGATAACTACCAGCGGACTTGGAGCAAATGGCGCATTTGCTACAGGCTCTGGCTCATCTGTGACCCTTTCGAATGTGACCATTTATGCCACTGGTGATGGCGGGCATGGTGTGATGGCAACCCAGGGAGGTACTCTGACGCTCAATAATGTGACTATGACCACTGCCGGGAAAAACTCTGGTGTTATTGCAACGGATCGTGGTAGTGGGACCATCACTATGGTGGGAGGTTCGGCGCTGGCAAGCGGGCAAGATTCGCCTGCTGTTTATTCCACAGGTGTTATCAATATTTCTAACGCTTCTCTGAGTGCTACAGGTGCAGAAGCTGCAGTGATCGAAGGCGCCAACAGTATCACGCTGACTGATTGTACGCTGACATCAAGCAAAGAAAAATGGGGTGTCATGATCTACCAGAGCATGTCAGGTGATGCTGAAGGAACGCAAGGCACATTCACCATGACTGGTGGAAAACTTGAATATACCCCAACCAGTGGACCATTATTCTACATCACCAATTCCACAGGTGTGATTATCTTGAAGAATGTTGAAGTGAAAAATGGCAGCGGCATCTTGATCAATGCAGCCGCTGGGAATTGGGGCAATGCTGGCGAAAACGGTGGTACGGTTATTTTCACGGCCGACAATCAAGCACTGGAAGGTGATCTGGTGGCAGACGCGATTAGCAGCATTGATCTGACACTGCAGAATCGTTCATCGCTGAAAGGTACGATTAATCCTGAAGGTACTGCAAAATCTGTTAGTCTCACTTTGGATGCGACCAGCATCTGGACAGTGACAGCAGATTCCACATTGACCCGCCTGATCGATCCCAGCGGCATAACTGGAAAAACGATCACCAACATAATCGGGAATGGATTTACTGTAACATACGATTCTGCTGCCAACCCTGAACTGGGTGGAAAGACCTATACCTTAACGGGTGGCGGGTATCTGAAACCAAAAAGTTAACCCATAGGAAATTTGGCTTTCGAATAGAAAGAGAACTCAAAGAATTGATAATATTCGAGGTGCTAAAAGTCAGGTATGATATAAAAATCTAAATCACTACCAGCCGATAGAAAAATCAGGGAAGGTCCAAATGACCCTTCTGAATGAAAAAACACAATCCAGAATGAAAGCATTTGAACTTGTGAGCACATTACTGCCAACCTCAATGATCTTGGGGTTGGTGTTTTATTGAATGCAAATCAAGAATGTAAATGAAATTTCTTTCTGAAAAGATGGAGGAAAGATCATGGATATCATATTGTGGGTCATTCAAGGAATTTTAGCGATCAAGTTGGTGGATACATCGATTAGCCATGGTTTCCGGCAGAAAAAGCTTGATTTTCAAAAAGCCATCGAAAAGATGGGCACACGCACTCCGAAACTGTTAGGGATCACGTCTTTCTTTACTTTTCTGGTGGCTGTAGGGTTGATCCTTCCAGGTTTGTTGAAAATGTCTGGGGTCATCACAGTGATATTTGCAGGAATTACCAGCGTTCTATTTTTAATATCGCTCATCTGCCATATTAAAAGCCGGGAAAAACCAAAACTATTTGTCAGTATTGTTCTTCTTGTTTTGGTGGCAATTGTTATTTTTGGCCGAATGTACCTGGGTTCATAAGAGATATTTTATTCAGACGTTTAGATTTTGTTTCCTTGAAGTTCCTCTGGATATTTTGTATAATGAGATCAGATTATCGCGTGTAAAAATGCGAAAGGAGTACGGTTATCATGGTGCTCCTCATTGTTGGTGGTGTATTAACCTTAATTTGCCTTAGCCTGATCATTGATCTCATAAACATTTATCTGAACCGAAGTTTACAAAGTCCCTTCTTTCGTGGTAGAGAGAAATATCCATATGGAGAAGTATTCTTCACCCTACTTCTTGTGGGAGCAACCGTTTTTGTTTTTTGGAAGGGATGGCAACAAACCGCATTTTATCCCTACAAGCGGTTGGGGAATGATCACATAACGATAATTAATGATGATCCACATTTGACTGCACAGGTTTGGCTAAAGAAAGAAAAAGCAGAAGTTCAGGAAGAGCTGCGGATCTTGCTCATAGCCAAAGTGGTATCGGGATATGCTGTGGGGATCAGTCAGGCTGAAATAGCATCCAACGATCTGGGAATATTTCGTGTTGTGCGGGGGCATGGAGCAAACTGGGGGAGTTCGATCGGCAGCTTGAATGGAGCAACCGGATTTGGTCGTGATCAGATGGAAATCTTCTTTTCGCCTGGTGAGGATATTTCATTACCTGCAGAAATTAATATGAAGGTTGAGTTTGTGGTTGCAGAAAGCGTAGGACCTGGATTCTTTTCAAACTCATCATATGTGTCAGATCTGACATTGATCCTTCATGCCCTTGATGAATAAAAAAACTCTACTAGAACAAACACTTTTGATTTTTTGACCTTGTACAAGATTGATTTTTGGTTAGCTTATGATGGAATAATCAAAGAGCCAGCCGCAACCATTGATTTAGGAGAGGAAATCATGTTTTAACCATACTTGTTGATCCTGTATCAGGATCATTGGTAGTAATATTTTACGTCTGTTTTAGTACAATAGGAATATCGGTGAGATAACATTCATTTGCTTTCGATTTTAAAAAAGCAGCCAGAAGGCTCAAAAAGCGGAGGTAAAATGAACGGATCATCCATTTTCTTTATCATCATCAGTGCGGATGAAGAAAAACCATATGTAAAGTTCCTGTGTGAAAGCATCAGAACATTTGGAGGTGTAATGGCGAATTCTCCCATCTGGATTTTTAATGCAAATCCGCAGCAGGTTGATTGTAAAAATCTTGCTGATCAACAGACACAGGTATTCCCATTGGATTATTCCGGATCGATGAGGCGGTACCCATATCGCAATGTTGTGCTTGCTTGTGCTCAGGCTGAAGAGCAGGCAGCGCCAGAAATAAAATCATTGATCTGGGTTAGCTCTGATTGCTTGATCTTGCAGCCTCCGGTTCTATTCGAAAATGGGGACGATTATGATGTATCCGTTCGCCCTGTGCATATTCGCAATGTTGGAATACCTTTGAGTGACCCATTGGATGCTTTCTGGCGGGGTATTTATAAGGAAGTTGGAACGAGTGATATTCGTCGGTCAGTGACTTCATTTGTCGATGGTCAATTATTGCGTGCATATTACAATTTTCACGCGGCTTCGGTGCGACCTTCCAAGGGATTGTTCAGGCGATGGCGTGACCATTTCTTAAAAATGGTTCACAACGACACCTTTCAAGCCACTGCTTGTGAGGATCAAACACATCGAATTTTCCTCTTTCAATCCATATTTTGTGCGATCGTTTCCACCATAGTGAGTGAAGAACGTCTACGATTATTACCCCCTACATATAATTACCCACTAAATCTGCACTCTCAGGTGCCTGATGAGAGACGCGCCGCCTCTTTGAATGATCTGGTACTCTTCGCTTATGAAGATATGAATTTGTACCCTGACGCGTTGACAGATATCGAAGTGCATGAGCCTTTGCGCTCCTGGCTTCAGACGAGATTTCCAAAAATATAATATTTTGGCTGAAGAAGTGGATAATATGGATGGATTATCTTATTGCGTCATTGTTACTACAACTGCATCTCAGCAAGAAGCCCGCAAGATCGCTGAAAAATTGGTAACGCACAAACTGGCTGCCTGTGTTCAGATTCTCGATATTGAAAGCTTCTATGCCTGGCAAGGCACTCTGAAACATGAACCGGAGTGCCTTCTCTTGATTAAAACCCGATCAGACCTGTATCCAAACATAGAAAAGATGATCTGTGCGATCCACAGCTATGAAGTTCCAGAGATCATCCAACTGCCCATTACGCAGGGATTAGAGGGCTATCTGGGTTGGATAACAGCGAACACAAATCAATCATAATCGGATCGAGTATTTTCCTTGCCTTCCTGATAAATCCTTTTACAATAAGTCATTAATACATTTATTATCTTTCTAGTTTTTTTGGAGTTCTTATCTTGGCACTCAATTGGATGGATGTAACCCAACTTTCTTTTAATAGCCTGTTATTATTGGATGAAGTGCAATTAAGTTGGTTGCCCGGTTGGCTGGAAAAAGAAGATCTTCGAATTGCACTCAACACTAATCCCCATGTCGAATGGTTCTTCCGACATAAATGCCCTCAACTTAATGACTGGTTAGACGACGTGATGCGAGATAGAGATAATATTCTTGCTACATCCGATGAGGCTCGAAATGCAGAAATCCGCATCATGAAATCCATGGAAGACCTGCTTGTTTATGTTGTCAATCCAGCGGTATACGATGCCCTGCCCTTTACAACCTGGGATGACCAGATATTACTTGATTTAGCTGATTTTAGAGGAAAGACGGTAATTGATGTTGGAGCTGGAACCGGCAGATTAACATTTGCTGTGGCGCCTTTGGCAAAATTTGTTTATTCTGTTGAGCCAGTTTCGAATTTGCGGAAATTCATTCGGGCAAAAGCAGATCAACGAAAGTGCACAAATGTATACACGGTGGATGGATTGATCACATCGATCCCCTTTTCAGCAGATTTCGCTGATATTTTGATGGGTGGGCATGTATTTGGCGAAACACTCGAATCTGAATACAATGAAATGACACGTGTGGTCAAGCCTGGAGGAAAGATCATTCTCTTTCCTGGAAATACCGATAAGGATAATGTGGAGCACGCGTTTTTGATGGCTCATGGTTTTCATTGGTCACGTCTTGAAGAACCCCAGAGTGGTTGGGTTCGAGTATATTGGAAAGTAGTTGCATAGAAACATGATATAGATGCGTAAATAGGAGAGAACATGCCTGCACAATTATTGCCTGCTCAACAACAAACATTAATGGTTTTTCTTTCCACAACCCGTCGACTAGAAGAGGAAGTATCAGGATTGACTAATGAGGATCTGGATCGTAGTCTCGAACCTGGTTCCTGGTCAATCCGCCAGATTGTTCATCATGTGGCAGATGATGGCGATGTATGGTGCATGATATTCAAGAAGGCTCTGGCTACTCCAGGAGCCCCCATTCGCTTTGAAGGTTTTCCAGGAAATGAACCATGGGCAAAAGCTTTGTCTTTTGATCATCGTCCTATTGCATCTGCGCTTAACCTCCTTCGGGCACACGGTGAAATGATAGCCGAATTGGCAACAACTTTTTCAGGTTCCTGGGATCAGTGTGTCAAGATTATTGATGCATCTGGGAATGAGATTCAGGATTTGAGTGCTGGTCAAATTCTCAATATGTTGGGAGAACACCTCCAAGAGCATCTATTGACCATTCAGATGATCAAACAAACTTATCAAATCAGCACTCCAGTTCACAGAGAGTCTATATTATCTGCCCGTTTTCAACATGCAATTAACCTTGCTTTCCATCTTCACGGAGAAACTTTCCGAAAATCCACATCTATCCCTACCCTGACGCACTTATTATCAGTCTGTAGCCTGGTGATGTACGATGGCGGTAGTGAAGATGAAGCTATTGCTGCTCTGCTTCACGATTCTTTGGAAGATGCTCCGGAGAGTATCTCCCCTGAATTGATCAAGGAGTATTTTGGAGACTTGGTTTTGAAAATCATCTGTGTCTCGTCAGATACTGCAAAAGATTATGCAGGGGGACCTAAAGAGCCCTGGCGGGTTCGCAAAGAAAGATATATCGAGAATATCAAAAAGATAGACCCATCCTTGCTGCGAGTAACCGTGGCAGATAAAGTGGATAATGCCCGTGCCATTTTGAGGGACCTTATTAAGGTGGGTGATAAAGTATGGGAACGCTTTAATGCTGGCAAGAGCGACCAACAATGGTATTACGAATCCACCCTTGAGGCATATAAAACTGCAGGTTTTAAAGGTTACCTGATCGATGAACTGGAAAAACTAGTTGGGCAGATCCTGGCTTCTTAAATCGATTCTTCAGCCTCATAATTTTCAGGAATAACCCGGCTTCTTTTGCCATTATCTATCCTCGGATCTGGGCGCGATAATTACTTTATCACTTTCATATCCAAATTTGGTGAAAGTGATATGTTTCCTCCTGGCCTCAAGATTGCTACAGAAACCCTATAGATCGGGCGCTTGAATTTGCAATCGTCGATCATTTCTATCTATCGTTGCTGACGTGGCTGATCAAACTCGACCGATTGATAAGCCTGAAATAGAACCTGGTAGTAGTAAGCGTAATATTCTACTTTATATAGTTCGAAAGCCACCCGTTTTGCAGGGAGTCTCACCTTATGCTGCGATCGGAGTAGCGATATTCGAGTTTGTTTTACTGGTACATCATTTTAAATATTTCTGCATTCGTGAATTTTGCATGGAATAAGCTGAACAAGCATCCGATAACACAGATTGGAAGTTAACTTTCTGTTTCTAGAAAACCTTCGAAACGATTACTTTTTGTATGGTCCAAACTTGCGGAATTGATTGGGGTTCACTGGTGAAAGCCGCTCACTTTTAGGGCTGAGCAGGTATGCAGAACCGTTGCGATGTAGGATGGGTATACGCCTTCGTCGTTTGATGAATTCTGCTCGCATATCTTCGGATAAAAAATAATAGCTATCGTAATCTTCTGGCAAGTGTGTAAATAACTGATCGTATAGATTAATAAAGGTATCTCGGAATACCTGTGTCACCTCATCCAGATGACTGATAACCCAGCAGGTGGGTTCAAAATCCCAATGATATGCCAGACCGATAAACCGGTCATCTGCAGTAATATACGGAAAGAAAGGAAACTGACGGCAACTGATCGAGCGATACTCGCGTTGGCAGTAGCCAGGTCCTTTACAGGCAAGCAGGCACATGTGTTTAGGGGTATCTTTTAGTAACTCTTGTGGGTCAACAGGATCAGCCGCGCATTCATCTCCGCGCCAGAGATGCCACAGGTCTGTATGAGTTTTCAGGTATTCCCATTCTTGATGATAAACTACAGGTACCGCTTGGCAAATATCGCAGCAGAAAGGCTTACCGGTGGGGTTATGGGGTGCACACAAACTGCCGCAATCCCGCGATGTGACAGGATCATCGAACCGATCATAAATTTCACGAAAATGATTACTTGAAAACTGCATGCCTAGATTCTATCAGGGTTTCATGAAAGGAACTGGCATGGAATTTTGACAGTTTACCAACAGTTTTTGCTTGACTCTCTTCACGGCAAAATTGTATACTCAACGTAATCAACTGGTTTTTTACTTTCCACTTCCTTCATTGCAGAGGATTATTCCTCGTTTGTTCATAGTTTGTGTTTTATCAGAAGCAATTTTTGATGATTGATCATTTTATCCATCAAAATTACTTGATTATTCTCATGAACTTGAGATGGGATAAATATTGATGATGTTTCATCAACCATCGAGGATAAATGATTAAACCGGCTTTCATGCCACCTGTGATCATTGTAGGTGCTCACACGGTCGGTCTCGGCGTAATACGTGCGTTTCGAGACCAACCCATGGACCGCGTGGTTTTAAGTTACGATCATGATGACATGGGGCGCGCTTCACGATACATAAGTAAGCTGCTTGATGCACCTCATCCCGAAAATCAGAAGGAAGAATTTATTACGTTCCTGATCAATCTCGCCAGTGATTATCATGGAGCAATGCTGCTTCCAGCATCGGATGCATCCTTGAAAACAATTTCTTACCATAAGACTGAATTATCTCAATATTATTCGGTTGCTTGTACTGATTGGGCGATTACCCAGCAATATATCGATAAGAAGCTCACCTATGCTCTAGCTGAAAAGGTGGGGGTTCCTGCACCGCACACCATGATCCCTCATTCTGAAGCGGATGTAGAGAAATATGCGCAGACAGTTGCCTACCCTTGCCTGGTGAAGCCCTGTGAAAGTCATGTGTATTTTGACCATTTTCATCACAAGATGGTACAGGCGCAAAATTTTAACCAGATGATGAAAGCATATCGTGATGCAGCTAATGTTGGGTTGGAAGTGATGCTTCAAGAATTCATCCAGGGGGATGATGCGGATGGGGTGAATTACAATGCTTACTACCTGGATGGCGAGCCATTAGTTGAATTCACCGCTCGAAAAATTCGCAATGCGCCGCCGCAGCTTGGCTCGCCCTGTGCTGCTGTAAGCGCAAATGAGCAGGAAGTGATTGCAGCTGGCAGGCGTATTCTCAAAGCGATGGGATTTTATGGGTTTGCCTGCACAGAATTTAAACGAGACATCCATGACGGTGTGTATAAGTTGATGGAAGTGAATGGGCGGCATAACCTTTCAGGTGCTTTGGCAATTTACTGCGGAGTGAATTTCCCATTGATACACTATCGTCACTTAATGCTGGGAGAAATACCCTCACAATTGGATTATCGAAAAGGCATCTACTGGATAGACCTGACTCGAGACTGGGCTTATCACCTGAAGCGGGTGCTACAGCGAGAATATCCCTGGAAGAAATTCATCACCCCCTATCAAAACGAGCATATTTTTGCTATTCTGGATGCACATGACATGGGACCATTTGTGAAGAGGGTCGGAACCCTGATGCGGGATGGTTTATCAGGTAAAAGGGCTGTTTGACGTTATGGGAGAGGACCATTATGAGCATTGAAGCAATTCAACTGGAAGAAGAAAGATTAACCCATGGCACAGAGGAAAAACCATTGATACGTGAACGTCATAGGGCGTTTCCTTTTATATTTGAGAACAGGCAGCATAAGCGTATTCTTGATTCAGCAGCAGGTTTGGGATATTCTGCCCAGCAGATCAAAAAAGATTACAAGGTTGGGAAGATCATGTGCAACGATCTGGCACCAACCTGTCTGATGAGCTTGAGGCAAGCCGGGCTTCCTGCCATGCGGTTCAACCTGGATAACGATGGACCTGGTTTTCCGATCGCTGACTGTTCCTTCGATGCAGTTATTTCATCATCTACGATTGAACACTTGCTTCATGTGGATGAGTTCTTGAAGGAAGTGTATCGCATCCTGGAACCTGAAGGCTATTTCTATATTTCCACCCCTAACTATGCGAGCCCGCTTTATCTATGGCCGGTCATCTGGGCAGGGCGCACTTTTCATGATCCCATGAAGGCAAACCTTCGTTATGAGTTCTTTGGGCATGTGCGTTATTTTACCTATCGCACCATGTTGGAATATGTTCCCACCTTTGGGTTTGTACCCGAAGCTGTGTATATACCATTACCAAAAAGCAGTACTATCTTTCAGGGGTTACGCAAAACCGCTCCCCTTAAAGCATTGATCTTTCGGTTGGGTACCAATGTGCTTTATCGCCTCTCACCACGTTGGGCATCCGAGCCGATCCTATGCTTCCGTAAAACGGATAAACCAACCGGGAGGTTGCGAAAGGTTATCTTTTAATGGCAGATGGAAATAAAGATTTCGTCCTTAAGGTGGATGAAAACACAAAGGAAAATCAGCTTTACGAAAATGCTGATTATGAAATTTTCTGGACGGGGATACAACAGCATAAGCTTGATGAATTGGAACAAGTATTGGTGGCGAGAATGCTACACCTGCCCGCTCGCCGTATGATGGATATTGGTTGTGGATATGGTCGCCTGTGGGAGCGATACCACGCACAATGCGATGAAATCGTATTGCTTGATAGTTCAAAATCTCTGCTGCAGCAGGCATACCAGCGTTCGGGAGGGCGAGCCATTTGTCTGGCGTGTGATCTGCATGCCATTCCTTTTTGCGATAGCACATTTGACCAGGTTATGATGGTGCGAGTGCTACATCACCTGCCCGACACACATGCAGCGTTATCAGAGCTGAGCCGACTGATCGCTCCGGGAGGGCATCTGCTATTTTCATATTGTAACAAGAAAAACATTGAACGAGTGGCTCGCTGGTTGATTGGGAAAAATCCCTATCATCCCTATAAATTGGAACCAGCCTGGGTATGGGAGCGGTTCTTCATGCATCACCCGCGCTATATTCATCAAAATTTGGGGAATGTTGGCTTGCAGGTTAGACGTGAAATGGGCGCTGGTGTGATGGACAAGATTGCTGGTATGTTGGGAAAAGCAGGTGAAAAGTTCCCACTGGGAGTTTCCATGGCACCCCTATTCGCCAGCCAGGCGATTGCCCCGTGGATATTTGTGGATGCAGCGAAACCTGGAGAGAACATGGATGTGTCAATGCTGCCTTTGGAGCAACTGATGCAGTGCCCGCAGTGTAGAAGCGGATTACAAAAAAACGAATCTGGGCTTTTTTGTTCTGCGTGTGATACACTCTACCCGTTGAAAGATGGGGTGTATCATTTTATATAAAGGCTCCCCAAAAATAAATTAACTTTGGAGAAAAACATGCGGATAATCATCCCTACCATTGGCACGCGTGGTGATGTTCAACCATATATTGCTCTTGCTATCGGATTGAAAAGAGCTGGACATTCAGTTATTCTGGCAACCCACCCTTGTATGCGAAACTTGGTTGAATCATATAATATAAAATTTTCTCCAATTGGACCTGATATTGATATTGGATATGAAACAGCAATCATCCGAGGGAAATCGCCAAACTGGATGGTTGGTTTTATGCGTGTAATGAAGTTTTCTTTCTCTATGCTAGAAAAAAGTCATGATGACCTTTTAGATTTGTGCAGAGAAGCTGATCTGGTGGTTATTTCTCATACAGCAGCAGGAAGTATGGAAGCTGATCAATTGAATCTTCCAACTGTTAGTGTAACTCTTACTCCTCAGGCAATCCCCGCTAATGACCCGAACGCATCATGGATTACACATATATTCATGAAGATGATGGGTGCTGGCATGGGTCTAATGATGACACGTCCATTAAACCAGATCCGGAAACGGATTGGGCTTCCACCGATGGGGTCTACTGGAATCACTTCACCAACATTAAACCTGATCCCAATCAGCACTTGTATCATTCCCCCCAATCCATTGTGGGAAACCCGTCATAAAATGACAGGTTACTGGTTCGCCCAATCTCCAGAAACCTGGTCTCCGCCTGCCGATCTTGTTAGATTTTTGCAGGAGGGCAAACCCCCTGTCATTATTAGCCTTGGTGCAATGGCACTCAGCGGAGAAGATGCCATGGATGCGGCAAAAATCACACTTTCTGCAATCATGCAAGCTGGTGTACGTGCCATTGTGCAAGGATGGGATGAACCCATGAAGGATCTTTCTTTTCCCGAATCGGTTTTCCATGCAGGCTCAGTACCGCATGATTGGTTACTGGCGCATGCCAGTGGACTTGTCCATCATGGAGGGTTTGGTACTACTGCTGCGGGATTCCGGGCTGGAATTCCCTCTTTGGTAATTCCACATATTATTGATCAGTTCATGTGGGGACAAAAGGTTGTTGAATTGGGTGTTGGACCCCGGTTCATTCCACGCGCAAAATTGACTGTAGAAGCCATGACTGATGCACTTATTCAAATGAGATCGCCTGAAATGATCACCAAAGCAGCAGAGCTTGGTCAAATTATCCAAAAAGAAGATGGTGTAAAACGCGCAATTGATTTGATCGAAGCATCAATTTGTTGAAACAAAAAAAATCTGCGTACTGGAGAATGCTAAAGATTGAAAAATAGCACCAAAAGCGAGGAATATCACTATTGCTGCTGTTTTTTTGATGTTAATAGTGCAACATAGCAGTTTGGTTTCGTTAAATCTTTTAGATGCTCATCTCTGAAGCGTAGATAAGTTTGGCGCGAGGAAGATCAATACACACCTATCAAAGTGACAAAATAGTTACGAGTATTACATATTTTTCCTGGATTTACTATAAAACCTTAGCTGGAGTTACTTTTGAGTGCTTTCTCTCATATCTCGGTTTAAGATGTACGCAATAATGGCGGATGTATGTTGTTATCTAATATAACAATCATATAAGAATTCATTTCTTGTATAATATTTAAATGTCGATAACATCAATCGATTCCTACCGCAGATTATGCAATCATCAACAGACTGTGCTGCGCGAGTTGTTGCAGAACCCATCGCAGTTTGAACAGGGTATGCGTTTATTCTTCACCCAGCATGCCATGCTGCATTCTGCCCAGGTTGCTGAACCACCTACCTGGTCGTTCGAAGATGCTGTACTGGCGGGTGTGACTGAAGAGCAATATCGAGTGATCCTTAAAGGACAGGAGCACACCATTGCCTGGCTGTTATGGCACATGGCGCGCTGTGAAGATATTACGATGAATCTGCTGGTAGCAGGCACTTCACAGGTGCTGTTGCAGGATGACTGGCTGAAAAAGTTGGGTGTCAATGTAGTGGACACGGGCAATGCCATGAACCAGGAAGAGATCCTCCGCTTCAGTGAGCAGATAGACATTCCCGCTTTGCGAGAATATCGCCTGGCAGTTGGAAAACGCACACGTCACATTGCCCAGGGTTTGACTGCTGTTGACCTGACTCGAAAGATAGAACCAACCCGGATGGAGTTGGTCTGGCAGCAGGGGGCTATCGTTGAGGAGAGCCGGTCGATAGCAGATTACTGGTCGAAGCGTGACGTGAAGGGGCTGTTGTTGATGCCTGCCTCACGTCATCTTCTCACCCATTTGAATGAAGTGCTGGAGATTAAGAAGGCACTGGGATGATCCTGTTCTGTTTCTAATACTTTCTTATTTATGATGAAATCCAATATTTACCCTGATCGTGGTGGTGAGTCATGCCCCTAACCTTTCGTACTTATCAAACCGAAGATGATTACTGGCGTATGCGAGAATTCCTTCGAGAATTGATGATACTGCATGGCTTGCACGAACAAAGCTGGCATGTGGCGCGCCTTGATTATGCACGCTGGCATGTCTGCCTGAATTGTGCAAAGGTCACATTGAATGATGTGTCTTATCTATGGGAGGATGATGGAAAATTAGCAGCTTTTATGATGCCTGATGGCTGGTTGGGAGAAGTACATTTCAACATTCATCCCAATTATGATACCCCTGTGATGGTGAAAGAGATGCTTCTTAAAGCAGAAGAGCATCTTTGCGAAAAGAAACCCGATGGCACGAACTGCATGCTGATATGGTCACCTGCTGAAGATACCATGCGCCAAGAGATTTTGCGCCAGAACGGTTATGAGAAGAAAGGTGATCCCGAAATGCAGTGGCGACGTACCCTGGACAGTCCTATTCGCGATGTGCCTTTGGCTGCTGGGTATTCCATCCGATCGTTGGGCGATGGATTGGAATTGCTTGAGCGCTGCTATGCATCGGGTTTGGGTTTTCACGATGGAGATATAGCCATTGCTGTGGATAATCGTAATGATCCAACCTGGTATCGCAATATCCAAACAGCACCCTTATACCGCCGTGATCTCGACCTGGTAGCAGTTGCGCCTGATGGATCAATTGCTTCATTTTGCACGATCTGGTTTGACGATGTCACGCGAACAGCATATTTCGAGCCGGTAGCCACCGTGCCAGCCCATCAACGAAAGGGGTTGGGAAAAGCTGTGCTGACGGAAGGTTTGAAACGCTTACAGCGAATGGGGGCACTGCTAGGATGTGTCGGGGGATTCAGCACTGGTGCGAATGCTTTATATCAATCTGTGATGGGATCAGATCATGATGTGTATGAACCTTGGGTGAAATGTTGGGGGAACTAGATGGTTTTCTACGAAAAGCTCTGAAAAGGATGTAGGGGGTTTAGTTCAGCGCTTCGAATAGCAGTATATTTATCACTGCGAGCAAAGCAAAGCAGTCTCTGTTTGTGGAGATTGCTTTGCTTTATACAAACCGCAGATCTGCCACTGACAATATTTGGGCATTATGATAGGATGGTTGAAATTAAAATTGATCTGCTGAAACTAAATCTAAAAAAGATCAATACGAAGGTACCAAAAGTATAAAATTGTGCTCGTCAATTCAGATTCACAAAAGAGCCCCATCCCAACCTTTACACATCCAGAAACCATGAATAAACTTAAGTATGAAGGGATATGAAAAAAGTCAAGTAGATATCTTATTATCGATGGGCAAAGAATTCCTGGCGAAAAATATTAAAAAACGAAGCCAAATTCATGAATGAGTGTTATACTTTAAGACAATTAAGAAATTTATGAGAAAGCTTGGAATATTCTAATATTTTTCTTCGAGAACGAATTTCTTCAGGAGGAAAAATTTTGACGACAAAGCTACTTGAATTTCTTGTTCCCGAGGCGATCATACTTGGATTAAATGCGAGTAATTCTGAAGAAGTCATTCGCGCTGTAGGGGAAAAACTTTACAATGCCGGATATGTTCACGACACATTCATAGAAAATGCTCTTGAACGTGAAAAGAATATTCCTACAGGGCTTCCCTTAAGTGGTGAGTTTAACGCTGCAATACCACATACCGAAATTGCGCATGTGGTGAAATCAGGTGTTGGGTTGGCAACACTTGTGAAGCCTGTTGTTTTCCGTAATATGGTAAATCCGGAAGAAAATGTTAATGTACAGTTAGTATTTGTACTGGCATTAGATCAACCTAAATCGCAGATTGAAATGCTTCAAGAAGTTGCTGGAGTATTGCAAAACCCAGAGTTGGTAAAAAATCTGGTTCAAGCAGAAAACCTAAAGGTTCTTTTGGACGCTTTGAAAAGCGTATAGATACTGGTCGGAATCTCGAACGATAATTTATTACACTTAGTTCATTTTAGGCATTATTGTTGTTCTTTACTTTGTAGCAGAATTTTGGAAATAATTTGTTCTATTTCCTATTAATTTTGGTTTTAAAGGAGCGGATCAATGGTATTACCGAAGCGAATTTTAGTATCTTGTGGAACCTCGATCGCCACTTCAACGGTAGTGGCAATGGCAATTGAAGAGGCTATGAAAGATCGCGGAATTAACGTGACCATTCGCCAGTGCAAGGCTTCAGAAGTGCCAAGCCTGGTGCAAGGTATGGACCTGGTGGTTACAACTACCCCAGTCCCCGGCAATCTGGGAGTGCCGGTTATTCAAACGCTTGCTTTTCTCACCGGAATTGGGAAAGAAGAGGTTCTCGATCAAATCGCAGCAATTCTTGAGAAGAAGTAACTTCTTATTTTCCAAACCCCAACTATCAATACAAGGAAAGGAGTAGAAAAAAACAATGGAAGGTTTTCTTACTGGTCTGAAGATGTTTGTTGATACATTAGGTGCAACAGTTTTGCTACCTATCATCATCTTCATTATTGCGGTCATCATGGGTGCAAAAGCTGGTCGAGCATTCCGCGCCGCTGTAACCATCGGCATCGCATTCATTGGCATCAACCTGATCATTGGCTTGATGTGGAGCAACCTTTCGAGTGTTGGTCAAGCAATGGTAACCAATCTCAATATCCAGCGAGATGTTATGGATGTTGGTTGGCCTTCAGCAGCATCCATTGCATTTGGCAGCCAGGTGGGGTTATGGGTTATTCCCATCGCTATTCTGGTCAACATCGTCTTCCTGGTTTTGAAAATAACCAAAACCCTTAATATCGATATTTGGAACTACTGGCACTTTGCATTTGTAGGATCCATGGTATTAGCTGCTACTGGTAGTCTGGGTATGGGTTTGGTTGCTGCTGCTATCGCAGCTGCATTAGCACTTTTCCTGGGTGACTGGACAGCCAAAGCTGTGCAATCCTTCTATGGAACCCCTGGAATTTCCATTCCTCACCTTACCACTGCTCCTGGTGTTCCTTTTGCCATAATCACCAACTGGATTGTGGATAAAATCCCTGGGCTGAATAAATTAAAAGCCGATCCAGAAACCATTCGTAAACGCTGGGGTGTATTTGGCGAGCCGGTTATCCTTGGTCTGGTTATCGGTTTGATCCTGGGTATTCTGGCATTCTACAACGCTGGTGATTTTGTAACAGTGCTCACCAAAGTTCTAGGTACTGCTATGAACCTGGCTGCGGTTATGCTCTTACTACCCCGCATGGTGCAAATATTAATGGAGGGCTTGATCCCGGTGTCTGAAGCAGCACGCGAATTCATGAAGAAGCGAGCTGCTGGTCGAGAAATCTACATTGGTCTTGATTCCGCCATCTTGATCGGCCACCCCGCTGCTATTTCAACCGCTTTGCTTCTGGTCCCGATCGCTGTTCTCCTTTCGATCATTCTACCCGGCAACCGTGTAATCTTGTTCGCTGACCTGGCGATCATCCCATTTGTGGTTGCCTTGTTTGCTCCATTAATGAAAGGAAACATCGTTCGTATGGTTATCGCCGGTATGCTGGAACTGATCCTTGGCTTCTATATTGCTACCGGTCTTGCAGATATATTCACTCAGACCGCTATCGCTTCCAATTTCGCTGCACCTGAAAATGCTGTAAAGATCACCAGCATTGGTGATGGCTTCTTATGGCCTGTATGGTTATTCACCAGATTATCTCAATGGTTGGGTTGGTTTGGTCTGGTCATAATCGCTGCATTGTTAGCTGTTGCGATATTCTTCTATCTGAAGAATTCACATAAGTGGGAAGTTGTCGCCGGCGCACCTGAAGAAACAGCAAGCGAATAAAATTTGTTTGATAAAATCGGGGTGGCTTCCCAGACCACCCCGATACTTCTCAAAATTATTATGATAGATGCATTCATTCGTTCTACATTAGGTCATTTCGGTTCGGCAATTCTTGATTTCTATATTGCAAACAGTTTTTGGATCAATGGATTGATCCTGGCCTATGCAATTCTTGTGGTCATATCTCGTTTCAACTATAATCGTACCAGCAAAGCGATTCTTGAAAATATCAAAGAAAATTACAGCAGCCAGATAGAAAAGAAGAATGTGAGTAGCCTGGTTCATCTTCTTAAAAAAGCCAATCTTCCCTGGGAAGAGACAATAAAAGGATCAAAAATTCCCTTCTTATCTCCCCCTGGAAGTATTCGAATTTATCGAAGCTCTGTGAAAAATCTACAGAAGTTTTTATCGATAGAAAAAATTGCCGAGTTGCTAAAAATAAAAGAAGAAGCTGGAGAACAAAATGCCTGAGATCACATTCCGTATTAAAAATAAAGTAGGATTGCATGCCCGTCCAGCCAGTGTATTTGTACGAGAAGCGACAAAATATAAATCTACCATTACTGTCACCTGTGGTGATAAAACTGTTAACGCAAAAAGTATTCTCAATGTGCTGACTCTGGGTGCAAACCAGAATGCAGAAATCACCTTACATGCAGAAGGTGAAGATGCTGACGTTGCTTTGAAAGCCATGTCAGATCTAAACGATGCATTTTTCGGCGACCCCGAATAGCTGTAGAAAAATAAAAAAGGGATTGAAACTTTTTAGCAAGGTTTCAATCCCTTTTTTTGTTATGCCCTATCAGGATTTCTTTAAGACCTTTAGTTTATAAACATAATAGTTGATGTAACTTCCTAGAAATAGTAAAAGACAGCTAATATATGCCCAAGTCATGAAGGCGATGATCGTTGCCAGTGAACCATATACCAGGTTAGATCTAGAAAGATAGCTAGAGATAAAATATAAGAATCCTTTTTTTGCAACTTCCCATAATAATCCAACTGCTACTGCACCGGGAATAATTCTTTTCCAGGTAGATTTACCATGCGGAAATAACAGATAGAGCACATAAAACATAAGAATATCCATCACAATAGCAATGAACAGGCTTATCCCTCCGCGCAATGCCAGTATGGATTCTGGTAATATTTTTCGCATACTGCTGAGAATGCTTCCTGCAAATGATGCCAGAAAGAGAGAAGGACCAATGATCAACACAACGATCAATAAAGCTACTCCTCTTCTTTTCCACATCGAAGGACTATTTTCATGGTTCCATATTTCACTGAATGAACGGTTTAATGAATAAAAAATACTGGATGCTGTCCAAAAAAGACTGAGCACAGCGAATCCAGATATTGTGCCACGGGATTTGATGATTTCATCTACGTTCTCACCAACCAATTGTCCAAGTGCGGGGGCAACAAATTCGAGATTACTGATGATTTGGTGCTGATCAATCATATTTCCAAGCCAGGTGCTGGAAATTGAAACGATCAATAATATTAAGGGAAAAAGTGAAAGCAAAGCAAAATAAGCAATTGCTGCAGCCTGGAGCCCAGTACGCGGGAGAAAAGTGCATTGTATTGCCTGAACAAAAATCCCCGGCCAACCATTTAACCGGTGATCAAGAGAGCGCAAAATATGAATGAAATTGAGCCAGAGATCCTTTGCTCTTTGAACGGCTTCTCGGGAAGACATAAAAATCAATCCACCTATTATTTATTTATAAAGTTATTAATTTTGCTGCACAAAGCATTAATAGCGCATTAAGTATACCAGACCATAATTCTGCCTTTTATATTAATCCCACATAAGAAAAATGACAAACTGACATGATGTTAGTCATAGCCATATCGTTTGACATCAGTTTTAATACCTTGTATAATTATTTTATTGGGTATCCATGATATTCAGGTTGACAAAGAAAACTGATGGGTAGTAAAATCATCAGATGATTAATTTGTCTCTCGTGATTAACTATTTTTCTATATGAGGAGAGTTTACTGAGTGGGCTACAATGGTTCGGTAACTCCCGGTAGAACTAAGTGCACGAAAAAAATGAAGAACACCCAATTGGCGAATCCTGCAGCATATGGCGCGCGCCAATTTTGCTTTATTAATAGATTGGTGAAGAGTAGTTTTTTGAAAGACAACGACCGAAATATCTTCTGTAATGATTTCCTTTCTAAACGCACAAGCATCGGACAAGATATATCGCCACAGGCGAGACATATTTTGCACAGCAATTAAAAATTGTTCCACGAGGGAGTAGCAATTATTACCTGCTGCTCCATTAAGAACATTACCATGAAATAGCTTTTTCTATACCATCGCCAGTTAGTTTACCAGGCTTTATAGAGAAATTGGCAAGTGCATTCTTTGAAAGGAGGTGGTTTTTACAAACAAGGTAGATATGGATAAGAAACTATCCTTTCTAAAAGTTCGTGTTAATCAAATTCTAAGGAGGAATAAGCATGTCTAAAAAGAGTTTTATGTTTGTAGTAGGCCTTTTACTTGTTGCAAGCATGATATTGACTGCCTGCCAACCAAAGGCTACTGCTACTGAGGCCCCAGTACAGACTGAAGCCCCAGTTGCCACCGAAGTTGCAACCGAAGCCGCAACTCCAGAGCCAACTGAAGTTGTCCCTGCGACAACCCGTCATGGTGGTTGGTTGGATGAGATCGTTTTCTCTGTTGTAGATTCTGATTCAGCTTTAACCCAGATTCAAGCTGGTGCTATTGATATCTATGCAGATGCCCTTTCATCCAAAGACCTGCCTGCCATTAAAGAAGCTGGCGTCAAATACTCAACCTCAAACGGTCTGTATTATGACATTCTCTTCAACCCGGCTGAATTCACCAACGGAAAATTAAATCCATTCTCTAATCGCAAGATCCGCGAAGCAATGAACTGGATGATCGACCGCAACTACATCAACCAGGAAGTTTATGCTGGTGGTGGTTTAGTCAAGTTCTTTGCTATCCAGACCCAGGGTCCAGATTATGTAGACCTGATCGACACTGCCCGCAGCCTGGAAACCTACTATGCCTACAATCCAGATAAAGGTAAAGAAGTAATTACCGCCGAAATGGAAGGCATGGGCGCTGAATTGGTTGATGGTAAATGGACCTTCAATGGCGAACCTGTCAGCCTGATCTTCATCATCCGCAACGACTCTGACAAGACTCGTATCCCGATTGGCGAATATGTAGCTGCACAGCTTGAATCCATTGGTTTCACTGTTGATCGCCAAATGAAGACTGGCTCCGAAGCCTCCCCAATCTGGATTGGCTCCACTCCTTCTGATGGTTTATGGAACCTCTATACCGCTGCCTGGTCATCTACCATCATCGACCGCGATGAGAGCAACATCTTCCAGGAAATGTACCTGGACTCATCCTTACAGGGTATTCCTGCATTCATGGCAAATGTTTCCGATCCTGAATTCAAGGAAATTGGTGACAAACTTGCAGTCTCCGATTACGCAGACCTTGAGGAACGCCATAGCATGATGGCTCGCGCCATGGAACTCTCCCTGCAAGACTCACTGCAGCTCTTCCTCATTGATGGCAAGGGCTTCATCCCCTATGCTCAGAATGTCATTGCAACCGCTGACCTGGCTGCTGGTGTTCAGGGCGCTCAAATTTGGCCTTACACTCTTCGCTTCGAAGGAGAAGAAGGCGGAACCTTTAGATGGGCTACCCAGGACCTGTTTGGTGATCCATGGAACGCTATCGCTGGCTCCAACTGGGCATATGATGCCGGTGCATACCGCGCCACCGCTGGCGACGATGTTATGTACGACCCCTATACTGGACTCGTATGGCCACTGCGCATCGAAAAAGCTGAAGTCACTGTCAAAGAAGGTCTCCCTGTCGGTAAAACTCTCGATTGGGTAACCCTCAATTTCGCACCTGAAATTCAGGTTCCTGGTGATGTATGGGTAGACTGGGATGCAACTGCTCAGACCTTCATTACCGCTGAAACAAAATTCCCCGAAGGTCAAACCGCTCTGCGCAAGACCACTGTTTACTATCCTGCTGACCTGTTTGAAACCGTCAAATGGCACGATGGTTCTGCATTCTCCTTGGGCGATATTGTCATGGGCTTGATCATGACCTTCGATCGTGCCAAAGAAGACAGCGCTATCTATGACCCACAGGCTGTTCCAAACTACGAAGTCTTCATGAGCCAGTTCAAGGGTGTCAAGATCGTCTCTACCGATCCATTGGTAATTGATTTCTACAGCGATATTACCCTGACTGACGCTGAACTGCTCGTCCCAGATCTCTGGCCACAATACAGTTTCGGTGAAGCTTCATGGGATGCCCTAGCGATTGGTAACCTTGCTGAAGCCGCTGGCGAAGTTGCCTACTCCGTTGATAAAGCAGGCCCTGCTGAAATTGAACAGACCAGTTACATTGGTGGCCCAAGCCTCGAAATCCTCACCAAATACCTGGAACAGGCTGCTGCTGAATCCTACATTCCATATGCTCCAACCATGAGCCAATATGTGACCGCTGAAGAAGCTGCCGCTCGCTATGCCAATTTGAAGGCATGGTACGAAGCACATGGTCATTACTGGGTTGGCACTGGCCCATATTATCTCGACAAAGTCTTCATGACTGAGAAGACCCTTACCCTCAAGAGCTTCGCAGATTACCCAGATCTGTCTGATCGCTGGGCAAACTACGGTGTTCCAAAAATCGCAGAAGTTGAGCTGGATGGTCCCGGACAGGTTACCATTGGTGGCGAAGCTACCTTCGATGTTTACGTAACCTTCCAGGGTGAACCCTATGCAAGCGCAGACGTCAAGACAGTCAAAGTCATGCTCTACGACGCCACGGGTGCAACCGTCCTTGTTACTGAAGCACAACTGGTTGAAGAAGGTCAGTACAGTGTAACTCTAACTGCCGCTGATACCGAAAAACTTGAGGCTGGTTCCAATAAGCTTGAAGTTGCCGTTGTGCCATCGGTCGTGAGCCAACCAACATTTGCTTCTGTTGAGTTCGTCACGCAATAAGATTTGTAGTATCTCAACTATGTATAGGGGCAAGTTAGTTAACTTGCCCCTATCTATCTCGATAAAGAGGGTACTTTATGACCTCAGAAACTCTTGAAATAACAAAAAAAGCAAAAACTGAATCAGCAGGACTGATGACGTTTAAGCGACTTTTACGCTTTACATCAGCCAGAATAATAATGATGCTGATTACCATTGTCATTGCTGTTTACATTACCATTCTGATCGCTAATATGGGGGGCTATGTCGATACAATGATGCGGAATGATATTAGAGAGCGTGTGAACATGCAGGTTGCAGCCATGACTGCAAATAAACCGATCTCTACTGAAGCACGCAGGGCGATGGTAGAAGAAATGATTGCCCTTGAAGAGCATCGAATAGGCCTGGATACCCCGTTCATCGTTCGCTCTTTCCGGTTTTTGGGCGACGCGCTTACCCTGAACCTGGGAAGAGCTACTTATATGGTAAGCGATCATGGCTCAAGAGCAGTTCGTTTGATCCTGTTAGAGCGATTACCTGCAACTTTATTGTTGATGGGTACATCAGAACTGTTTCTGTTTTTCTTTAGTGTGTTTGTTGCATTACGTCTTTCACGATCTTATGGTTCGTTCTGGGATAAGCTGGTGATAACCCTTTCGCCAACTTCATCGGTTCCACCATGGTTTTACGGTATTTTCTTCATCCTGATATTTGCAGCGGTACTCAAAATATTGCCCTTTGGCGGGATGGTTGATTCTCCACCCCCTGAGACTACCATGGGCTATATATTAAGTCTTCTCAAGCATTTGATACTCCCTGCAGGATCGCTGTTTTTCGCTACATTGTTTATCAGTATTTACAACTGGCGCACTTTCTTTTTAATCTACTCCAGTGAAGATTACGTAGATATGGCAAAAGCAAAGGGTCTCACTTCCGGAGAAATCGAAAGACGCTATATTTTGCGTCCCACATTGCCAAACATCATCACAAATTTCGCACTACTGGTAATTACTCTTTGGAGTGGTGCAACTATTACTGAAACCGTTTTCTTATGGCCTGGTCTTGGTAGAACGATCTTTCGTGCAATTGGTGCTTATGACACTCCGGTAATAGTTGGTTCTACCATTATTTATGCCTATTTACTGGCAATAACAGTTTTCTTGCTCGATTTCGTATATGCCATTGTTGATCCTCGGGTTAAAATTGGCGGCGGGGCGAAATAATTATGAACACGATAAAAAATGCTTTCAAAGAGATCAAGAATTATCCATCAGCAATATTTGGATCGATCATTGTGCTTTTGCTGATCGCGCTCGCTGTCTTTGCTATGATCAAAATACCCTATTCTGAAGCCATCCGTTTATGGCGTGGTGGGGAAGATGTCTGGTATCAGAATCCCAAAAATGCACCTCCAATCTGGTTTAACTGGTTCACTAAGGAAAAATTGCCAGAATCTTTTGCGGTCAAAGGTGGTGAAAATGAATTTACAAAGCAGGTAACTGTTAGAGAAGATGGAACAGCTGCGATTGATTTTTCATACTCCTTTGATTTCCAATATGATGATTATCCACAGGAGCTTTTCCTGTACTTCGATACTACCTATGTGACTAAAGGTCCCTTTGTTTCCGTTACGATGATCCAACCAGACGGAACTGAATTAAAAATAGGTGATTATGGTTTAAATAAGAAACAAACCATCCGTTTTTCGCAGGACGAACGCCTGCAAAAACGCGTTAACAGGATCATGAAAGCAGAGGTTAATCCAGTGGTGGGAGTATTTTCTGTTCCCGAATCAACACCACCTGTTATTCAAAAAGGGATTTATACACTGAAGATCCAGGGAACTACATTTGAGAAAGATTCAGACATTAATGTCCAATTTGTTTCACATGGTTTGGTGGCAGGGCTATTTGGCACCGATCACTATCGACGAGACCTGACTGTTGCTATTCTATGGGGCGCACCAATTGCCCTTGCGTTTGGTTTGTTAGCAGCTTTAGGCACCAATGTACTTACGATGATCATTGCTGCTATTGGCGCCTGGTTTGGCGGTTGGGTGGATGAACTTATTCAACGCATCACCGAAATCAACATTGTGTTGCCTTTTCTTTCCATCCTTATCATGGTTGGTGCGTTCTATTCTCGTAGTATTTGGGTGATCCTCGGTGCAACAATCGCCTTGAGCATCTTTACCGGAACGATTAAAACAGATCGTGCGATATTCCTGCAGGTAAAAGAATCGACATATATCGAAGCAGCTCGAGCGTATGGCGCAAGCGATATGCGTATCATCTTTCGATACCTGATACCTCGAATTATTCCCTTGCTTATCCCTGCACTGGTATCTGCTGTTCCATCTTATGTATTTCTTGAGGCATCGTTGGCAGTTCTTGGTCTGGGTGATCCCACCTTGCCGACCTGGGGTAAAATCATTAATGATGCTGATACAAACGGCGCATTGTATAAAGGATTTTATTACTGGATCCTTGAACCAGCAATACTTTTGATGTTCACCGGTCTTGGTTTTGCTATGCTGGGGTTTGCTCTCGACCGTATCTTTAACCCAAGACTGAGAGGCATGTAAAGCCATGGCAGAAAATAATAATGTCATTCTAGATATTCAAGATTTAAAACTCCACTTCCGTACAACAAAAGGTAGTGTACAGGCTGTTGATGGAGTAAATTTTCGATTGCGATCAAACCAGGCGGTAGTGGTTGTTGGTGAATCTGGTTGTGGCAAAAGCTCACTTGCAAAAGCAGTGTTAAGGTTACTGCCTCGCAATGTGCAACATTACAGCGGTAAGGTATTTCTGCATGAAACCGATACAATGGCTTTGTCCGATGAAGAATATCGAAAACAAATCCGCTGGATCAAGATGTCACTGGTGCCCCAGGCTGCTATGAACAGCCTTAATCCGGTTCTGCGTGTGGGTGATCAGGTTGCTGAGCCAATGATGGTTCATTATGGGGTAAAGAAAGAAGAAGCCTTGGAACAGGCAATCAAGATGTTCCAGCACGTCGGAGTGCCTACGGACTTCATTAACCGGTACCCCTTTGAATTATCTGGTGGTATGCGACAGCGTGTTGCGCTTGCAATGGCACTGGTCACTGCACCTGATCTGGTTATGCTCGATGAGCCAACCTCGGCCCTCGATGTGTTAACCCAGGCAAATATCTTCAATCTCCTTAAACGGATCAAAGCTGAGATGGCGACCAGTTTTATACTGATCACACATGATATAGCAACCTCCAGTGAACTCGCAGACCGTGTTGCCGTGATGTATGCCGGGCAAATTGTTGAAACTGGCTGGGCTAAGGATTTCTTTAAAGAACCACGGCATCCGTACTCGGCAAAGCTGATGGCAAGCGTACCAAAATTACGCGGTAACGAAGAACCAGATTTTATTACCGGACATCCACCAAGTCTAATCAACCCTCCAGTTGGCTGCCGGTTTGCAGCTCGCTGCCCGCGAAAGTTTGCGAAATGTTCTGAAGAACCTCCGGTAGTCCAAATCGATGACGACCGGGTTAAATGCTGGTTATACGCGTGATGACGAGTGCCTTATGAATAAAGAAAAAGAACTCAAAAACGAAATGAACACACCTTCGAACAGCATTGAAGCGAAGACTTCGCACAATGGAAACTTGCTTTCAGTTAACGATCTGCATGTCTGGTTTGAATTAAGAAGATTTGGCTTTGGACATGCTGGATATGTACGTGCGGTTGATGGAGTGACCTTTAATCTGCGCGATGACGAAACGATCGCTATAGTTGGCGAAAGCGGTTGTGGGAAAACCAGTTTGATGCGGACAATTCTTCGTCTCAATCGACCAACAAAAGGCGAAGTAATCTTTCAGGGCATCCCAATCAATAACTTAAAAGCCAATGACTTGAAAGAGTATCGCTCTCATGTCGGTTACGTTCAACAGGATCCTTACGGTGCTTTGCCTCCATTTATGACGGTTCAGAACATTCTGGAAGAACCGTTAAAGATAAATGGCATTAAAGACGCTCAGGAGCGATTTAATCGAGTGAAGAAAGCTCTTGAAGAAGTCAAGATGAGTCCCGCAGAAGAATTCATGGCAAAATTTCCTCATCAGATCAGTGGCGGCCAACAACAGCGTGTCGTTATTGCACGTGCTATGATCATGAATCCTGCTCTGATGATTGCAGATGAACCCGTGTCTATGCTGGACGCATCCGTTCGCGTGGAAATCCTCAAGCTTCTACGTGGTTTACAACAGCAGCATCATTTAGGCGTTATTTACATCACCCATGATCTTTCAACTGTGCGCTACTTCTCTGAGAGAATCTTTGTTATGTACGCCGGGCAGGTGATTGAGAAGGGTAATGTTGCTCAGGTCATTCAGAATACCAAGCACCCATATACATTTGCTTTGCTTGAAGCAACTTCTGACCCTGATGCCAACAATGCAACTGTTCAGAAGTCTGTTCCTCCAGGCGAACCTCCAAGTCTGGTGAAACCTCCTACGGGATGTCGTTTTCACCCTCGCTGCCCGCATATTATGAAAGGGCTTTGCGACGTGGATATCCCGCCCGAATTTGAACCAGAACCCGGACATTTGGTTTCTTGCTGGTTAATGAAACAATGATTAAATGGCTGACTCCCACACGATTGATAATCATTGGTGCCTTGTGTATGATACTGGGTGTTGTATTCCCACTTCTCATGGTTATCCACGTGTTAAAGTCAACGTTCTTTCTCAATTTCTTTTCTTATGCACTCTCTTTGGTAGGAATGTTTCTTGGGATCATAGGAACTGCGTACTACGCAAGAAATGAAAGAAATAAACGGAAATAAACAGAACGACCAGGCGCCTTACCGACAGGTAAGGCGCTTTTCTTTAAAGTAGCAACACACTTATTGACAAAAAGGAATCCCATGAGTATACTTCACATAGGTTACAATATATTCACTAATGTGAATTGGAGATAATGATGCCCCCCAAAATACAACTCGCTCTAGATACATTGGATGGAATTCAAGCATTGGAATTAGCTCGAAAATGTGCTCCTTTTGTCGATATTTTGGAAGCCGGAACACCCCTGATTAAATCAGTGGGGATTGGTATCGTGCGACAGCTACGAGCAGTTTTCCCAGAAAAACTCATCCTGGCTGATCTAAAATCCAGTGATGTGGGTGCTTATGAAGCTGAAATGGCTTTTAAAGCAGGTGCTGATATTGTTACCACTCAAGGAATCACAACCCGCGCCACCATTTTGGGCGTACAGAAAGAAGCTGACAAATGGGGTAAACGGGCTGAAGTGGATATGACTGGTGTGGCTGACCCTGCGGCACTGGCTATTGATCTGAAAAAACAGGGTGTAAGTCTGGTGCTTATTCACCGTAGCATCGATGAAGAATTGAATGTTGGAGCTTTGTGGGATGCAAAAGCTCGTGATATTGTCAAAACCCTGGTAGATAATAACCTGGATGTAGCAATTGCTGGTGGTTTGAATGCAGATGTTCTACCTCTGTTAAAAGACATTAAAATTTATGCCATTGTCATTGGGCGTGGTATTACAGCTCAATCGGATCCAGCTAAAGCTGCCCGGGAATTACGAAAACTGGTGGATACTCTTTGGAAATGATGAATCATCATACTATCGAGATTTCTGCATCCCTTCTTGCAGCTGATTATGCCAATATGGCGAGAGATGTTACTCGTGCTGTTCAAGCCGGGGTAGACTCATTCCATTTTGACGTGATGGACGGACACTACGTTCCCAATATTGCTCTATCCCCTCATCACCTGACAGCTTTAAGACCTTACACGGATAAGCCATTTAGCCTTCACCTTGAATTGGGCAATCCAGATGATGTTCTAGACACATTTGGAAATCTGGATGCGGATATCATTTCTTTTCAATGGGACAGGTCTCCTGATCCTAAGGCTACTATCGAACGCATAAAAGCTCGCAAGGTAGAGGTCAGTATTTGCGTTAACCTGGATGTGGCATTGGAAGATATTTTGCCTTACATTAACATGGTAGATGAGATTTTATTATTAGGTGTCCACCCGGGTTTTGGTGGGCAGGCAATGGATAAGAACATGGGTGAACGTATATCGCAGCTTAAGAGGATGATCGATCAGGAAAAACCCAGTGTTCCAATTGCCATAGATGGTGGAGTATCTCTACAGACTGCCCCTATATTGATAGACGCAGGGGCTACAAGGCTGATCTCTGGTTCTGCTCTGTTTAGTGCTGCGGATATGGCAGAATTTATTAAGCGAATGAGAGAAAATTAACGGTATATTTTATTTACAAAGAAAGGGTGCTCACAAAGCACCCTTTCTTTGTTTATCAGTAAATATTTCCGAAATCAGAAGCGTAGGCTAACGTTTTCCTACAACCACACAGATGAATCCAAAAGGTTCATCACCCTGGACGACAAATTGATGTACATCATTTCCAGAAATAAAGATGGCATCATGGGGTTTCACATCGAAGAATTCATCATTCAATTGTAAACGTGCATGACCATGCAATACGATCACGCCATGTTCGTGCGGGTGTGATTCTTTATTGGTATGAGTGCCAGGTTCGCATCGGAAATAGCGGATGTGAAAATTATTTGAACCTTCGTCTGGCCCAACGGGGATTTGTCGAGTCACACCAACAAATTCATCATTATATTTACGAACTGGAACATCTTCCCAGCTCAAGTCAGTTTCTGAACCATTAAAATGACGGATGATACTCATTGCTGTACTCCAAAAAATTTGATTAAAAATTATATCACCAGAGAGTGGTGATAATTTAAAATATTTTTGGTTTGCCTATTATTTATTTAAGGAATGCCAGATAAAGTAAAAGAGAGTTTCCCCGCTATTAAAAATAATGAGTTGAATAATTCTGTTGCACAGGTTTTCTCCTGGGAAAATGAAAACGATTTTCCCACTTCCCTGTCCAATAGTTATCAAATCTCACCCATAAATGATCAACTGGCTGATAGAGAATGTCATTTCTGGGTGCAGGTGCAATATCATGAAATCTTCATCATATTTGCAACCGATGTACATTTTTACTTCCAGATAGGTGATAGAAATGTTGCAGGGGTATCTTCAAGCAGGTAAAAAAGTATAACCCATTATGGTATGTGTCAGGTGAGATCTTTCAACAAAAAATGAGATGTTGCCTGATATATGGGTAACATCTCATTAATTCATGGAAAAGTATTGTTTTATAGGGTCATTTTTAAAATAATGAAGAGGGTGCTACGGATAAACCTACCAGAGATGGTCCAGTGTGAGCGCCTAATACAGGAGCTATAGGTAATATTGGGTCAAAAACACAGTCAAAGACTGAGGTTAATTTTTCACGTAACAATGCAACTGCTTCAAGATTGTTGCCATGCAGTAATTGAACACGCAATTTATCTTTTGTTCCGTACCAGGTTTCAACTTGATTAACCATTCCTTGAATCGCCCGGCTGATCGAGAAGAATTTACCAACCTGAAAGTACTTTCCTTCCTGTTTTTCTACTCCAATGATAGGTTTAATGTTCAGTACTGAGGCAACCAATCCAGTAATATGGCTGATACGACCACCATGGATCAAATAGCGCAAATCATTCAATGTGAACATACCTTGTACTTTTTCGCGCATGTTGTTCAACTTTTGGAGAACGGTTTCAAGATTAACGCCAGACTTGATCATACGAGCAGCAGTTTCGACCTGCCAACCAAAAGGGCAGGAAAGGGTCATGCTGTCCCAAAAAGTGACTTTGGCTTCGGGCACCATTTCAGCGCCTAATTTAGCCGCAGTAAGCGTACCGCTTAAGCCAGATGAGATATGGATCGAAAGGATTTCGGGGTCAGTTTTTGCCATTTCACGATACAGATCTGCAAATTCTCCAGCTGATGGCATGGAGGTAGTTGGATAATTCTTGGTTTCATCCAGCATTTTATAGAAGGTTGAGGAGTCCAGGTCAACACCGCTGGTATAAGTTTTTCCATCGAGCAGGATACGCAAGGGGGCAAAAGTTATTCCAAACTCTTGCACTACTTCTGGCGTGATATCTGCACCTCGATCAGTTAATATTTGCATTTCAACACCTTCCTGGAAAAGAAAAAGATCAAAACAGGGTATATAGGCAAACGAATATGATCACAAAAATCTACCCATTTTGCAAAAAAGATTATCTCAGAAATAATGAAGAAATGGGATATATTATGAATAAAATATGCCTATATGACAAAAGGCATAGTCATTAGGGATTTCATACCTGATGTACAATTGGATTAGAATGGTTGAACAAGACTTCTCCGCTCATCTAGAATCTGTAATTGATGCTGAAGTGATTGCACGAGAAATCCTCGAGCAATATCACCAATCTACTGATCAGGTTTCATTGAATGGTTTTCAATTCTTTCAACTCGCCAATCTGCGTGGCTTAATTGCCGCGATTAATACCCCTGAAGCCTCTTTTATTGTGGCTAATATGCCATTACTTGCTCTTCCATATCATGGAAAGTTCCTTACCCATGTGGAATTAATGGAAGTGCTCATAAATGTACCCAAAGTTGAGGATGCGCAATTTTCAGTTGATGAACAGGCAGTAAATTACATAATTTGCCGTCATACAAAGCGTTTAAATGAAAACGAAGTTGCGCATTCTATCCAGCGGGTATTTACCACCATCTTGCGAGTACGCTCACAAATGATGGCAGCACTGGATTATGTTTATCCAGCACCAGAAAAACTATCGAACGCCAATTTGCCATTTGACATACTGCCTTCTATTCCCTTACTCCCAGGGCAAATGAAAGACCTTTATCAGATTTTGATCAGTTGCTCTCAAAATGCGCAGTCTATCTTTTGTTTTATGATGGAAAACTGGGTAAAAAAGAAAGGTGTTCTTACAATCAACCAGAAGGGAATCCACTTTAATTGCAAAACTACCAGGAAACAGGTGCGCCTTGCTTCCCTGCTACCGCCAGTTAATGGTGATATCGCTTCAATACGTCTGGTATGGGATCACCTGTTGTTAAAAAACCTGGGAGATGAGCACCTTCTGCAAGAATATCAAGAACAGGTGAGGTCAATTTCAAGTCTACGAGTGACTGGTTCACGTGCAGTGTTGCGTGTGCGTGAATCTTTCACTATGAAAAAAGCCAGTGAGTTGATCCAGGCTTTGAGCCAACTGGCTCAAATTCTACAAACCAAACAGCAGGGTGATGCTCCCCGATTGATATCACGTAAGGAAAATTTACAGAGTTTTCTGGATCACCTGGATCCTCGGGAAAGAGAAATTGTTCAACCTTTGATCATAGCCTGGAAGAAAGAGGAAGGGAAGATCAGGGTGAGCAGATTGAATTCCTTGAGTCTGATCCTTGATACCAGTCATGCATCAGTAGGCGAAACTCTGGTTGAACCAGCTTCTATGAAACTGATAACAATAAAATTATCGGCGGAAGGTGAGGCGTTTTTGATATTATCGATGATGAGAGGAAAAGATGCATCTCATTTTTTCTATATCCCGTCCGCGGTGCAGAAGTATCAGTCTGCTATCCAGCCAGTGATAGATGCCGCCCTAATCCACCGTGAGAAGATAGCATTCCCTCTCAAACAGCTAAATCCGATGCGGGTAAAAGTTATTCAAACAGCATTATGTGACCTTCTGCATGCAGAAAGATTGGCTGGAATCAATCAAGCTGTATATTAATTATTTTCGCAAAGAAGCTTCGACAGTTTTTTTAAGAGCATCTTCCAACCCACCTCGTTGAAAGCCAAGTACCTGACGAGCAGGCTCAGGATCAACATAAGTCAACGCTGTCTGTAGATCGACCAAATATCTCGGATCTAAACCATTTTCTTTTCCATGCTTCTTACTCTGGTTATATAAATAGTACATACCCATCTTGATAATCCAATTGGGCAGAATATGTATTTTTTTACTCTTTCCTGTTAACAACGATAGGCGGCTTAACAACTGTACCCAGGTCAGATTTTCACCACCCAGCACATACACTCCAGATGCAGAATAATTTTCCAATGCGCCGGCTATAGCCTCAGCAACCTGCACAGCAGACATGCAGGCTGTACCGCCATGCATATAAAAGATGGGAGACGCAGTATTGAGATACCTGATAAGCGATTTCCATTGAGGATCACGTCCAGGCGAGCTGCCAAATACATTAGGAAGCTCTAATATGGTCAATCGAATATCATCACCACATTCTTGCAGGCTATGCTCTTCTTGCTCCAGGCAGGTGCGGATATAAGGATGCCGTTCGGCTAGTTTCAACTCTGGCCATTGGCGATCGAATTTTACATAATATGATCCCAGCATTACAGCTTGTTTTATTCCTGCTTGCTTTGCAAATCGAAATAGTCGTTCTGACATTTCGACATTTTCTTTATAAAAGAATGGATATGCTGGAGCGTCTGGCACTACCCGATCATCTATACCAGCAGCGTGCACCAATGAATCATGTCCTTTCAATAATTCCAGCAATTCTTCGTCTTTTAGGTCGTTGATGTTTACCAGGTGAATGGATACTTCGGGCGGAAAGAGTTCTTCTGAGGGCAGGGGTGGTAATGCTACAATTGTTATGCGGTGGCTTCTTTTTAGTAATTCTTGGACAGCATGGTAACCAATGAATCCAGTACCACCCAAAAGAAATACATTCATAAATCTTCTCCCTGGTGAAAATAAAAAAACAACCCGTGTGAGTGTACATCACACGGGCTATGATGGCAACCAGTTTATCAGGCTCGCAAAGTTGATTTTATCTTTTTTGCATAAACCTTCCACCAGGCAATAGTGTCTTTGATCGTTTCGGACAAATGTCGCGGCTGGTATCCTAATTCAAGTTGTGCTTTCTGGATGCTGATGTCAGAATTACTCTGTAATGTTTCAAGAGAATATCTTGTGAGGCGTGGGCGGGTACGAGTCAATTTGTAAAACCATTCTGCAACCCTGGCAATGGAATGAGCCAATTTGGTAGGTAAAACAATGATGGGTGAATATGCATTTGCGATTTGTTTCACCATTTCCACAAGGTTACGTACTCTTATATGTGTTCCACCAAGGATGTAGGTTTGCCCTGCTTTACCTTTTTCGCAAGCCAGAATATGACCTTTGGCAACATCTCGAACATCTACAAAATCAAAAGCACCCTCTACGATGATGCTGGTAGATTTTTTCATCCAGGTAAGCATCATTTCGCCCAACTCAGATCGCCTGAAGTCATACGGTCCGATCACGCCAGTTGGGCATACGATGACCGCATGTAGACCCTGCCTGGCTGCTTCGAGTACTTCTATAGAAGCTTCTGCTTTTGTTGCATCATACATCCCTGCAGGGTTGTTCGCGTCGAATGGCTGATTTTCATCAATTACAACTCCCTTGGGCGGACGAGCCAAAGCATGGATTGAGCTGGTGTAAACAAATCGTTTGACACCACATTCTCTGGCGGCTTTTAGCATATTACGGGTGCCTTCGACATTTACTTTACGAAGCAGAGCTTCATTACCGGGAGCAATTGATACCAATCCTGCAAGATGATATACCTCTTCAATATTTTCCATTGCTTTCAGTACAGAAGGAAAATCTAAAATGTTACCTTCGAGAATTTCAACTTTCAGATCAGAAATGGATTGTGTATCTTCACCTGGTAAAATCAATGCTCGTACCTGTTTCCCCCGTTCTACCAATTCGCGCACCAGAACATTGCCAAGATGGCCAGCAGCACCGGTGACTAAGATCATAATACCTCCTGTCTGATAAAAAAACAAACCGACCAGTCGGTATTATTTTAGCGTTAATCATTTTCAATGTCCAGCGTTTTTCTTTGCATTTTTGTTGAATCGATGAATTATTAGAAAACTCTAATTCACTCGCCTTCTTTTTGAACATTGAATCTTTAGTGTACAATCAGCCATATTCAATTATTAAGTACTTACGGATCAGTGATAATGAAGTGCGCCGGATGTGGGAAAACCATTTTACTTACATATGTGAAGGCGATGAGTAAAACCTGGCATGCAGAATGCTTCTGCTGTGCAGGATGTGGAAAGCCAATTATTGAAGCTGCATATAAAACAAAAAATGGAAAACCCTATCATGTTCCTTGTTTCCAAAGTGCATTTTCCCCCATCTGTCCTACCTGCGGTAAACCGGTGACAGGAGCATATATTCAAGCTTTGCGCCATATGTATCACCCCGATCACTTTATATGTTCTGCCTGTCACCAACCCATACACAGCCGGGGTTTTTATGCTCATGAGGGAAAACCCTATTGCAAGGCGGACTATATACTATTATTCAGTCCACGCTGCTCTGTGTGCAATGAACCAATAACTGGCAGGTACCATCTGGATGCATCAGGTAATAAAGTATGCAGCAAACGCGACAAAAATCATCGCCTATGCACCTCCTGTGGGAAAATATTGGTTACAGATCAGGGGTTTGATGGAATAATCCTGAAAGACGGGCGCTCAATTTGTGGACACTGCGCTTCCAGCGTCATAACAAATCTTGATCAGGCCAATCGTGTTTTCGCAAAAGTCAGCCAGACACTTCGGAAAATAGGGATTGATATCCCTGATCAAGAAATTCCTCTCAGGCTGGTATCAATCACAGTACTACGTCGCAGTTATAAAAATAAGAGCCAGCAGCGACCTTATGGATTGACACAGGTGCATGAGACCACCGTCTTTGGAGTTACTGCCAGCAGGCAGGTTACTGCAATATTGGCGTTAAATTATCTGCCGGAAATTCATCTGGGAATGATTCTAGCCCATGAAGCCATGCATGCCTGGTTGTTTCTGAATAGCTTTCCTCACTGTACCACTAGAGTGGAAGAGGGGTTATGTGAATTAATAGGTGCATTATGGCTTGAAAAGCAATCAGACCCGTTGGCAGAACATCTCTTGAAAACCATTCGAGAGAATCCCTCACGTATTTATGGCTCAGGGTATCGTGCAGCGAGAAAAGCGTATGAGAAAATGGGATTGCGGAAGCTGCTTTTATTTGTAAGACAGAATCAAAAATTTCCTGTGTAGTGGTTTACTTTTCAACATCCAAAAGATTGACTGGTACTGATAAGGAATAGCCAGGTTCTAATTTCTCCGGCACCACACCAGGATTTGCTGTGATAATCGCATCAATCTGCGAGTCATATATCATGGCGATATGGGGGATAGAATCTCCAGGTTGAACCAGATGTTCCAGCGGAGTGCCGGATGCCAGATGTAGATCGGGTCGTCGCAGTACAGTTAACCCTCCATTATTTTTGCAATCTGGAATCTCGCATCCCGACCACGAATTCTTCAGTAATCCTTCCTCCTTATTGCCTGGGTCATAAAGCAATGCTTTTTGGATAAGTACTGAATTATCCTCCTGATGAATTGGTGCAATGGTGAATGCTTTACCCGTATCATCGACTTCAGTTACCACAAACAGGTGAGTATACTTTCCGCTGTTATTTGTGATAACGACATCACCAGCCAGCAAAGGCCAGGTGGTGAAATCAAACGAACCGGCTGGTTCTGGAATATCAAAACGAGTATAGTCACTGATGGGAAATTGTATCCAGAAACGCCATTCGGAATCTAATTCGCCCAATCGAAAGTAGGTATATTGAAAAATAGGAGATTCTTCTGGCAACAGGATTTTACTTTCATGTAATATCCATACTGCCAATGGGCCATCCAGGTCTTCCATTCCGCGGACGGTTCCTGGATAGAAACTCAATTGATTTGCAATAGATTGGGTTTGTTCTTCATTGCTGGTGATCAATTTTTCCGCAGTCTCGATTAAGCGTAATTGCCAGGGCTGGTGTGGTTCTATGGTTTGGTCAGGTGCTGGATAACCTGATGCGATCATCCAGTTGCATACTACCGGGCTGCCGTGTCTATCAGAGAGGGGCGCACCAGTATCAACTGGAATGCCATTGAATCCAAAGAAATATCCTGCTTCGCTAATTAGTTGGTCTAGAGCAGGTTGTGAAAGTTGAGCATCGCCTACTGCAATAGCATGGACATGTAAAGAGGAACCAGAAAAAAGTTCATTAGTGTCACGTAGCCAGGCTGCGAATCCTGCAGCGCGCAGTGATCGGATCATCCGACTGATATTTGCTGAATCAACTGTATAGGTTCCAGGAAGCATGACAGACAGATCAATCGCACCTCCCCCCAGATGCGTACCCCAGCTTGCTGCACCATTATCGTGATAGCTGCCCTGGGTAATGAGCGAAGGCAGGTATTCGGAATTTCCATTGAAAAGAACTGATGCGTGCTGCAGCATTGAAAGAGTTCGCTGGTTGATAATCCAGCCATTTATTTCAACCAGTGAATAATCATTTTCTGGCTGAAAGCAGCCAGCTGGTTCAAAATAGGGGTAGGGAGTGGGCGTTAATGTTGGTAGAATCTGTGTAGTGGATATCGGTGCAGAATCAGTGACCGTTGGAACTACTGGAAGTGTGCTAGTGGGGTTGGTAACTTCTTGAGAGGAACAACCTGACCAGAGAATCAAGACGGAAAAACACCAGACGATAGATACAATACGCCTCATTTTCATGAGGTGATTGTACCATTTCATGTGTTATCGATTTTCATATAAAATTGGGGTTGTTACCTTACCTGGATTTCTACCGAAAGAATGAGGCCAGAGATCAGGCTGTCTTCCTTTGTTTTTATCCCCCACTCCCCTTTATATTCACCAGAATTTTTTGGTGCGACCAGTTCGATGGACATGTCAAAGACCTGCCCGGGTACTACTTTAAAGGGAATAGCGGTTTCTTCCTCACCGCTGAATAATTCTCCACCCAGGTATACCAGATGAGCACCTTCTTCAAGGGTGCAATCGCTCACATTCTGTAATCGCCAGGTTTTTATGAATTCACTTCCCGGGGTAAATGTCGTGCCATCTGGTACGGTGATATCGTCCAAATATGTTATCAACACACAGGTGTACGCACCATGTTTGATTGGGGTTTTACTGGCAAACATTCTTGTTTTTGAGGCGGTTGGCTCTATGTGCTGTGGTGTATTAGTTGGAATGGCTGTCACCGCTGGTAACAATGATTCTGCCGTCATTGTTGATGCTACCTGGTTAGTACCTACCAGAGCAATGGTTGCAACAATTGGAGGAGTATCAGACAATGGAGTGTCAGTCACCAATGAGATGGGTGGATTCTTTGCTGCTCGTGCTAGCCCTAAAAGAATGAAAATACCTATAAGGAAAAGGACTATCAACCCGAGGAGTAAGGAGAAGTTCATGGGAAGGATTGCAGCCTTTTTGGAAGTTTTTGCGATTATCCTTTTTTGTGGAAGAGGACTCGCTTTAATCCTGGGGAGAGAAGTCATATTTTGCTGCTGCGTCAAAGCTGCCCTGAAGTGTTCCATGCGCTGATAACGGTCAGCTGGTACAGGCTCCATTGCTTTAACGATCGCAGCTTCAAGTGAAGGGGTAATGGATGGGTTCAGCTGGCGGGGAGCAACCAGGGGAATCCGGAGAGTACGCTGCACACTTTCCACGGGTTCTTGATTAGTCAGGAGAGTATACAAAGTGGCGCCTAATGCATAAATATCACTGCGCGCATCTGTGGTGCCCTGCCCATATTGTTCAGGTGGTGAAAATCCTGGAGTAACAGCTCGTGCCCCGATAGTTGTCTTTAGTGAAGAGTCATAAACCTTGGCTACCCCAAAATCAACCAGCATTGCTTTTCCAGCAGGGGTGATGATGATATTCTCTGGTTTCAGATCGCGATGAATAATGGGCGGTTTTTGGTTGTGTAAATACGCCAGGGCATCTGCTACCTGTAAGATCCAGGGAAGAACTTGATTGACAGAAAGCGGAGCACCATTCTGCTCCAATATGGTTTTCAGGTCGATCCCTTCTACATAATCCATTACCAGGTACTGTCCTTGCCCGGGTAATGTAAAATATTCTGTAACCTGTGGTAGAGCTGAATGGTGTAAACCAGCAAGAATTGTGGCTTCATGTATGAATTGACGTTGTGCGGCTGGGCTGGTTTCAAAATTTTCTTTCAGTGCACAGGTGAGATTGAGCTTCATATCCCACACCTGGTAAACAGCCCCAAACCCTCCCTGACCGACAAGCCGTTCAATCCGATAGCGATTATGGATAACTTGATTTACAGATAACATTCCATATCCCTGTTTGTATGTCCATTATAAACCAGGTGAAGAAGTGAATTCTTGAATTTGTAGAGGTATAATTGAAAGATTGACGAAAAAGCAGTGGATGTCTTATGCCTTGACTTTAGTGATCGGGAGGTATGTACTGTCCATTATTCATTTTATAATCAACAGTCAATGGGTAGAAGATCAGTGGGGTTGAATTCAGAAATGGTAATAATGTGTTTACCCTTATTGGAATTGAATTTCGTTATTCTTTTTAAAACATAATTTACAGTATCAGAGTAAAAACTTAACAGGTAAATAATAGCTGAAAAATGCGCATAGTTCATTATGCGGGGAGGTGTACGTTATTATTAATTATTGGTTACTCCAAGAATATGTTTACCTTCTCTGGCTCAATAATAAGCAGGATGGTAATCAGGTGTTATTCAAGGGAGTAATGTTTCTAGATGATGCAAGTGATGCATCAGTTTTCTATTAAAAAGCTGTATTATTAAGTTAATCTTTTTTCGGGAGGAAGAACATGAAATGCCCAAAGTGTGATCAAGTATACGAAGATACCAGTTATTTCTGCCCTAATTGTGGCGCTCCCAACGAATCTATAACTGTGCAAACAAGACCGGCTCCAGAACCACAGGCAGCTTATTCTCAAGCTCCTCAACCAGGTGTAGCAGTAGGCCCAGCACCAAAAAAGAAAAACTGGTTATGGTTGATTCTTGTTGCTGCTGTAATTCTATTGGTGGGAGTCATTATTGTTGCAGTAATCCTTTTTAATCTATTTGGCGGAGCTTCTTTATTTGGTAATGCCGGTTCAAAAGGAAAAGGAATTCTTCTTGGATTACCCTCAAAGTCAGACGAGGTAGACCTGTATTCACTCAAGTATGGAAAAGAATTAAAAGACCTCGATCCTATACTTGAAAATGGAAATCTTGATTCTGGTTATTTCTACCAAAAGACTGAAAATACTGGATATCGCTTAATTGGGCAATGGGGTAATGGTGGCGGATACATCGAGGGAAGCAAGTACATGTTGCTTTCATACAACGATGACGGCGATATGAGCGTTTACCGCGCATTAACAGCCCCAAAAGAATTAATATCCATTTTTGATACTGAAAACAGTTTTTATGGCATCTCTATGGATGATGGTAATACCATATATATCCATGAGGATCGCGGTAACAGCCAACGCTGTTATGTTTCAATCAATGGAAAAGAAGCTGAACAGGTCGCAAAAGGAGATTATTGTTCTCTCGCCATAACTGGCAAGGTAATTTTTACGCAAGATATTTCGAGCAAAGATGAGTTGACCGTTAAAGCTTATGATATCAAGGGCGAAAATGAAGTAATTCTTGTTGACAATGAAGCGAACGTTCGCAATAATTCGATACAATATACCGATGACGGTAAGCGGGTTTACTATATTGTTGACGATGGCGATGAAGTCAAGTTTAAGATCATTGATGTCAAAACCGGTGATCTGATTATTGAAAGCGATCCTTTCTTTGATATCATCAGTTGGGGGAATGCCTTCGAAGGCGAAAGTGTTTATTTGATCACTGAAAATGAAGAAGGTATGCTTGAGCTCTATACGATTGATAAAGGTGGTCAAGACCTGATTGCATCAGGATACAATATGATTGCCCAGTTGGATAAAAAAGGCGAAAATCTGATATACATGACCGGTGATGAAGATGGCAATCAAACGATCTATGTTCACCCAATAAGTGGCGGCGATGATGTGGAACTGATCAGCGGAGAAGGTCTCTCCTTTGATGAATTACTCTGGAAAGATGTTATCCTCATACGGGAATATGATGCTAAAGATTATAAATATACGATCTACACCGCTCTGGCAAATGGAAATGATCTGACAGAGGTTTTCTCAGAATCTGACGTAACCATCGATAGCCTTTTTAATGCGCTTGACACCGATGACCTGTTCATTACAGTAAGAGATGAAGATGGCATGTTAGACACCTTTGTTACAAAATTTGGCAGTGAAGATGGAGACTATCTCATTGAAGACTGGTGCTCGATCAGTTTCCTTAGCATGAAACCTGATGGCAAGTCGGTAGTATTCAGCGGCGCAGAAGATTGCAGTGATGATACCGTTTTGAACATCATTGATTTGAAGCCTGGTTCAGATTATATCGAGCTTGATGATGATGATATTTCGTATGTGTCTAATGCGATTTTTGATCCTAAGGGAAGCAAGGTCATTTACAATGTGTCCACTGGTGATAAATATGATGAAGTTGAAGTTCGCCAGGTGGGAACTGATGGCAAGGAAGATTATGAAGTTCTTTATGAAGAAGCGATTCTCCTGGATGCACAGTGGGCTTCCTTTGAAAACTTTGATTATGTATATTTCTCTGATCCATTGGTAAGCACAAGTGTTTGCCCAGGGGCACCTACGCTTGAATTGGATAAAACAACCAAGGGCACTTTAGATAAAGAAACTATGGTTTCTTGCTTCCGTATTAAAGTAGAGGCTGATCAAGACTATACCTTCTTTGCGACAGGCAATGAAGATCAGAACCTTTATATGGAAATCTATGATCGTGATGGAAATTACTTGATGTATGATGATGATTCTGGACCAGGATACAATCCAAAGATCTATTGGACCAATGGGTCAGAATCAGAATTGATCTTTGTAAAAGTTTATGGATACAATGCAACAAAACTGGATTTTGATGTAACGGTTAAAAAAGGCCCTTACGATCCCTCTATGACTAATGCTGTTGAAATTAAAACCAACGGCACAGAAGTATCTGGAACGGTCGATAGCAAGGATTATATTGAGCTGGAAAATATTTATTATGAAGGATACGCTGATATATATTATTTTGATGGAAAAAGTGGGCAGAAAATCACGATCGATGTGATGAAAACAAGCTCAACCGATATGGATCCTGCCGTAGCTCTACTCGATTCCAGCCAGTATGTTTTATATTATGATGCTGACAGCGGCTCAGATGATAACGCATATGTCGAGTATACACTTACCAGTAATGGCAGATATTACATTCTTGTGATAGATGAATGGAATTACTATGGTTCGAATTATGATTACAAGATAAAGGCTACACTTCGGTAAGAAATGATCCTTTAATCAAGAAAGAATCGCCAGTTGTATCAACTGGCGATTCTTTTATTTTATTAATTCAGTGCCTTTAGTCTAATCCATAACAAAATCTGTTGCCATCCAAATTGCAGAGCGTTTTTTGCTCTCCAAAAAGCAACTGAAGCCATGCCATGCGCCAGCACCGCAAAAAAGGGAGGTGTTTCATGGGTGTAATAGGTCCAGCACAAGCGGCTCGTGCCCCATCTTTCAAGGAAATAACCCAATGCTGAACCCATTATAAAAATATACAACATGGAACGTTTATTGGTGGGGGTTAAGATGATGAAAACACATAATATCAGTGCCATGACGGTAAGGCTTTTACCCAGGGAGGGATAAATAAACCGGACCATCAATATCATAAATCCCCCAAGGCACATCCAATAAAAGGTGTTTACCCAACTTTCCGGTAGCCTTCTGGCCATGTGCTCTAAAATTCGGTACAACCTGTCAATCGAAAGGGTGGCAATCGGCCAGGCTGGAATGATCCACAAAGGCGGCCGCTCATTGGTGTAATATGTCCAGATACCCGTTTGCGTGCCCCAGGCTTCGATTACCAGTCCACCGATCAATCCCACGAATGCCAGAGGTAGATCGTGTCGCAGGTCTGCGTTTGCCATGATGAGAAGCGACATTACGAGAAAAATGCCAATCAATAAGTAGTCCAATTGCTGCCAGATAGGAATATTTTTATCAAACAGGTTAATATATTCTTCTGCCAGTGGCCACCAGACATAAATGATGAGTCCGATCAATGCCAAAAAACCACTGAACAGAAAGTAACTGGTTCTATTCCACCGGAAGAAACTTGCAAACGATCGAGAAGATACAACTTTATCCATTTTATAATCCATACCCTGATTCGAGTTTTACTACCAGGTCGTCAATGAACCTTGCAGCAGGCATTCCATCAACAACATCATGGTCGATCAGCACTGTCAAATGAAGGATGGACCTTTTCACGATCTCGCCTTTATGAACCCGTGGCTGCTCATTTAATGAACCAAGTGCAAGACAGAGCGTATGCATCGTAGAGGGGACAATCCAACCATGAGTATGACCAACCATGCCCACGGTGGTGATCATGACAGTACCCATAGTAGCTTTCACTCGCTGCGGATGGTTGAGAACAAATGTACGAAAGAGGAATAGCCGTATCCACTGAGGCAATGCGGTATATAATTTCATTCCTGTTGCGCCAGATTCCTTGCCAAGTACGTAACCGCTTTCATCAACGATTATCTGTTTTTTTGCCGCTTCAATTTCATCTTGGATTTCGAATATAGTTTTCTGTTCTGCCTTGCGAATCACATAAGGCAATGGCACAAGGATCCCCTGCACGTCTTTTTCAACGACGATCGAAACATCGACATCATTAAATACGATCACCTTGCCACGCCAGATTTGATTAATCCCAGCCACCTGGGGGTGGATTGCCACACAATGTGCGATAACCTTGATCAACCAGGCACTGAAAGATATCTTCATACCTGTGTGCCGGCTTTGATGGACTGTTGTCCATGCTTCTGTCACATCCACTTCCAACAAGGCTTTAACGAAATGTTTTCGATTACTGATCTTTCCTACATCAAATGTCAATTGCCTGCTAGAAGGATACTTTATTCTATTAAATGGCTTTTCTGTCATGATAGGGAACTCCATCGAATTCTTGGATATGAGTAGAGAATATTTTTATCTCTTAAAAAGTATGGCGGCGATGGATTGAAGACACAAATGCTTTTTGCAATAAAAATAATTATAGACAGTTTCATAGTTTCGATAAAGAAATAAAAGATTATTTGAGTAAATGGTAAAAATCTATTGATTTTAAGTATGAGCCAATTCGCGCTTCGATTCTCTCGCTACGGTTTGGTATAATACTTTCGCATACCTGGTAACAAGATGAATAATAATGAATTGAAACAACCTCAAAACGAGGATACAACTCCTGAAGAACCTACTCCTGTAACCACGGGGTCTAATTTGCGTTTTACTCGCCTGATGGCATGGTCTCTTACAGCGTTGATCACTATTGCTTTTGTAGTGTGGCTGTATTACCCAGCAATCCAATTTTATACAGCTCCAGAATCAACTGCCACTGAAGTCTTACCAACCGCTACCTTATGGCCTACCCGCACCCCAACCACAGGTCCAACTGGTACCCCAGAAATTACTCTTACACCAACAAGTCAGGTGGTTTCATCAGCTTATTTAGTCGAAGACCTTACCATGATCGACCCTGTCGAACCTGGGGTTACTGGTTCGGGATATATTCTCGATGAAGATGATGCAGCAACGGCTGATCCTGATTTTAGCAATCCCATCTGGACGTCCTCCGCAACCATTTCTACCCAACTTGGCTATGAAATTGCTGAACCATATTTCGCTACTTTAAGCGCAGCTACAGTAACCTGGACGATGGATACGCAACTTCCTGCAGGATTATATGAGATATTTGTGCTGGATACCGTATTCTCATCAGCAGGAACATTGAATTTTCGCGTGCTGAACGATGGGGTAGATATCTATCCTTATCTGGGTACTCAACAGGTTTTATTCCAGTCGATGAGAGGTACTCCTGCACAACAAAACGATGTCTGGCATTCGATCGGGATGTACAACCTGGATCATGCAGGAATACTTTCGGTCACTAGCAGTTGGGATACACGCGATGAAAATACCATTGTTGCAGTAGATCGGGTAATGATCGTTCCTCGACCTTCAGCAACATATAATTTGATGTCAAAATTACCTCTTGGGAAACAGATCACCGTTTTGGATAATGGAAATGCTACCATTGAGAATGCCAGTACTTCTGTTCTTAAGGAAGATGGAATGGTTTGGAATGGTGATGCAGAAGTGATTATCAACCCGGAGGATACCTTGCGCGTTACCTGGACCATGCAAGATGCCATACCGATCGGAAAATACGCTGTGTGGGTATGGATACCTGAATTGAATGGTACCGCACAGGCAAAATATCGTTTAATGGTGAATGGAGATATGATCGATCCTGTATCAGGTACTGATCCGGGTCCGGTAGTGCATGGGGGAAGAGCAGAAGGGCAATGGGTACCTGTTGGTGAATGGGAAGTTGGATTATTCTACAGTCCATCAGCCCATCTCAGCCTTGTAATGGAAGCCGTGACAGGTGCAACCACAGGTGAGCTAGCAGTAGATGCGGTTGCGTTCATTTTAGAACAGTAAAAAAGGAAATTAAACGCCGAATTCTTCGGGAACCCAACGATCAGTAAGATCATAACAATAAACAAAGCGGTTGTCTTCTGTTTTTTCAATACCACAACACGCGATCATCATTTTACTACGTAACCCGACTAAAGCGCTTTCAAAGCGGGGGGCAGGCATGCCGCACATCTGCAGGATCTTTCGGGTTGAACCGCCTCCCATTTTTCGGATCACTTCCAGAAGCCCGTCTTCGTCGACATTGATTGTGCTTTGGACACGGGCAGGGTAAACTTTTAAGAACCGGTACCATGAAGTTACGGTTAATTTTCGAGCGATTGCCAGACTCACAAAGAAACGTTTCTCAAGATGAAGCTGGTCGCTCCACGCCCAGGCGCGTTTTTTTCGTTCTTCTTCATTATCTCCACTCAGTTGACTAAAAATATCTGGATAACCTGGAAGTGGATAGACGGTACATTCTCCAACGCGATTAATGAAGCTTACCAGTTCTTCTTTTGTGTTAATACTGGTACTGGTATTCATTATGGCAAATAATTACTCCAAAAATATTACAAAATAAAAGTAAAAATATTCTATTCCAGTTTTTGATTTGTTGCCAGTGAGAGGTGAGAAATAATATAACGAATCAGGTATCAAGTTGTCAATGAATATGTATGATATGTATTCATGCAAGGATTCCCCCACGAAGCAAGCATTTGCCGTTCTGTGAGATCGATCAATAAGGCGGTGATGGTGTTTTCACGATCCATCGCATTACCTTCAACAGCATGATTACAGATAGAATTTGGATAATTGATATGATCCATCTGGATTGCTTGCAAAGTTTTGATAGTATGTTTCGGAGTCTGCCGTATCAATCTTTCAGCGCGATTATATCGCACACGGGTACTGATCAGTTCATCAGAATCCCGTTCTACTTCGAGCATTTTTGGATCTACATAGTGATTGGTATGGACAAGATACCCATCTGTTCCATAGAAAACAGCAAACCGGTGTGCTGATACTTCGACGCTGTATATTTCTCCACTTTCATGAGCCAGTAAGTGATTGTATCCCGCAGCACGATGCGAAACAAGCGTGCAACGTATGGCGTCAGAAAGCGACTTTGCTGCCAACACTGCACGTGAAACGATTAAACGCGGAATGCCTATGCGTGTGTCTGTTGGATAAACCGAGTCACAACATTGGGCTATCCCCTCGGAGTTGAAACCAACATTGGGTAAAAGCCCGCCATAGCTCATTGCCAGAAATGCCGGTTCATCATCTGGATGAGCCAATACCACATAAACATCATCTTCATCTTCTGGCAGCCAATCTTCATTGTGCGCGATCAAGACATGATCATTGGCGGTACGTTCTTGATTCACTGCCATGCTGGTGCATTTGGTCAAGTGAAGGGCATCTTGTGATACAGCTTCTATTGCATTTAGAACGCAAATATCATCGTAATCGACATTTGCGCCTCGTGCGATGCCTTTTAATTCATCTACATATTGTGGATACCGTTCTTCAGCAAAAGGCATATATTTGCGAGCCTGGATCTGTGCCCCTTCCCAGGTAAGATGAAGAAAATCGTATGCTTCTTGCAAAAGCTGATGGGTATTTGCGATCCCTATACGGGTTTGCTCACGGCAAGCTTCACCCAATTGCTCACCCATTTCTTCATGATTGCCATGTATTTCATACATTGGTAGTTTTCGATTGGACATCATGCCTCCTTGCAGGTTCATTGCGCCCTGCTGGTTAAACATTTCCATTTGCTACGTTGAAAAGGTAATTACCAGATACCTTCCAACGCATCCCGGGATTATGGGTTCGAAAAACCACTATTTTTGTAATTATATGTTTGAATCGCCAGAACAACAAATCTAATGATCTTGTTTCTTCAGTAAGCGTTGGTCGAGAGCTTCTTTTCCAATCTGCGCTGGTATTGTTCATTGATTTCCAACACATGCGCCATTTTTTCTTTTACCGCGACTTCAAACCAGATTTGTCCTTTTGTAGCCGTTGCCTTACTGCCTGCTCCATAAGCACCAGTACGTGTATCATCTGTCCAGGGTGGATTGGCGATCAGAGCACCTCCTTCGATCCAATCCATGTAATAAGAGGGTGTTGTGATGAAGTCTGTTTCATCCACCACACGATCCATATGCACCAGATCAGGCTTGAGATAAAGCATTAATGAGGTTTCCAGTTCACAAGCGTGTCCCATTCCGCCTATGGCAGATTCTCGATTTTCTTCCAGTGATTTGATTCCTTCTGGTCCTGAAAGGTATAACCAGCAGGTAACAATGAAAGCATCGGGGTATTTTTCCCCCGCTGACTTGACCGTATTTGTCAGGTAAGACACATTTCCACCATGGCCACTAATGAAATACATCTTTTTATAGCCCCAATTAACCAGGCTATCAGCCAGGCTCAAACAAAAATCTTCAAAAGTTCGTCCATTACAGGATAATGTCCCTGGGAAATTGCGTCGATGTGTGCTGACCCCATATGGCATAACAGGCAAAGTCAGGCAGGTATCAGGCATTCGTCTGGCTGTTTCATTGCAGATGGCCTCTACAATATCGGTATCAGTGGAAAGGGGAGCATGGAGTCCATGTTGTTCCACCTGACCTATCGGGATCAATACAACCCTTTCTCGACTACCCTTAATAAAAATTTGATTCCATCCTACATCTTTAAGGATCTCCGCCTCCTCTCGCACCGGATCGATCAGAAGAGAATGAATATTTAGATAATGTAGATTGGGATGAAGCCCATCTATTTCTTTGTCTGAAACAAAGAGAATATTAGTAAAGCCTTGTTCGACCATACATTTCGTGAGTTGGTTTAAGATGGCAACCATACAATATTCATCGTTGACCAATCCATCCCAACCCCAGCCATAAGGAATGGTGGGCAAGAGGATAGCACCTTGAGGAAAGTACTTTCTCCACGGAATATTTTTATGGTCAAACGATGTAATAATGACTGGTAATGAACGATCCAGTTTTTCCACTTCTGGCCAGGTCAGGCATTCATAAAACACAATTTTTTCCATGCTTCAATCCATTGATTAAACCTCAGGCATGAGATACCAATCGAGAAAGCGTTCCATTCTTTCATAAGCATCTAAAATATTCACCCGTTTCAAGAAGCCATGAGATTCACCCGCATAAAGCTTATATTCGAAGGTTTTATTGGCATTCTTTAATGCTTCAACCCATTGTTCAGAAGAAAGTGGAGGAACGACATCGTCTTCTAACCCGTGCAATATCAGAACCGGCTTTCGAATGTTCTGGACATTTGCAATGGTCGAGCTGTCATAGTAAACACTCCAATTGTTTGCTGGTGTGCCTATCTGCATCTCGGTGTACAATCGGGTGTTTCGTTCACTAATTGCCCAGGAATTGAGTGGATCTGCGTCACCATATAAGGATATTCCACAAGAATACAAATAATCAGGGTCGCGAGAAAGAGAACATGCCACCAAATATCCGCCATAACTGGCTCCCATGATTGCCAATCTACCAGCATCGATCCAATCAAGCCCAGAAAGGTAACGAGCTGCATACAGACAATCCTGGGCGTCTCCACCTCCCCAATCATTGTCATTGAGATGGGCGAATTCATACCCATAGCCAGTGCTGCCTCGGTAATTGATCGCCAGGAAAGTGTATCCTTTTGCTACCAGATATTGGATGAAAGGGTCCCAATCCATCTGAAATTGTTCTCGAGGGCCACCGTGTGGATATACTATGGCTGCCCGATTGGGCTTCAGCGGCTTATAAAGAGTGGCAGGAATTTCCACTCCCCCAAAACTGCGATAACTCACCTGATGGGGCATTACCATTTGCAGGTTTGCCATGGTAGGAAGGTTGGAGAAAGTAAGCTGAATAATCTCTTCATCGGGTACACTTGCTGGAGCTTCGGTATTCACAGGTATCCGGTAGAGATCGGGAGGTAATCCAGGATTTGAGTATTCCACCGTGAGAAAGGTTGAATCGGATGACCAATCGGGGCGCATATATACTCCCTGACTGGTACGTAGGTCGACGATTTTTCCATTTCTGGCATTGACCAGGCAGAGATCCAGCGAACCATTACGATTGATAGTGGCTGCCAGCCATTTTCCATCTGGTGACCATTCTATATCCGCCAGGTCATGGGCGCAGTGGGTGAGTTGTATGGGCTTATGTTCTCCAGGGTTTACCAGCCAGATCTCCCACCATCCCGATTTTTGACTTAAGTAAGCAATGGTTTTTCCATCAGGTGACCAACGGGGTTGTGAGCAAAGAACATGTTCATTACTCACAAGAGGATGTAATTCAGGTTTACCAATTTCAACCAGGATGATCTCCTGCCGGTTCAGGTCTTCCAGGGGGTGATGGAGGAAAATGACATGTTTCCCATCTGGAGAAGGTTGTGGATCAGAATCCTCCCCCAGGGTACGGCTGATAAGAGATGGCCAACTACCATATCGATCAGTTAACAGCAGATGGGTTTCTTCATTACGCTCGATCGCAATAATGATGCCCGTTGAATCTGGCATCCAGACGGGACCGAACGCGTTATCGGTAAAGCCAGAAATTTTTCGGGGTGAGCCTTCATTAACGGACGCAACATAGACATCATCCCCCACTGTAAAAGCCAGCCATTGGCTGTTCGGTGACCAGGCAGGGATTTCTTCCCACCAGTATTGAAAAGCTGGGCGGTCTGCTGTGATGCGGCGAGGCCAACCTCCACTGGCTGGCATAATGTAGACATCCGATAATTCTTCACGATCCCAAATGAATGCAATATGCCTACCATCAGGGGAGAGATTGTGATTATGGACACGATTGACAGCAGTCACGAGAGGGAGGCTCCAGCCTTCTGGGGATTTAATATCCGGGCGCGATATTGATGGCCATCCATTGCGTTCATATTTCGGGGTTAATCTGATCTCATCAGGCATACATCCCCTCCTTTTTATTCCTTACATACTTACTCTATAGGTTAATTATACGACCGGGATAAAGCTGTCATGAAAACGTCATGCTCATTATGACATGAGTTTTTTAGAAAGCAAACAAGAAAATATTTACCACGAAGGTCAAAAAAACACAAAAATTTAAAATTTCATTTTTTTCATTGAACCACTTACCTTGTCATTGTGAATTCTGCTTTTTTTTGGGGGGGGATGGCAGACAATCCCCTACTGTTGCGTTATAAATTCACGATTCAAGTTTAATATTCTGGTTGACTTTCACCTCCCATTCTCTTAAAATCATATTAACTATTTTCTCTTCTAAGCACAGGAAGACCCCGGTTGTATCAGGATAGGACCTGAGTACACTGAGGGGGTAAGTAAATCCCCATCAAAACGATTAAATCTTTTATAAATCTTGCTTTTTTCAGGAGGTTCTATGAAAAAGCATTTATCTCTAGGCAGGTTGCCACTGGCTGTTCTCTTCGCGCTGCTTTTTACGGCTATTCATCCGAGATTGGTTTTTGCAGAAGGGGAAACACCAGAAATCCCCTCTGTGGAAACATCCTCTCCAAATACAACAGAGCCAGAAGATGAAATTATCAACACGGCTGAACGATTAGCTGATGCGAATGCAGTTATCGTTGACCAGTACGGAGTTGATCTACCTCTTGCTTCGCAAACAGCTCTCAATGCTTTATGCGACCCGGATCCGTGGTTTTATGGTTCACTTTGTTCTGGAGGCATCTGTAGGGGTTTGGACCCACTCCCACCCAACAATGATGGCTTTCCCACATTACAGCTCGCATTAGCTAATTGGGTAGTAAAAAAAGGATATGGCATGATCTACCTGGAAGGCAATTACTCCATTGATGAGGATATATCTATTAACGGAAGTATTGCCGGGATGAGTACATTGAAAGGAATAGTGCGCGATCCATTTTCTATTGGTTTAAAACCAACGATACAGGGTACCCTTAATATTTATAACTTTCCGGGTGGTTTTACGTTGTCTGGCATACAGATAACGAAAGGTGATATTTTTGGCATTCATATGTATGACAATATTGGAACAATAAAAATATCGGATGTCACTGCAACAAAGAATAATGGTACAGGAATATTTATTTCCAACAAAGGTCCTGTTATCCTCGATGGGGTTTCTGTAACGGATAATACCCAAAATGGTGCAAGTATATCTAACCAATATTGGAATGGTACGGCCTTCGTTTCATCAGGGAATGTAACAGTGAGCAATAGTGAGTTTAGAAGAAATGGTAGTCCTGGTGTAATGAATTATTCTGGATTATTAATAAATTCAAAAGGGGTTGTCTTGCTTAATGGGGTGACATCTTTTGGAAATAATGGTGATGGGCTCGATTTAGGTGTTTATGGGAGTGCAATTATTAAAAACAGTGTTTTTTCAGAAAACATTGATAATCCTGATGCTATAAGCTGGGGTTTTGGAATTCAAAGTTACTCTGATAGTACTGGAACAATCACATTGGATAATGTTGTTCTGGCGAAAAATGGTAACAGCGGCGCGCTTCTTGCCACTTCCAATAATGTGATTATGAAAAAGATATCAGCAGATAACAATCAGAAAAATGGTATTATTCTCACCTCCAACTATAACACCATTGGTGTAGGAGCAAAGAATGTAACAATAACTGATGCGAAATTCTTTGAGAATAATCAAACCAACCTGGAAATTCATGCATCTGGAATTGTTTCTATTACCAATTTGATCAGTAACGGCAGCGTGACTGGCATGGGGCTTTTTGTCAATAACACCTATGCGGCAACTCCACAGTCAATTACCCTTAATAACGCTACATTGAATCAGAACCAGGCCTGGAGGGGTGGAACACTCCAATCCAAAGGAAACATCACCATCAATGGTATTGTTGCTGAGGGCAACGGCACTTATGGTGTCTATCTGGATAACTATGAAACTGGTGCCACCGGCAGTGTAACAGTATTAAGTACGCTGGGAATTAACCGGTTCATTGGCAATGGTGGTTATGGTATATGGGCGCAATCCTATAAGACTGTATCTATGTCCAATGTCCAATCCAATAACAATGGTAGCTGGAGTGTAGTGATTGATGGTGTTGGGCCAGCCAGCAATGTAATCTTAACCGGTGTTGAAGCTTTGAATAACACAGGGAGGGGCATTTACATTGGCAATGCAGGTACTGTGACCATCAGTAAAACGACTGCTTCAGGAAATGCTGGAACTGGTTTGTACATTGACAATGATGCAGCTGTCACCTCAAAGAATGTGCTGATCAGCAGCAGTACTTTCTCCAATAATACCAACGGAGGATATGGAATAGAAGTGTACTCAGTTGGAGCCATCAGTCTGACCAGTGTGACTGCCAACAATAATGCCGCTACAGGGATTATGCTGCAAAATCACATTTTTACATTGGCGACACAAATCCCACAGGCGGTTACGGTAAGTAAATCCATTTTCAATAATAATGTGGTTTACGGGATAATGATTAATTCTCAACGTAAAATCTCTCTATCAAATTTAACCGCCATAGAAAACACGAATTTGGGCGTTTATGTAGACAATTTGACTTCTACCTTTGCCAGCGCAGTATCAATTTCGGGTGTAAATAATGTGAGCAATAATGGTGCTGGAATTTTTATCTACAGCCATGGAATAGTGACTGCCAGCGGGATCAACTCTTTTATGAATGGTACTACTGGCATTCGCATCCAAACCGACTCAATTGTCTCAATTTCCACCAGTCAGCTAAACCGTAATGGATATTAATACCTATATATAATTACTGGTGGCAATACCACTCTCACTAACCTCACTGTTATACAAAATGGATTCGGAGGTTTTGATGATCCGGGGGTATTAGTACGTCTTAGCACCGGAAAGCTGCTTGTCTATGGAGGAGTGTATATCGGAAACAGTGCGCAAGGCATTTCTGCTGATGTGGTTAATTCTTCAACAGATTACTATATTTCTCCTAGTACTATCCTGTTTGGGAATGACACTGGAACGCCCTTGGATGATGGCAATTTAAATATTTATTGATGATTTCGTGGAACGTGTAAGGTGCGGTCATTCTAAACCGCACCTTTAGAAATTATCATTGCAAACCCGGATTATTTTCACGTGGGATATGGTCGCTCTTTGACCGCACCAGTTGATTTATTCCTCTGACAGCCAGCAGGCAGCCAAGTGTCTGGTTGGTGCATCTGGCAAAGAAGGTTCCTCCACCAGGCAGCGTTTGAATGCCATCGGGCAGCGAGGGTGAAACCTGCAGCCTGAAGGAATATCCATAGCATTGGGAGGATTACCGCGCAGGATCATGCGTTCTTTGCGATGGCGTGGATTAGGCACCGGAATAACAGAGATCAACGCTTTGGTATATGGATGCAAAGGAGCATCCAGTACCTCAGTGGTAGTTCCCAACTCGACGATTTTCCCCAGATACATGATGGCGATGCGATCTGCAAGATATGCTGAAGTTGCCAGATCGTGAGTGATGAGCAAGATCGATACGCCTTTTTCACGCTGCAATTCCAACAGCAAATTAAGGATTTCTGCCCGGATGCTAACATCCAGCATCGAAACCGGCTCATCAGCGAGCAGTAAATGTGGTTTTAAAACCAGCGCACCGGCGATCACCACGCGCTGCCGCTGCCCGCCAGAAAGCTCATGTGGGTAGCGATTGAGGAAATGCTCCGCTGGCTTCAGCCCTGCATCTTCCAGCGCCTGCACTACCAGAGGCAGCCATTCCTGGGGGGTGTGTGCCAGACCGTGCACCTGCAGCGGTTCAGCCACGATCTCGCCGATGCGCATTACAGGGTTGAGTGATTCATAGGGGTCCTGGAAAACCATCTGGATACGCCGGCGTAATGCTTTAACACCTTTGGAATCGAGATGGGTGATATTCTTGCCTTCAAAGATGATTGAACCGCTGGTTGGTTGCTCCAATCCCATGAGAGATAAGGCAAGGGTTGTCTTACCACAACCGCTTTCTCCAGCCAGCACCATTACTTCACCATCGTGCATATCAAAACTCACCCCATCCAGGGCGTGTACCTCACCGCCCTTGCCAGCAAAGACACCGCGCTTTCCTGCCTGGAAGACTTTTTTGAGATTGTGTACCGTAAGCATTTCTTCCATTATTTTGAAACCTCTCTATTGTCTTTAATGGATGGTTGCTTTTCCAGTGCTTCCACCAGGAAGCAAGAGGCATGATGGTCATCTTCCACTCGATAAAGTGCAGGCATCTCTTTACGGCAGCGGGCAAATACTTGCGGGCAGCGGGGAGCAAACCGGCACCCTTTAGGGAGGTCATCCAGGCGGGGCGGGTATCCGGGGATGGATATTAATTCAGCCTCAATATGTGATAAATCGGGAAAAGCTTTCAACAGGTTTTGTGTATATGGATGTTTGGGGCTGTTATAAATGCTATCAACAGGCGCTCTTTCTGCAGTTACACCACCATACATTACCAGTACTGTATCACTGATCTCAGCAATTACACCCAGGTCGTGAGTAATGATGATCACCGCCAGGCCCAATTTATCGCGCAAATCTTCCAATAATTCAAGAATTTGTGCCTGTATCATCACATCCAGCGCAGTGGTTGGTTCGTCAGCGATCAGTATCTTGGGATGGCATGCCAATGCCATGGCGATCATGGCACGCTGGCGCATCCCTCCGGAAAATTGGAAGGCATAAGCGTTCGCGCGATCTGCAGAGATGCCAACCAGTTTGAGTAATTCTGCCACTCGATTCTTGCGATCGATTTTCGAAAGTCCCGGTTCGTGGCAGGCAATCGCTTCTTCGATTTGATCGCCAATGCTGCGCACTGGGTTCAATGCATTCATGGCACCTTGAAACACAATGGCAATTTCACCCCAACGAATGGATGCCATTTCTCGCTCTGAGAGCGAGAGCAGGTCCTGCCCCTCAAAGAGCACCTCACCGGATGTGATTTGACCATTCACCGGGAGCAGTCGTAGTAATCCAAGCATTAACGTTGACTTTCCACAACCGCTTTCACCCACCATACCAAGGATTTCACCAGCATGCAGGGTAAAAGAAATATTTTCAATAGCTTTTAGGTAAACATTTTTTTCTGCAAGGTAATCAATGCAGAGGTTTTTTACTTCCAACAATGGGATTTCTTCGGTCATGATAGCTCTCTTCCTCTCCGTGCGATCATCCCGCGCCCTATTGAAAGGTGATGAGTCTCTAGACGAGGATTCAAAACCTGCTCCAACCCCTGTCCCAACAGCGTACAACCAAGGACTACCCAGACGATTCCTAACCCGGGAGCCAGTAAAGCCCACCAGGCTCCTGCACTTACACCTCCGCGACTGAAGGCAAAATTCAGCATCTGACCCCATGAAATTGTTGTCGGGTCTGCCAGACCCAGGAAAGAAAGGGTGCTTTCTTCCAGAATGGCAAGAGAAATGACGAGCACGGTATTGGCGATCATGAGTGGTAACACTAAAGGCAAGATGTGCTGTCGGATGATATGAAAACCACCCGACCCGATAGCTCGTGCCCGTAAAACAAATTTCCGTTCTTTTACCGTTAAGGTTTGCGAACGCACCAACCTGGCAGTCCCTGTCCATCCGAGTACACCGATCACGATGATGATATTGACCAGGCTGGGTTTGGTGAGTGCTACCATAACTACCGCCAGGGGTAAATTGGGTATTACCAGGATGATATCTGTAAAACGCATTAAGATGTTTTCAACCTTCCCGCCAAAGTACCCGGCAACAATTCCTATCGTGCCACCAATAAAAACGGAAATAAATGTGGCAAAAAAGCCGACAATAAGACTCACCCGTGAGCCATAGATAAAATTTGTTAATACGTCGCCACCAGCGTCATCTGTTCCAAACCAGTGTGCTGCTGATGGTTTGGCGTAGATATCTTCAATATTGACCTTCACAGTTGCGTATGGGTCGTAAGGTGCTATCCATGAAGCAGTAATTGCCACGATGAACGAAATGAGAAGCATTGTTAATCCAACCATTCCCAAAGCATTCTTGCGAAAAGAATGCCAGAAGCCACGAAAACCACCGAATGTCTGGATATCCATCTTAACCTGCCTGTACCCGTGGATCGAGATAAGAATACAACAGATCCGCTAATAAGTTGGCAAGAATAACACTGACAGCGATCAATAGAAATGCTCCTTGCAACATGGGGTAATCGCGCCTGCCCACCGCATCGAATACCGCAAAGCCCAGACCAGGCCAAGAAAATACTGTCTCGATTTGCATGGCACCTGCTACCGTAAAACCTAAATTCATTGCGATGATGGTCACCATAGGAAGCATAGCATTTCGCATGGCATGGTCTTTGAGAATTTGAAAGTTATTTAATCCTTTGGCTTTCGCGGTCAGAATATAGTCTTCTGAAAGTACCTCAAGAACAGTGCTGCGCATGATCAGCATGTATTCACCCAATACTACGACCGTAAAAGTGATCGTTGGCAGGATGAGATGTTTCAGCAGATCGCCAGCCAAAGCTCCACCAGCCAGATGCGCACCAGGGGTTAATTTCCCACCTACAGGTAGCCCAAGCCATGTACTGCCAGCAAAGAGCAACATGATTCCCAGCCAGAAAGTTGGCAAGCTCCATGTTATCAAACTGAAGATGAGAGTTGAATAATCGATCGCTGTATGTGATTTCCAGGCAGCGATCACTCCCATCGTCATTCCAATAAGAATGGATAATACCTGTGCTATCCCAATCAAGATTAAGGTATTCACAAGAAAATCACCCAGCATACTGCTTACCGGCCGATTAGTGGCATAACTGATCCCCAGGTCACCTTTCAATAAATTGCCGATATAAATAAAGAACTGTGTATCCAAAGGGTTGACCGTACAACTGCCAAATTTGATCGGGTTGAGTGATTCAAAGCAGTTAATGACCGGTTTGTCTAGCCCAAACCGGATGCGGATAGCTTCCTGTGCATCCGCAGACATGCGCGGATCTTTTACCCCTGCGCGTACCGGGTCACCCGGTAACACTCTGAACAAAAAGAAGTTCAATACGATTACAAATAGAATAGAAATAGCTGCCCATTTGATCTTATTTAGCAGATACAACCAACGTTTCAAAGTACTCCTCCAAGATTTCCTGGAAAGCACCCTTCTTTTTCACCGCTTTCGGCGGAAATACCAGAGATTTTTGATTATCTCGATGGCTGGGGTAATAACGATCCTTTTCTACCCCAGCCATTAGGTATTACTATATGTTCTATTTCACAGGCTCAACATACAACAAAGATGTTGGGTCTTCCATTGCCAGTTTTGGCTGGTCAGTTTTCCATCCTGTGAACCGGTCTGTTCGGTAAGCCTGTACTGCTTTTGCGTAGAATGGGATGATATAAACCACATCGTCATGTACCAGTTTCTGCATATTCCAGACAATTTCTTTTCGGGTTTCGACATCCAATGCGCTTGTTTGATCTTTATACATCTGGTCATACTCTGCGTTGGAGTACCCGGTTTCACTCATACCTGTAGGAATTTCCCAGGAGGTCATCACACTCAAGAGGAAACTTGGATCAGGGTCTGAACCCCATCCCCAGATGAGAATATCGTAGTCAAACGTAGGGCAGCAAATTGAAGATAATGCATCGGGATCCAGTGCCTGCAACTCAACCTTTACACCGATCTGTGCCCAGGTTTTGGATACCATCTCTGCCAACCGGGGTGCAACAGTACTGTCGTTTGGCCAATTCAGGCGAAAAACCAGAGACTGACTACCATCAGGCATCTCTCGAACGCCATCTCCATCAAGATCTTTATATCCTGCAGTGTCCAGGATCTCATTACCTTTGGCGATGTCGAAAGGATAGTCCTCGATGGTATTGTTGTACCAGATACCCAGGCTGTCAGGGATCAAGGTAAGACCTGGTGTTCCCAGACCCAGCAAGATCACATCGATCAAATCCTGTTTATTGGTGGCATAGGCAATTGCCAGGCGTACCTGCTTATCGCGTAATGCAGGATGCCCGGTGCAGGAGCCATCTTCAGGGCAATCAGCAGGATCGACTTGATTGAAGATGATATCGGTCAGTTCAGGTGCTAATGGAGCACCTACCACTACCTCAACATTTTCTGCGTTCTTCAGTGCAGCCACAGCAGTGTTAGGCATTTCGGTAATCATATCTACCTGTCCGGTTTTAATGGACTGAACCAGAGCATCTTCATTGGTGAAGGTCTGGAAAACAACTTCATCAACCTTTGGCATCGTGCCATAAAAATCGGGGTTGACAGCCAGATGCACCAATTCATTTTGTTTGTATTCCAACAGTTTGAAAGGTCCAGAGCCGATCAATTCAGCATTTTCAAACTCTGTTGCTGCTGCGCCTTCGGTGTGATCTTTCCAGATGTGCTCGGGAAGGATGAAGAGGTAGTTCAACTGGCTTTCGATGTTGGAAATGGGTTCTGTCAGGGTGAGTACAACCGTGGTATCGCTTGTGGCTTCAACTTTATCGAAGTAGGTTGTATACGAGTTCATATATGGGAAATCTTCATGGTCGTGATAGAAGTTAAACGAAAAGACCACATCCTTTGCAGTCAGAGGTGTGCCGTCGTGAAATTTCACATCAGGTTGAAGTTCATAGGTATAAGTTAATCCATCATCTGACCTCTGAACACTCTTCGCCAGATCAAGGCTAAAAGTTCCATCCAAGTTTAGCTGGTAGAGAGCGCTATAGGTAAGCTCATAGATGGACCATGCTTCACTCAAGATTGCAGCTGCTGGATTGAGTGTATCAGGCGAGCCAGCCCATCCAATGCGGAGGACGATGGACTCGGCTTCAGGTGCACCGGTTCCTTCTGGTGTCCCAGAAGTAGTATCCCCTTTAGGACCACACGCAGAGAGAGTAAATACAGTAGCTGCGATTAAAAAGAAAATCACACGGTTCAATTTCATGGTTCCCTCCTTAGAACGATGAAAAGATAACAAAAAGCCCTAGGGAGGCAGAAAGATACCTGCTTTCCAGGGCATGTATAACATAGTGGTCTGGTACCCCCAGGCCCAGGGTCGTCGGGATTCTCGCTAAAAATCAATGGTTGCCTTAAGCACTATATGTTCTTCAAAATATAGCAACAAACGAAGCATTATACAATACTTACCATAAATTTTAAGGATAAGTTTTGATTTCGTAACGAGCAACTTTTCCTTCCATGTTTTCAAGTTCAGAAATGAACCCCTTGCTGAATAATGACTGATAAGCGGGATTGATCACCATTTCCACACCATCGATGTCTAGCGTGCCTTTCCAAGTTCCACCTGAGAAGGAGACATCAACTACAAGTTTCGTTGCACTAAGGATCAAGGTATCGAATCGTTTCACTGCACTGGCCAGGATTACGCTAGAATAATCAGGAAATTGCTTTACAGCATCTACATCACAACCTATCACAACACAGGATCCTGTATCTTTGCAAAATTGCAACACACCAACGTTTTCTACACCCCCGATAGGAAAAATCACATCTGCATTATTTTCTTCGACAAATAATCTGGCTGTTTCATACCCTAGTTCTTTGTTAGAAAAATCATTAGTAAAATACCCAGATTTGGTTGTAATATCCCAGCCGATAACCTGGACATTCGATCCATGATTTTGGTTGTAATAATTGACGCCCAGAGCAAAACCATGCATGTAATTTGTTACAGGTTGAATATCCATTCCGCCAAATGTGCCTACCACTCCGGTTTTGGAATACCCTGCCGACAGGTATCCAGCTAGAAATGCTGGCTGGCTTATCTCATACCAGGTATCCATCAGGTTTGGGGATTTTTTATTTACTATGGAATCAATCAAAACAAAGCTTCTGTCGGGTTTTTTCTCTGACCATTGAGCAATCTGATCAGTGAAATAAAAATCTCCAAAGATCAAGCTGCATCCATCTGCGACAGCCTTCTCTATCACAGATGAAGGATCGATCGTCGTAACGTCATCCGAAGGATAATAAGCAATATTCACTCCGAAAGTATCTTTGGCTTTTATCAATCCTTCCCATATAGCCTGGTAATAACCGCCATCACTTAACTGACCAGAACGTAGCAAGCATACTTTGATATTTGAATTATCAACTTTTGCCCCAGGAACAGGATTGATTTCACCTGAGATAAGACTCTTCTTAATCCCTTCTATCTGGTTAAGGAGTTCTTCACTGACCTGCGATGAATACTTTGGATTAATGACCAGATCCACACCATTATTTCGTAAATTTCCGGTCCAAGTTCCAATGGCAAATTTATTATTCACCAACATATCTGTGGCATTTACAACGAAGACATTAAAGTTTTTTACTGCAGTTGCAAGAATAATATCTGCATATTCTGGGTACAATTGTGTGGCATCCATGTCACAGGCAATGACCTGGCATATTCCTGCCTCGTTGCATAGCTGCATAACGCCGCTGTTTTCTAATCCCGCTACTGGAAAAATAATATCCGCGCCTTGCTGAACAAATTGTTTTGCCACCTCATACCCTTTATCTTTGCTCGAGAAATCTCCCGTGATTGTGCCTTGCAAGGTTTGTGAATCCCATCCCAGAACCTTTACGCCTGCGCCAGTATTTTTGTTAAATACTTCTACTCCCAACGCAAAGCCATGCATATAGTGGGTTACGGCAGGAATATCCATCCCACCAAAGGTTGCCACGGTACCTGTTTTTGTCTGTCCGGCTGCCAGGTATCCCGCGAGAAAACCCGATTGGCTGATCTCGAACCAGGTACCCATTACATTTGGAGGGGAGGGGTCAAAAGCGGAATCCACCAGAGCGAATAGCTGGTTGGGGTATTGTGACGAAGCTTTTAGGATCGCGTCCGCCCAGAGGTATGAATCCCCAATGATTAATTTGCAACCCATGTTGATCGCTTTTTGCACCACCGGTCCATAAGGATCACTCTGTGAAAATTCAGCCTGGAAGTAATCAATGGATACCCCAAATTTATCCTGAGCAGTATGAGCCCCTTCCCAGGTTATGGAGTCACTTCCATAGATATCGGTAGACCCGCTCCCTAAAACACAAACTTTGATGTCTGCGTTCTTTAAGCCTGCTATCTGTGTTACCAGGGGTGATGTGGTTTCAGAAACTGGAGTGGTTTTTTGTGGTCTAATCAGAATGGTTAGCAAAAAAAATGTGATTCCAAGCACAACAACACCGGCTCCAATACCAAGAGTCCACGAAAGCATATTCCTTTTTTTGCCTTTCGCGGGAGAAACCACAACAGGTCTTGCAGGTGGAGCTGCCACATGAGTTGTAGCTGCTACTTGAGACATAGAAAGACCTGCTGTGATTACTGGTTTACTTACAGGAATGGGGGCTGTGACTGGTAAGGCGGCTTTTAAAGCCTGTTGAAATTCTCTGGCTGTTTGAAAACGCTGAGCTGGACGCAATTCCATCGCTTTTGAAATAACCTGGCTCAATGATTCAGGTACTGCCGGGTTGAGAAGATGCGCTGCAGGCAGGTCATCCTGTGTCATGCGTAATACGCTTTCAACAGGTGCGCTACCTGTCAACAGCATATACATCGTAGCACCCAATGCATAAATATCTGTGCGGGCATCTGTGACAGCCTGACCATACTGTTCGGGTGGTGAAAAACCTGCTGTAATCGCACGAGCTCCAGCGGTTGTACGCAGGTGCGGGTCATAAAGCTTTACTAATCCAAAATCCACCAGCATGGCTCTACCTTCAGGTGTGATCTTAATATTGGCGGGTTTGATATCGCGATGAATGACAGGCTGTGGACGTGTATGCAAATATATCAGTGCATCCAGAATCTGATCAATCCAATCTACTGCCTGCACGGGATCAACGCATCGCCTATCTGCGATGATCTTCTCCAGGTCATCACCCCCGATATAATCCATCACCAGGTATTGCCCCTGACCTTCGATCACGAAATGATCGTTTACGCGAGGTAAATTGGGATGGGTGAGGTTTGCTAAAACAGTAGCTTCACGGAAGAATTGCCGTTGAGCTTCGGTAGAGATATCGAAGTTTTCCTTTATTGCGCAAGGACGGCTGAGCGTGATATCCCATCCTCGGTATACCGCACCAAAACCACCTTGACCAAGAAGGGAAGCAACTCGATATCGATTAACGAGTACAGTGCCAGCGGAAAGAGTCATTTAAATAAAAACCCTTATTCGTTGCAGATCAATCATTCAAAAAACCGAACAATGTTCCTGGATAATCAAAATAACCCGTATTGCCTGTATGGTATGGGTTGGTCACATCCAGAGCAGCAGCAAAGGAAGCAACTACATCATTGGCATCCAGTGTAAAGCCGTTTTGAAAATGGATTCCTCTTTGAAGCTGAAAGGTATACATAATCATCTCATCATTGATACCATACGAACTTGCCAAAGCAGGTGCTGGGGACCCGTCCTTACCATTCTGTACCAGACCTTGCAGCACCTGGTGGCAAACCGTCAGACTGGCATTATCACTTTCATCCATACAGTATAAGCTCTGTGGTTCTGCTTCTTGCAAGAAATTCACAATATTACTTCCATCTCCCGATTGTATTAGAGCCAAATCGGGAGAGCCCCAGGCTGGGGGATTAACCCCTAGCAAATCGGCTGAGGCAGCATAAATACTGGATGCATATGCAACAGGGATCAAAGGCACCAGTTCTTGAATACCCTTATTAATCTGAGCGTATAGGTCACCAGGATCATTCATGGTGGATGCTGTTTCTACAATACTGCAAAGCTCTGAATAGGGGGTGCCAAACTGCAGATTGTCATATCTGAGCAAAGAGCCCAGAAAATTAGAGACGTGATTGTAATCCGCACCCCATCCGATGAAATACATCCCATCTAATTGCCCTTGAGACAATTTTGTTATGAATTCACCCGATTCCATTTCTACCAGGTTTACATCAATGTTCAAGTTCTTTTTTAATTGACGTTGAATTTCTTGTGCAACCCCTACCGGATCCTGCAAATAAATTCGCTTTACATTACGGTAATAGAGGTTTACGGTGAATCCATCTGGGTAACCTGCATTTGCCATGATCTCTTTAGCTTTTGCCAGATCATAGGTGAATACGCTTTCACCATCACAGCCATGTTCAATGATGCATGGGGTAAGGTGAGTTGCCAGTTGACTGCCATAGGGGAAGTATTTATTTATGATTGCCTGGCGATCGATGCCTAAAGCAATTGCCTGCCGAATACTTTTATTATTTAATGGCGAAGCTGTATTATTCAGCCCTATATAGAAAGTATAAGAAGACGGTTGAACCAATACCTGAAGCGAGGGATCAGCCAATGCCAGCTCGATGCTGGCTGGATCAAGATTTGTGACTTCGTCTGCATCACCCGCTTGAAGTTTGAGCAAGCGCATCTGGCTGTCGCTATCCCAACGAATGCTCACCGTTTCAGTCAAAGGCGGATCGCTGTTAAAATACGGATTCCTTTTTAGAATGATCCAATCACCTTTTTTCCATTCAGCCACATAATATGGACCGGTACCAATAGGTTGTTTCAGGAGTTCTCCATTTCCACCTGTCCAGGCGATCCATTCTTTGGGTTGAATAGTGATCGATTCAAAGGTCATCTTTGCTAAAAAAGCAGGGTCAGGTTTACAAAGGGTAAATTGAACGGTATATTCATCCAGGGCACGGATTTCTTTAATAAAATCATTTTCTCCGCAATATGAATTTGTCACCACCAAAGGAATTGTGAATGGCTCTTCCTTCATGCCTTCGATCACAATGGGTGGTTCTATGTCTTCTATTGGGATGGTAGTAGGTTCAATTGTCGCTTTACCAGGGCGAGGAGTTTTCGTAAATTCAATGGAATTGGGAGTGGGGGTTGCATCTTTTAGGGCAAATAGTTTTGGTCCTCCCAGCCCAAAGAAAACAGCAGTAAAGATACCTAAAATCAAAGTAGCACCTGCAATGGCAAATACCACACTATTGTTCCAATTCACTTTTTGAGGTCGGGCACGAGGAACAGCAATCGGTGCGGCAGCGATATGGGTAGTGGGAATGACTGCAGGAGGTGTTGCTGTTGCCTGTGCTACTGTTGGTACTCCCATTGGGATTGCTGACTCGAAAAGTGATGGTAACAAACTATTCTGCATTGCTTTCTGAAAATCAGAAGCGTTCTGAAAACGCTGGCCGGGTCCAAGCTCCATAGCATGGGCGATTACCTTACTGAGTTCAAGAGGTACATCAGGATTTATCTCATGCACCTTTTCCAAAGTATCCTGCCCTGCCCGCAGTACGCTTTCCAAGGGTGCTACGCCAGTTAGCAGCATGTACATAGTGGCTCCCAGTGCATAAATATCTGTACGAGCATCAGTGGTACCTTGCCCGTACTGCTCGGGAGGTGAAAAACCAGCTGTAACCGCTCTGGCTCCTGCTGTAGTTTTCAAGTGGGGGTCATATAACTTCACCAGACCAAAATCTACAAGCACCGCTTTGCCTTCGGGGGTGATCTTGATATTGGCAGGTTTGATATCTCGGTGGATCACTGGAGGGGTTCTTGTGTGTAAATAAACCAGTGCATCCAGCACCTGATTGATCCAATCCAAAGCCAGTTCCGGTTTGACTACTCCCCTGGTGGTGATAATCTTATCCAGGTCATCACCTTCTACATAATCCATCACCAGGTACTGTCCCTGTCCTTCGACAATAAAGTGGTCAGTCACCCTTGGAAGGTTGGGATGGGTTAGATTTGCCAGAACAGTGGCTTCTCGCAAGAATTGGCGCTGGGCTTCCAGGGAAACATCAAAGTTTTCTTTAATGGCACACGGTTTGCTGAGGGTGAGATCCCAGGCACGATAAACAGCACCAAAGCCGCCCTGCCCAAGCCTGGATGCAACGCGATAGCGATTAAATAATATGGTGCCAGCAGAAACAGGCATATGACCTACCCGGAAAAATTAAAGAGAAAACGGTAAACTCCATGAAATTACCCTTAAAGTATATGCCAAAACCAGGTAAACATAAAGAAGTATGTATTGTATACTCATCACAAGACTTCTTTTTTAAAATCATGGTTGCGAATATTAATATGGAAAAATATTTCTCAAAATTCACTTTTCTTCGGATTGAAGATTGGTTTTTCAAACACGCTTCTGTGCTGGTAAGTATTTTCATCCTCTCGTTGGACTCCAGTAAATTCTTTCCTAAAGAAATCCTTGGCACTATGCTCTTTAGCATTTGTACTTATTGTTATGCTTTTGGGCTTAATTACTATGTCGAACGAGAAAACGATAAAAAAGTGGGAAAGAACCGGGTTGATATGCTGGAGCCCTGGGAAGCCTGGCTGTTGCTGGGACTTTTAACCATTGGCATTTTTGTTTCAGCTCTGGTGTGGATGAACTGGCTGGTATTGGCAATCGCTTTTTTCACTTTTTTCATGGCAACAGCATATTCTCTTCCTCCTTTTTACTTTAAGCAGCGAGGCTGGTTCAGTACGATTTCGCAAGCGATTTTCCTCGTTGTTCCCCATCTGTGGTTTTACCTGGCGATTACAAAAACAACCAACTCTCTATTAGCTGTCTATCTTTCCCTCTGGCTTGTGTTAATTACTTTGAAGGGGGCAACCATTCACCAATTGGTGGATCATGCGAATGATGCACAGATCGGGTGGAGAACATTCGCAGTGGTTTATGGCATGGGTAAAACCATCCGATTCACCCGGGTGATCGTGTACATTCTTTATGGGATGGCACTTGCAGGATTGTTCCTGTTCTCATTTCCTATCAACTGGATCACTGCGCTGGTGGTAGGGCTCTCTAACCCGACATATAAACCTCGCAAGAGTGGATAAAGATGAAATTATCAGGGACGTTGGAAATCACCACCAACATGGGTTGCCCGGTACGCTGCCGGTATTGTCCGCAGTCAAAATTGATGAAGGCATACCGGAGTCCTATTCGGCGAATGACATTTGCAACTTTTCAAGAATGTTTGCAAAAAGTACCAAATAATATACGCATAGATTTCTCTGGTATGTCTGAACCCTGGCTTAATCTGGAATGCACTCGCATGATGGAATACGCTATTCAGAATAACCATCCAGTTGCCGTTTATACTACATTCTTAGGAGCGAGCATTGCGGATATTCACGCCTTGAGCCAGTGGGAAATTGATCCCCTGGTCATCCATCTGCCAGATGATGCAGGCAATTCACCCATTCCCCTTTCAAGAACATATCTGGCAGTTATCAGGTGGTTCTTTCAAATCATATCAGATACACCGGGTTGGCAGAATCTTCGCATTTCCTGTCATGGCAGGCTGCATCCCACTTTATTAAGGTTGTTTGGTGATGAAATTGAAGCTATAAAAATTCCTGTGGTGGATTATCTCTCCGACAGAGCGGGTAATCTTTCCAGTAGAACTTTACTCCACCATAGGAAAGAAGGACCACTCACATGCTCCTCTTCGGGAAGAGCGCTGAACCATAATATCTTGCTACCAGATGGCAGTGTCATTTTATGCTGCATGGATTATGGGATGCAGCATGTTCTAGGTAATTTAGTCACACAAAACTATGAAGACCTGTTCTTAGGAGAGGAGTATCACAGATTGCAAGCAGCGATTGAAGAAAGCAAATCAAGTATCTTATGCCGTAAATGTGTACGTGCGGTATCTCTACAAAAGCAGAACGAATAGGGTGACTGTCTCACTGATCAATGTAATAAATCCAATAAAATCACCATTCAATCCCCTTAATGATCCCAGTACGATTGCCCTTAATATCCAGCCACAAAACAGCCCGGAAAGTACAGTAAACAAAACTAACCAGACACCAATCTGGCTTAAAAATACAGTCTGCCAAAAAATGATACCGGTGATGACAAATACATCCAGAAGGATGAACCATGGTACGGGTCTGGATAATTGAATGCCCATCAGATCAAAGCCACTGTCTATGCGGTAAGCTGGTTTACCGAGGTGCGCCGTGAGTACTGCCAGGCTCCCAGAAGCAGCGCAAAGTATATAAATGGTCAACATTTCAGCCAGTGAACGATTTAAAAGATGGGATGACAGCACCCATTGGCTGATCAAAAGGAGCCCCACCCATAAAAATCCGAATGCTCCCCTTGCAGGGCTGCGAATGATCTGCCAGGCTTTTTCAGCATTTTCATCCTGCCTGGTAAAGTAATAGCTGATACCATCGCATAAGTCTGCATATCCATCAATAAGGCGTAATCCTCGCAATAGATAGAACAGAACAAGCAGTACAATGGCAGCCAGGTTGGTATCCACTCCCAAGAAAATCAGAGAATATGCAGCGATTAATCCGATTCCATTTATCACTACTCCCAGCAGAGGACTAAGCCAGAAGTAAAGCCTGCCAATTTCCTCTAAATTAATAGAATACGGTGAGGGTATCAAGGGGATAAAGAAAGAAAGAGTCTCCCGAAGATTATTCTTTTTTTTCATTTTCCGGTTCCCTCAAATAAGTCTTCAAACAATCAAGCCAATATTCTTTTCGATCTTGAAGTTGCGGGTTGGCATATTCAACTTCCATAAATGCAGCCAGCCTGTCCATTGTTTGCCCTTGTATAGAAACAGGCCACTTTTCAGAGGGGAGGTGATCGTCTTTCACAATTTCATGACCGTGGATGAATGCAATCCCCAACAATAATTTACGGACTTCCTGGAGTAGAAAAGCATTCGCAACATTATCGACCAATGCCCAGGCGATTTCATCACTGGATTGTACTTTCCGCAAGGCATGGTAGGCAGATGAAGTCTGTAAAAGATTCCGCGTCTGTTCTGAAATCTTTTCCAGTGGGGGGATGAAACCGCTGTATCTCGGATGCAATTGCACGAACAGATCGTTCCAGCTTTTCCCGGGTTTGAGGTACCCAGCCATAGTATCGACAGGGAGGGTGATGGATCCCTGGTTTTCGCCCTGCGTCACAGTGCAGTGACCGTAAATCCATTTACTGATGCTTCCATGTACCTCATTTGATTCCAGCACGACCTTTCCTGCAGGCAATACCTGATAAGCAGATGGATCAAGGAAGAACATAAAAGCTCCACCAGAACTGGCATCACTACGCCAGTATCGCCGTGCATACTGCCAGGTTTCTGGTTCCGTTTTCCCAGGTGTAATTTTATTTTCTTGAATCAAGCGATTAATCTCATGCCAGGCCTTGCCGGAATAGATATTGCGGCTGTTGGAAGCTGGATTGGCGTATTTCCATAAAGCGCTGGCTGGATTGGGTGTCAGGCAGGGTTCAGCATTTTTTACTTCCAGGCCTTTTTGAATAATTCCCTCGATGGATGCTGCCAGGCATCCGTGAAAGAACCAGGAAGTCGATGAAAGGGTATCCAGCTCTGCCAGTTCAATGGCAAGTGCATTAAAGGACATGGTATGCCTTTAAATAAGCGGTGAAATAATTCAACCAGTAGAATGTGCTGAAATTACGCCGATAAAAAGGCAAGGCTGATTCAATAAAGTTCTTTCGATCCCACTCCATGAGCGACTTCATCGCTCGCAGGATGTTCTCCTTGTTAATTTCATCCAATAAGATATCACTGCCACCGTAGAGGATTCTGGCAATGCTTGTTTGAGAGGTACAGATGCATGGCACTCCCCAGGTGAATGCATAAAGGATTTCTGAGCCCCAATCAGAAATGGTGCCAGTGCTGATAGCCACATCAGCATCTTGAATGGAATCAAGCCATTCCATTCCATGAGGATGGGTGATCTCTCCGGTCTGGTTTATCGTACTTCCCAACCATATGACTTTTCTTATAGGCTGCCTGCTTTTTTCCAACCAGCGATCAAAGATCGTTTCTTCGGAGAAGAGCCAGGGGAATCCGGCGGGGATGCATTTCAATCCATAAGCTTCATACGCATCCACCCATAATGGTTCTGCCAGCAATACAGCGTCCGTTTGTTGTAAGATTTTCCAGCGTGCATGATTTTCTGGTCTTTCCAATCCCAGATAATGAGGGTCGGATTCACAGACAGTAATGATGGGAAAATGGGTACCGCTGGATTTTCGATAATCCAGACAGGCGGGGAGGTCATCATAGATGGTAATGATCCCTTGAGGAGGTGTGTTTTGCTGCTGCAATTCCTTTTGAGAGAGCAGTGAAGCATCAAGTGCGGCTGCAAGCGCATTCCAGGTGAACATCTCCAGCGGTTTTTCTATAACACTTCCCACCATCCAGAGATCTTTCGCAATGAGTTCATCCTCCTGATTGTTCTTGCCGAGTGTTTTTTGATATGTCATACTGGTGGAATGACGGTGTATCAGGTGAAGCGGTTCTGTGAGAACCGGATGATCTGGGTACCGGGCATGGAATTCGCGAAATAAATATTTATCGCCACCCTGCTTAATGAAAAATGGAAGATGCCGCCCCCGCCAGTCATCGAACCAGAAGCCCATGCTTTCAAAATCGATATCACCCTGCAATGTACTGATCTGCCCAATCTCATCATCCATGATATTCTTTGCACTGGTAACAAAAGGCGCGCCTGTTGCTGTCATTTCTGCCAGGTAATTTGGATACCATTCGTCATCGTCATCCAAAAAATAAAGAAAGCGATGGTCACCAACACGCAGGGCTTCCTGTAGAATAATATCGCGTGCCCGCATATCGAATACCATATCCTGTTCGATATCCACAAAATGAACTGGAATATCCAAACAAAGTGTGCGCACCGCTTCTTTGTGAGAAGATGAACGATGGTGGAATCCGAGGTATAAAGTCCATGTTCCTTGAAAACTCTGCCTGCGAATGGAATCGATTGCCCTACCCACAATTTCGGGAGGGTAAAAATTTAACATGATAATCGCAACGTCACTTTTGTATTGCTTCATATAACTGCCCCAGTGCATCGAAGAACTGAACAAGTGTATATACAATATATACTTTAAGTTTTATTTTGTCTGCCTGCAGCATTTCAGGAAAATTCCGAATAGCAAAAGGCGCTTTTACTAAACTGCCAAATGCAACCCTCAAGAGCTCTCCTCTTGATGTACCACCCCGCTGTAATATTCGGATGCGGTCACGTCCTTCAATGATGTTGGTGCTGAAAAGCACTCTAGCACTTCGGTTATGATGGTGACGGATAATCATTTGCGGGTTGTAGCCGATGGGGATGTGAGCTTTCAACAGGTGCATCGAAAGCCAATCATCGCTTCCCAACCGAATGGATGGATCTATCCCTCCGATTTTTTCTAGGATTTCTCTTCGAATGGTGTAATTTCCACCGCTGATATGATTACTTAATCCAGGTGAAGCAGTGGCAGGCAAGCCGGCTTGCTGCTGAAGTTTTTGAATATATATAGGGTCAGTATACATACGGTGGCGTTTCTCATAAATTTGCTGACGCATTCGCGGCAATAAATGAGAAGAATCAATCGGTTTGATCCGCCCCAGCACAGCACCCACTTCGGGATATCGTTGGAAATAATCGAAGATGGCGTCTACCCAATACGCATCCACTTCTGCATCGTCATCCAAAAAAGCGAAAATATCAGCGCTGGCTGCTTTAACACCTGTTGCCTGTGCTCCGGGCTGCCCCAGGTTCTTTTCCAGATAGATCCATTGAACTGGCAGTCCATCCACCTCTTTTTCGATCGTATGGGGTAGTTTCCCGCCATCATCCACAACGATCACCTCAAACGTTTGCCTGCCTGCCTCTCGTGCTGCTTTCAGAGATTTCAGGCAGTTGATTAACAACGAATACCGCTGGTAAGTTGCAACAATTACCGATACTTTTGGCGCATCATTCATGCTGGCGCTGTTCCATGTAACATTTGATCTTGGCATCGAGATGATCGGGTGAGTCATCAGGCGAAACATAAATGCGCCGAATGTTTTCAGGTGCAAGATCCCAATCGAATACACCCTGACGTACAGTGGCAAAACCAAAGGAATACATTTCTCGGCAAATCTGCCTGCTTTGTTCATCTCCATCGCCATATGGGTATGAGAAAACCATCGGAGGTTGTGAAAGAATATCGGTCAGAAAGGTGTGAGATTCAGTAAATTCGCGTCTCAAACACTCTGATGGCAACTTGGATAACCGCTGGTGAGTGAGGGTGTGATTGCCGATGGCGTACCCGGCACGATGAAGGGCAAGTACATCGGAGGTAGTCATGTGCGGTTCTATTGTTGGTGCTTTGTGATCCCAACGGGTATCTTTTCCCAGAAAGGCTGGGATGACAAAGAATACAGCATGTACACCTGCTTTTTCCAATAATGGCATCGCGTAGGTAAATCCATCTTTCAGTCCATCATCGAACGTGATCAATACCGGCCTAGAAGGCAGGGGGGTGTTATCCTGTTTTGCCTGCAGGATCGTTTGCAATGAGACTATCGAGTAATTGTTACAAAGATATTCAAGGTGAAGCTGGAACTGATGGCAGGTCACCCGCAGGTAATCCAGAGGTTCAGGGGCAATCGAATGATACATCAATGTTGGGATGATCATGAGTTGCTGCTCTCTTGATAAAAAGATGTGCATTGTTTCCAGTAAGGGTCAGGATTGAGTGTTTTTAACCGGTCATTCACTTCCTGCCAGGAACGATAGTCTTTCAGGTCATCCAGAGATAAACCCTGTGTGCAGCGTTGAAGCAAAATGCAAGGGATCAATATCCCTTCAGCTGTAATTCCCCAAATGTTCTGACCAGCTCCACAGGCGTTTTCACTTTCAGTTGCCAGGATGCGTTTAGTGTTAATAACAATGAATGGATTGTGTTTCCTTAACTCTGACAGGTCATGAGTCAGTTTTGTTCTACCTTCAGGGCTGAAGGTGAACGGATTGTCCATACCAGCAATTTGCATCAATCCCAACAAAGCCACTGACTGTACTCCCAGCCTTGCCAATAATTGAACCGTATCTTCTACCCCTGGAACCGTCTGATCGCACATCAGGGCAATGGCATGCACTTCCAATCCATTTTCCACCAGGGTTTGAATACCATATACTGCTTTTTCCCATGTCCCCAGACGTCCACGCATCCAGTCGTGTAAACTGGCATCTGCAGAATCCAGCGATACCGAAATTTCAGTGAGTAAGCCTGCCAGCTCTCTGGCTGTTGCAGTAGTGACCAACGTCCCATTGGTGCAGAGGTCCAATTGAAATCCCAACTGTCTGGCATGATGTAGAATTTCGAAGATATCTTTTCGCAGAAGGGGTTCACCACCAGAAAAGATGATCTCCTTCACTCCAAGCTTTGCCAGGATATCCAACATCTGGCAGATTTTACTCGTTGGAAGCCCGATTTCGGTATGCGGGCTCGCATGACAGAAACTACATGCCAGATTGCAAGTACTGTTCAATTCCCATAAAACTCTTGGTATTCCTTCAAGAGTGGAACGGCGAAAGCAACAATCACGATCAGAAGCTGTCATCATGGTGAAAAGATCAATGTGGGCAGATACCCATCGTGAATGGTTGGGGTTGTTTGATGCCCGGCATAATATTGTAATGGTTGCTTCTCAAGGATAGTAAAATGTTGCAAATAGGGGCAGTATGGGTCGCCACGAGAAAGAGTCTCGAAATGTAGAACCCGCCTGTCCACTGCACCTCCACGGCACACCTGTGCGTGTTCACATTTTTTACATTCATCAGGGATTCCAGCCTGTTGAATACGATTGAAGGTTGGACTATCTGCCAGCTTACTCAATCGCAATTCAAAATCATAGATGGTATTCCCTTTCCAGTCTTCTGTAATCAGGTAAGTAGAGGGAGTGATACTTCCATCGGGTAAAATGCGCAAGCTTGAAATTCCTGTTGCTTCTGGTTTTTGATGTTCAGGGTCAAACAGGGCACCAAATAATGGGTCGGATAACGAGACCACCTTCGCATTCTGAAGCAGCCAGGTGATGCCTGAAAAAACTGTCTCGATAGATGGAGCAGCCATGCTGACCATCCGGGTTGGGCGGAGAATGTTCAGACGCAAGAATGTGTGATATGTATTTGCCAGATTCAACAATGCATACAGGTTTTGAGGAGTAAGTGTTTCAGCGAATCCTACCATCACAATGGTGGGGGTGATGCCATTTTCTTCACACAATTCCAAAGTGCGTAAAGCCCAATTATACGCCTGTGGATGACCGCGCATCCGGTTATGTCGCTCTGCATCTGCAAAATCAATGGAGACATCAATTTCATCGATGTTTCCTGCCCAATTTTGATTCTGTCCAGACAGTTTCTTCCCACCTGCCAGTGTGCCATTAGTGGTCAATGCCTGCCGGATATGGGGGAAATGTTCACGAACGAAAGAGATCAATTGGAACCAGGTTGGCGATAGTGTGGATTCACCTGTCCCATAATTGATACAATCAATGTTTACTGCATTTTGTTCAACAAAATGTTTTGCAATCGACAACGGTACTTCTGATGATTGTTGCCGGGCAAATCGGCTATAACAGAAAGGACAAGCCATGTTGCAGGCTGCGGTGAATCCCCACCCTATTTTCCAGTTCACTATAGTCTCGTTTTCCTGCATGATATTTTGCAAAAGGATATTTTCCTAAGATACGCGAAAGACCGTATGAACATTATAACAAAGGAACTTATGTTGTTGTTTATTAAAAGAAAGAGAGTTTCGACCCGATCACTCGCAAACAGGACAACTATAGCGGTACAGGGTTGCGTTGGCAAAATAGTCAATTTTTTCGAGGTGATTGGCAAAAATAGTGTTGTATGGGTCGCTTTCCGTGATCATGTAAGCATTTCCGAAAACATAATCCAGACCCATCTGATCGAGGAAAAATGAAGCGGTACCGTTCTTCATGCTTTTGAAATATGTCACGCTGTTCATCAGCCCATCCAGATTGACGATTGTCCGGTCATGGATAAAGTAGGCGATGTTTCCCCCACCAGTGGACCCAATGACCGCTCCCGGCTCGGTAGCCTGTTCCAATAATTGAATGGGTCCCAAATAGGCGGTTTCATTTTCTGGCAGAACAGTGGGTGGTACTAGTTTGATCACCATTTTCCCATACTGGAACAGCCAGACCATTGTGAAGGCTGCCATGACCATAACAGGAACTGTAGCAGGCATTTTCCATTTCAATAACTGTTGATACAGTAATTCGGTGAATATCGCTACCAGCCATAAGATCACCAACATCTGACTGACCCAATACCAGTCGCGGGTGTTGACATAACCGGTGCCATGATAATAGAACAATTGCAGAAGCGAACCTGCAGCCAGCGGCAGCCAAACTAGCTTGTGCAAACTGTTGATGAAAGTTTTCTGATTGAAGATTGCCAACAATACAAACAGGATGACAAAAACAAGAAGTAAGCCCCCCACTGTTTGAGGTATTGAATCTTTCCCAATCCAATGCCAGCGCCTTAACTGTTCGGCCAGTTCATTCCATCCGCTAATACCTAGTGCCCAGGGACCGCGTTTCAGTCTGGCGTCATATCCAAAGAACTCCACCAGACTGTTGATCGGTTTTCCATAGACAGTATAAATAGTGCCCCACCAGTGCTTGATCTGTCCGCTGACAGGGGTGTATGTGCCAAACGTAAGTTTATTCCAAACCATATACGTCATCAGGGCTGTTACAACTGGAAGGAAATATGCACTTCCGCGTTGCCACCAGATAAGTATCTGTTGTTGCACCTGTTGGAAAATAGATTTGGTTTGAGCTTCAGTTTGTTGAGCAGATGGAATAACGTGGGGAATTAATACTAGAAGTACTGCACCTATGATAGTGATCAGCCAATCTATTAAGATGACGGTGCGGGGAAACCGGTCAAAGGCTCCCAGACGGTACAAAATCATCATAAATAAACCAGAAATGCCACAGGCAATACTGAATACAAGGGCTGTGGTGATGAGGTCTTTCCATACAGGCTTCTTGCGGGGAAGGGTGAATTGCCCGAAGATCGCTCCTATAACCATTTTCAATACAACCGATATAACCAACATATAGTATATAGACGTCATGTATTGAATGTATGACTCTCGAAAACCGACCCGCAGAAAAAAGCTGATGGGTGCACTGGCAAATGCCAGTACCAGCATCAGGATAACAGGATAGCGTTGTTCATTCTTCTGGTAGACCAACCATAATCCTGCTACACCCACCAGAAAGATATTGTCAAGCCTGCTCAACATCACCAAAACTGCAGCTACGCCTAACCAGAACAGGCGAAGCCAGGCTTGTTTTCCGGGTTCCTTTTCCCTGGGTGAAAGCTGATAATTTACCAGCAAAGCCATAAAAAGGATGATGGAAAAAGCGTTGATACCTGCTTCCATCCCATTATGCGATATGACTGGCTGCACCAGGGGGGAAAAAGCCCAAAAGAAGCTGATCAAGGCTGCAACCGGTTGAGATAAAACCTTGCGAAATGTGGTGAACAGCAGTACTGCGCTGGCAGCGTTGAGCAATCCGGCAATGATCGCCAGAATACGCAGGGGAAGGATCAAATCATAACGGGCGAGTGCAAAAACAGGAATGCAAACCAACATCCAGAGAGGGTGAAAGCCACTGGCAGTGTTGATGCCATCGAAGGTAAAGCCGAGTCCTTCGGTGACATTTTGGGCTACCTTAAAGTAGTAGTAGGCATCGTCAATGGTGAACCAATTTACCAGGTTGTTCGCAGGAGCAATCGCCACATAACCATGGATGAGCAAAGCCAGCAAGATGAGAATGATGGGAAAGATACGTGTAAACCGATTGCTCATATGGTTGTATTTTACCAGTGAAGTTCTCTGACCGTGTATGCATATGTGTGAAACGAAAAAAATCGCAAAAAATTGTTAGATTAATTGGAAAAATGCAAATTAGCACGGTTCTTGCATTTTTAATGGAGATTGGTGTAGTTGACCTGCTTTCGGTCTGTACTATAATTAAGACTGCATTCATTTTTTGGTGTTCTGCTACATAGAGAAAACCAATTCCCTGCTGCCTGGCAGTTTTTAAAAGGAGGAATTCTCGTGGATATTTTCAACCTGTTGCGCATAATCAATTTCCAGGAACCAGATCCATCCCTTGAACCTGCGGTTACTATGCAGCCTACTGTTATCGCTACACAAACAACCAGTGGGGTCATTAATACACTTCAGGAAATCACAAAACTTCAACCTGTGTTCATAGTCCTTGGCTTGATCGCTATTGCGCTTGTCGCTTTATTAGTATTGCTAATCCTTATCTTATCCCTCTCCCGAAAATCCAGAAGAAAAAGAGGCAAGCCCGTTACCATGGCAAGACCTCCTATGACTAAACCCATACCAGCAGCAAAAAGGCCAGCAGCGGGGCAAGAACCTGATACCTCACCGCCGCAGGAAAATGTTGGTTTTGGGTTGCAAATCATTTTGCCGGATGGAAAAGTTGTACCACTTTCAGCACTGCCTGCCACCATTGGACGAGGTAATGGAAATACAGTTGTGATCAATTCTGAAGCTGTGTCTACCATTCATGCCAGCATTTATTACGATTCGGCATTACAGGCTGTGTGTATTGAAGATCAGAATTCTTTGAATGGAACGCGGGTGAATGGCAAACCCACCCGAAAGAATATTCTAAATAGTGATGACAAGATCAGTGTTGGCGATATAACCCTGACATTTAAAGACACCGGGTACATCCCGTCATAAGGCTGCACCTTCTACAGGAGTATGACATGAGCGAATGCCCAAAATGTAAACATGTGAACAACGAAGGTGCGAAATTTTGCACCAAATGTGGCACAAAATTGGAAGAACCACAAGCCAGACCAACCAAACGGTTGGATAAGATCTCTGCTGCGACCATTCCACTTCCTGAAGTTGCAGTTGATCCTTCACGGCATGGTACTCGGCCCCTTCCTCCTCTTCCAGTTCTGGAACCCAGACCAGATGGTGCAATCTTTGGCGATCGATTTGTCAGTACACGGCTGCTTTTCAGCGACGATCAGGCCCAATTTTGTTACCAGGTAAGAGAAATTGGTGTGGATCAGAATTTTATGATCCGCAAGTGCTCCAATTGTGGTGCTGTACATTCCAAATGGGAAAAAGGGGTTGAACCCGATCAATTCTGCAGCTCATGTGGCACACAGATGGAAGCAACTGCAATTGATCTGCAACTATGTGAAAGTACGCAGCCATTTTCAGCAAGTATTACTCAAATAGCAGAAATGGGTCTGGTACACTCCAACATTCGAGCGCCTCTGGCTGCTTTCAACGAAACTATTGGTGGAGTACCTCGTTATTGTGTTGTAATCCCCCCTGTCGATACCATTCCACAACCTATGGAGCAAAACCAGGCTTTACGTTGGGTGATTGGATTGGCTCGTGCGATAGATTATCTGTATCGCAATCACGTTACCTTTAATGGACAGATCGATCCAGCTTTCATTGGCTTTAGCGGTGACCGGTTGGTATGGGCTAATTTCCAGAATTCTTTTATCCTTGATAATGATTCCCTTGAACAAGGAAGGTTGAATGATTTAAAAGGATTGGTTTTCTTGCTTTATCAATGGTTGACCGGGAAGACTACCATTGAACCTGATCCAAATCTCCCTGACTCGATTAATGCTATGGTTAAACAGGCATTTGGTCCGCAAGGTTTTCGAAGTGGAAAAGAGCTGGCGAATACCCTTGAAGCGATTGTTAATGATGCGTTAACTGCCATTCCCATTGATCTTAATATTGGAAAACTCACAAATGTTGGTATGGTGCGTAACCTGAATGAAGATTCAATGTTCACCCTTGCGATGATGCGGTCAGTCCAATCCCGTCCACAACCTATGGGTGTGTTTGTTGTCGCAGATGGGATGGGAGGCCATTCAGCTGGTGAGGTAGCCAGCGGCACCATTATTAATTATTTTTCACAGCGCGCTCCTGTTGACCTGGCTTCTACCAAAGCCCACACGGGTGAAATGGATTGGGCTGAATGGTTGAAAGATGCAGTGAATGGCGCCAATAAATCGGTTTATGATCTGCGCAAAGCAGCAGGAACTGATATGGGGTCCACTCTTGTAATGGCGGTAGTGGATGGGTTGAAAGTATTCTTTGCCCATGTAGGTGACAGTCGAGGATATGTCATTGACCGACAGGGAATCCGGCGAATTACGACAGACCATTCATTGGTAGAACGACTGATTGCGACAGGGCAAATCCGGCGTGAAGATGCCCGTATTCATCCGCAGCGTAATGTCATATATCGAACTATTGGCGATAAGAGCATGGTAGAAGTAGACGTAAACATGATCATCCTCGAACCGGGGAGTAAGATCTTGATATGCTCTGATGGTTTGTGGGAAATGGTAGAAGATGAATATATTTATAAACTTGTACAGGAAAGCGTCAGCCCACAAGCAGCCTGTGAAAAATTGGTCGCAGCCGCTAATGCTGCTGGCGGCGATGACAATATTACCGTTATCATTGTTGAAGCTGTACAGGTTGGATAGACAGTAGAGCCTTAACATTACTAAAAACTATGCAGGTTGGAAATTCAGATGCAAATGAATAATGCTTGCATTGTGTAGGGCATAAGGTAATAATTAGATAAATTATTTGTCGCGCTATCCATTGAAGCATTCTTCAAAAAAGGAGAAGAATCATCATGAGTGGTGAAATAGCGATTTCCATCAATACTAATCGGGCTCAATATGCCAGTCTTCCTACACCGCAGCAGGCATATTTATTGGTTGAAGCCATGCCTACAGAATTGGCTCCAGCAGCGCAGGCAGCAATCAATTTTTGCCTGGTTCTGGATCGTTCTGGCTCGATGGCAGGAGAAAAACTGGCAAACTTGAAAACAGCAGCCAGCCTTATTGTGGATCGATTGAATCCAAACGATTACTTATCCATCGTGATCTTTGATGAAAGGGCAGACGTTATTGTACCCTGCCAGCCAGTTGCCGACCGTGAGGATATTAAACACAGAATTGCAGGCATTCAAGAACGCGGTGGTACTCGCATGTCAGTCGGTATGGAGGCTGGGTTGAATGAATTGCAAAAAGGTGCATCCGCAGACCGTGTTAGCCGTATGCTTCTTTTAACAGATGGACAAACCTGGGAAGATCAGCCGCAATGCCAGGCAATAGCAGAACAAGCAAGGCAATATGGTTTTCCTTTGCATGTAATGGGGATGGGTGTAGGTGATGAAAGCAACTGGGATCCGGCTTTCCTGGAAAAGCTTGCTCAACAATCGGGGGGTGAATGGTACGTCATCGACACACCTGATAAAGCAACAGCAATATTCGAAAAGACGCTTACATCCATGCAGGGGATTGCAGTTACCAACGCCCAATTAACTCTACGGCTTGCCAGTGATGTGCTTGTGAAGAAAGCATGGCGTGTTGTTCCCCTTATTAGCCCGCTTGATCACCGGTCTATCTCTGATACAGACGTGCAGGTTTTCTTTGGGGATATTGAGCATGGCAAGGGGCAAAGTATGTTATTGGAAGTGCTGCTGCCGGTACGCCCTGCGGGAGTCTATCGTATGTTCCAGGTAGATGTTACATACGATGTGCCTGCCAATCATCTTACTAAGCAACGGGTGAACAGTGATGTAATTGTCACAGTTACCGATGATGCTGCAGCTGCTAATCAGCTGAATCCCCATGTGATGAATATTCTAGAAAGGGTTGTGGCACACAAACTTCAAACCCAGGCTTTGGATGAACTGGCATCAGGGCAGGTAGCAAATGCAACCCAACGATTGAAAGCAACTGCCACCCGCCTACTTGAACTGGGTCAAGACGAACTGGCTCAGAATGTCTTGTCGCAAGCTAATCAATTGGAGCAACAAGGAAAAGTGGATACCGCAGCCACTCAACGACTGCGTTATGAAACAAAACGATTAACCGAAAATTTACCAGATGAAGTAACACCCCCCGCCAATCCATAAACGCTGAAGAAAAGGGAACTTCATCTCATAAGAAGATCTTATCTGAGGAGGAAACACATGAGTGCAGTATGTCCAGCTTGTGGTCAGCCTACAGCCCCCGGTGCAGTATTTTGTGATAATTGTGGGCAAAATTTAGCCAATGCGATGCCAGGTCCTATACCTGTACCTCAAGCAGGATCAACCCCCTGTCCATCGTGTGGCTTTGGGAATGCAGCAGGTGCTGTATTTTGCGAAAATTGTGGTTCATCTCTTATGGCTGCACCTGTTCAGCAGAACTATGCTCCGCAACCACCAGTACCTCCAGCGTATACCCCGCCAGCACCACCCGCATATGTTCCTCCAGAACAAGCCTACCCGCAACAACCGATTCAACAACAATGGCAGGCACCCGTCAGTTATACTGTTACAGGTTCATTTACGGTTGTTGCCACGGGAGCCAGTATTCCCATTCCTGCGGGAAAAACTGAAATTTTGGTTGGACGTGAAGATCCTGTAAGCGGAAACTTCCCTGATGTGGATCTAGATCCGCATGATGGTTTAAACCAGGGTGTTAGCCGCCAACACTGCAAGCTATCTATGCAAGGTAGTCAATTGGTAGTGGAAGATCTCAACGCAGTCAATAAGACTCACCTGCGTGGACAACAGTTGATTCCCGGACAAAAAGTACCTTTGAATGCTGGGGATGAACTTGTATTGGGCAGATTAAGGCTGGTCTACAACAGCTAGTTTTTCTGCAAAAGTCAATCGCTTTGACGGGATCGGGTGATTCGCTGTTTGCCTCATCCCGTCGCCGCTTTATTAGGGATTATTTGTGGAGAGTGAATTATGCCAGTGATTTGTCCTTGTTGCCACCAGGCCGTTGATGAAAATGCTATCTTTTGCGATATCTGTGGTGCACCTTTAAAAGAGCAAGAACAGGCTGTTCCCTGTCCTACTCCAGCAACACCCCCTGTACCACCTCAAGCAATGTCGCAATCGCCAGCAAGCATGCAGGCTGCAGTCTGCCCAAATTGTGGTGCACCGTATGTAGCAGGTGAAATATTTTGTAACGACTGTGGTGTGCAATTACCTCCTGTTGCTGTTGCCGCTCCAGTACCACCTGTTTCTGTACAACAGGGTGAAGTTCCACCTGTTGTCAACATCCCAGTTCCTCCTGAACCAGTTCAACCTGCTGTGCCACATGTTGAGCAACCAGTTGCCGCAACTCCTCCTGAACAAGCTCAATCCATCGTAACTACTCCCCAGGGACCTTTTATTATTGGATCTCTTGTTGTGCAGGGAACTACAACTGTCATTCCATTGCCCCCTGGAAAAACTGAAATATTAATTGGTAGAGTCGATCCCATCAGCAATATCTTCCCTGAAATCGATACCACCCTGTATGGTGGCATCGAACGCGGAGTCTCTCGAAAACACTGCAGGTTGGTGATGGATGGCGATACGATATGTATAGAAGATTTGGGCAGTGCGAATTATACCTATATCAATCGGGTGCGTTTACAGCCAGGTCAGCATATTCCAATAAACCCTGGTGATGAAATTCGTCTGGGTGGTCTTGTTTTCACTTACATGCCATGAGCCAGATTATGGAATGCCCTCATTGTAAATCCCCCATCCGAGCAGGAGCTCGCTTCTGCCCAACTTGTGGAAAACTTTTAGAACCGCCAACACCTGCATCTGGCCCAGCCACAATAAAAGCTGGCTCTCCCGGTGCGTTACCTGTACAGACACCAGCACCCAATCAACCACGCTTGATTATTCGCGAAGGGCAGGTAGAAAGAACTGTCATCCTGGTGCAACAACCCCTCGCTATTGGTCGTGATCCAACAGCAGATATTCAAATTGGCTTGCCAAGTCAACAAAATCCTGTTGGCTTGCCCGATATTTCCCGTCATCATGCCAGGATTTATCCAGCAAATGGCGGGTTTGTCATCGAAGACCTGGGTAGCCGAAATGGGACATTCCTTCGAGGTCGTCAGATACCCTCCAATGTCGCTGTGCCATTACAAAACGGTGATGTTATCCGTATTGGTGATATCTATGGTAACTCTGTTTCATTAACTTACCTCGAAACGAAGGATGTTACCGCGGCTATAACTACTGCCTTCAATATTGACATGGCAATGATATCGAGTATGCCAGTTGCCACCATTGGGCGCGATCCGCAGTCTACTATCCCACTGAACGCTTCGATCGTTTCTTGGAAACATGCGCAATTCGTACGTACTTCCAGCGGGCATGACCTGATGGATGTTGGTTCAACGAATGGTACGTATGTGAATGGAAAGCGAATCAAAAGCGTCTCGTTGAAGGTGGGTGACGTTATTCAGATCGGTCCATTTAAAATGGTATATGGTCAGGCAGCCATTGTAGCATCAGCAGGCAGCTTACGAGTGGATGGCATTAACCTTCGTCGTGAGGTCAAAACCAATAAAGGCGCCAAGGTTATCCTTAAGGATATCTCTCTCACTATCCTTCCGCGTGAATTTGTTGCCCTCGTTGGCGGCAGTGGTGCTGGTAAATCTACATTGATGGATGCATTGAATGGTTCACGTCGCGCTACTCAGGGACGGGTACTGATCAATGGCGATGACCTGTACCGGCACTACGATGCGTACCGGCGCGACATGGGCTACGTGCCCCAGGCTGATATTTTGCATACCAGCCTGACTGTGCAAAATGCTTTGAAATACACTGCCATGCTCAGGTTACCTCCGGATACCAGTCGGAAAGAAATACAACACCGTATCGATGATACACTCGACATGGTTGATATGACAGAGCAGAAGGATGTACAGATCAGCCAGTTAAGTGGTGGACAACGAAAGCGTGTCAGCATTGCATCTGAAATGCTTTCAGAGCCACGGCTGTTGTTCTTGGATGAACCCACTTCGGGTTTGGACCCGGGTCTGGATAAGAAGATGATGCGTACTCTGAACAATCTGGCAGATAGCGGATGCACTGTTCTGGTAACTACTCACGCTACTTCCAATATCCTCGATTCCTGCGATCAGGTAGTTTTTCTATCGCACGGAGAGTTAGTGTACTTTGGACCTCCACAAAAAGCAATCACTTATTTTCAAACACCAGACTTTGCCACTATTTATGCCAAAGTGGATACTAAAAAGGAAGCAGTCCAATTTGCCGAAAGTTATAAGAAATCGCCGGATTATAAGCAATATATTGCTGACCGGCAGGTCGATATTCCAAAGCCAACCGGTTCAACGACCAATACAAAACATAAGAAAAACACCAGCCTGGCTACAAACATTCGTCAATTTTTCATCCTTAGCCGGCGATATATTGACTTGATTTTTAATGACAAAATGAGCCTTTTCATTCTTTCGGCGGTAATGCCTATCATTGGTATCTTCCTGCTGATCATTGCTGGGTCAAATGATCTGATTGGAAATTCGGAACGTGAGATCTTCTATATGATCAGGGATGAGGGTTCCTATTCTGTTGCACCTGATGCGCAGCGTTTGTTGTTCATGTTTGCTCTTTCAGCCATTTTACTGGGATTGTTCGCGGCTGCATATGAAGTGGTCAAGGAGCGTGTGGTTTATGAGCGTGAAAGGATGATCAACCTTGGGATCATCCCTTATATCCTTTCAAAATCAACAGTATTGATGAGCTTTGGTCTACTCCAGTGTGTTGCTTTATTGTTCGTGGTGGGATTAAAAGTAAGCTATCCCAACGATGGGATAATGATGCCTGCCATCCTTGAGATCTATATTACTTTACTGCTGGCAATGCTGGCAGCGATTGGGATGGGATTGCTGATTTCTACTCTGGTAAAAAACAGCAATACGGTTATTTACGTTATCCTGGTAGTGTTGTTCATTCAGATCATCTTTTCTGGTGTGCTTTTTCCACTGCCTGAAGTGGCTGAGCCGATTTCTTACATCACTCCAACCCGATGGACTATGGAAGCCCTTGGATCGACTGTGGATATGAATCACCTGAATAATATGGGTGGAATTCTGATCGAGGAGTTTGATGAGCAGATCAAGTCGAAGATGGATTTCCATATCAATTACGACCGCACAGCAGATCATCTATGGTTTACATGGGGTGTGCTGGCTGGTTTTGGCGTTGTTTCGATTATTTTGTCTATGGTAGTTTTAAAGGCACAGGATAAAAAGTGACCTGGACTGCTGCATTTTATTTTTGAGGGAATGGAAGATGAAACTTTCAGCAGTTGCAAAAACCGATAGGGGGTTGGTACGAGACATGAACGAAGACCGCGCCTGGCAGCAAGTCTTCAACCCATCTGAAGGTGAGCCTGTTGGTCTATTTATTGTCTCTGATGGCATGGGTGGCACGATGGGCGGTGAAGTTGCCAGCCATTGGGCGGTGGAAACAATTCGCCGCGAACTGGCGGATCTTTTCATTGATCCTGACCCACGTAATACGGTACGATTGACTGAAGCTGAAATTCAAAATGCGGTGAATGGTATCCTGCCAACCTATCGCCTTCCCGCAAATGCTATGGAAGAACGAGTACGAAATGCGGTCATTCGTGCAAACCAGGTAGTACGTTCCTACGCATACCATAAGCCTGATCAGGCAGCGGATGCAGGTGCAACCCTTACACTAGCTATGGTAAAAGGAAATACAGCAATCATCGCTAATGTAGGTGACAGCCGGACTTACCTGATTCGAAAAAATGAGATACATCAGGTAACTAATGATCATTCGCTGGTAGCAACTTTGGTGGCATCGGGACAAATTAAACCAGAAGATATGTACACCCACCCGCAGCGGAATGTTGTTTACCGCTCTTTGGGACAAAAAGATGATATAAAAGTAGACATTTTTCATGAAATGTTCCACCCGGGTGATATTCTTCTGCTGTGCTCCGATGGGCTGTGGGAAATGGTGCGAGATGAACAAATGCTGGCTATCATCCAATCCGTCACCGTCTTGGATCAGGTAGCTGATCAGCTGTTGGATGCAGCAAACGCTGCAGGTGGTGAGGACAACATCAGTGTTGTCTTATGCAGGATGAAATAATGCAGTCAATATGGATTATTAGCGCCAATCCTCTGGAGGTATTCAATCGGTTAAACCGTCTGTTTCCATACCTGAAAGTCGAGCTTTCTCCATGGGGAGAGCTGCTTAATAATCCCAGTGTGTGTAATAATAAAAACCTGGTGATCTCTTTTCCATTCTCGAATATGTCACCAGAGAATATCCAATGCTTTGGTGATCAGGTTCGGGCTTATGTAAAAAATGGTGGTTGTTTTATTGATGTAGATGATCCTTCAGGGTTTTTCACCGATACATTTTCCGATAAATTCCAGGAAAGTAAATCGATCCAAATTGAGAAAGCTTCTTTGATAACTGGAAGCCCATTGTTTACAGATCAGGTTGGGGTTGGATTGATAGAAAGTCAATCTTGTGGAACTGCTCTGCTTTTTCAAAAACAACCAGATATGAATCCCATTGTTCAAGTTCAGGGGCAAGATGACCTGCTTGCAGCATTTTCTTTTCCAATCGAAAAGGGGTTCGTGATCTTTTGGGGTCTTCCTCTGGGTTGGCTAGATGATAAACAGCAAGACAAATTATTTTCTTACTTGATAAGCAGTGGTCAAACTCAATTATTGCAAAAACAAGTGCGGGAAAGACAAAACCTTGAACGTGCAGAAATTGTGACTCAACGGGTATTTATGTTGATGGAAAATGCAGCACCTGATCCAATCTCCTTTTCACTTCCAACTGAACAAAATGCGCTGGTGATGTTGGGTTGGGAAGGGAATGCCCGGATTCACCTGCATATTGAAGATGGACAACACCATATGGCTTTGGACCATTCGAGCGACAGATCACCCATCGTATGGGGTGCATCGATGCCTGGAGGAGAATGGCATTGTCAAGTATTGCTTTCTTCTTCAGAGTGTGAAGCGATGCCTGTTTTGTTGACGATCCTTTCCACCCCACCCTTACTGCGGCGTAAATATCCTCAAAAGCCCATTCCAGCGCACCCACAGGTAAAACGCTGCCGGTATTGTCACATGCCTCTTAATTCCAGTATGCTCTATTGCCCAACATGCGGGAAAAAAGTAGAAGATAGCTAATATAAAAAGAAATGGAAAGGCTCATGAGTGATTTCTGCCATTTATGTGGAAAGAAGATAGAAGTCAAGCCCTATCTTTATCACCATGACCGATGGCAACCGGGTCAGACTCTTCGCGTTTGCCATGATTGCGTAACCCACAAACCAAGATGCCAGATCTGTGGCATTCCCATGGCTGGCGGAAGCCAGCCTGTCTGCACTACCTGCCAACAGAATTTGCTTCATTGTCTGGGGTGTGGAAAACCGATCCTTACTCCCCGGTATTATTCCATCAATGGTCAGATACCTTACTGCCAGGCATGCAGCATCGAGCCTCCCACCTGTGATATCTGCGGGCAGCCCTTTTCCGAAAAACGCTGGCAGTTATCGGATGGTAGACAGTATTGTGATAGGTGTTTCGCCACTACGATCAACACCCCTGAGGAAGCCCAGATGTTGTACGGGGATGTGACTCGCTGGATGGAGCAGTTATTTCATATTTCCCTCAATGTGCCCACCAGTTTATCGCTGGTTGACCGGAACCAACTGGCTCAAGTCATGGAAGTACAAAATACCGCATTATTGGAACCCCCGGAAAGGACGTTGGGAATTTACGCCAGGCGCGGGATAAAACGCGGTATCTATATCCAAACCGGATTACCCCGGTTACTTTTCATCCAGGTTTGCACACATGAAATGACCCATGCCTGGCAGGGAGAAAACTGTCCCTTATTACACAACACCCTTATACGAGAAGGTACTGCTGAATGGGCAGCCTGGAAGGTACTGGAAGCATTGGGTGAACGGATGCAGTCTTCTGCTATGGTATCTCGAACGGATATTTATGGTCAAGGATTGCGATGGGCATTGGATCTTGAAAAACGGGCAGGCAGTTCTGCTGTTCTTGAAGCCTGCCGTCAATCGGAATAGTGGATACGATTAGTATGAACCTGACACTCCACCATACTCTTTCTCATTCTGTTCTCCCTGTCACCGGGCAGAGTTGTAGAGTGCATGTATTGATTGAAATTGGTGGAAAATCCACCAGCCAACCACTGCCAATGGACATCAGCCTGGTTATCGACTGCAGTGATTCGATGCGTATTCTGATGGTATCTAACGCACAATTCAAAGATCTGGCAAAGAGTGGAAATATCGTTGAGGTGGTAACAGATGGGGTACCAGCCTGGAAAATCCAGAATATGTCTGCCGAACAGCTGGGCAATCTTCCCCGACGCATTGATTATGTGGCAGAAGCTCTTCGGGTGATCAGTGACCGTATTCGTGCGATCGATTATTTTTCTCTGATCGCTTTTGCTCAGCAGAGTCAGATTATCATCCCTACTACTTCTGGAAAAGAACGGCATCGCTTAAGCCAGGCAGCCAACCAATTAGATTTCCTTTCGTTGGGAAACGAAACGGAAATGGCACCTGCCATGGAAAAAGCTCTGGGTCAGTTCCAGCTTTCTCTGGTGTCTGGTGCAGCTAAACGGATGGTTGTGCTTACAGATGGATATACAAAGAATGCCTCTCAATGTTATAAGCAGGCAAAAATAGCCCAAAAAGCAGGTATTACGCTTACTACCATGGGAATGGGAAATGAGTTCAATGAAGAACTCCTAATTCCGCTGGCTGATAGCACTGGAGGGCATTCCTATTTCATTGAGAAACCAGAACAGGTAATGGACGCCTTTACCAGAGAGCTTGGTTCAGCGCTTTCGGTACATTATCGGAATATGGAAGTAAAGATAAAACTGACACCCGGGGTGGAGCTTATTCACGCATATCATATCCTGCCCAGTTTAAGTGAGTTTGATCCAGGACCAAATGATGCTGGGAATTATTCTTTCTATCTGGGAGATTTCGATCCCACCGATCCACCTTCAATCCTGCTGGAACTGCAACTTCCCGGTTGGGGTACAGGAGATTTTCGAGGCGCACAAATGCTACTTACCTGTGACAACCCGGATTCAAAGAAACCCCGTCTGATTGTGCGGGATGATGTAGTATTTTCCATGAATCCATATAGTGCAGGACACTCGAACGATAGGATAGCCAGGTTGATAGATAAAGTGCATGCCGTAGAGTTGGGCACGCTTGCATTAAAAGAAGCAAACCAGGGGAATGCTGGGAGCGCAACTCAAAAACTACGTCAGGCAGCCACACGCTTGCTCGATATGGGAGAGCTCGAATTAGGAAATACCATGCTTCTGCAGGCAAATATATTAGAACAGCAAGGAAGCTTGAATCCTGAAGTGACCAAACGACTTCGTTATGACACCCGCAAGATAACCCGCAGGCTGGCGGACTGATCTTAAAGATTCAATCGAGAGATGCTATGGAATGCCCCAACTGCAATACATTATTACGATCCAATGCACGCTTTTGCCCGAAATGCGGAACTGCCATCACAACTTCTCCGCGCAAATGCCCGCACTGTGGAAAAGAACAGCGTTCGATAGCCCGTTTTTGTAGTAATTGCGGAAAAGACTTGCAAGCCAATCCGGGTGGTTTGAAATGTATTCACTGTGGTACCACCTCACCTGAAAATGCAAAGATCTGTATTCATTGTGGCAAACCAATTTCTGGGAATGCCTGTCCTCAGTGTAAACGGGCTAATCGTCCGCAGTCTGTATATTGTGCGCATTGTGGCAGCATGCTCAGTGGTAATAAAATCGATCATCCTTACGAAACAGGCAGGCTCCCTGCCCGAGTATTGCTGAAAGAGCGTTATTACATCATTAAACGAATTGCACAGGGTGGAATGGGTGCCATCTATCTGGCTGCAGACACAAAGAAACCCGGAATGCGTTGGGCGATTAAAGAAATGAGTTATGCTATGCTGGATTCGCTCACCCCATCAAAACGGGACACCATTCGCGCGAACCTTGAAGAATCATTCAAGCGAGAATTCGATATTCTTCACCAGAGTAAACATCCCAATCTACCTGCAACGGAAGAATATTTTGAAGAGATGGGACGCCCTTACTTCGTGATGGAGTATATTGAAGGACAAACCCTTGAAAAGATCCTTGAAAATATAAAACAAGGTACTTTTCTTCCACAGGAGCGGGTGATCAAATGGGCTTGTCAGATTTGTGATGTATTGCATTATCTTCATTCAAAGAATCCCCCCATCATTTATCGTGACTTAAAACCATCGAATGTGATGGAAGAAACAAAAACAGGCAATATTAAATTAATCGACTTTGGTATCGCTCGTTTTTATAAACCCGGAAAAAAAGGAGATACCGTACGGTTTGGCACCGAAGGGTATCTGGCACCTGAAATATTGAGCAGCATCGATCAAACAAATCCAACCACAGATATCTATTCGTTAGGCGCTTTATTACATGAGTTGCTGACCAATCGCGAACCTTCCCTCACTCCATTTGTATTTCCCCCTGTACGGTCTATTAATTCTGCCATAAGTCCAGAAATTGAAAAAGCTATCAGCCGGGCGGTAGAACCCAATCCAACAAAACGCCCGCAATCAGCTCTGGATTTGAAACAAGAATTATTGTCTGCATTATCTCCTCAGGCAGTACCGCAACCTATCCCTATGGGTGGAGTACCTGAGCCCGAGGCAGCACTGCGAGCTGTTCAAAAAACTCCTGCTTCTTTCCCCTCCAGAACGATCTACCTCCAACCCAATCCCATTCATTTGGGTACCTTTGCTGTCAACCAGACTCTACCGCCCGTACCAGTTACCATTTTCGCCCCTCCTGGTATTGACTTGAACCTGAATACTCAGGATGATTGGGTGCAGGTAGTACCGACGACCATGCAAACTGAGTTAAGCCCTGGTCAAGCTCAACTTACTTTCGATAGCCGAAAACTCAAATGGACTCGTTGGCATATTAAACCAGGATCACCATTCAATCGGTTACCAGGTTTCTTCAAGGGATATCTGAATCTTCATTTTCAGGTCGTTCCAATAGAAAAAGTATATCAAAGCCGGGTGATTGTTGTATCTAAACTTCAAGGGACTGCAGAGGTTCCAGTAAGTATTGTCATCGAACCTCCGATAATCCTGGGAGTACTGGGTTGGCTGCTGGCATTTGGCTTTATACTAATTGAAGTGTTAATATTATGTTTACCAATAGTTTTCTTGCTTTTCTATCTGATGAGTTTGACTTAATTTTAAAAACTGGTGTAAAGTATGGACGAACAAGCCTGCCCAAAATGTGGTTCGAGCAATCGAACAGGTGCGAAATTCTGCGCAAAATGTGGAGAAGTTTTGCTGCCCCAAGGTTCTGCAAACGCCTTCAACACACCTGCAGTAAATTCTCCACCCACATCATCACCGAACCTTACCAGTCAACCTGTATCCCAGTCATCGTTACCTAAACCTGATGCGATCCCCGTCTCCCCACAATCTCGCCCAATTTCTGCGCCATCGTCAAAACCTGTTGTACCTTCACGGACAGGTGGTTCGACTTTTTCAGGTTTTATGACCAGGCTGGATAAAGAATTCGTCTCTCCCATCGCTTCTGCGATCAGCCAGGCATTATCTTCTGAACAACCCCAAGCTCTAAAGCAGCCCGCTTCTAGCGGGCTGCCCAAACCAGTAAACCCACGTTCACCAGGCGACAGTATCGGTTATTTCCGAATTCTTGAAACCATAACCAATCCACATTACCCTTACGTGGTGTACTATCGAGCACGCAGTACGATCTGTGGAAAATGTAAGGGTACATTTTCCATGCGCGACAGCCATGATTGCCCGGTTTGTGGAGAACCTTTTACCGAGTATTTAATCCGCCATTCATCTCCCAGCTACCTGCCAGAAGATGAGCCGGGACGAAAATGGCTGGTGGATCTCAGTAAGACGGGAATGCGGGGGTTTTTACCCTATCAATATCTGTTCGACCAAAACGACCAGCAGTTCCTTGTGATGGAATTGCTTACAGATGGCTGGCAACCTTTAGCATGGCTGGCGGTTCCCCAACCTGAAGACCTGGCTATCGAGATGATCACAAAGCTAGGAAAGATCGTTCAATCCATTCATAACCAGAAGTTAGCATTGTTTGGTGATGAATCAGCAGATCCCCGCTATTCTATTTTGATCACCCATTCCCAGAACATTTTTATAACAGACCTGACAGGGTGTTTACAAACCCGTTATCCTTCCAGACTTGATTCTCTCCAGCAAAAGGATATTCGCATCCTTGCGCGGATTCTTTATTACCTGACTACTGGACATGAATTGAGATCGTCAGCCACGGATGCGCCAGTAGGATTGCAAAAAGCCATCGAGCAGGCACGTGCCAACCGATATGCACAAGTTCAGGCATTTCTTGATAATCTGCATCCCACCCCTGTTTCACAAAATCTTGGACGTGGATTGCGCCAATCGGCTGGCTATGCTACTCATGATGGAAAGGTGAGAGAGCATAACGAAGATTTTATTGGCACATACTCTTTTGCGGTGGAACAGAAACCTGGTGAAGCCCAAACAGGATTGTACATTGTGGCAGATGGCATGGGTGGTCATGAGGCTGGAGAACGTGCCAGTAAACTGGTAACGCAGACCATCATGGATAAGATCCATCAGCTTCAGTCGGTACCTTCTTTGAAAGGATCAACCCGATTCCTGGGGCAGGCAATGAGTGCTTCAGAAATTCTGATAAATGCAGTAAAGCAGGCAAACTCTCTCCTGGTGAAAGCACGAAAATCAGCTACTTCAGGAAATGATCGTGGTACAACTTTGACAGCAGCACTTATTATTGGTAATTCAGCCATTGTTGTTAATGTGGGTGACAGCCGCACTTATGTTTTCCGTAATGGCAAGTTACAACAGATTACGAAAGATCATTCACTGGTTGCCAGCCTGGTTTCTGCTGGTTTAATCACCCCTGAAGAGGCGCGCAGTCATCCCCAGCGAAATCAGGTGTATCGTACTTTGGGCGATAAAGAAGATCTTGAGGTAGATGCTTTCCCTCAGGTTTTATCGGCAGGTGATCTTTTATTGCTTTGTTCGGATGGTTTATGGGAAATGGTACGTGATGAATCGATTCAGGCTATTCTTGAACATGCGCCTAGCCCACAGTCTGCCTGCGATGCTTTGATTCAGGCAGCTTTACAAGCTGGAGGTGAAGATAACGTTAGTGCTATTGTAGTACGTGTGGAATAATTCATTATTGGCAAAACGATTGCCATAGGAGGATATGATGTCAGATATTTTACAGCTTACCAGCTTAACAAATAAAAGTTACATTCCAATGCTAAATCAGCCACAACTATTATACGTATTAACAGAAGTTACGCCAGGTAATGCAATGGCAAATGTCCGTATGCCGCTCAATTTTGCCCTGGTATTGGATCGTAGTGGCTCTATGTCGGGCGAGAAAATACGCACCATGCGTGAGGCGGTGAAGAATATAATCGACCAGCTCGAGCCGATGGATGTGATTTCAATCATCACTTTTGAATCCACCATGCAGGTACTTATTCCTGCCCAGGGAGTGCTCGATAAGGCTGCGCTCAAGCGGAAGGTAGACAGCATCAAAGATGCAGGTGGCACAACTATGGCTCCCGCCATTCGTGAAGCGATCAAGCAGGTGAACACCTATAATACCGCAGACCGCATCAGTCGCATTGTGCTTCTGACCGATGGTGAAGCTACCGACAGAGAAGCGGATTCTTTCCGTGAAGCAGATAACGCGGGTGCCTACGGGGTACCGATCATCGGGTTGGGATTGGGCAGCGATTGGAATACCGATTTTGTTCAGGAACTTTCAGATCGCAGCTTGCTGGCAGCCCCAGGTAGTAGAGCAGGATATACCGATTATATTGCATCTCCAGATCAAGCTTTCAGCATCTTCCAACAGGTGTTTCAGAGTATGCAAGTAGTCAGCAAGGACGTAACTGTTACTTTGCGGATGGTACAAGGTGTGGAAGCCCGCCGTGTTTGGCAGGTAACCCCGATGATTAAAGATATTGGATTGAACACTATTCAAGGAAGGTCAGTGGTTATGCCTGTGGGTGATCTGGAAAAAGCTGGTGCGGCATTTCTGGTCGAATTGATGCTGCCTCCTAGACCCGAAGGCGCTGTACGAGCTGCCCAGGTGGATGCTACCTATTCGACGATCAGCCAGGGACCAGGAAGAGAATCAGTTGATTTGATCGTCAACTTTACTTCAAATCCGGCATTGGCAAATCAATTGAATGGCAAGGTGATGAACATTGTTGAAAAGGTTACCGCCTTCAAGTTGCAAACCCAGGCGTTGGATGAGGCTTCAATGGGCAACATCAGCGGAGCAACCCAACGGTTACGCCAGGCCGTTACCATTTTGCTGAATCAGGGCGAAACGCAACTCGCACAGCAGATGGAAAAGGAAGCTCAGAACCTTGAACAAGGAAAAGGTATCTCAGAAGAAGGTTCAAAGACTATTCGCTTGACCAGCCGAAAGACTGTTCGACTGCAATAGAAGTTTCTTTCTATCAGGGTAAGTGAGGAAAGGCATGAAAAGACTGGTTCTCATTTTATTTCTTGCGTTCAATCTCCTTTCATTTGGTGGCGATGATGAGTATGAGATTGAAATAGGCCAGGTGGATGTTTCTCAACTGCCTGAAGTGACGCTGTATGTCAACGTGACCGATTCAGACGGCGAGCCGGTGACCAACCTCACTAAAGATGACTTTACCGTGTATGAAGATGGGAAAAAGGCAAAAATAACTGAATTTGCAGGTATCGGAGAAAATCGACCTGTAGATATCGTCTTTGTCTTCGACACGACGGGCAGTATGGATGTTGAAATCAACGGTGCGATCAATTCCTGTACCGAGTTTGCTGAAAATCTGGAAAAAGAAGGTCGTGATTACCGACTGGGATTGATCACTTTCGGAGATGAAATTCGAGGCGTGTACAACTCAGATTACTCTTTGACTAGCAGTGTATCAGAATTCAAGGCATGGCTGTCTGAACTTGTTGCCAAAGGCGGTGGGGATGATCCAGAAAATACCTTTGGCGCCTTGAAAGAAGCTACAAAGATGAGCTTTCGAGAGGATTCACAAGTTTTATTCCTGCTCATCACGGATGACCGGATCCATTATTATGGAGACTATCCTGACGAAGGCTCAGAGTTCACTGACCCTGATCTGACTTATGAGAACACCCTGGCATTGTTAACGTCACCTCGCCAGATCTCGGTTTATCCCATCGCTGTATCCTGGGTGCCAGAATTTCAGGAATTGGCTGATGATACGAATGGTACATTCTATGACCTGGAAGCAGGAGAAGAATTTACCAACATTATCGATAATATTGGTGCGGTTCTGGCTACACAATATAAGATCACCTATACAACTCCCCGCCCAGATTATGATGGCACGCGGCGAAATATCGAGATTGAGGTTGGGGGCAGTACTGTCAGTGCTGGATACCTGGAGCCACACTTGATCAACCTGAAATCCAATATTTGGGTGGGATTAGGCTGTCTGGCTCCTTTAGGATTGGCTCTCGTTATCCCATTTGCGATCATCCTGTTCAATAGGAAGAAATCTCCTCAAGCTTTCGAAACACCTGTCAATCCTCCTGAAAAACAGCCAGTAATACCATCTCTACCAACCAATCAAAAAAACGACGTCTCTCCTGTACCTGGAGAGGAAATTTCCTCTGGACTGCCAATAATCCCTCCTGCTCCGGTAAAAACGGTTGCCGCCATCACCTGTGCTAAATGCGGAAATCCGCTTAAACCAGGCGCCCGGTTCTGTAATCAGTGCGGTTCAGTCGTTGAAGGAATGGGTAGCACTTTTTCTGTAACATGTCCAAAATGTGGATCTCCACGAAAACCAGGGGCGAAGTTCTGCCCAACTTGTGGCAGCAAACTTGAATAGTTGCATGTGCACCAAGATGAACCAGAAAGGGAATTATGAATAAGACCTGGCAAATTTACTTTAATGTTGTACTCGGGTGCATCGGTGGAATATTAGGTTGGTTGATCGTTGGGCTCATCCCTATGGATGATTGGAATGTGCATCTCTCGAATGTGCTCTCTGGCATTGGTGTTGGATTGTTTATTGGAGGCGCGATTGGAATCATGGAGGGTTTGCTGGTCAAACGCTCGATTTTAAGAACCATTTTAGGATTAATAGGTGGTTTGATCGCTGGCGCCATCAGTGGAGGTTTGGGTCTTGGATTGGGGGGGCTGGCATTTGTTTTCATCGGAAATCTCGAAATATCATTCCTGGTGGATCCCCTGTTTGGCAGTTTTACCCTTGGAGGTTTCCTGGCGCGCATCATTGGTTGGGTTTCATTTGGAGCTTTTTTGGGATTGGGTCTGGGAATATTAAGCTTGAAAATCAAACGTATTGGTTTCAGCCTGTTGGGTGGTATGATCGCTGGTTTGATAGGCGGAATTATTTATGACCTGCTCACCCAGGTATTTCTACAAAGCAGTGGACAGGCACAGGTATTCCTCTCTGCGGTTGGTATTGTTTTGATCGGTGCATGCCTGGGCGGCATCATTGCTGCGACGGTTGAACTGGCTAAGGACGCAATAATCAAAGTAATAGCTGGAAAACGTACGAACACCGAAATATCTGTGATCGGGAGAACAACGATTGGTTCTTCAGATGCCTGTGATGTGTACATTCCTGATGAGGGGGTGAAGAAAAATCATGCCCAGGTTCTCAAAGAAGCAAAGGGATTCATTATCCAGAACACTGCCGATAATCAACCAGTATTTGTGAATCAAACAACGCTTGCCACCGGTGCAACGCTTCCATTGAAAGATGGGGATCTCATTACCATCGGTGCTGCCAAAATGCAATTCAAATTACGGTAACTCAACGGAGAACAACGACTTTCTATGGCTGCCAACTCATTCGATACACTACGTCAAGGCACCATGCTCAGTCAACGTTACAAAATTGTGCGTAAACTGGGAGAGGGTGGTTATGGCGCCGTCTATCTGGCAGAGGATATCCGGTTGGCTGATAAGAAAGTAGCTATCAAAGAATTGATGGATGCCACTCCCGAATCGCAGGCTTTGTTTGCCAACGAAGCAAAGCTACTGGCATCCCTCAACCATCATGGGCTGGTACGCGTCTCTGATTTCTTTAGTGAGGGGCGATCTTATTACCTTGTCATGGATTATATCGAAGGGCAGGATTTACTCGAATTTATCGCAGATGCTGAGACCAAGGGCATTATGCTTCCCTTTGATCAGGTGATGGATTGGATCACTCAGTTGTGTGAGGCAGTAGCCTATATTCATAAACGAACCCCACCTATCGTTCACCGCGATATCAAACCAAGTAATGTGCGACTCAATACATCTGGCCAGGCTGTGCTGGTAGATTTTGGGATTGCTAAAGTTGATCCCAAAGCGAAAACGGTACGTATGGCAAAGGCAGTCTCATCGGGATTTTCTCCACCCGAGCAGTATGGCAGCGGAAGTGGCACAGACACACGATCTGATGTATACGCTCTGGGTGCTACACTATATTGCCTGCTTACAATACAGATACCTACTGATGCTTCTGAACGACTTATTCAATCGGCTGAATTGCCTGCTCCCAGTAAGTTCAACAAAAATATACCAAAAGCCCTGGACGCGATCATCCTGAAAGCCATGTCGCTGGATAGCCTACAGAGATATCAAAATGCAACAGAACTATTGGATGCTCTTCGAGCGGTTCAGGGAAAGAAGTCGCCAATCTATGGGAATAAACCACAGCCTGTGCCACCTTCCCCTAAACCCGTTGTACCTTCACCTTCTTCGCCTCATCCGCAAATTGTGAATACCTGCAAAATTTGCGGTAACGCTTTACGAACAGGTGCAAAATACTGTTCACGTTGCGGTACTGATCAATCGCTTGCAGCTCCCGGACAAAATCGCTGCCCGAAATGTAATAGTGTTGCTCGACCAGGAGCAAAATTTTGTCCGCATTGTCGGACAGCGCTCATGCCGGTCATAAACCCAATAAGAAATCCAGTTAATTCAGCCAGCCAGGTATTTGCTTCAATGCAACCACCTGCGCCTGGCACACCTGCGTTTCAGCAAGCTCAGGTAATCCTGACACAAGCAAAACAATCCTTTCAACAAGAACGGTACCAACAAGCGGCTGTAAGCTATGAATCGTTATTACAAATGGGTGTCCATACCGCACAAATCTACAGCGAATTGGGGCTAAGCTATATTGAATTGAAACGTCCCATTGATACGATCAATCTTTTAGAGAAGGGAATGCAGCGTTTCAGCAAAGATATTGACCTGACTTTTATCCTCGCATTGGCATACTGTATCATAGGATCCTTCAATCAGGCGATCAATTTACTGGAAAATAATTACCGTCTGGATCCAGACCATTTAAAATCCATTGACCTGTTGATCGATCTCTATAAGAAACAGAAAAGATATGCTCCTGTAGTGCGAATTCTAGAGGCACAATTACAAAAACATCCCTTTGATAATCAGATTGCTCTCAAACTTAGTGAAGCTCTTCTTCTTAATGGGCAATACCAAGATGCAGAAACCCTAGCAAAATCCTTGCGAAAGCAACTGCCTTCCGATTCTGATGTTGCCGTACTGATGGGAAGGGTATTCTATCACCAGCACCGTCATAAACAGGCATTGAAAGAATTGCAACAAGCGCAAAAATTAAATCCCAAAAACGCATACGCTTTTTACTTTGTGGGTGAAATTTATATGGAACAGAAGAAATACCGTAATGCTTTGGATGCTTTTCGAAAAGCTGCTTCGATCACCCCTGATGACGCTAATATTCATGCTCGTTTGTTCCTGGTGTTAAGTTGCCTGAACTGTCATCAAGAAGCGATGACAGAATTATCCATCGCTCAACGGATCAATCCACAAAATGCATTAGTACAGGATATTATCAGTAGGTTAAATCCTTAAAAATGATGAAAATTTGTTGATAGAAAATGGAATTGTATGGTGTACAATTTATTTGGGTAGATTCATGTGGGTTCTTTTCACCCATTTTCAATTCAGTTTTTATCAATTTCATGTAATATGGAGGTGAATGTGTCAGCAACCTGCCAGAATTGTGGAAAACCTGTTCGAATCGGAGCAAAGTTTTGTGGTAGCTGTGGCGCAGAAATCCCTGGTACCACTCCACTTTCTCAAGTTAATGTGCCTCAGCAAGCTCCTGTACCACAGGCAGAAGTTTCTCAACCTGTTGCTTCTCAACCTGAAGCAACCCCTGCTCCAGCACCCACAAACGGGGTAGTCTGTCCGCATTGTCATAAAGTGGTACGCGAAGGCGCAAAGTTTTGTAACTTTTGTGGAAAGCCACTGATACCTGCAGCCGCCTCCGTGATTCCTCCTGTACCTCAACCGGCTCAGGGTGAGGTGCCCGTTGTAGAAACGACACCCCCTGCGGGTATTCCACCGGTGCCCCCACCTCCTCCAGAAGGGAAACCTCCACGCAAGAAAAAGGGTGGCAAAAAGGGTTGGATCGTTCTGCTTGTTTTGGTTCTGCTCTTCTTATGTGCAGTTGCTGTTCTTGTAGCGCTCTACTTTACAGGTGTTCTTCCCAAAGACAAGATCGATGAAGTTATCGGCAAATTCACCAAAGGGACTCCCACGGTTGAAGTCACTGAAACCTCTAAAGTGACAGAAACGCCAGAGGTGACCGAAACAGAAGAACCAACTCCTACAGAGACGGCTACTCCAACCATGACACCCATCCCAACAATTGTTGCCACAGAAGAACCCATTACCGATTTATTTAGAGATGAATTCTCTAAGGATTTGGAAATGTGGACACTCTGGGGTCCAAGCCTGGCGATTTTGGATGAAGCAACGGGTATGTGCACTCTCTCAAGCACCCAACCTGGTGATTCAGGGATCACGACGAAGGAAAGCTTCACTCTTCCGGAAGATTCAGCGATTGAATTTACTGCAACGTTATTGGAAACCGCTCCAAATAATGTGTTGGAAGTGGATTGGGCAACGACGGAAACTGCTATTGCTGATAAATTACCGGCAAGTGGTATCCATGTGGAACTGAGTGTAGAGAAGCAGACTATGGTCGTTCTAAATCCCGATGGTGCTGAAATTGCATATTGCACGATCCAGAAAGCCATTGATACAGATCCTCACACGTATTCCATTGAGATAAGCCCTGTTTCTGTTGAATTATCCATGGATGAAGGGGAAGGAATTTGTGTTGTCGAAATGGCTCCACCAGATGTCGATCAACCTGGATGGTTGACCTTCTCGGGTTATGGATTATTGGACTCGGTTGCAATTGTTGAGAAGTAAGATGTAAATAGTAAAACCTGAATTCTCAGGTTATTGGTACATCTCAAGGCTGTTCAATAAGCCCTTTGCTAACCAGAGAATACCAATCTTTGAGCTGGCAGATGGCTTTGCCTGAACAGCCTTGTTTGGAAGGAGTTATTCAATTCATTTATGAAAACCTGCCCTCATTGTGGAATTGAAAATCGCGATGTTGCCCGGTTTTGTCAGAATTGTTCAGAACCTCTTGTCTCAGAATTGATCTGCCCTTCCTGTGGAACCTCCAATCCAGTACAGGCGCGTTTTTGTTTGAACTGTGCGGAACCTTTACGTGGGCGATCTCTTCCAACTGCCAAATCCTCTCGACAGCCTGTAGTAACACCTGCCAACCAAACGGGATTGCTGCAACCTAATACTCTCCTGGCTTCACGGTATCTCATCGAAAGCAAATTAGGTAAAGGGGGTATGGCAGCCGTATATAAAGTGGCTGATACCCGCCTTTCTGGTAAGTATTGGGCATTGAAAGAAATGTCGGATGGTGCCATCACTGATCCGATGGAGCGCCAGCAGGCGATTGAAGCCTTCAAGCATGAAGCCACCTTGCTTGCGTCCCTTAACCATCTAAACCTGACTCGTGTGGTGGATTTTTTTCAGGAAAACAACAAGTATTACCTGGTAATGGATCTGGTTGAAGGAAATACCCTTGAAGAGATGCTGGAATCACGTTCTACCCCATTTCCTGAGGCTACGGTAGTAGGATGGGCGTTGCAATTATGCGAAGTATTAGATTATCTCCATTCGCAAAATCCTCCTATTGTCTTCCGCGATCTCAAACCCTCCAACATTATGTTTGATGATGAAGGGCATATCCGATTGATCGACTTTGGGGTGGCACGATTATTTAAACCAGGGAAATCCAAAGATACTTCTTCATTTGGGACTGCTGGGTACGCACCACCTGAGCAATATGGAAAGGGACAAACCGATGCCCGCTCTGATATATACGCACTTTCTGCAACTCTTCACCAGTTACTCACTCTTCATGATCCCGCAGATTCGCCCTTTAAATTTGAGCCAGTGGATACCATCAATCCACTGGTTTCAAAAAACATCAGTAATATCATCGCCACTGGTCTGCAGCAAGACCCGGCAGACCGCTGGCAGACTGCGACCGCATTTGCCAATGCATTGATGGATGAAGAAGAGGAAATTCAGGTTGCAGTACCTGTAACACCTCTACCAGCTAAATTAACTCCAGAAAAAGCACCTTTGCAAGCTGGAAACACTTGCCCGGTTTGCCAGTTTCCTAATCCGATGGAGCAAATCAACTGCTTGCGATGCAATACATTATTGCATCCTTCTTCAGCACAGGTGGTACAACCACTATGGAATCAAAACGTTGCAGCTTCGGTTTCTGGTTCTTCCACAGGGATTTCAAACCAGGTTGGTGCCATTGCACAAGCGAGTTCGTCTTCCAAAGCAGCATCCCGAACTGGATCGAAACCAACCAACTTCTGGATGACACTCCTTTGGATCGCATTAACTTCGGTCATCTCAATATTATGTATGAAATTGATCTTTCAAAACAGTACCAGTGATATGGTGTGGTATTTGGTTTCATACGTACCATTAGTTATGGCTCTTTTCGCAGCGGCAGCAACAAAAAGACCTCTGGTGTATGCTGCAGTTATGATCATCACAGAGCAATTTCTGTATCCCGGGGGATCCTTGGTGTACTCCCTTCTTACGATTGTTCCGGTTGAAATCATTTTCTTATTGACGAAGTACCGGAAATATGGTTTTTGGATGATGCTTTCAGCGGTATTTATCAGTCAATTAATTTGGTTCTTCTACCTTGAATTTCAAATTGGAGGTTACAACATCCTGGAATTGATTAAAGATAATTTGATCTACATGTTGGGTAGCGTATTTATTGCTTGGGTACTTGCAAAACTTACAAAAAGGATTTAAGTCAGAAATAATTGCGAAAATAGAAGTTTTTTAAGAATTCGTTAAGCAATCGTAAACATCATTTATTAAGCAGGTGTGTTATGATATCGGCACACCCTGATTTCTTACCAGAACATTGGAGTAGTTATGTCTCTTTCCCCCGGTCATCTTCTCAATAATCGCTATACGATCGAGCGACTGCTCGGTCAAGGCGGATTTGGGGCAGTCTATAAAGCCCATGACGCCAACCTGGATAAACCTTGTGCAGTAAAAGAGAACCTGGACACTTCACAAGAAGCACAACGCCAGTTTTTGCGTGAGGCTACAGTTCTGGCGAACCTTTCACATCCCAACCTCCCTCGTGTAACTGACCATTTCATCATCCCAGACCAGGGGCAGTATCTGGTCATGGATTTTATAGAAGGTGAAGATCTGCAGCACCTAGTAGAGAAATCGGGTCCCCTCGAACCAGGCAGAGCAGCAGCGCTGATCTCACAGGTGATGGATGCATTGGCATATATGCATAGCCGTGTACCGCCTGTGTTGCATCGCGATATCAAACCAGCCAATATCAAACTAACACCAGAGGGTAAAGCAGTTTTGGTGGATTTCGGGCTGGTCAAACTGTACGACAGCCATACGAAAACAACCATGGGGGCTCGAGCCATTACACCCGGATACTCGCCCACTGAGCAATATGGTCAGGGTAGTACCGATGCCCGTTCGGATGTTTACGCTTTGGGAGCCACTCTTTATATGTTGGTCACAGGCGTCAATCCTCCAGAGAGTGTGCAGCGCGTAGCTGGAGATACTTTACGACCTGCTCATCTTGTGAATCCTCGTGTTCCACCCTTCATGGGTATGGCAATCGCGCATGCAATGGAAATGGTACCAGCTAATCGTTTTCAATCCATGATGGAATTCAAAGCGGCGCTTACTGGTGGACAACGGATTTCGACTGTTCAGCCTGCTTATGTACAACCTGGAATGGCAACCCAATCGATCTCTCCTGTGGCAGGCGTTCCCACCTACTCGCGTGAAGATCTTATTCCACCTCAGGTTCCATATACTCCTGTAAAAAAGAAGCCAAAAACCGGTATGATCATCGGGATTGTTGGTGGTGTGATCGCTTTAGGTGTTATTGCCGTCTGTATTGCCCTTTATAGCATAGGCAATGCAGTCAATAAATCCAGTACTGCCACTGCTGAAGCACTTGCGGTAGAGCAAACTGCCCAGGTACGGGCAGCAACCAAGACTGCAAAATATGAAGCTACACAGGCAGCAGAGATTATGCAGATGACTGAGACCGCACTTGCTTATCAGCTTACATCAACTGCACAGGCTATGGGTGATCAAAAGCTAATATTTGGGCCAGAAAGCGGCAGTTTAGTGCACAGCAATGATGGATACATTGCTGGATATAGTGCAGGGGTTTCTGTACAGAATTTTATTGTAGAAGCCACCTTCTTTAATCCTTACGATACCAGTGAAGGTTCATGGGATTATGGATTCTTATTCAGGGATGAAGGCTCAAATCTGCAATACAGGTTGATCATCTCATCTGATACACAATGGGAGCTTTATAACAATACCGGCAGCAGCGATGGCGCACTGATCGCCAGTGGATATCTTAGTAATCTGGATACCAGTGCATATGGGGCTAATACGATCAAGCTGATCGCTTATTACGAAGCTGGGCAGTTATGGGTGAACGACGTTTATATCAGTGACCTGGATCTTTCCAGCCGGTTAAATTATGGAGAGATCTATGCTGCCACTGGAATGTACACGGAGGATGAAATCGAAGGTAGAACAACTGATTTTTATGACTTTTCGGTTTATGAACTGTATTAGGTAAGAAGCTATTTAGAACAACAATCGGGTCATGTCAACGACCCGATTGTTGCTTAAACGAAGTGCACCTATTATTTGTACTATTATCGGAGAGATACTTTCTATATAATGATAACTAGAGAGATCTCTCAATGCTTAATATTGGAACGGTCTTGCAGAGCAGGTATCGGATCGTGAAAATGCTCGGTCAGGGGGGATTTGGAGCGGTATATAAAGCGTGGGACCTCAATCTTACTCGCCAATGTGCTGTAAAAGAGAATCTGGAAAGTACTCCCGAAGCTCAACATCAATTCGTGCGTGAAGCTACAGTGCTGGCAAATTTGTCCCATCCTAATTTGCCTCGCGTTACGGACTACTTTATCATACCTTCGCAAGGTCAGTATCTCGTTATGGATTTTATAGAAGGGGAAGACTTGCAGCAGAAGATCGATCAAGCTGGTAAATTGGCAGTTGCTGATATTATGACTTGGATCAGCCAGGTGATGGATGCTTTGATCTATCTGCATACCCGGGTGCCTTCAATAATCCATCGGGATATTAAACCAGCAAACATCAAGATCACCCATGAAGGGAAAGCGGTGCTTGTGGATTTTGGCTTAGTAAAAGTATTTGATGCAAATATGAAGACCACGACCGGAGCTCGCGCGGTATCGGTTGGGTATGCTCCTCCAGAACAGTATGGTCAGGGTGGAACTGATGTACGATCGGATGTTTATGCCCTGGCAGCCACAATCTATACGGCTTTGACAGAAGTTACACCGCTGGAAAGCGTGCAGCGCTTATCCCGCGACAGTTTGATTCCAGCCCATACGCTTCGTAAAGAGGTTCCTATAGGGTTCGGCATGGCGATCAGCAAAGCAATGGAACCCCTCCCTCAAAACCGTTTTCAGACCATGCAGGATTTCAAGAAAGCCTTATTTGACCCTACTTACCGGGATACTCCTGTGATTGGTATTTCTGCTCCTACTACGATCCACACTGCTTCATCGGCTGTCACACCGCAAATTTCAGTAACCGCTCATCGTACTTTGGGAGTGCATAAAACCGGTTCGAAGTTAAAAAGTGGGTTAACTGCTCTGGGTTCCACAATCTTATGTTTCGCATTGGGTGTGATCATTATTGGTTTGATATCCAATTTGCCGTCTTCCAAAGCAAAACAGACTGAAAATATTATGGCAACAAATGAACTACGGGCTTCATTGACCTTGGCTGCAGCAAGTACAACAGCAGAAGCACAACAGGCAACCTGGCAAGCTGTTAGAACCCAAACCGCAATAAAACAATCGGAAATGGCAGCTACTTCATTTGCCTCTACTTCTACTGCAATACAAAGTCTTTTAGAAATCGATGACTTATGGGCTAATGCTGCTGTGAAATTTGGTCCTGTATCGGGCTATCTTCTTCATGAAGAAGATGGAATGATCGAAGAATACAGAACTAAGGTTAGTTGCCTTAATTGCATTATACAAGCTATCTTTATAAACCCTTACGGATCTGGAGAAGGGTATTGGGATTATGGTTTTTTCTTCAGAGATACCGGAGTTGCAGATTCTTTCCGCCTGATCATTTTTTCCAACACCGAATGGTATTTAAATAATTATGTTGCGAGTTCATCGGGTATGAAAATCCAATCCGGCTTAATTAACAACCTAAATACGGAGTCTGGAGAACAAAATACGGTCACATTGATCATAAATGGAGATAAAGGATATTTGCTTATCAATGAAGAATTTGTTTCAAATATGGATCTGTCTGTAAGAAATGAAGGTGGAGTTATTTCTTTAGGTACGGGTTTCTACGCTGACGACGAGATCGATGGTTATAAAACAGGTTTCACCGATTTTCAAATTTGGACTCTTCCTTGATGAAAACTTTTCATATTCTTATTAATCGTCTTATAATAATAAAATGGCATTTAATACCGGGTACATCCTCAACAGTAGATATCGTATTGTAAAACTGCTCGGTCAGGGCGGATTTGGAGCGGTTTATAAAGCCTGGGATTTAAACCTCAGCCATGCCTGTGCAGTTAAAGAAAACCTTGATGTATCAATTGAGGCGCAAAGGCAATTTCTGCGCGAGGCGACCGTCCTTGCAAACCTCTCTCACCCTAATTTACCACGGGTAACTGATCACTTTATCCTACAGGACCAAGGGCAATATCTGGTGATGGATTATATCGAGGGGGAAGACTTACATACCATGCTGGAAAAAAATGGACCTTTGCCAGTTGACAAGGTCATGGTATGGATGGGTCAGGTGATGGACGCGCTGGAATATCTGCATGGGCGTGTTCCCCCCGTATTGCATCGTGATATCAAACCCGCAAATATCAAGATCACGCCTGAAGGAAAAGCCGTGCTGGTAGATTTTGGCCTGGTGAAGCTCTATGACAGTCACACGAAAACCACCATGGGAGCTCGTGCCATCACCCCAGGGTATTCGCCACCAGAACAGTATGGGCAGGGAAGCACAGATGCCCGCTCGGATATTTACGCTCTGGGTGCCACCATGTACACACTGGTAACAGGGATCCAGCCACCGGAGAGTGTTCAGCGGGTAGCGTCAGATACCTTGCGCCCCGCTCAGGTAGTGAACCCGAATGTGCCTGTTAATGTGGGATATGCAATTGCTCAATGTATGGCATTATCGCCAGAGAAGCGATTCCGCTCAATTGTGCAAATGCGGACGGCGTTATTTGGTAGTTATGCTCCATCAGTGCAACCTGTAGGTTCTGAACCACTGCCACCCATGCCTTATTCATCAGAAGGTGCATTATCTTATGCGCCACCAAAGAAAAAGAGATTACCCGCCTGGGCGATCGTTTTGATCACTTTAAGTGCATTGGGTGTCATTGGTGGGTTATGTGCAGTTCTTTTGAGTTTACCAGGAATCATGCCGACAATTACCACCAGCACTCCGAAAACTGTAGCAAGGATGGATACTCCTTCTCCAGTGCCAACTGTAGCGCCAATGTCTACCGTTACACCTTATTTGACACGAACTCCGGTCATGATGAGTACCGAAGCTTCTGTTAATAATGGTTCCTTTGATGACCTTGTTCTACTAACCGGACCATCTGATGGTTCGATTACGCATAATGTTGAAGACGGATTGGTTGCGGTGATGAACTCTGGACTATCGGTAGCAGATTATATTGTAAAGGTTGATTTTTATAATCCCTACAGCCTCAGCAAAGGAACCTGGGATTTCGGTCTGCTTTTCCGCGAAGCAGGCTTCAATGACCAATATCGCCTTGTTGTTCTTTCGGATGGAGAGTGGCTTGTTACTGATAACGCCGGTTCAGCGGATGGAACAACCGTTGCCAGTGGCAATTTAACTAACCTGAATACCTACGAGGGTGGTTACAATTCATTAATGTTGGTTACTTTTCACGATCGAGGGTGGTTCTTCCTGAATGGTGAATTAATATCTGAGCTTGACCTTTCCAGCCGGCAGTCGGATGGGTTGATCGAACTGGCAACCGGGTTATATTCTGGAAATGAGATTAATGGCTATGCAACGAACTATGCAAATTTTCAGGTCTGGCGATTAGATATGACTCCGCTTTCAGGCAGCCTGGTGCATGACAGTGATGAATATATCGAGGAATTTGGTACAGAAGATTACATCAAAGACTTCATCATGGTGGCTGATTTTACCAATCCGTACAGTACCAGTGTGGGAAATTTTGATTGTGGTTTCATGTTCCGCAATTTGGGGGGGAATGAACAGTTCAGGCTGGTGATATCTCAAAGTCAGAATTGGGAACTTACAAATAACATGGCTGATTCTACATCGGTGATCGCCTCAAGCACCCTCACGAATATGAACACAACCGATGGTGGAACCAATGAATTTTCTGTGGTTGCGCTGGGAGAGAAAGGCTGGTTCTACTCCAACCAGTATCTGGTCAGCTCCCTGGATCTATCCAGCCGTATGGAAGCAGGAACTAACCGTATTGCGACTGGGATGTATATAAATGATGAAATACCTGGTTATTCTACTGGATACTCGAATTTTATAGTTATTCCTTTACCATAATTTTTTTGGTCATTTTCAATTGTTTTTGCGAGTTAATATATGCCCTTATCGACTGGCCATATTCTCAACAGCCGTTACCGAATTGTAAATCTCCTTGGGCAGGGCGGCTTTGGCGCAGTATATAAATCCTGGGATCTAAATCTATCACGTCCTTGTGCGTTAAAAGAAAATCTCGATACAACCCCTGAAGCACAAAAGCAATTCAATCGTGAGGCAGTTATCCTTGCCAACCTCATCCATCCCAACCTGGCTAGAGTGACAGACTACTTTACCATCCCTGGTCAGGGGCAGTATCTGGTAATGGATTATGTTGAAGGAGAGGACCTTCAGCATATTCTCGACAAGAGTGGACCGCAACCGGAATCCATGGTAACGGAATGGGTGGCTCAAATTTGTGACGCGCTAGAGTATTTACACACCCAACAGCCACCTATCATTCACAGAGATATCAAACCAGCGAATATCAAGATCACCCCCAAAGGAAAAGCGATCCTGGTTGATTTTGGAGTAGCTAAGGTTTGGGATCCCAGCTTGCGCACAACCCAGGGGGCAAGAGCGATAACCCCATGCTTTTCACCCTTTGAGCAATATGGGCAAGCACCCACCGATGCCCGCACAGATATCTATGCATTGGGAGCTACTGCGTATTGCCTGCTCACCGGGCAGCCTCCTACTGAAGCCATCATAAGGGTCGCCAACCCAAAGATCAAAGCGCCATCGGAAATAAACAAAGATATTTCTGGTGCCATAAGTCAGACCATTCTGAAAGCTTTGGAGTTACTGCCTGACCAACGGTTCCAGACAGCAGCTGAGTTCAAGCAGGCTCTAATCCGTAAATCAAGTGTATCTACCGCACATGTTCTATCACAGGAAGTGAAAACAACTCCTAAGCGATCCCAAGTCTCTGTGGCAAATCCTGTAGTTGCTACAACCAGGGTACAACCTGGAGCTGTATCTTCACCAAATGCAATTTCCATTGTACATTCGGCTCAACCGAAACCATGGAAGAAGTTTGTTCTCATAGGGGGTGGGGCAATAGGAGTGATTGCGATTGCCATCATAGCGGTGATTCTTTTGTTGAGTAATGCCCCAAAAGGCACAGTCACTCCACCTCCCGAAATTGTTAAGAACACTGCAATATTTCCCATACCAGAAACCACCTCCACACAAATTGTGGCTTTACAACCTACGCCTAAACCCACCGCAACATCCTACTTTGGTGAAACTACAAAGATAGGAAATGGGATGACATATACCGGTACGTATTCTCCCGATGGGACACTTTATGCATTAGGCGCAGGCGATAAAGTCATTGTGAGTTTTGCTCAAACAGGTGATCTTTACTACGAAATTCCGTGCCAAAAGTCCATAGTAATGAGTCTGGCGTTTTCACCGGATAATTCCAAGCTGATCGTTGGTGAATTGAATTCTCACTTTTATCTTTATGATTTGACATATAAAAGTTTGATCAGAGAGATCGCAACAGATTACACCTTTTTCAATTCTCATGTCGTATTCAGTCCGGATGGCTCGATGATTGCAGCACGCACACGGCAGGATATATATACCTTCGATATGGAAACTGGCGAAATGATTCACCAATTCACTGGACATACTGGAAATATCCGTGAGTTAATTTGGGATCCAGTCTTTGATCTACTCTATAGCGGCAGTATGGATGGGACGGTGAAAGCCTGGAATCCTGATACTGGTGAACTTGTAAGGGATTTCACAAATATAACAACGGATAGCAGTGCAATTGTAGGGTTGGCTCTGGATCACCAGGGAAAAACATTGGCAGTATTGCTGCCTTTTGGACAAATCTATATGATCGACGCACTGACTGGCAGGCAGGAAACAATTCTATATAACAATAGTATGCCTAACTATGCAGCGTTTTCCGATGATGACACCATCCTGTATGTTACGATGGATAATTCGTTAAACAAGTTTGTACTTCCCAATTCCCAGCCAGAAGTCTCTGTCTCAGCTCCCGATTTTGCCAACCCAAGCTCCCTTTCATTACGCCCAGGAACAGCACAAATATCTGTCACATATTTTTCGGGCGGGATGGTTCGCTTTGAAATGAACATGCAAAGCACATATGCACCTCAAATCGATTCGAATTCATGGACAATGGAAGCAGCTTTCTTTAACCCCGAATTAATCGCTCTTGTTGATGATAGAGGAAGGATCAAGAAAGGTCCCATTGAATATATTCTTACAAGTTGGGATTCTGTGAACCTCAATCTTCCGGTGTATTCATCATCGATTGATTCTGAAAGGGGATATCTGGCTTTGGGAAAAGAAGATGGCAGCGTAGAAATTTTTGACCTCACTGCTTCTAAAACCCTCTCAAAATTACCACCCCTGGATACTCCTGCACAAAAAGTGTACTTTCTGCCAGATGGAGATCTGGTAGTAATGGCTGGGAATGACGTCAGTATCTGGTATCTCGGAACTACCAATATCGAAAAATATATCTTTTCGACAAGTGAAGCGATGGATTACATTGGTTTCTTCCAGAAGGATAATTACCTGATTCTGGCAAATTTGACGGGACTGGTGGAAATTCGAGACCTGGATGATCTTGCCAGAATAGTTACATCCTATACTGTTCCTGTTGGAAATCTTTCGCAAGTCCTTGTGGATCAAGAAAATAAACAGTTACTTATCTTATCAGAAAGCAATGAGGTGCAGATATTGGACCTTCTGACAGGACAAAAAACTGGTACCATTTCACTGGGCAATACACCAACTGCGGCGGTTTTCTCGCATGATGGTGCTTTTTTGGCTGTTGGTCAATCCGATGGGTCAGTCACGTTGCTGGATGGGAAAACCTTGACCATTCTGGAGACAAAAAATATTTTTCCTGTTTCGATCTCACAATTAAATTTCAGCCCTGATAACCAATATTTGGTAACAGCGTTTAATTATGGCTATTGGGGATTGACGCAAATACTTCTAAAACCTCTGGAGTAATTATGGTATTGAGTACTGGCACTATCATTCATCAACGATATCGTGTAGTGAATTTGCTCGGACAAGGAGGTTTTGGAGCTGTCTATCGTGCCTGGGATTTGAACCTCTCCCGGCCTTGTGCTTTAAAAGAAAATCTAGAGACATCTCCAGAAGCACAAAAACAGTTCACCCGTGAGGCGGTTATCCTGGCAAATCTTATCCATCCTAATTTGTCCCGTGTGACAGACTACTTTAGCATTCCAGGCCAGGGGCAATATCTGGTGATGGATTACGTTGAGGGAGAAGACTTACAGCAGATACTCGATAAACAGGGTCCACAACCAGAAGCAAAAGTGATCCAATGGATCAGTCAGATTTGTGATGCGCTTGCCTATTTGCATCAACAGACCCCTCCTGTTATTCATCGTGATGTCAAGCCCGCCAATATTAAGATCGATAAAGAAGGAAAGGCAGTTCTGGTTGATTTTGGTGTGGCAAAGATTTGGGACCCAAACCAGCGTACCACTCAGGGAGCTCGTGCTATTACACCGGGATTTTCACCGTTTGAACAATATGGACAGGCACCTACTGATGCCCGCAGTGATATTTATGCTTTAGGTGCCACTGCTTACTGCCTGATTACAGGTCAGCCACCTGTAGAAGCAATTACTCGTATGGCAGGAACACTATTGGAGCCAGTCAGCACTTTGAGACCAGATATCAACCCGGGATTAGCGCAAGCAGTTACTCAAGCGCTGAGTATCATGCCAGAAGCACGATTTTCTTCAGCCAATGCATTTAAAAATGCGCTGGCTGTCCCTGTGACCAGACCCCAACCAAAAGAACAAAATAGAATGGATACGGTGCATGTAGCGGGAGATCTTGCGTCATCCGCTGCAGTACAGGGGATGATCGCAGTTGCTCCGGTTTCTTCGATCAATACACCTGTTCTACAGAAACGCAAAAGGAATATCTTGCCCATCATTGCTGGGATCATAGGCAGTTTGGTGATCCTTGCAGGGTTTACGATTGCTGCTATTGTTATAATTCAAAATAAAGCCGCTCCTGCAGCCATATATAAAGGAAAGGCAACACAAGAAGACACTCAGACCGAAGTTTCTGAAGAGGTCACTCATGAAAAAGTCACTCCAGAGACAGTTGAAGTCATACCTACATTGGCACCTGGTGAAACGATCACAGTAGAAATCTGGGTGACTGAGCTTGAAAGCACTTCCAATCTGGAGTATTTTGAACCATTGGTTGATACCTATCAGCAGGAACATCCAGGTGTAACCATTCAACTTGAAGCAATACCTGTTATAGATGATGTATTTGGCTGGCTCACTACATCTCTAGCCGCAGGCGAAAGTCCATCAGCCTTTCTGATAGATAGCTCGGTGATGTATTCATTGCAAGAGAATGATATGTTGAGAAATCTGGATGGTCTGTATATCACTAATGAATACCTGCCAAATACCATTGAAATGGTTACTAAAGAAGACTCTGTTTGGGGAGTTCCACTTTCCACAACCAGTATGCTTCTCCTGTACTATAACAAAGACCTTTTCACCGAAATTGGATTTGATCCGAATAACCCACCCCAAAATACTGATGAATTATTGGATCGTCACAAGATCTTTTTTGAAAAAACGGGTCAGGCTGGTGTGGTATATGCAAGTAATATCACTTATTGGATGCTGCCGTGGATCTTTGGTTATGGTGGCGATCTTTTCGCCTCTGATGGACAGACAATTACCCTGGGTACTGAAGCAGTACAGCAGGCTATGAACTTGACGATGTTGTTTGTTATAACTGGCGAGGCAGAGAACTGGATGGATTACTCCACTGCGGAAAATCTTTTCCTCTCACAGGAAGCTGCCATGATAATCAATGGAACCTGGGCTTATCAAATGTATAAAGACGCATTGGGTGATAATTTGGGAATTGCATCTTTGCCCAAAATTGCGGATACTGGCCTGCCATCTTCTTCACCTATTTCTGGAATGGTTTTTTCGCTTCCTATAGGAGGTGATAAACAGGAGCAGGACATCGCCCTTGACTTCATCAATTATGTGACGACAACAGAAAGCATGCTTACCGGAGAAACAAATTTCAGCGTCATGCCAGCAAATGTCAGTTTACTCAATTCATTAATGATGTCAGGGGATCCAGTGCGTGTTATTTTGGGAGAAACAGCCATAAATGCCAGATATCTTTCCAATAAACCTGAAATGAATTGTGTTTGGGATGCGCTATATTACTCTCTTAACAATGTAATGAATAAGGTTACCAACTATTCTTCTTTTGCAAATGATGCACAGGCACAAGCAGATAGTTGTATCATGGAACTAAACAAATGACCCTTTTAACTAATTGAATAGAAAGGTTTCTATGCTCTCGCAAGGTCAAATGATCAATAACCACTATCGTATCGTGCGGGTGATCGCCCAGAGTGATACCGGTATCGTCTATCGAGGATGGGATCTCAACCTGAACCATGCTTGTGCTATTAAAGAAATAAGCAGTATCAGTGTTGAAAGCCAGCAGCAATTTCAAATAGAAGCACAGGCACTCACAGGCTTAAGTCATCCCAATCTTCCTAAAGTTTTTGATTCCTTTACCATTTTAGACCAGGGAAATTACCTGGTAATGGAGCTGGTGGAAGGGAACGACCTGCAATCCGAAATGCAAAAAAACAACAGACCTATAAATCAGCGCGACCTCATTCCCTGGATATTGCAGATATGCGACGCATTAATCTACCTGCATTCACAGGAACCTCCTGTGATTCATCGAGATATCAAACCAGCAAACATTCGTATCGATGCAGAAGGAAAAGCTTTTCTGGTGGATTATGGATTCAGTCAGGCTGTGGTATCTAAACAAAAACCAACAATAAGCCAACCTGCCTTGCCAGAAGCTTATCTGGCATATGAAACTTGGAGTGATGGGGTTACTGATGCCCGAACGGATATTTATGCGCTGGGTGCAACACTCTATACACTTCTTTGTGCAGAAGAGCCGCCTGATTGTGTAAGCAGGTTTAATGGCGCTCCACTCCCCAATTTACACAGCTTGAACGACAGTATTACTCCCGAAATGGAAGAAATTCTTTCCCGAAGCATGGCTATTTTTCCAGATGGGCGATACCAGAATGTGACGGAGATGCGAGATGCTTTGAAATTGCAGATTGGGGCAACTGTGATCTTTCCTGAATTTGCAGCACCTCAAACAACTATACCCGCTCCTCCCAGGTACAATGCTGTTCCACCACAGGCAACAGCTCCTACATACCGGGCATATGAACCTCCTCCTCAACCTCCACAAAAAACCAAAGGGCGGTCCTGTTTCCTTTGGGGTGGAATCATTGTTGCGATACTGGTATTTCTTGGAATTGTTCTTGCCATTGCAGTGGCAATATTTGCACCATCCATTCTACCGATCTTTTCAACAAAGGAAGTTAAAGAAGCAACTCATACACCAGAACCTGAAATAACAAAGGCACCGACCAAAGTTCCTGTCACTGCCACTCCTCAACCCGATTTCTTCGTTTTGCCAGCTTACGATGGCACTCCCAATCCACAGCAAGGTTTTGCCAACCTGGGTGATGTTTGTTCTCATGCCAGTGATCCGGTGCTTGTTCCCAAGAACTATTCATACACCTGTACAGTTCCAGCAAACATGCCCATTGTTATCAATATGGGTTGGTGCGCTTCAACTCAGGAAATCCTGGAGGAAAACTGGTCATTAATGACATACACATTAAACGTTGATGGCATTTCAATGGATATCAATGAGGTGACCGCCTTTTTAGGATATAAAAACTCGCAAGGATATTGTTATACGTACCGCTCTTATGTTGAAGGTTTGAAATCCGGAAAACATGAAATTACTTATAGCTTTTCTATGGCAGAACCTCTCAATGATGGTTTCGATGATTACCAGGCAGGAGACTATATTTTGCAACATCTGATCACTATTCCATAGTGTTAAAGTTTTCGTAAATAATAATTGCCGAAATAGAAATATTTATTGTAAGCAAAATAAGAAAGTGGTAAAGTAATTTCATATTATCCTGGCATAATAGTATATTTTGGAGGAACCATGTCTGATGATCAAAACCCGATTGAGCCACCACCTGCAACAGTTCCCGTACCTGAATCTGAGTTTGTGCAGTCCTCAGAAGAACCACTTGTCGAGGAACCGGAACAGGAGGAAGAAGTTTCTCAGAATCCACCGGAGAAACTTTCTTTTCTTGATAAGCTAGCCACCCGGAAAGGCATTACCATCATTGCAATCGTAACTGCCGTGTTTTTGATTGTGGCGGTTGTGGTTGGTATCTATTTCTTTAGACAACAGAACCAGACTAAACCAACAACATACCCAGCACTTAAAAACTTTACACCACCTCCTTCTCTATCTGAATTAGCTGAAAAATACCCAAAGTACGCTGATCTTTTAAAAGACCCTGACCTTGATTCAGCATATAAGGATTTTCTCATTGCCTATGAAGAAGGCGGTGTAGATGGTGCTATTGAGTTGGCGGAAAAGCGTGACATGATCAATAAACAAGGGGAATTGCTCGTAACGCTGGAATTCGATACCGAAGATACCACTGCTGCTCAGGACCAATTGAAAGAAAAGGGCATCTCTATTAAGACGGTTTATAAAAGCACAATGGATATCGGGATTCCAGTGGATATGATCAAAAAGCAACTGGAATCAGATGACCCGGGTGCTATCTTTCGTGAACTGACGGAATTGGAACATGTCACTCAGGTAAGGTTGCCAATCAAATCAGGTCCGAATGATGGAATGAATACCAACCCCGAAGCGCCAGTTTACCAACTGGCGCTTGAATCATTACCTGTAATTAATGCCACTGCATGGCATGAAGCCGGTTTTACCGGGCAGGGAATGCGGGTTGGTATCCTCGATTTTGGTTTTGATGGGTACAGGGATGAGTTGGGGCAGGAACTTCCTAATGAGGCGAGCATCACTGCTCGCTCTTTTATTGCTGGAACTGAAATCGACCAAACGGGTATCAATCACGGGACAGCGGTGGCTGAAGTAGTCCATGCGATTGCGCCTGATGCCGAACTGGTCTTTGCTGCGTATGCAACGGATACTGAATTCTTTGAAGCAATTAACTGGTTATTAAGTCAGAATGTTTCAATTATTAACCATTCTGGTGGGGGTGCTTATGGACCCCGAGATGGCACAGGTATGGATGCTGAGGCTATCAGCCAGGTGGTTGCTAATAACATTCTCTGGGTGAACTCATCTGGCAACAGCGGTTCCCGTCACTGGCGTGGTGAATATTATGACTCAAATGGAGATGGTGTTCATGAATTTGATAATGAGGGCACCATTGGTTTGGGTTTTCTTCCTTTTTATGACACTGAGATCATTGTAGAATGGGATGATTGGGATGCAAAGAACCAAGATCTAGATGTTTATGTACTAGATAGCGAAGGCAATGCCATCTATGCATCGCAAAATATCCAGGATGGTAGTGGAACTGACCCGGTAGAAGGTGTGTTTTATGAATTTCCTGATTCGGGTCCATACTATCTGGCCATTGTAGGTCAAAATGTAACACGTCCTGTAACGATCGATGTGTTTGCAAACTATGCAGATTTTGATCCCAGTTTGATCGTTCCTTCATACAGCATCCTCAGCCCGGCTGATGCTGATGCTGCCTTTACCATTTGTGCCACTAACTGGAAATCTCAACTGCTGACCGATTATAGTTCTCAGGGTCCAACGGTAGATGGACGTCTTAAACCTGATATGTGTGGGCCAACAGAAACATATAGTGTTGCCTTTGGCGAAGAATTTGCTGGCACATCCAACTCATCACCCCAGGTTGCAGGTGCTGCCACTTTGATTCGGCAGGCTTTCCCAGAATTTACTGTCGATCAGGTTAAAGCTTTTCTACTTGAACGTGCACAGGATGCTGGTCCGAGCGGGCCTGATACCGGTTATGGCATGGGCACGCTTTGGATGGGAGATCCACCTGGTGACGAAGTGGTGATTACACCACCGCCGACCGAAGAACCGGGCTCTCCTTCAGAAACACCGATCGTAGTTTCTGAAACAGAAGAACCTATTGTTAAAAAGGAAAAGAAATCTGAAGATAATACATTTCTATATGTCATAATCGCTTCACTATGTTGTGTTTCTCTGCTGTTCATTTTAGGTGTGGTCTTGCTGATCGTGTTGCTGTCTCGTAAAAAACGGAAACCCGCCAGACCAGTTCCCCCTCGTTACCCACAAGCACGCCCGCCACAGGCCGGTGGATATCAACAACCTCGACCAGGAACCCCAACTCCACCACGATCCCCTGCGGGTTATCCACCGGCACGACCGGGAACCCCACCTCAGGTACCACCTGGAATGATGGTTTGTCCTCGTTGCGGAGCTCCGCATGCTCCTCAGGCACTTTCTTGCGCTCGATGTGGATTGCCGTTTGGAGCACCTCCACAGCCACAACAGCCTCCACAGCCGATGACAACTTGCCGTTATTGTGGGCAACCCATCAGACAAGGAGCAGCATTCTGTCCTAAATGTGGGCAAAAACAATAAACTCATAAATTTAACCTAATCATACAGTCCGGTTGGCAAAGTGATCCACCGGACTGTATGAATAATTCCTATGCGTTTTATTCCTAACAGGGTAGGACATGAAAGCTGATTCCACGAATTTACAACATATATATCGCTTTTGGATCGTCTTTTCTGCGATCCTGCTCATTGCAGGTCTGGGAAATACTATTAATAATAAGCCAGGCCTGGAGGGTGATGTTGGTGAAGAAAGTTTGCCAGTGATCAATGCACTGGCATGGCATGAAGCAGGATATACGGGCAAGGGAATAAAGATTGGAATTCTGGATCAAGGATTTGAAGGTTATGAAGAGCTGCTGGGAAGCGAATTGCCTGAAAACGTTACAATAAGAATTTTCAACAGCGATGATGGACCTCTGGGTTCGGGTGAGCACGGAACAGCAGTGACGGAAGTTGTACACGATATTGCGCCAGATGCAGAGCTTTTTCTTGCGAGTTACATAACCGGAACACAGATGGGTTCAGCGGTAGATTGGTTGATCAGCCAGGATGTGGATATCATCCAGCATAGCCGGGGTTTCATTAATACTCCGATGGATGGCACCGGTTGGTTTTGTGATATTGTAGAAGACGCAGCAGATCACGGAATTTTATGGATAAATTCAGCTGGTAATAATGCAGAACAGCATTATTCAGGACAATTCACTGATACCGACGGTAACACAGTGCACGAGTTCTTTGATGGAAGCGAATTCCTATCCTTCTATCCATTTGGAGTCACCCGGATTGGGCTATCTTGGGATGATTGGGAAAGCCGGACACAGGATATTGATCTGGTAGTGGTGGATGCGGATGGGAATCTAATCGTAGGATCCAGCGATATTCAAAATGGCTCTATTGAGCCAACCGAATTCATTAGTTATGAGTTTGGAGATGAGGGCCCGTATTTTCTGGCAATTATTGGCACCAATATCACCCGCAATGTGAATCTGAATCTGCAGTTCTTCTCTGCGGAATTGGATGAAGAATATATTGTCAGAGAGTATAGCCTGCTTAGCCCGGGAGATTCTCCTTATTCGCTTACGGTTGGTGCAACCTATTGGCAGACTGACGAACTCGAATCGTACAGTTCCTGGGGTCCCAGTCTGGATGGCAGGCTAAAACCCGAAATCAGTGCTCCAACTGGAATCAGCAGTGCAGCTTTTGAAGGTGAGTTCTACGGAACATCAGCTTCTGCTCCTCATGTATCAGCAGCCAGCGCGCTGGTGATGCAGGCTTATCCAGCATTCAGCCCACAGGATGTTCGGGATTACCTGATGGCTCAATCAATCGACCTGGGGGATCCAGGGGCAGATATCTTGTACGGAGCTGGCAGGTTATGGCTGGGTGATCCTCCTTTGTATCGAGATGAGACTCCAGTTATCGAAACCTCTGAAACAGAAGAAATCCCTGTTGAGCCATCGCGTGAATTTCGTGTCAGTGCAACACCCATCCAGGTTACTCCAGAGAAGCCCGAGCATAAAGTCAGCGAAAACTCACCACTAAAAACGATCATACTCATCACATGCATCAGCGGATTATGCCTGCTGGCATTCATCGGGTTGATGATGATCGTTCTCATCGTCATGCGAAGCGGAAACAAGCGTACAAAGCCATCAGGGGTTGGCATGAAGAAGCAAGCCACCTGTCCATATTGCCATGCACCTGTTGTTGTAGGAATGAAATTCTGTCCGATATGTAAGCGTGCTTTGCCGGCAGTCGCTCTACCATCTGCTGAGCAACCGGTGAAATACTGCAAGAAATGCGGAACTCCTGTCAGACCAGGGGCAGCATTTTGCGCAACGTGTGGAGAAAAACAGTAATTTAAATTACACCCACCGAGCCGGTGGGTCATCACGGCGGATACCCTTTTGGTAAGGGATGGCAGGTAAACCAATTGCCAGTCCGGCAAAAAGCTTATCTCGCTTAGGTATTTCAACAAGCTGCCCGATGGAAGGATCGCTACGACCAGCAATCACCACAAAACCAGTGTAAAAACATCCCAATCCAAGTGTATGGCACATCAAGGCTGCATTTTGAGCTGCTAGTTGTGCATTTTCGTTGGCAAATGATCCATTCTCTACCCCATGGAATAGAAGTAAAGCAGGAGCATGGTGAAGGATGGGATCACCGCCATTTTTGAATTCTTCTAATTTCTCATCGAAAACTGGTTTGTATGCCATACCAACCTTTACCAGATCTGGCTTGATGGTTTTCATTACTACAGTCAAGAATTTGTTCTTAAGAAGAGCAAGTTGATTGGCAAAGTAGAACAATGTTAATTCGCTGATCTGCCCGAGTTTCTCTGGATCTTGCACGATGGAATAGCGAGTGGTAGGAATATTACTGGCATTTGGAGCAGAACGAGCAGCCTTAAGAATAAGCTGGATATGTTCTTTGCGAACAGGCTCTTTGGTGAATTCCCGAACCGATCTGCGAGTTTGCATCAGCCGCAAGATGTTTTGCGAATCTGGTTGTGGCATTTCATTGATAGGGAAGAGAGAACTATCTGGAAAACGGCTATGCTCAATCGCATCTACCGGACAGACTGCTACACAATGTCCACAGGCAATACAACGCTGTTGATGTGCCACCTGAGGTGGCAACCCTGAATCACTCCTAAAAACATCAGAAGGGCAAATAGTGACACAAGATCCACATTGGATACATACATCTGGATTGATTTCAATTTTTGTTGGCATAGAGTAATTATACATAAAGCAAGTTAACCAGGTGATTAACTCCAGCCTGCTTCACCAAGGCGTGCATGCTATAATCTTAACAGAACGGAGGTTTGAAATGGCTGGGATTTCTGATATTCGACCCTCGCCTATTGCAGGTACCTGGTATACCGCTGATCCAAAACGCCTGGCTCATCAGGTGGATGAATATTTGGCTGCCGCCAAACTACCTGATCTTCATGGTGAAGTGATTGGGATCATTGCACCGCATGCAGGACACCGCTATTCAGGTCCAACGGCAGGTTATGCGTTTCGAGCTATTCAAAGGAATTCTTATGATCTGGTTGTCGTCATTTCTCCAATGCATGGTTTTCACCCTGCCAGTCTGTTAACCACAGCGCACACTGCGTATTCCACTCCTTTAGGAAATATTCCTGTGGATGCAGAAGCAATTAAAGAATTGACGGAGCTCATGCTTCAACAATCAGGAGCAGATCTCTTTCCGGTTGCAAATGATGGAGAACACTCTCTTGAAATAGAACTACCTTTTCTACAACGGGCAGTTGAGGGAGATTTCCACCTTCTACCTGTTATGGTGCGAACGCAGTCTGCCAGAACGATTGAAATTCTAGGGAAATCATTGGCTAAAGTTATGGCATCGAAAAAAAGCCTTTTAGTTGCCAGCACTGATTTATCTCATTTTTATCCTCAAGCAACAGCACAGCGATTGGATACTGGTATGCTGGAAGCGTTCAGCTCTTTGGATCCAATGGCAATATTGGATGCAGAAGAAACTGGTAAAGGATATGCCTGTGGTGCTCCTGCTGTGGCTGCGGTCATGTGGGCAGCCCGTGAATTGGGAGCGAATAAGGTCGAGATCCTTCATCACAGTACTTCAGGCGATGTGACTGGCGATTACAATCAAGTTGTTGGTTATGGAGCGGCAGTTCTGCTAAAGACCGGATGATCCTCCTGAACATCATAATCATCTTTATTCTTATAGGGCTAAATGCATTTTTCGTAGCGGTGGAATTCGCTGCGGTTTCCTCCCATGGGTCTCGCCTTGATCTTTTATCAGATCCAGACCGCAAAGCGAATAAACTTGTTCATGCCTGGCTGGAGCATCCGAAGGTTCGTGATAGGTTGATCGCTGCCTGTCAGTTAGGCATAACGGTTGTCAGCCTGGCATTGGGTGTGGTTGGGGAAAAGGTATTCAGAGCCATTCTGCAACCAGTATTTGCTAATGAACAGCTTCCTACCTGGGTAAAGGCGATTGATTTCCTGCTTCCTGCACTGCCCCTCATTCTGGTTTTGATCATCATCACTGGTTTATATATCGTACTGGGTGAGCAGGTGCCGAAGGTAGCTGTGTTACATGATCCAGAAAAATTCGCACTGTTATCAGCACCTATAATGGATATCTTTGGCAAAGTGTTCCAATGGTTGATCAATTTAATTGATTGGTGTACCCGCCAGGTATTGCAAGCTTTTGATATTCCTGCCCGATCAGGGTCAGCGTTGATCACGCCAGAGGATCTGAAACAAATGGTCAGTGGTCCAGAAGTAGAAGGGGTGTTGGAAGCTCCCGAACGAGAAATGCTCTCTGCAGTGATCGACTTTGGCGAGCTGGTGGTCAAGCAGATCATGATCCCGCGATTGGAAATTATTGCATTGGATGCAAATGCTCCACTCTATGCTGCAATCGATCTGGTATTGGAAAATGGCATTACGAAAATACCCGTCTATGAGGATGACCTTGACCATATCACTGGCATTTTGCATATGCGAGATATGATAAGAGCCCAAAAAGAAAAGATAGACCTTACAACATCCGTTGGGAAATTAAAGCGGGAGGCACTTTTTGTTCCTGAAACGATCTCTATGAATGACCTCTTGCGCGAGTTTCGAACACGCCAATCTCATATTGCCATTGTCATGGATGAATTCGGCGGTACTTCAGGTTTGGTGACTCTGGAAGACCTGTTGGAAGAAATCGTGGGTGACGTGCGTGATTCTTTTGAAACAAACCCACCCTCGATCGTCACGACTGCCGATGGAAAAATCATGATTGACGGACTAACTACGATTGAAGAAGTGAATGAGCACTTTGGGCTTAACCTTTCTGACCCGCATTATGATACGATAGCTGGTTTTGTGTTAGGCAGGTTGGGAAGAATGGCAAGAACCGGGGATGTGGTTTATGTAAAAAAGGAGAATATCCGGTTGAGGGTAGAACAGATGGATCATCTGCGGATCGACCAATTATGCCTGATGCATACTCATTTCCACGAAGAAGCCAATGAAAGAGATGGGACTCTCTCAAAGAGAATTGAGAAATAATATGTTTTTGCGCGTAGCAGTGAACGTCCCAACGGTAACAGGCGTGTTTGATTATGCGGTACCTCCCGTACTGGAGTCAAAAGTACAGGAGGGGTCTCTGGTGATCGTACCATTTGGGAAACAAACCGTGCAGGGAATTGTCATCAGTCAAGTCGAGATACCTGCTGTAGAAGAAACCAAACAGATCATCGATTTGTTGGATAGCCAGCCAGCACTTTCCAACGCACAATTAGAATTGGCAAAATGGATTTCTTACACCACGCTTAACCCCCTGGCTGCCTGTCTGGATGCCATGTTGCCCCCTGGTATATCACAGCATGCGGATACCTGCTACACTCTTGCGGGATCACCTCCTGATGAAACCAGGTCTCTGATGGGAATGGAAAAGCGATTGATTGATTTGTTAAGGAAGCGAGGCAGTATGCGAGGCAGACAGATCAATATTGCCATACCAAAAATTGAATGGAAGTCTGCTGCAAACCGACTGGTAGAAAAAGGATGGCTTGCTGCTTCTCCTATTCTGCCACCTCCAACAGTGAGGCCACGATTTGTACGTACAGCCAGGTTGACAGCCACTCCAGAGGAAATCGCAAAAAAGAAAGAAAAACTTGGAAAGGGTGAAGCAGGAGATCGGAGGTTGGCAATCCTGGAATTTCTTCACCATGAGCCTCTTCCCGTAATGGTGAATTGGGTTTACGCTTCGTGCAATGCCAAACTGGAAGATCTGAAATATCTTGCCGAATTGGACCTGGTGCAGTTGGGTGAAACGGAAATCTTCCGTGACCCGCTTGAAAGATATGAATATTCTCCCCAGGAACCAGTGTTGCTTACACATTCACAGCAGCAGGTCTGGCATGCCATAAATCATTTGCTACAGATGGCATTGGCTGGAAAAGCAGTTAAGCCCTGTATATTATATGGAGTTACCGGCTCTGGAAAAACAGAGCTCTATTTACGAGCCGTTGAACAAGCACTTCAAGCTGGTAAACAAGCTCTTGTTATGGTACCTGAAATTTCTCTTACACCTCAAACAGTGCAGCGTTTCGCAGGAAGATTTCCGGGTCAGGTGGGATTGATCCATTCGAAATTATCTGAAGGTGAACGGTATGATACTTGGCGTCGGGCCAGGGCTGGGTTGTTAAAAATCATTGTAGGACCACGTAGTGCATTGTTCACACCCCTGCCAGACCTGGGTTTGATCGTAATTGATGAGTTTCATGAAGAACATTATTATCAGAAAGATATTCCTCCAATATATTCAGCAGTCGAAGCAGCGAACCATTATGCCAGCCAGACAAATAGCCTTATCATTTTAGGTTCTGCCACGCCCGATGTGGCGATGTTCTGGCGGGCTCAACACGAATCTTGGAACATTCTGACTTTACCTGAACGTGTGATGGCACACCGTAAGGCAATAGAAAAACATACATTACAAGCTGGTAAAAAGCCAATAAAAATCGAGATTGACGGTGATTCAGCCAGTCTACCACTGCCACCAATAACTGTTGTGGATATGCGTGAAGAATTAAAGGCAGGGAATACATCCATTTTTAGCAAAGCACTGCATACAGCTTTGGATGAAGTATTGACCGCCAATCAACAAGCTATCCTTTTTCTCAACCGGCGTGGTGCAGCCACATATGTTTTTTGTCGTAAATGTGGATATGTGATGCGCTGTCCTAACTGCTCATTTCCCCTTACTGCACATGAGGGTGGAAGGCAACTGATTTGCCATACCTGCAATTATCATCGTCAATCACCAACAAAATGCCCTCAATGCGGAAGTACAGCCATCCGGCAGTACGGAACCGGCACAGAAAAGCTGGAGACCGAGGTAATTAAGCAATTTCCACAGGCTCGAGTGTTGCGTTGGGATGCGGAAACAACCCGTGTCAAGGGTGCTCATGATCTGATCATGGCTCATTTCAGCAACCACCAGGCGGATGTCCTGGTTGGTACGCAAATGCTGACGAAAGGCTTGGATCTTCCGCTGGTAACCTTAGTAGGTATAGTATTGGCAGATGTTGGGCTGTCTTTTCCTGATTATCGTACCGATGAACGAGCCTTTCAGCTACTCACACAGGTTGCAGGTAGGGCGGGGCGTTCTCCCCTGGGAGGGCGGGTGATATTGCAGACTTTCCAGCCTGAGCATCCCGCAATTCAGGCTGCAGCAAGGTATGATTTTTCTGGTTTTTATCATAACGAAATTGCTCAAAGAAAAAGATTGGGGTATCCTCCTTTCAACCATTTAATTCGAATGGAGTACCAAAGCATTAGTGAACAAAAAGCAATCAATGAAGCGAATGAATTAGCAGAGAAATTAAAGCACTGGATAAAAGAGGGTGATTTTGATGCGACTGACCTGATCGGACCGGCGCCGTGTTATTTTGCCCGGATGAGTGGCATGTACCGGTGGCAAATTGTCTTGCGAGGTCCCAATCCGGTGGAAATAATTCGGGGCCATCCACTGGCAGAATGGCATATCGAGGTGGACCCACCGAATCTCTTGTAATTGCCCATGAATAACCAAACAAACTCACATATGCGCGAAACCTTCTTTTACTCGCCATAACAGACCTTCTGTCATTGCGCCTCCCTGATTTTCAAGGGTGAAGTATTATTCTACTTCTTGAGACTGACATGCTTCGCTCATAGGGACAAACAAACCGAGACAGCCATACAGAACTTGTAAGGACATCCTTTGGTCTTGATGATCAATTCTTGTCAGGATTTATGGGGCTGCTACTGGAGGTGGTTCGATATCTACCACTTTATCAAAATTCCAGAAATCCACCTGCCAGATAGTTGGTTCCGTCTTCTCCGGGTGTAGTTGCGTGATAAGAACCCTGATTACATCAAATGAATTAGGGTCTATCCAGATTTCTACATCCATTGTATCGGGACCCATTAACCCATAACTCATGGTATAGAGGTTTTCGCCGGCGATTTTACCCCGAAGATGGTAAAGGAATTTGTCTGGAAGTTCTTCGATCTCTACCGGGTCGAGAACGGTGATTTCGCTTAAATCTGATTGCAGGATTGGCTGTAATCCTACTTCAGGGTCAAAAAGAACTGCTGGATTAAATCCCATCCCTGAAGGAAGCTCTTCCCAATTCCCTGTCAGATAATTGGTTTCCCAATAGCGGTCCCCAATCCCAACAGCCTGTATTTCACCTACCACCCCTGGTGTGATGATTCTGACAGACGCAATCGCTTTGTCAGGAGAAACGAATTCTCCTTCAGCCCTTCGAAATGCAAATTGTTCCGCTGCATCCAAATAAGCAGGTTCACCACTGCGATCGATGAGGAAGTGAAAACCTTTGAGCGATTTCATTCGCTCTACTGAGCGGTTGATGATTTCTTCTGCAGGAAGATCTGGCGGTTTTCGAGGTCCACAACTTGCTGCCAGAGCTACCAGGATAACGATTACAACCAGAGAAAGTCGATTTTTCATGGAAGTGCCAACGCCTTTCTTCTTAGGATTGTATTCGTGCCAGAGATGATTGTCAAATGATCGGGTTTAAATTGCCTAGCTGAAAAAAGAGCTTCACCGCTAAGGGATCAAATTGTATCCCGGAATTCATCTTGATATATTCCAGGGCACGCTCCTTATTCCAGGCAGGGCGATAAGGTCTATTTGAAGTAAGAGCATCCCATACATCGATCACAGAGAATAATCTGGCTGCCAGAGGAATAGAATCGCCGGATAACCCTCGCGGATAACCAGATCCATCCCACCGTTCATGATGGCAGTAAGGGATATCTGTTGCCAATTGTAAATACTTAATAGGCGAAAGCATCTGGAATGCATACACAGGATGCTGTTTCATGATCATCCATTCTTCATCGCTTAAGGTTCCAGGTTTCAGAAGGATAGAATCTGGTACCCCAAGTTTTCCAATATCATGGAGTAATGCTCCCCAGCGCACAAATTGGATTTCACTTTCTGGAATATTTGCCAATCGGGCAAGATCTATAGCCATCTGCGTTACGCGTAAAGTATGTCCTTCTGTTTCTTTGTCACGCAGATCCATCGCTCTTGACCAGCCTTCAATCGTTACATCATATGCCTGGAGTAATTCCAGGTTAGTTCGCTCAAGATTTTCCAACAATTGACCGTTTTCAATGGCGATTGCAGCTCGCTTGGCAATCATTTCGTAAAGTTCGGATCGCTCTGGGTCATGTGGAATTGCACGGCGTAGGAAGACCTCAAGAACACCTTTTACCTGATTTTTCACCACCATAGGGTAACTGTAACAATAGGTAAAACCTTCATCATTTATTAATACTTTAACCAAACTCTGGATATTCTCTTCATTGATTGGAACTGTAATAGGTTTGGATGAAGCTGCTACGGTACCCGCAATCCCTTCTCCCAATTTTACATGCAGGTTTTTAGGGATGGATTTACGAAAACCCTGACCACCTGCATAATCTAGCAATTGTGTTTTCTCATTCAATATAAATACGCAGGCTGCTTCACAAAAAGACGAACTTACCAGATGGGTTAGGATGGAAGCTATAGTAAGGTTGATGTCAAAACTGGTTGTAATGACCGAATCAATGTCACTGATCAAAGACATGATCTGCATTCGCTTTCGCAGGTGCGATTCGGTTTGTTTTTGTTGGGTGATATCCAGAAAAGCGCCTATCGCTCCTTTGGGGTTTCGCTTAACATCCCAAAGTGGTACTACGTTTCCTACTAAATCGATTTTGGAGCCATTATCAAAATCAATTGATTCAAAGAGATTTAAGAATGTTCTACCAGTAGCTGCAGCTTGCTGCATTGGTAATTTTTCAGGGGGAACTTCTTTTCCTTCGAATGTTAGCTTAAAATGTTTAATAGCCTCTGCGCTGTCTCCAGTTTTTGATAGATTTGTTCCATAAGGCATTTGCAACATTTCATACGCAGCTTTGTTGCCGGTCATCATCTTGCATTCAGGATCGTAGGCAATCCAAACTGCAGCAGGAGTTGAATCGAGCAATGCCTGTAGTTCATCTGCACGAGTGCGTTCGCGCATTTCACTTTCATGCAATGCAAGTTCTGATTTCTCTCGAAGGATGGTATTGCCAAGATTATTTGCAATTGCCAGTATGGATTCATGTTCTATTGGATCTAGTGGTGTATCATCATTTTCATCCTCTAATCCAATAAACCCCCATAGCTCTTCTCCTGTGAAAATAGGAGCCACAGCCAGGAATTTAGTATTCCGATTTTTAAAATAGGAATTTTCTACTTCAGAAAAATCTTCTGGTTTTCCTATTATCAACTGGTGAGATTGTAACTTATTCCACCACCGTTTATAAATACCTTTGGAAAAACTACTATTATGGATTGTTGGATAATTTATTTGAGGAGCAACACCTGGGGCACACCATTCATATTGCTGACGATAACAAATGTTTTCGTCTTCTGACTGACCTTCGTAAATATACATCCGGCTGATATTTAGTGCTTTACCAAGTTGAGCTAATATATTTTCTGCATGATTTTTCCAGGAAATCCCGCTGAGTAATAAATCGCTTGAGTATCTTAAAGCATTTAGAATGGCTTCGTGGCGTAGACGCTCTTTTTCAACCATCCTTCTGGCAGTAGTGTCGCGAGTTAATACCCCGATCATAAAACCCTTGGGTGTTTTAATGGGATAAGAATGTACTTCCTCGAATCTTTTGGATCCATCTTTTTGCTCAATTTCAGCCTCAAAAGTTCCTCGAAATACCGAACTTTGCCCAGAAATTAACGCCCGTCGGATTGATTCTTCAAGCCTTATTAATGTTTCTGGGGTGCGTTCAGATTTTGGCATATACCGCCATCTTACTAACCAGAGAGGTTTTCCAATACATTCTTCCGCGGTCCACCCTGTAATCTGTTCCTGGCTTTTATTCCATTCGATCACTATACCTGTTTCATCGACAAGCATAATACCATCGGTGGATTGTTCAACAATAAACCTGTACCTGTCATCATTAGGACCAGTTAGATTACTGCCTTCAGGGTTCACTGGTGAATCTGTCTGGATATTCTGGTTATGAACATTTTCAAGGATTAGCCCCACAATATGCAGAAAAGATTGCACTTTATTCTTATAATCTTCGGTCTGCTCATTGTAGTTCTGACTGGCAGCAAGATATCCAAAAGTATATTTTTCAGACTTTAATGGAAGAATTAATTCTGATGTATTCTCTGGTTTATTAAGAAACCTATAATCTACAGGTTTTCCCCATTGATTAAGAAATTCCGTGAATTGGTTCTGGATGGACAAGGTTTCAGACAGTTCTGTTAATCCGAACAGAAGCTGGTAGCCCCCTTCGGCAAAAAAACTTTTGTTCATCCGCACCCTCAAATCCAAATAATAATAACAATAATAAATGTAATTACTCTGATATATTGTATAAGGTTAAACCTCATATTACAATGCTGCAAGAATCCTTTTTGATTTGCAGTTTTGAAAAGTCTTTTTAAGGTACAACTTTTTTCTGCTTTACGCACACTGATATAATTTCATGAACAATGGTGGACAATGAAAAAAAATTCCTTTCTCGAACAAGTTCAAAATGGACGTAATGATTTTTGGCGCTATCTTCTCCTAACCGGGTTGATCATTTTTATTAGTTTCTGGATTTCACTGTTAGCTAGCGTTTTCACAATTTACTTCGAAGGTACTGACATTGATCATTATTCGGAGATTACTCTGCTGCTCCTTGGATTGATCCCATTCCCCTTTTTATTATTAACCCTTTGGGCGGGTATTCGGTTTCTACACAAACGATCTTTTCTCAGTCTGATCACTACATTAAGACACATTCGGTGGGGAAGGATTTTTTTCGCCTTTGGGGTATGGTTCATTCTTGCCATTATTTCTGATATTGTTCTCTCGATTTTCCAGCCTGGTAATTACCAATGGAGCTTTGATCCTATCAGGTTTATTCCTTACTTCCTCATCGCTATCATTCTTCTTCCAATTCAAACTTCTACCGAAGAGTTGATCTTTCGTGGTTACTATACACAGGCATTTTCTCGTATTTCTCCACAGATATGGTTGCCTTTGATCGTGCCTTCGATCGTATTTGGATTGCTACACAGTTTTAACCCAGAAGTAGACATGTATGGCTTCTTGCTTACAATCCCTTATTATGTTGGTTTTGGATTAATACTGGGATGGATCACGATACAGAGCCAGTCTCTTGAATTGAGTCTGGGGATTCATCTTGCTAACAATCTGTATGCCAGTTTAGTCGTTACATTTCCGGGAAGTGCCTTATCATCACCTGCTCTCTTTTCCATCCAAAAGTATGATCCAGTGGCGTCACTCATCGTTTTTTTTGTTATGGCGGCACTATTCATTATGATCATGTTGACCGTAGGAAAACGCTGGTTTATTCCTCAAGCTGAAACCCCGGATGAGACTCCTCTCATCCCAACAATTAAGTGATTTAGCAACTTTCTTCTTTTTTTGCCGTATATGTTTATGGAGGAAGAAATGAAAGCAATTAAATATGGCATATTATCAGTAATTATCCTGGTTTTGACTCTGGCCTGTGGAATTAGTTCTACTGTTGATTTTTCAAACGAGGTCATCACAGGGAATGGCAAAGTAAAAGAAAAAGTAGTTGATGTAAGTGGATTTAACAAGGTAGAGTTGAATGGGATCGGTGATCTTATTATTGAACAGGGAAGTGCAGAAGGGCTTCGAATCAAATGTGAAGAAAATTTTCTCCCCTATATTGAAGTAAGTGTTGAAGATGATACGCTTATTATTGATCTGAAACCACACATCAGTTTTGATCCTTCATATGACATCACTTATTACCTTTCTGTGAAAAACCTTTCATCGGTGGAACTTAATGGGGTTGGCGATATTGTCATTAACACCCTTGAAACGAGCAATCTGGTTGCTGCATCAAATGGTGTGGGTGACATCACCATCACCAATCTATTGGCTGATAATGTAGATGTCAACCTTTCAGGAATTGGTGATATCCGGCTTGATGGGAAAGTGGTTTCGCAATCAGTTTCTTTAAGTGGTACGGGTGATTATAAAGGAAAAAAGCTTGAAAGCAAAACTGCAGAGATTACCATATCTGGTATGGGCTCTGCGGGAGTACAGGTGAGTGACAGCCTGAAAGCCACAATAAGTGGAACGGGTTCACTGGATTACATTGGAAACCCCCAGGTAGAACAGAATATCAGCGGACTGGGCGATATCAATCAGGTGGATGAATAACATTGCCCTGAAATAAAGAAGGTTGGTTTGGTTTTAACCAGACCAACCTTTTTTGTTCCATCTGCAGTTATACTTTTAAACCATTAAAGAACATTTGTAAACTATCCTGTGTTACTTGCCCCCAATCCACGTCCTGTGAACTGACCAGCCCCTGCAATAAAATCCCAATTGCCAGCGAAACCATAGCCCGGGCGGCATTCTGAGGGTCTACGGGTCGAATGCTGCCTTCATCAATTCCTTCCTGGATGACACCTGAGATCAAATCTGTAAAATGCTTGTAGGGTGCCACTGTTTCTTGCCAGACATACTTATCCCGGGAGGCTCTAGAATAATATTCCAAAACGATATTCAGTCTTCCTTCTGCATCAGAAGAAATTCCATGGATCAATCCCGCAAAATGCATGAATCGCTCCGGAACAGGAAGCGTGCTCGAAAGCAATTTTCGGGTCTCTTCTTCGACCCCGGATAACCAGCGTTTCATCAGTTCCAGGAATACAGCCTGTTTGCTTGAGAAATGGTGATAGAAAGCGCCTTTGGAAACTCCAGCCTCACTACAAATTTCTGCTACACCAGTAGCGTCATATCCACATCTCGCGAAACAAGCAAACGCAGTTTCGATAATGCGCGTGCGGGTTTCTTCACTTCGTTGTTGTTGATTCATTCAACCTCCAGTTGAAATGCGGGCTGGAATTATCACGATTTCTAAATAACACCAAACTCAAGTTTACTGGTTAAGCTTGTCGTTTTTCGAATGCACGCCAGATGAGTTTTGATAACTCCACTATTACGAATACTACAACACCTAACCCAAAACTTATCAATAAATCTATCAAGCTGAGCGATTTAGTGTCAAAAATCTTCTGCATGAATGGGACATAAATGACAGCGATTTGAAGTGCAATTGTTAGAATTATAGTGCCAAATAGCTGTTTGTTGGTGAACACACCAATTTCTGCCAGTAGATCACGCTCAGAGCGTACTGCTACAACTTGCCCCATCTGTGCCATAGTCAAGGTGGTGAATACCATGGTATGCCAGGATTCTTTTCCATTCAAAAAGGGGAAGAAACCACTTAATAGCGATATAAGACCAATGGTAACACCAATCCATAGAATGTCCAACACCATACGTTTATCAAAAAGATTTTCATTGGGTGATCGTGGTGGGCGTTTCATCACATTTCTTTCAGCAGGTTCTTGTGCCAAAGCAAGACCTGGCAGCCCATCTGTGATCAGGTTGACCCACAATATCTGTAGTGGTGTGAGTGGGATCGGCAATCCAAACAGTGGCGCAGCCAACATTACAACGATTTCGCCTGCATTCGCTGGCATCATATACCGGATGAATTTTCGGATATTATCATAAATTCGTCTTCCTTCGCGTACCGCTGAAACAATGGTAGCAAAGTTGTCATCCAATAAAACCATATCAGATGCTTCTTTTGACACATCAGTACCGGTGATTCCCATTGCCACACCAATATCTGCTTTTTTCAGGGCAGGAGCATCATTCACACCATCGCCGGTCATGGCAACAATATGCCCCTGGTTTTGCAAAGCGTTCACAATGCGTAGCTTGTGCTCAGGAGACACCCGGGCATAAACCGTGGTTTTTGAGACCATTTCTGTAAGTTGGGTATCATCCATTTCTGCTAGTTCTTGACCCGTGATCACGTTGTCGTTGTCAGTGATATTCAATTCACGGGCAATGTATAGTGCGGTCAGTGGATGATCTCCGGTTATCATCATGGGACGGATACCTGCAGAAAGAGCTTCGTTCACAGCATCTTTTACCTCTGGGCGTGCCGGGTCGATCATGCCAATCAACCCAACAAAAATGAGGTTATCTTCGATAGGCATATGAATATCTTTGATATCGCTGTTCGGACGGAACTGTACTGCCAGTCCAAGTACACGCATGCCATTTCTGGCAATTTGCTCATTGGCAATTTGAATACGCTCGCGCCAGGTATTATCCATTGGTACAATCTGTTCGTTTGTCCAAACGCGGTTGGAAATATTCAATAGCCCATCCACAGATCCTTTGGTGATTGCCAGAAAATCCCATGAGTTTTCAGGATGACGTGCTTCCCACAGGCTTCGAAAACTTTTATCAAGTTTATCTGGTTGGTACGCGTGGATGGTTGTCATTCTTTTTCGATCAGAATCAAAGGGGAGTTCAGAGACTCTTGGCAAGTCTTTTTCCAGCTTCTTTTTATCAAAGCCTGCCTGTGCAGCGGCGACAACCAATGCACCTTCTGTGGGATCCCCAACTGTACGATAACTTCCTGCACTTCCACTATCTATTTCAAGAACTGCATCGTTACAAAGAGTTCCTCCGATCAACAGCATTGCTTCTGCATTGTGTTCAACAATTCGTGGTTTCTGCAGGTCGTTTTCCTCAAGAGAAGGGCTGTAATCGCGCAGAGTCTGCTGAAAATCGAGCTTATTTCCAGCAGTATCCAGTACTGTAACTGTCATGCGATTTTGGGTGAGAGTGCCTGTTTTGTCTGAGCAAATAACAGTGACTGAACCTAATGTTTCCACTGCTGGCAGTTTGCGAATGAGTGCATTCCGTTTTAGCATGCGTTGTGCTCCAAATGCCAATGCAATGGTTACCACTGCCGTCAAGCCTTCAGGGATGGCAGCCACCGCCATGCTGATCGCTGTGCGGATCATGATCAGCATATCTTCACCTTCCAACAGACCAAGAATAAAAACAACTGCAACTATTGCTATTGCCACCCCAGCCAGTACTTTACCCATTTGGTCAAGGCGTTTTTGCAAAGGAGTCGATTCCTGCCCTACGGACTGTAGCAATTCTGCAATATGCCCGAGCTCTGAATTCATTCCTGTTTCAACTACAACAGCCACACCTCTGCCGTAAGTTACTGCAGTGCCCATGTAGAGCATATTCAGCCGGTCGCCGATCGGCATATTTTCTCCAGTGAGTTTTTCGGGTGCTTTCTCAACAGGGATGGATTCACCTGTCAACACTGCTTCTTGTACACGCAAATTTACACTTTCGATCAGCCGACAGTCTGCAGGTATTGAATTGCCTGCCTCAATTGAGATAATATCACCGGGAACCAACTGGCTGGCGGGAATCTCGTGGAGATGCCCGTCACGTATAGCTCGAACCAGGGGAACAGCCATTTTCTTTAATGCAGCCATTGCTTTTTCTGCTTTGGCTTCCTGGATATACCCCAGTATGGCGTTCAAAACAACGATCGCTAAAATAGCAATGGCATCAATATACTCGTGCAAAAAAATCGAGATGATAGCTGAGACAAAAAGAATCAACACCATCATCCCTTTGAACTGGTCTAGCAAGATCTTCCACCAGGGTTTTATTCCCCTGTCGATTAATTCGTTTGGACCGAATTGTTCAAGTCTCTTTTGGGCTTCATCTTTCGATAGACCATTTGCAATGTTACTCTGTAATTTTTCTACTGCATCATTACTTGAAATCAGGTGCCAATTTTCCATCTGTCTATTCTCCACTTAATAAAAAAAAGACCACCAATGTATAAAACCTGGTGGTCTTGCTATCGCATGAGGCGAAGTGACTGCCGAGAGGTATTCTCCGTGTTGACGACAGCCCACCCTTGTAGGGTAGCTACTCCCCGAACCAATCTAAATATACTTTGGAGAAAACCTGGTGTCAAGGGTAAACTATTTGTTTATCTTAATGGGGTTATTCCATGTTGTATTGCAAACATAACCAATGAAGGGAGGTCATTTACCCCTAGTTTCTTTTTTAGCCGTGTGCGATAAGTTTCTACTGATTTTGGAGAAAGGGAAAGGATGGTGGCTGTCTCATCAGCTGATTTTCCTTCGACGGTAAGCTGGAGAACTTCGCGCTCTCGCATGGATAATTTATCAAGTGGACTAAGCTTTTCCGACACCTGATAAAGATCATTGCCCATATCAGCAATTTTTGTGCTTATCAGTTTTTCACCCTGTATCACGCTATGAACTGCCTGGATCATATCCCGTGTTTCTTCCTTAAGCAGGAAACCAGAGGCGCCAGCTTGAAAAGCACGATAGATATGCTCTGTTGTAGAATGCATGGTAAGTACCAGTATTTTAATTTCCGGTTTTCTTGTCTTTATTTGGTTGATGGCTTCTATTCCGTTCAATTCAGGCATGGTTATATCCATGATTACAAGGTCTACAGGTAAATAGTTTATTTCCTTCACTGCGGTTCTACCGTCGCCTGCCATGCCAACCACTTTTATATCAGAATCACTTTCCAAAAGCATTTTGAAAGCATTCCGTACCATTGCATGGTCATCTACCAGATATACTCGGATGGTCATAGTGGCCTCTCCAATTCAACCCTGATTTGGGTTCCTTTCCCAGGTTTACTATCGATAGCTAGAACTGCCCCAATATCTTTTGCCCGTGTGATCATGCTGGGAATTCCCCACCCCTCATGGGTTTTTGGCGGCTGGACCTTATTTGTTTCAAATCCTATACCATTATCCTGGATCGTTAAAGTAATTCTATTATGCTTTTCCATCAGTCTAATTACTACATGAGTCGATTTGGCGTGTTTGACAATGTTGGTTAATGCCTCCTGGTAAATTCGAAAAAGGGCGATCTCATATTGGCTGGGCAATCTTGGCTCTAATGATTGACCTTCAACAAAAATCTTGATTCCTGTGCGATTGGAAAATTGCCTTGCTGAATTTCGGATGGCAATAAATATGCCATAATCATCTAGTGCAGGTGGGCGGATTTCTGACATGATATTTCTAATGGCTGCCATAGTTTCTTCCACTAACTGTAAAGATGCATCAATATCTTGACGGGTGATTGGCTGGGTCCCTTGCTCTGCTCTTTTACTTAGGAGCGTCAAATTGAGGTTAAGGACTGTCAGGTTCTGCCCAATACGATCATGTAATTCATTTGTAATAAAATGGGATTGTTGCTCTTGTACTTCCAGCTCCTTATCCCGTAAACGACGCTCGAATTCTTTGATATATCGAATATCGCGAAAACTGGTAGAAAGCCGGCTTAAATTCCCTTGAGTATCAAAGTGTCCCAGAACGATCTGCGAAACGGGAACTTCGACATGGTTTCCATTGATCACAGCAGCTTCACCTACCCATGATCCTTGTTTTTCAACCTCCGGAAGGATCTTCTCTTGAAAAAGTTGAATAACCCATTCTGGAAGAAATTGATATATATTGAATTCACTTAATTGGGTATCGTCAGCCAGATTGAAAAAAACATGCCCTGCTTTATTAAGATATTGTAATTTCAAATCAGAACCTGCTATGCTCACAACATCAGGAGTTGCTTCCAAAATATCGATCAATTGCTGGTTCATTTGTAGCGCATGATGTTGCTCTGTAATATCCCAACCAGTAGCCTGGAATTCGACAAAATGCCCATCTTCATCAAAAATAGCGCGGTTGATCCAATGCTGCCAGTATTCTTTTTCATCAATAGTTAGAACTGGATGCTCCACAAGATAAATTGGGTTGTCAGGTGTCAAGCGAAGTAAATTCTTTTCCACCTCTGCAGCATCATCGGGACTAAGAAACTCATAAATAGTTTTTCCAAGCATTTGTGCCTGGGATTTCTGAAAGAAGTCACATATTGCTTGATTAACAAAAGTCAATTCGCCTTTACGGTTATAGCGATTAATAAAAACCGTTTGGCTATCGATGATTGCTTTATAGTGTGCTTCGCTGGCTGTTAATATTTTGTTGGTTCTCCATAGTTCTTTTTGAATGTTTGTCAAATCAGTAACATCACGCGAGGTTCCTATCATTAACCAGGGTTTTCCATTGTTATCTCGCAACAACAATTTTTCACGGTAATTCAACCAATTCCATTTTCCGTTTGCTGCTCTCACGCAAATGGTCATTTCATAAACTTTATCTTCAATAGCGTTGATCGTTTCAGCGCAGAACTGATTATGAGTGTCGATCGAATCAGGGTGAAGGATCGAGTCATAAAAAGCATGTGAATTGGCAGAGGGATCGAGCTGATAACCCAGGATTCTGGCAGTATTGGTGTTTTCTATGACCCTTCGGTTAGTGATCACATCTCTGATGTAAACATGGTCTGGGAATGAATAGATGATCTGGTCGAATATCTGCCGGTATTTTTCAATACCGAAATTTTCAGCTGTCATATTTCCGCCTCATGATTTCCAGTATTATTATTTTACTGTTAAATCAGCTTATCAGTATTCGAAATTATTCTGTTTGCAAGAACAAGGGTCTTGATATGTATTTAAAACAATGCCCAGGATGTCAGTTTCATGGAAAATTGCTCTGGTCTATCAGGTAAGCCTCATCATAAGAATAAAAATTTGATTGGGCATAGTTGATGGTGTACCTCATTTAGAGGAGAGCACAAATAGGATGAATATTGTGTTTTCGGGGGGATAATTGTTGAAGAGGTTGAGGTAATTTGACACTATGTATAATTAGTTCAAATGTTGATAATTTTAAGAGTCGAAGTGCAGAAATATTTTCAAATCATTCATTCCAGGAGGTACGAATGCCCGTTAAGGGTCGAATTGAAGTAAATGAGTTGTACTGCAAGGGGTGTGAATTATGCGCTGACTCATGCCCGCAAGGCATAATTGGTATGGCGAATGAAAGATTGAACGCCAAGGGCTATCATCCAGCAGAAATGATCAAAGCCGGGTGTACTGGTTGTGGTATTTGCGCCATTGTTTGTCCTGAGGCTGCCATTAGCGTTTTTCGTGAAATAACCCAAAGCCAAACAGAAGACAAGGCATAGGAGAGAAAATGGCAAAACAACTATTAAAAGGAAATGTTGCTATTGCCGAAGCAGCCGTACGTGCTGGACTGCAGGCGTATTTTGGATATCCTATCACCCCACAGACAGAATTGCTGGAATATTTATCTGCGCGAATGCCAGAATTAGGAAGGGCATTTGTTCAGGCTGAAAGCGAATTAGGTGCAATCAATATGGTATACGGCGCAGCCTGCACTGGTGCGAGAGTGATGTCTTCATCATCCAGTCCGGGTGTTAGCCTGATGATGGAAGGCATTTCGTATATTGCAGGCACAGAACTTCCGGCAGTTATCGTGGATGTAATGCGCGGTGGACCAGGATTGGGAAACATAGCTCCGTCACAGGCAGACTACAACCAAATCGTTCATGGCGGTGGACATGGTGATTACGAACTGATCGTGTTGGCTCCTGCCAATGTACAGGAAGCCATTGATCTGACAGTGCTGTCATTTGATCTGGCTGAAAAATACCGATCGATTGTAGTTGTGCTATTGGATGGCAGTCTTGGACAAATGATGGAACCTGCCGAACTCCCTCCAATGAAACCTCTGAAAACAAGTTTTCCTGAATGGGCTACACGGGGAGAAGTAGGAGATCCACGTCATTTTCTATCCTCCATTTATCTTGATCCATCTGAAGAAGAAGCTGCAAATCTACGTATGATGCGGCGCTGGCAGGAGATTAAGGCTAACGAAGTTCGTTTTAAAGAATATTTAATGTCCGATGCCAAAATTGGTGTAATTGGATTTGGTTCAGCTGGACGTGTGGCATTGTCTGCGGTTCGATCTGCCCGGGCAGAGGGTATCCCTGTTGGACTTTTACGTCCAATCACTCTTAACCCCTTCCCCAGCAAACAGGTAGAAGAACTTGTGAAAAAAGTGGATTCCATCCTGGTAGTGGAAATGAACGGCGGACAAATGCTGGATGATGTCTTGCGGGATGTGAATGGTAGAGTACCCGTTGAATTCTATGGTAGACCAGGTGGTGTTGTACCCTTCCCAGATGAGATATTGGGCGAAATTAAGCGTATGGCAACCCAACCAATCCCCACAGAAGGCTCCCCACGTGACCGCTGGTTGTCGCGGATGCCGTAGAGAATGGTTATAAAACAGGAGAAAAAATGACAGTATCTGCACCTGTATCTGAAAAGGTTATTTATTCCCGTCCCGAGTCATTGACTGCAACACCAACGCATTATTGCCCCGGTTGTATGCATGGGGTCGCTCACCGTCTGATCGCAGAAGTAATGGATGAGATGGGCATACGTGAAAAGACGATTGCTGTGGCACCTGTGGGATGCTCGGTTTTTGCTTATAACTACTTTAATTTCGATGTTGTTCAAGCTCCTCACGGACGAGCTCCAGCGATGGCGACAGGTATAAAAAGAGTTCTACCCGATCGAATAGTTTTTACCTACCAGGGTGATGGTGATATGGCTTCCATTGGTGCGGGCGAAGTTGTTGCTGCAGCAGCACGTGGTGAAAATATCACTATTATTTTTATCAACAATACCAACTATGGAATGACCGGTGGGCAAATGGCTCCAACTACCCTACCTGGGCAGATCACAACTTCATCGCCTAAAGGGAGAGATGTAGAGACACAAGGTTATCCGGTAAGAGCAGCAGAACTGCTGGCTACTCTGGAAGGCACTGGCTACAGTGTACGCCGCAGTCTTCATGACCCCAAAAATATTCGCCTAGCGAAGAAGGCTATCCGCACGGCATTTGAAGTTCAGCAACGTGGTCTGGGCTTCTCAATGGTGGAATTGCTTTCAACTTGCCCAACTAACTGGGGGCTCTCCCCTAGCAATGCTCAAAAATGGATTGAAGAAAAAATGATCCCCTATTACCCCCTGGGTGATTATAAAGTTCATCCTATGCTTGCAGAAGTGAAAATATAAGCGGGAGGGAAAATCATGCAAAACGAAATTATCATTGCTGGATTTGGTGGGCAGGGTGTACTTTTTGCTGGACAATTGATGACTTATGCCGCGATGGATGAGGGCAAAGAAGTAACCTGGATCCCATCGTACGGGCCTGAAATGCGCGGTGGTACTGCCAATTGCACCGTTGTGATAGCTGATGAAGAAATTGGTTCGCCTCTTGTGCGTAATCCAAAGGCAGCCATTGTGATGAACCTGCCTTCTATGGAAAAATATGAACCTCTGGTTCAACCCGGTGGTGTATTGGTGGTCAATTCTTCACTCGTTCCACGCGAAGCAGTGCGTAAAGATATTACAGTAGTAAGCATTCCAGCAAACGAAATTGCGGAAGAGCTAGGTGAAAAACGGATGGCAAACATGGTGATGCTGGGCGGGTTGTTGGCACACCTGCCTGTTCTACCTGTTAAGGCAATTGAAAAAGCGCTGGGAGAACACTTACCTGCAAAACGCCAAAAGATGCTTCCTGCCAACATTGAAGCTATGAAACGCGGAGCAGGGTATTAGAAAGTTGTTATAAGGAATTAGTGACCACTTTTATGCATGTCTCGCAGCCAGAATGAGACATGCATATTTTTTTAACCTGTTGTTTTTACAAACACTTGTGAGCTGCTTACAAGTGGGTGCATTTTGCTACTCGCTGAAAAAATAAGTATCACCGGGTCACTAGAACGCAAAAGAAGAAATACTTTTTTGTGCTTTTCGGTGTAAAAAGTAGGTCTTTGATCGCACTTTTCAGGCATCTATCACTTTTACTCATCTTCTTTTTCTTCTTCTGTCATTGTATATACTGGAGGTACAAAAGTTTGATCAGTGATAGGCGGGCGAACATATCCATGCTCATCCTGCCGGGGTGGAAGCACAATTGGCTCAGGGGTCAGGTCTTGATAAGGAATCATGCTCAACAAGTGATGCATGCAGTTCAGCCTGGCGCACATTTTGTTATCTGCATTCACTACATACCACGGAGCCTGTTTGATATCGGTATGAGCAAACATTTCATCTTTCGCTTTGGAGTATTCGACCCATTTGGAACGGCTTTGCAAGTCCATTGGGCTGAGCTTCCAGCGTTTGGTGGGGTCATCGATTCGTGCCTGGAACCGCTTTTCTTGCTCTTTGTCGCTCACCGAGAACCAATATTTGATCAGGATGATCCCTGAGCGGACAAGCATACGCTCGAACTCTGGTACCGATCTAAGAAATTCACTATATTCCTCATCGGTACAAAACCCCATCACCCGTTCAACGCCGGCACGGTTATACCAGCTACGATCGAATAGCACCATCTCACCTGCTGCGGGTAAATGAGCAACGTATCGTTGGAAATACCATTGTGTCTTCTCACGCTCAGTGGCGGTTGGAAGAGCAACCACACGGCAAACTCGTGGATTTAAGCTTTCAGTGATACGCTTAATGGCTCCCCCTTTTCCTGCTGCATCTCGACCTTCAAAAATAACCACCACTTTCAGCCCTTTGAATCGGATCCATTCCTGTAGTTTAACCAGCTCTATCTGTAGCTTGCGGAGTTCCTTCCAGTAGGTCTTATTGGTGATCTCAATCTGGTGTTCAAGGGTAGGAGGTTGAGGTTTCGATTTGATTTCAGGTGTAGAATTGGCTTTGGGTTGTGTTTTCTCTTGCTTCACTTCCGATTTATCTTTCTTTTCCGCTTTTCCTTTTTTTGCCATAGTATCTCCGTGAGTCAAGAATTTCTCTCTGGATACTTCTTTGTTTGTTCACGATCATATCTCTAAAAATATTATAGTGATTTTTTGCACGATAATTATGATAGTTTATTGCAATGAGTGTGCAAAATCGCATTTCGAAGGTATCATTTCACGATTATGATTCTTGCCTATATTTTTCTTGTGATCAGCCTGGGTACTTTTCTCTTATGGGGGGTAGATAAATACCGTGCCATTCAGCAGCAATGGCGCATCCCCGAAGACTGGTTGATTGGGTTAACCATGTGCGGAGGGGCGTTAGGCGCTCTCGCAGGAATGCTTATTTTTCGACACAAAATCCGAAAACCCTTTTTTTGGATAATTGTATTGCTCTTCATCGTGCTTCATGGCTTGTTGATCATTCTATTCACACGATAATAAATTTATTCATAATTTACAACCATGAAAGCATGAATGAGTTTCATAACCGGGTTTATTCTTGACTCTCTATACACCATTTTCTATAATGATTATAGATACTGTAGCCATTAAAAGCTGAGGTGAGTCCATTATTAGGTTCAAGATAAACCGTTCGTTTTTTTCGAACGGTTTTTTGATAAGGAGGTCAAGATGATCCAGCTGCATTTAGATGAAGAAGAACTACAGCTTCTGAAAGAAATGGCTGAATCTGCTCTTTCTGATCTGCGTGTTGAAATTCACGCCACTGATAATCTGGATTACAAGGAAATGCTCAAGAAAAGAAAAGAGATTTTAGTGAAGGTACTCGATGCTATTGCAACAGAGCAGAAAATTCAGGCGTAAAACTTAAATGACTTCATTCTGGCGAAATTTCATCTTTTGGAAGAACTGCTGATTTGAACGTCATTACGATGGTAGTACCTTTGTCTTTTCCCTCCGATTCAGCAGAGATGATTCCACCCTGGGCGGTTACAAGAGCTTTACAAATTGCCAGACCAAGACCCATCTTACCGGAACTGGAGCCACGTACTTTATCTGCACGATAAAACCTGTCAAACACATAAGGGAGATCTTCAGCATCGATCCCGGATCCATTATCGCTGACCCGTATCTGAACATTCTCTTGTTCGAGTAAACCGAGGATGATCCTTCCTTTGCTGGGGGTATGGTGCAAAGAATTTTCAACTAGATTTTTAAGCACCTGAAGCATTCGACCTTCATCCACAAGGATCGAGGATTTTGATGGTGAGACATCTAGAATCAGATCGACATTTTGTTGATTGGCGATTGGTTGATATGTTTGATAGACCCTCTCCAACAAAATGGATGGTTGAATGGGTTGGTATTGAAAATCCAGCCCGCCGCCTTCTACCTGTGAAAGTGTGGTCAGGTCGCTTACCAGCCTGCGGAGATGCTCGATCTCAGTTTTGATGATTTCGATTCTCTGAGGGGTGAGTGTCACCTTCCCGTCTCCCAGCATTTCCATATATCCAGAAATGATCTGTAGAGGTGTGCTGAGGTCATGAGTAATATCAGCAGTCATACGTTTTCGCTGCATGTCTACCTGATCAAGCTCAGTCGACATCTGGTTGAAAGTCTTTGTTAATTGTCCCAATTCATCCTTTGAAGTAACTGGTACCTGCTGCTTCAAGGCACCACGTGCAAGTTCTTGAGAGGCCAGAGTTAATTGTCGGATGGGTTTGACAATTCTGCTTGCCAGTACGAAGCCCATCACAACTGCAATCAAGATCCCTGCCAGAGCAGCCAGCCCAATGGCAATGGTCGTTCTCTTAAGAAAGACCTGCTCTTCATTACTCAAAGAAAATTGTAACTTGGTATCTGGCAAGATCCAGGCGATGGTTTCCCCTTCGTATTTTACCGGGATGGCGTCCTTGATCTGATTTTGGGGGACAGTTTGGCCAATTTCGTAGTTAAAAGTCGGTATGATCGCCTTGTAGTTGCTATCCACCATCCCGAAAACTCCACGCACATTCCGTTTATCGAATGTGTTTGGTGGAGCATCAGATTTGATGGTGGCAGGTGCGGAGTGTGTCAGTTGCTGATAATAGTCAAAGAAACCGTTGAGAGAGCCATTTTCAACGTAATACGTTTCGGCGCTGTCAGCCAGTGAAGCTGTTTGCTCTTCGACAACCAGGTTCATGAGAGATTTGCCCGAAGTCAACCTGATAAGCGCTGAAACAACCAGTACTGTAACAAGTGCGACGATCAGGTAAGAAAAGATGAGTTTGAATTTTAAAGATCTTTTCATTCTACAGGTTCCACAAACCGATAACCAAGCCCAAAGACCGTTTCGATATAACGGGGTTGATCCAGGTCGTCACCAAGCTTGATCCGAAGATTACGGATATGGATTTTCAAGGTTGCTTCCGAGCCGGTATATCCAAATTCCATTAACTGCATGCTTATTACTGCCCGTTTGATCACTTTGCCAGGAGATTTCATCAGAATCTCCAGAATTTGGAATTCCAAGGGAGTGAGTTCGATCACCTGTTCATCCCTTCTTACTTCATGCTTCCCACAATCCAGAGAAAGGTCACCCACAGAGATGATGACATCTTTTGATTCCCTTGGAGCTGCCCGTCGGAGCACGGCACGCATACGTACCAGTAGCTCGCGCATACGGAAAGGTTTTGTGATGTAGTCATCAGCACCCAGATCGAAACCGCGGATGATATCTGCCTCTTGTTGTTTGGCAGTTATCATGATCACGGGAATGCTGGATTCACGTCGCAAGTGACTGATGAATTGATACCCATCCATGTTTGGCATCATGATGTCCAGGAGGATCAGGTCGGGAGATGCGTCATGAACTATTTCCAGGGCTTCACAGCCATCAGAGGCTGTTAAAACTTCGAAATCCTGACTGCCTAAAAAGTCTGATAAAAGTACCTGAACATTTCTTGTATCGTCCACTACCAGGATTTTTCGTGTCATAGAATAAATTATAGCCAACCTTTATTTCTTTTTACTTAATGTGAAGAGGATGGGTATCCACCCCATCCTGCTTCATTTTAGGAGAGAAAATGATTGATCAAAGCAACCAGATAATATCATTTTCAAATGATCAATTATCTATAAACATTTTACTGCTTCGAACCCTTTAGCTGGTTTATTTTTGGTATAGCTTGCAAGGTACATTGTCATAATCTATGCTGTTCCATTTGAGTCATCCCGACTGACTACAACCAGCGTTGGTTCGTCATTGTTCAACCATCCATTATTTCCGATGTCATCGTAATAGATCTTGATATCTGCTACATCCCGCAAGAAATCAATTTTTCCTATAGTAATCCGTTTGATCTTCAGACCAGTACGTTCCTCTAGATCTGCTTTCAACTCTGGCAAGTGGTCGGGTCTGATCAGTTCGATCTTTTCATATGTGATCCGCTTGAATGCTTCATATTTGAAGCCCCAGCTTTTTTCAAGGACCAGCATGATTGCCAGGATCGCCAGGTTTGCGATAATTAGCTGTGGCCAGTTATCTCCGTTTGACCCAGCAGAGTTCATCACAGGTAAAGCCACGATAATGAATAAATAGGTCATTTCTCGAATTGGAATGGGATCGGTACGGTAACGTAGGATGGTGAAAATCGCAAATAAGCCAAATCCTACACCAATCCCAATTTCAATGCTGGTAAGAAAGCTCAATACAAAATAGATGACAGTATTAAACCCTAAAAAGGTGATTACATAGCTTTTATTATGCGTCGATGGATAATAAATGAAGCGAACCACGACAAATGCGATGAGCAAATTAAAAATAAAACTGAAGAGGAAATACAATAAATCATTCATAAACAACTCCATTTGCAATTTTGTTCATCCAAAGTATTTTTGGCTTTAGAGAATTTTTCTTGACCTGATCGTACAACATGGCAACTCCTATGCAATATTTACTGAAACCTTTGGGGTGTATCCTTTGCAGTTGCATTTGTGAGAGGAAAGGTGAGTTTTTTTGCAAACTGTCCATTTTCACTTCAGCAACTGCTATGCCATTCAACTGCACTACTTTGTTGGTTGTGAAAAATACCAGGTTTACGTCTAACGTAACACGCTCACAGAATTGTTTATTGACTAATGTGATTCGTGTAAAAGCATTCCATAACCTGGGTTCCAACTGGCTGCAATCGATTGGGCAAACACCACGTAACCAATCTTCGGAATCACCAGTGATCTCTGTTATCGGACGTTCAGTGGGAAGACGGTCTTTTATCGTTCGATTCTTACGCGTCCTATGTTTTACTTCAAGAAACGAAATATCCGAATCGATATATTCACGGCTGCGAACTTTATATCGTTCAGCTCGATTATTTATATGAAGGTTGTACAGATCAAATCGAGGTGTATCAAAATACAGTGTTCGATAATGATTGAATCTTTGCCCGTGGATGGTCAGGATGCGATAATAATCTTTGAGGGCAGAAAGTGTGGTGATTAGCTGTGTGTTGGATAAAACGAATTTCGTGTCAGTACGATTGAGTAGAGCTACTGAATCCATTTCTTTGAGTGAGATCGAGCTGTAGTCATGTGTTTGTGATGCCAGCTCAGATGGGCTGATATACCAGATTGGTTCTACGGGAGGGAGCAGCCAGGGCTGCTGAGATGTGCGTTCTTGAGTACTTGTTATCCATAAAGGTTTATTCATTGCATTCTCCAAGGAAAATTCTTTATCAGAGTTCTTCCCATGATATCTTTCTTCACCAGGATAATGGTTTATTTTTTGTATACATACGCACGACTCCTTCACCATCTGAAACAATAAAAAGATGCAGTTCAAAGATGAACTGCATCTTTTTGAAATAAACAAACTGGTAATTCCCTTTACCGCTTGAAACCCCCACCGCCAATTCTGGTCACGATGCTGGATATGGTCAATTCAGTATATTTAACACCATCTAAATAATTACCATTCTGGTATAAACCATCGGTTACTGTGCCTGTGGAGCTGCCTCCATAATAGACTGTGTAAGTTTCGCCTTCTTTCAGCTCTGGCGAGGAGAAAGTAAAGGATTGGTATATCCGGGTAGGGGCAAAGGTGAAGATATCTTCTCCTGCACTATTTTGCAAGCGGATCAGTGTACCAGGTTGCAGGCTGCTGCTTAAGTTAAGCAGGATGGAATACTGGCTTGAAGATGTATCAGGAGCCATTGCCATGCCAGCGCTGCCCACCGCCAGGAAGTATCCACCATTCATGGCGAAACTGCCATCGTAGTCTAAAGCACCATTCATATTTTCGGATGGGCCATCAACGATCACCACACCGTCAGTCATGGTAATGGAGCCATTGACATCAATACCGTCGCCCTGTCCATCCACATAAACATAACCACCGTTGATATACAGGAAGTAGTTTCCAGATGAGGTGAAAGCATCTTGTCCAGGTCCACCACCAGGTCCACTTTTTCCACCAGGGCGCTGTTTGTCTCCAGGCATCCCCGAACTATCCATGCCGCCTGCGACATTAATGCCATCATCACTGGATGTGATATGGATGTTGCCATCATTGATGGTTATTACAGCGCTTTCGATTCCTTCGTAAGATTTGGTAATATCGATGGTTCCACCATTGATGGTGAGGGTTGAATCTGCATGAAAACCGTCGTCACCAGATAAAATGGTAAATATTCCATTGTTGATCACAATATTTCCATTCGAATGGATGGAATCATCAGCCGATTTAATGTTGAATGTTCCGCCATCGATGTTTACATTGACAACACCTTTTATTCCTTTTATCGAAGTAGTACCATCAATCTGGCTAGTGTTGCTTTCTCCGGTCAATATTGTGAATTCGCCTGCAGAAATTATTACATCTGTTTGAGCAGAAATCGCATCTCCTCCAGAGGTGATATCAAATTTTCCGGTCTGAATAGAGATATACCCTTTTGTGGCATCTTCTTCATTGTCAGATTTTATTCCATCACCCTGAGTATTGATGGTGATATTTCCATTCTTCACCACAATGTAATCTTTACCCCGAATGCCATCATCTATTGATGTAACACAGATAGTACCACCAGCTATGATGAGCCCATCCTTACTGGAAATACCATCATTATAGTTTGCGTTAATTATCAGCGAACCATTTCCATAAATAGTCATATCTGCTTTACTGAACAGGGTCGCGTTGGGTTCATCGATATCTACATTGTCAAAAACGTATGCTGAACCATCTGAAAGGGTGTTTGTTGTGTTATCTGCAAGAACAATGACTACCTTTTCGGCATCTTCGATATATACAGGTGAACTTGATGAATTGTTTATGGTTACATCATCGAGAATCAATCTTACAATGTCTTCGTCGGCTGTGTTAACAATGATCTGTCCATCTGAAAGATTTCCGTTGATATGGTAAGTTCCAGCCGAAGTGATGGTAACTACCGAGCCATTCACCTCAATCCCTGTCCCATCTGTAGTGATCGCATTATCGCTCAGAATAATGGATATCTCTGCGCTTTCATCCCAGATGTAATCAGCTTCATCATCATGTGTCTTACTGTTTGATGCGAAAGCATCAATTACCGTGTCTGAAGGGGTAGCCACGACTGCTATCTCTGTTGTCGAAGAAACTTGCGTACTTGAGATGGTTGTGCCGGATGTATCAGTTGATACCAAAACACCTGAACAAGAGGACAGGAAGAATATTAATAGAATGGTTATGGAATTTATGATTTTATGTCTCATTTGCATCTCCTGAAGGATGGTCTTCTCAATGATCCAATATTTTTTTCAGATCAGGAAAAGATCTTATAACTTCGATTATATGTACCAGTAAATTTCACAGGTTTAGATTTGGTATAAAGGTAAAAATTAAAGAAACCTGGTCTTTTAAGCCAAAAAACAGGTCTGCATCGAAAGATACAAACCTGTTTATCGAATTTATTCAGTAAATGTTATGGGCAGGGAGTACCAGGGAATTGTTTCTTGAAATCAGAGCAGGCTGCGGTAGCAGTGGCTGCCAGGTCTTCAGTCGCTTTGGGGGTTAAAGGTGATGGAACGAAGGTTGGTGTTGTGTTTCGGGCTGCGTCAGCAACACATGCAGGGATCACATCGCCATATTCCTGTACCAGTTGTAGGAAATTTATGTCCGTTGGTTCAAGGTAGCCACCTCCCTGGAATAACCAGGACTGATTGTTGCTTGCTGCAAATTTATGTTCCAGGTCTGGACCAACTTCACAGTCACCACCGATGCATTTCATTGTATAAGCGTCTGCAGACAGGTCAAAGTTAACAACCATGGCACAGCCTTGAATGCGAGCCACATATCCTTTGGAGCTTAACACCGTGATCCAGTTTTTGATGTCAGGGTTTGGCACAACCATTATTTCTCCGCTATTCAATTGTATAGTGATATCGGTAGCTTCATCCGGAAGTCCGGGAAGCAAAACAATATTAATATCTGCTTCGGGCTTCAAAAGAATTTGTGACCCATCTGGCAGGATCACCACAGAATTATGTGGCTTGACAACCTCAGTGGTTGTGGGAGATGGCGTGAATGTTTTCGGTGGCATGATCGTTGTTGGGGCATATGGGGTCCAGGTGGGTTTGGGACCACATCCTGAAATGACCACAAGACTGAGAAGGAAAACAAGAATAAAGCCTGATAAAAACAAGGTATATTGTTTTTTCTCAACCATAGAAAACTCCCCTTGTTTATTGGGGTTTATGATAACTTGTGTAAATAAATCATAACAACAAAATTTAAAAAAGCAAGGATTTTCTTACTTGACTTTCATACTATGTTAATGTAAAGTGTAAATGCTTATTTTAGCAATATTTTATTTTCTGGGGACTGCGAAAAGGCAAACCCATAGTGATATGGGGACGCAAAACCTTGAGTCTCTTATTGAGATAGTCGGGTTGCCGAAAGCAAAAAGCTTAATATGGAAGCGGGTAGCATCCTTATTTATGATTGTAGAAGGGGGCTTTTAGCGTTTAAGATAAATGATGTAATTCCGTAGTGGAGGAAGTATGGCGCGGAAAGAGATCTCTCTAAAATGGAATTGCAGGTACAACCATCTTGATCGCATTGTTCAAGCATTTATTTTCTTTTTGTTTTTAGCAGCTCAACCAACCCAACCGGTAAATGCAATCGATGAAGGGGATATCCCCCTGCAGGCATATAATGCTGCTCTGCTTTTTCAGGATTTGTTGACTCTCACTATTAGCAGAGATGGTACCGGAAGTGGGGTGGTTACCAGTGATCCCATAGGGATCGATTGTGGAACCACCTGCGCTTACGATTTTGAACTGAATACAGTGGTAACTTTATCTGCTGTGCCCGACGCTGGTTCTACTTTTACCGGGTGGAGTGATGCTGGCTGCCCTGGTTCGGGAACCTGCCAGGTAACCATGGATGCTGCAAAAGGAGTCACGGCTACATTTACGGCAATTGAATATTCTCTTACTATCAATAGTGACCATGGGACAGTAGTAAAGAATCCAGATAAAACCACTTATCTTTATGGCGAAGATGTTGAGCTTACCGCTACTGCAAGTACTGGATGGGTTTTTACCAATTGGACGGGGGATATAACGAGTGCAATAAATCCCACCACGGTGCATATTGATGGGAACAAGACGATTACTGCCAATTATGCGGAAATTACCTATACGATCTCGGGGAATGTAGAGGTAGCAGGTGCTACTATTGCTTTTGATGGTGGGACATCTGTATTGTCTGAAGAAAATGGCGATTATAGTATTATTGTGCCCTACGATTGGTCGGGAACAGTAACGCCAGAAAAGACTGGATATACCTTCACGCCAGACCACCGAGACTATAGCAATGTAATTGCAGATGACCCAGGGGAAGATTATACAGCAACGGCCATCACCTACACCATTTCGGGCAACGCTGGGGTGAGCGGTGCGACGATCAACTTCACCGGTGGCACACCTGTAACAGCAGATGGCAGCGGGAACTACAGCATCACTGTTCCTTACGATTGGTCGGGAACAGTAACGCCAGAAAAGACTGGATATACCTTCACGCCAGACCACCGAGACTATAGCGGTGTAATTGCAGATAATCCTGGCGAAGACTATACCGCTACGGCTATCACGTATACCATTTCTGGAAACGCAGAGGTGGAAGGTGTAACGATTACATATGATGGCGGAACACCTGTACTGACCGATAGTAACGGTGACTACATCATCACCGTACCCTACAATTGGACAGGGTCAGTGACTCCTTCATTGGCTGGATACACATTCACCCCCGCATATAGAAATTATGAGGGAGTATTGGCAGATCAGCTGAATCAGAATTTTACTACATCCTCGATCACCTTTACTATCTCAGGGAACGCTGGAATAGGTAGTGCACTGATCAGCTTCACCGGTGGCACCCCTATCACAGCAGATGGCAGCGGGAACTATAGCATTACTGTACCCTACAATTGGACTGGGACGGTGACCCCTTCGTTGGAGGGATATGCTTTCACACCGGATCACAGAAGCTATACGAACGTGACGGCGGATGATCCTGGAGAAAACTATGCTGTAGCCCCCATTACATATACCATTTCAGGGAATGCAGGAGTAGGTGGTGCGACGATCAACTTCACTGGTGGAACACCTGTTACTGCGGATGGAAGTGGAAACTATAGCATCACTGTGCCATATAACTGGTCGGGAACAGTGACACCGTCGAAGACCGAATATACTTTTACACCAGATCATAATGATTATATTGATGTGCAGGCAGATCAGACCAACCAGAATTACACCGCAACAATCAATAAATACCTGTTGACCATTAATAAAACAGGTACCGGGTCGGGTGTTGTTACCAGCACTCCAATTGGTATCAGTTGCGGGTCTGATTGTTCCGAGAACTATGATTATGGTACGATCGTTACCCTGAATGCCGTTCCAGCTTCGAACTACCATCGTTTTCTTGGCTGGTCGGGCGGGGGATGCAGTGGAACTGGCACCTGTCAGGTGAACATCGCTGTTGCAACAACCGTTACTGCTGAATTCGAAATTTCTACTTTTGCAGATGTCCCATTTGATTATGAGCGGTGGGCTTATATCGAAGCCTTATGGGACAATGGACTGACTGCAGGTTGTACTACCAGCGGTCCTTTGATGTATTGCCCGGAACAGGTAATGCTTCGTGAAGAATCAGCAGTGTTTATGCTCCGGGCAGAATATGGAACTGCATATGTACCACCAGTGCCAACCGGCACTGTGTTCGTTGATATGACCGATACCGCTTATTGGAGTACCAAATGGGCAGAAGGAATGTGGAAGGAGGAAATGACTGCGGGATGTCAGTATCCTCCAACAGATCCTCTCAAGTTTTGTCCGTGGACACAATTTACCAGAGAACAGGGAAGTGTTTTTGCCTTATCGATGAAATATGGAACAAGTTATTTACCGCCCCCAGCAACCGGAACAGTTTTTGCAGATATGACAGACCCCACTTACTGGGGAACAAAATGGGCTGAGAAAGCTTATGCTGATGGTTTAATCCCTGCATGTGGAGAGGACCCAGGTACCTTGAAGCCACTATTCTGCCCAACCAACCAGATGGATCGTTCATGGAGCGCATATATTATTGTTATGGCGAAAGGACTTGTTCTCCCCGAATAATTTTCTTTGACCACCTCTCTATAGCTTGAGAGGTGGTTCTATTTAATTACAGGGATAATCATTCGTCTTCTATATGACCTACAAAATCGATATCTACTGCCCAGATAACCACATTATGTACGACATTCATACCCTGGAAAAGAAAGGAGTGGGTGGTGGTATAACATCGCGGGTTCGAATTGCACATGCGCTATCAAAAGAGGGGCATCAGGTGACATTGTTTGTCAATTGTCCTGAGGAACGGATGATAGATGGAGTCTCCTATCAGCATTATTCGAAATTCAAAGGCAGTTCTGCAGATATCTTTATTGCTTCATCCAGTGGTGGTAATGTTGATCTTGGGGAACTGTCTCGATATACCATCAAAGTGGGCTGCAAAATATTGATGATACATGGCATGGTAACCCCCAGAAATGTATCTTATGATAACTTTAATTTTCTCTATGTTCTGAGTAATTTCATTCGCGATATAGTGGCACACCAACAAGTCATCCTCCCCGGACAGCTATTTGTCTCATATCGAGGTATAGAAGAAGGGTATTTCAAGAAAAATATTCGAAAAAAGCTGGATCTTCATCGTCTGGTTTATATCGGGCATCCTGAAAAAGGGCTTTTTGCTGCAATTTCTGTTTTAAAAATTTTACGAAAAACAGATCAGGATTTTGTTTTGGATGTATATGGTAGCCATGAAATGTGGGGTCAACCGAAAGAGAAGATCCCCATGGGGCCAGGCGTGCTCAATCATGGATTGGTTGGGCAACGACGATTGATCCGTGAAATTCAGAATATCGGATTTAGTATAAATTTACAGGCAATTCAAGAAGGTTTTGGACTGGCAGTGAACGAATCTATGCGGGCAGGCTGTATCGTCCTTGCCAGTACAGTAGGCGCATATCCCGAGATAATCCAGCATGGGTATAACGGTTTCCTTATTCCGGGTAGTCATATCGATCCAGAAACGCATGAATGTGCAGCAAGGTTGATTAATCGCTTGATTACTTATCCCGAGTACCTGAAATATGTTCGACGAAATGCGATGAACAGCCCTATAAGTTGGGAAACCGTTGCTAAAACCTGGGCAGGGCATTGGGATTGGCATTTTAGAAATGCGATTGCTGGATCAAGTCCTTCCACCGAAATTACTGGTGAATGTGAATTATGTTCAGGATCATTATTAATGCTTGCGGATGGTTTGCATTGTACACAATGCGGGCATTACCAAAAGTCGTACAGGTTTTAGAGGTATTTTCACTGGGATGGTATTCATGGAGAATTCACCATACCGGATCGCATTGATCATTTTCGCTCAAAATGAATCCATTTTGATCCAATCTACAGTGAGTGCAGCGAAAAAAACGCTACGCGCCCGGGATGCTCTTTTTGTCATCGCTGATAATTGCACTGATAATACTGCTGACCTTGCGAGAGAGGCGGGAGCTGAAGTTTTCATTCGTCAGCAAGAACTTCCCCATGGAAAAGGGGCAGCAATTTCATGGTTCATTCAGAACTATCCTGAACGGTATGGTAACTATTCACACCTGGTTATTCTGGATGCAGACAGTAAGATCAACCTGGATTTTCTCGACAGGCTTGAAAAAAGCCTGGGGGAAAGCATTGATGTGGGTCAATGTTATCTCGCTCCTGTTGATTATGAGAGTTCTGCACTTAGCAAATTGATCGCGCTTTCAGAAATTGTTGAACAGACAATTTTTGATCGCATTCGTGCTGGGCTTGGGTGGTCAATCAGGTTGCGGGGAACAGGGATGGTTTTTCGCCCACAGGTGCTACACGATGTAAGTGATAGGATAGATACCGAAGTGGAAGATATTGCTCTCAGCCTGCTGATGGCAGAAAAACACCTGATTGTAAAACCTTTATTTGATGCACCAGTATATGATCCAAAGCCTAGTGGAATAAACGCGGCATCCAGGCAAAGGGCGCGCTGGTTCAGGGGACAGTGGCTGGCGTTGTGGAGATATCGAGGAGTGATCTGGAAGATATTAGGGAAGGGATTGAATGGCTGGTCGGTGATCGCATCGGTGTTTCTAAAACCTCGGTGGTTGAAGCTGACAGTTATGATCCTTCTTGCAATTGTCCTTTTTAAAATACCAGTTCTATCAATAATATTATTCAGTCTGGCAATTTGGGAATGCCTCTTATTCTTTTTGGGAGTCGTTCTTATGCCAGAAAGATGGTCGTTTGTTAAAGCGTTATTCTTCTTGCCAGAGTTTATTTTCATGTGGATCAAAGGGATATTTCTCTCGTTACAGCGGACGAAATGGTTTCGAGCGCGCAGAACCACTGAAGACGAAAAACAGTAAACCATCTACCGGATAACATTGCAGCCTCAAAATTTATTTGTTATCTATTAACGTTTTGAAGAGGTGCAATTTGAAAACTCAAATTGCCGGTCGTTTTTCCAGGGATTTCGATAGCTCTAACCGTGAACTATTGGCTGTTGAAGAACTGCGCGGCATTTTCCAGTATCGCGAATTAGTGTGGCAGCTTATCCGCAGGGATGTAATCACCCGATATAAACGTTCAATATTGGGTGTTGTCTGGACCATGCTCAACCCTCTGGGAACCATGCTTATCCTGACGATAGTTTTTTCACAGATTTTCCATTCAGTTGAAGGGTATCCAGTTTTTGTTCTCAGCGGGTTAATCACCTGGAATTTCTTCTCACAGACCACCACTGCAGCTTTAAATCAGAATGTTTGGGGCGGAAGCCTGTTGCACAAAATATACCTGCCAAGAACCGCATTTACTGTTTCAGCAATAGGCACCGGGCTGGTGAACCTGCTTATCTCATTGGTTCCCCTATGCTTGATTATGATCATCACTCATCATTCTTTTCATACTGCCATGTTGTTCCTGCCGGTTTCTATCTTAATCCTGGCAGCATTTGCACTTGGAGTTGGTTTGCTATTTTCCACCCTGGCTTTGTATTTTCCAGATGTGGTTGAGATGTTTCATATTGGGCTGACTGCCTGGATGTATCTGACCCCTATCATCTACCCGGTGGATATCATCCCCGAGGAGTTTAATATTTTTGTAGTGCAGATCAATCCTATGTATTACCTGGTAGAGCTTTTCCGCCTTCCAGTATATGAAGGAGTGTTGCCTTCTCCATCTATTCTGGCAATTGGTTTCGGCTTTGCTATTGGCTTTTTACTCTTAGGATGGCTGGTGTTCACCTGGAAGGCCAATGAATTTACTTATCGTACATGACAGGAAGCGCATCATGATGCCAGAGAACTCTTGTGTCATTTACCTTGAAAACGTTTCGGTGAGGTATCGCGCACCGGTGGAGCCATTCCATTCCTTTAAGGATTTCGCTATACAGTATGTAAAGAATCAAGTACGAATGCATGACTTCTGGGCTTTGCGGGATGTGAGCCTGTCCGTTAATTCGGGTGAAATGTTTGCGGTCATTGGGAAAAATGGGGCGGGGAAAACTACCCTTCTCAAGGTGATCTCCCGGGTGCTTTCTCCCACACGCGGGCGGGTTGTGATCCACGGTCAGGTGGCACCCCTGTTGGAATTTGGTGCTGGATTCCAGCCCGAATTGACGGGTAGAGAAAATATCTTTTTGAATGGCACCCTCCTTGGGCATTCGCAAAAAGAAATAAAAGTTCACTTGGACGAGATCCTTCAATTTGCACAGTTGGATGAATTCATTGATGCACCTTTGCGAAAGTATTCTTCTGGCATGGTAGCGCGGTTGGGGTTTGCCATAGCAACTTCCTGGCAGCCAGAAATTCTTCTTCTGGATGAGATTTTCGCGGTTGGAGATGAGGCATTTAAAGCAAAATGCCTGGCGCGAATTGATGCTTTTCGCGCAGATGGCTCGACAATCATGTTGGTTACTCATAATTTAAGCATGGTGAGTTCAAAATGCGATCGCGCATTATGGCTGGATAAAGGCACGGTGATGGGTATGGGAGCCGTAAAGTCAGTAGTGGATTCCTATATGATGACCGTGAATCAAAACAATCTATCAAAGGAATGATCGACTTGGCAAATCACATTGTGATCGTAGGGTACTACGGTTTCAACAACACAGGGGATGAAGCGATCCTGTCAGCCATGATTCATGACCTCCGGCAGGTGATATCAGAGTTGAATATCACTGTTGTTTGTGGAGACCCGCAGCAGACAAAGCATATCCATCGCGTAAATGCAGTTGCATGGACAGACATCAGAGAAATAAAAAAAGTGATTCAGTCCTGCGATCTGGTCATCTTGGGAGGGGGTGGTTTATTCCATGATTATTGGGGGGTGAATACTTCAAGTGTATTAACCACAGAACATATAGGAATCGCTTTTTATTACGGCATTTCTCTGCTTGCATCGATCTATAGAAAGCCTTTGATGTTGTATGCAGTAGGTGTAGGACCTATCATCACTGATGAGGGCAGGCAGTATGTACGGGCAATTGCCAGGAACAGTACGTTGATCACCGTTCGCGATCCTGATTCCAAAACTATTTTGATTTCATTTGGGATACCTGCTTCAAAGGTGACTATTACAGCAGACCCTGCGTTTGGTCTGACGTTGCCTCAAACGCGAAAAATAATACCTAAAGAACAGAACCGGAGATTCCCTATGGTGGGAGTTGCTCTTCGTAATTGGGATGTAGGGGTCGAACCGGAATATTGGGAAACACAGGTTGCCAGAGCCTTGGACAAATTTCTGGATGATCATTCCACAATAAAGGTTGTTTTCATACCCTTTCAAGATGTTCAAGAAACTCTTCTGGATGACTCGGGGGTATCCAGGCGTGTGCAAAAGAGAATGAAGAATTCGTTGCGGACAAGAATTCTTCCTTGGAATTCCAGCTTTTTTGATAGAGAAATTGCAATTACTCAATGTGACCTGATCCTTGGGATGCGCCTGCACGCACTTATTGGTGCGGTCAGTCATACAATTCCCGTTGTGGGATTGATCTATGACCCCAAAGTACAACAATTCATGTCTCAATTGGGGATGAATAAATTTGCCCTCCCAATAAATGCGATCACAGATGATAAATTGTTAAATATTTTAGAAGAGGTTTTCAAGCAGAGTGAATCGATCAGAATAAGGCTGCATCAAAAACGAGAAGTGCTGGCTGTAAAAGCGGTCAAAACTGCTCATATGGCAGCGCATTTACTTACTTCTCTTCCACCCAATCCTTCCCTGGTGACCGAAGAAACCTATCATCTCTTAGAGCAAGGGATCCTTTCTTTGTCAAATAAACTGGATGAGCAGTCCGCATCCAATGTATCTCTAGGTGTATTGATTGACGAGTTGAAAAACCGTCAAAAAGAATTAGAAAAACAGCACCAAGAAGAGACACAGAGTCTTGGTGTACAGTTGGCTTCCCTTAAGGATTCCATTGCTGAAAAAGAAAAGAAAATCGAAATCTTGAATAATCAGAATTTTCTCCTAAACAACACTATTGCTGAATATGAAGCACGCGAGAAAAACTTAAAAGCAAAGTTAAGCGAAATTATTGCTTCTCAACAGGTACGGGAAAAAGAACTTCTATCTTCCATTCAGTGGCACGTAAATCAGGAGGAAGAACTATCGAAAAAGAATGATGATTATCAAAGAGAAAATAAAACCTTGCTGCAGCAAAAGCATGAATTGGAAACTAAAATTCTTCAAGATGAGCAGCGAATCCGGGATATCCAAAAACAAGCAGAAAACCGGGTCAATGAAGTACGTCTCCAGGGTGAAAATCAAATCCACGAACTTCAAATGCAAAGCCAACAGAAATATTTCACATTGCAACAAGAATTGGGCATGCAGTTGGACGAGCTGAGACGCCAGGTGAATTTTCAGTCGTATGAATTGACTTCGATTAAAAGCAGCAGGGGGTGGAAATGGTTATGGGGTATGTGGCAAATTCGGCTGTTTTTTGTACCCCATGATTCTACCAGGGAGAAAGTATTCAAAAACCTGTGGATTGGATTTCAGAAAATCGGGATGGGTTTCACTGTCATTTTACGCGGAATACGAAATATCCTGCGGAAGAAGAAACCCTTTCTTTTATCGCGATATGCATATGCCTTCTTCCTGTATCGGAAAGAACGAAAGAAAAAATTCAATCTTTCGCTTGAGAAGCTGCACGTGCCGTATACACCGGGGCTGGTCTCGATCGTATTACCTGTTTTTAATGGCGCTACCATGATCAGTGAGGCTATTGAAAGTATCTTACAGCAAACTTACCGGCATTTCGAGCTGATTATCGTGGATGATGGCTCTACCGACCTGACCGGCGAAATTGTTGACTCTTATGCGACAAAGGATGACCGTATCCGTGTCATTCACCAGGAAAATCAAAAACTGCCCCGATCTCTCAATAATGGATTTGCATTATCTCGTGGAGAATTTCTCACCTGGACGAGTGACGATAACCGGTTGAAACCCAATTTTCTGGCAAGAATGGTAAAGTGCTTATCCAACCACCCTGATTGGGATATGGTTTATGCGAACATGGATCTCATCGGTGAAGATGGCAAACCTCTGAAAAATTCTAACTGGTACGCAGGCTACCAGGTGCCTTTTAGAAGTGAGCATATCCATTTCCCGCACAATACCTTCGAATTGAACACTTACCCAAATAATTTTATTGGAGGAGCATTCTTATATCGCGCCAGGGTAAAAAGTGTACTGGAAGGATATAACCCCAATCAATTCACCCGTGAAGATTATGACGCTTGGATGCAGGTTAACGCACTGCTTACCCTGAAACATGTTCCCTTTGATGATCCTGTCTATGAATACCGTTTTCATGGAACTTCTTTGACAAGTCAAGATGCCACTCTGAAGATAACCCAAGATCGCAAATACCTGATGATTTTCGACGACTTTCGGCGGGATTTTTTCTTGATGCCAGCCATCTGGATTATTGCAGAGCATGATTTTACAACCGAACACCAGCATCTGGCAAAACGGTTGAAGGAATCTCTTATCAAAAAAGGTCAGGTGTTGTTATCTCTGGATGATTTGGAAAAAATGCAACTTCCGGAAACTGGTATACCCATGATCTATCTACAGATCAGTGAAGATTCGTCATCGAAGATGGAATATCCGAAAAACCTTTGCAATAACGTATTAAAGGTTCTTTTGTTCTTGGGAAACACAGATCTTCTTGATATATCTGACAATTATTGGGATGTTTACCTGACCTGGGGAAATTCTACTGCATTGACAAAAGCAACTTCAGTGGAAAAAGGTTGGTGGGAGACAAGTGATCTTGAAACGCTGATCAGTGCTATAGATGTCAAAGCCCGTACAAACCATCTGCGTATGATCGAAAATGTCTTATCAACATCACTGGCTGAAGAGCTGAAGATATCTGTCATCATCTGTACTTACCAACGGGTTGCGGAGTTGGAAAATGCTCTGATCGCCATCACTGACCAGACGATCCCGCACCGTGATTATGAAATTGTGGTGGTGGATAACTACCCTGTAAGTATGGAACTAGAGAGTTTGGTAGCAAAAATCCGCAATAAAAAATTTGCAGATCATCCAGACCATCTACGGCTGCTGCACTGTCCGGTATTAGGGCTTTCATATGCGCGAAATGCAGGGATATATTTTGCCAGGAGTCAGATACTGTTATTTCTGGATGACGACGCAGTTGCTGAAAGAGATGTGATTGAACAGACTCTTAAAGCATACCAGGAGCATCCTGATGCGGGTGTCATAGGCGGGCATATCATCCTCAAGCGGCCTGAAAACCTGAATATAGTCTGGAAAGCTGGCTGGGAGCGATACTGGAGTCAATTTGAAACTGGTTATCAAGGTTATACCCAAGTTACACAATGGTGGGAATTTCCCTGGGGGGCAAACTGGAGCGCCAGAAGAAAAGCCTTGTTGCAGATAGGTGGGTTCCGGGGCAGGTATGGCCGGCACGGGAATGACTATAACGGTGGAGAAGAGATTGTTGCAGCCAGCCAGATACAACAGTTAGGATATACAGTGGCGGTACTGCCACAATCGAAAGTGACTCACCATGTGGAACCTTCTCGCTTTACTCTACACCATTTGAAAAACACAATTCTATCGGGAGTAATGGTTCATTATCTGGCACAACGGAACCTACATTTACCTGTGGAGGCTAGCTTAAGGAATACCAGCCAGCAAGTAATAAAAGCAATTCGAAAATATCTCTCACTTCAATTTCCAACTCAAAGCAGAGAGAAAAATGCTGCAAGAATTGAAGCGTCTTACCATCACTTAGCCCGGTGGCAGCTTCTTAAGTGGCAGATTCAGGATGGGTTGGGTAGGGTCCAATTCTTCCGGAAATAACACTGACAATGAAACAATCAAAATCTCTCTTGTTCACCGCATTCGCCATCCTTGCTATCCTGGTTGTCTTCTACAGCCTGACGTATTCCGGTACTTTCCTGGTGGATGACGAACATATTCTCGCTTCACGGGCGATCAGTCTGGCGTTGGATGAGCAGGTCAATGATCTTCGGGTGATGGGCAATGGGCGGGTCTTTGCTTTATCGCAACTACCACCTGCTGCTACGAATATCGAGCCTGCGCAGACGTTTATCAGTGTACCGTTAGTAAAGCTGGCAATATGGTTGGGCTTTGGGCAGGTACAAACACTTTTCTTACTGAATATTTGGGTCACAGCTCTGACAGCCATGATGCTGTTCTTTATCGTTTCCATATCAGGATACTCAAGATGCACAGCTTTCATCGCTTCTATATTGTTTGGAATGTGCACGATCGTTTTTCCTTACACACGCACTTACTTTCGTGATCCGCTTGCCATGTTATTTCTCACCTGTGCCTGGTTTTTTCGTCAAAAGATCTTGCTGCATGATAAAACTTTACCCAACCAACACGGCATATTCCTTTGGTTCGGGTTATTCGCAAGCCTGATCGCAGGAATTCTCACGAAGAATACCGTTTTACTGGCAGTGCCAATAGTGATTTTTGAGCTGCTGCTCGAAAGCATCAGCCGGAAAGGTTTTCTCTCATGGGCGAAAGGGATCATCTCTTCATGGAAAAGACAGGTTGGATGGCTTGTAGTAATCACAGGTTTGATTCTGGTCTGGATTATTATTGTCCCTGAAATTCCAATCCTTTCCCGGTTTTCTCCAACCTATTACCGCTATCTGTTGCAATATTTCCTTTCCACCCCGCATCCGCATTTTCTAGAGGCGATCAGTGGGCCCTTTATCAGCTCGGGAAAAAGTTTGTTCCTTTTCTCACCGATCTTAATTCTTTCTCTTTGGAGCCTGGTGAAACGTTTCCAGCAGTCGTGGTCTACATGGTTGTATTTGATCTTCCTGATAATCGCCCAGGCATTTTTCTATGATGATGGCTGGGCAGGGCTTAATAATTGGGGATTGCGTTATGTCATGTTGACTGTCCCTTTATTGTTCTTAACCATTGTTCCCATCATTGACTGTTGGTTGATGAGCAGAATTGGCAGGATGGCTTTAGCAGCGTTAGGTTTGGTTTCTTTTTGCATTCAACTGCTTGGGGTGCTTACTTCCGTTGGGAAGTATTATGCTGCAGTTTACAGCTCGCCATCCATCATCACAGAGTATTCTTCTATATGGAACCTGAAAGATTCGATCATAGGATGGAGTTTGCGCTGGATACTAAGTGGTCAACCGCTTGATATTGCCTTGGTACGCTCGGGTGATGCGCAGGTGGGAATCCTTATAATGACCATTTTCCTCCTTCTGATCGCCTGCTTCAGCCTGAAATATCCATTCCTACGAATATTATCAATTCTGGCTGCTGCGGGTTGCATCGGGCTAAATGGATTGATGCTATCCTGCTATTCTCAAGAATCTATGTATGGAAAGAATCGACTCGAATTCTTTGAAAGCCAGCAATTCATTCTGAAGGATTATCAACCAGAAGATGGAGTACTCATCAAATCTTATGCGAATGCTGTCTGGTATTTCTGGATGAATTGGACTTCTCCAGAATTGGAATGGGTATCCCTGCCTTTTTCGTTTCCTGTACCTGCGTTAATTGAAAAATTTAATGAAACCGGAAACCCTGAAGATGCTTTGGATGAAGTGGGAATGGCTATTCTCAATCGGGAAGCCCTTTCAAGTAAACGAATCTGGTTGGTTCTGCCCTCAGATTCGCCTGGTACATCCCTGGAGTTGGAGAAGAACTGGTTGTCTCAGCGGTTCGATGAAAGAGATTGCTCCCTTTTCATGCACGAAGGAAATACAACGGAGGTATGCTTGTTTTCAAATGAATAAAGCATCAGAGCAAAATCATTCTATTGGTAGTAAATGTGAATGTTATGTGAGAGAACTGGCGTTATTCACTCATCCATGAATTGACGTTCATATAGACTGGCATATAGCCCTTTTTGTGCCAGCAGGTCAGAATGTGTGCCCTGTTCTGTAATACGCCCCTCATTGATTACATACACCCAATTAGCATTGCGAACCGTGGTCAGGCGATGAGCGATCACGATTGCGGTTCGATTCTGTAGCAGCCGAGCAAGGGCTTCCTGAATAAGGGCTTCGGTAACGGTATCGATGTTGGCAGTGGCTTCATCCAATATCAGCACACTCGGGTCAGTCAGTAACGCACGAGCAATGCTGAGAAGCTGCCGCTGCCCCTGTGAGAGGTTCACTCCACCTTCAAGAACGCGGGTATGGTATCCATCTGGAAATCTGCAAATGAAATCGTGCGCGTTAGCTTGTTTGGCCGCCTCTTCCATCTGTTGGTCGGTGGCATCTGGTTTTCCATACTTAATATTCTCAGCAATGGTACGGGAAAACAGGAAAGGATCTTGCGTGACAACCCGCACCTGTCGGTGTAACGATTGCTGGGTTACCGACCGGATGTCCATGCCGTCAATGGTGATGGAACCTTCTGTAACCTCATAAAAACGAGCAATCAGGTTGGCGATGGTAGTCTTCCCTGCACCCGTAGGACCAACCAAAGCGATCGTCTTTCCAGGTTCAATAGACATGTTGATATCGTGTAAAACAACGGGTGTATCAGGACGGTATCGGAATGAAACATGTGATAATTCGATTCTGCCCTGTACTTTAGGCATTTCGATGGCAGCAGGCTTATCTTCGATTTCCACGGGGGTATCTAAAAGTTTGACCACCTGTTCACCACCCGCCATCGCAGATTGAAAGGTGGTATAGAGCCTACTCAATTCCTGGATAGGTTGGAAAAATCGGGAGACATAAGAAAGAAATGCTACCATGGTCCCAAGAGTCACGGTCTCTTGCAGCACGTAATGCCCACCGAACCAGAGAACAATGGCAGTAGCCAATGTGCTCAAGAATTCGATGGTTGGCAAAAAGATGAACGAAAGTGACATGGCATTGATATAAGCATTGCGGTTTTCTTTGTTGATATGCTCGAAACGTTCTTGTGATGCTTTCTCTTGTGTGAAGGCTTGAATGGCGCGAATGCCATTGATATCTTCCGCCAGATCGCCTACTACAGCTGCGACTTTAGAACGGGTTTCACGAAATGCCGAACGCGCCTGGCGTGAGAATAACCAGGTTGCCAGGAACATCAAAGGGAGAACAATAAACGTTAACAATGCCAATTTTGGGCTCATGGAGAACATGATCACAATAATGCCAACGAGAACCACTAGATCACCCAATAATGTGACGATCCCTTGGGAGAGTAGTTCGTTGATCTCTGCAACATCGTTGATCACCCGTGAAACAGTCACGCCTACAAAATGCGTGTCATGGTATCCCAGTTGAAGACGCTGTAAATGATTAAATAGCCGGCTTCGAACGGTCGATAAGACATTTTGACCCACCCATGATAGCAGGTATCCCTGAAGAGAACTGACAAAGAAGAGCGCAACAAACGTGACTGCGATGAGGATTGCAATGACGGTCAATCCCGGTGAATCTTTTGGCGTGATGTATTGATCAATGGCAACCTTTACCAGGTAGGGTGATAACAGTGTTAACCCTGATTCTGCCAGTGTGAGGATCAATGCGAGGAACATTTTCCAACGGTGGGGGCGCAGATAGGAAAGCATATGTTTCACTACTTTGGGATTATAGACTTCTCCACTTTGTTGGCTGGTGTTGCCAAAGTGATCCAAAGCAGAACGTGGACCCATACCCACTGAACCAGGACCAATGGTGAAGCTCATGGTCTGCTCTCCTGTTTCTTTAATTGCTGATTGTAAATGGTGCGGTACAGGTGAGATGTGGATAGCAACGTTTCGTGAGTACCTTGAGCAGCAATATGACCTGCATCCAGCACCAGGATCTGATCGGCATTGCGAACGGTACTGAGGCGGTGGGCGATGACGAATGTAGTGCGCCCCTGGATTAACCGTGCAAATGCCAGTTGGATGAGATGCTCTGTTTCTGTGTCAACAGAAGCGGTCGCATCATCCAGAAGAAGGATGCGGGGGTTCAGCAATAATGCACGGGCGATTGCAAGACGCTGCTTTTGTCCTCCAGAGAGGGTAGAACCCCGCTCACCCACGCGCGTATCATATCCATTGGAGGTTTCCATGATGAAATCGTGTGCCTGGGCAGCCTTGGCTGCCTCAATGATCTCGTTATCTGAAACATTGGAACATCCAAAGGCAATATTCTCTTTGATCGATGTGGCAAAAAGGGTTGTATCCTGCATTACGATACCGATCTGGCTACGTAAGGAATGGAGAGTAACATGACGGATATCCATACCATCTATGAGTATCCTGCCAGTGGTGGGATCATAAAACCTGGGGATGAGGTTGATGATCGAGGATTTTCCCGAACCTGTTGAACCCAGTAATGCAACCGTCTGACCAGGGAAAACTTCAAAGCTGATCTCTTTGAGAATTTTACGGGCTCCATAATTGAAGGAAACATTTTCGAATTGAACATGCCCCTGAATGCTTTTCATGAGAATTGCACCAGGTTCATCTTTCACTTCAGGAACCTGATCAAGAATGCTAAAAATGCGTTCGGCTGCAGATCCGGCGATTGCAACAGCTGGAATGATCAATCCAAGCCGACGGATCGGCTCGATCAATTGCCCAAGGTAGGTAATGAAGGCAATGATCACACCGATAGTCAATTTATCCTGAATGACCTGGTTGCCACCATACAACACGATGATGACCGTGCCCAGGTTGGCAAGGAGAAAAAGTAAAGGCATGTTAATCGCCTGCATCCGCCCGGAAAGGACAGAGAGGTCAAACCAGCGTGAATTCTCCATTTCAAAGCGTTCGATCTCAACATCTTCCTGTGCATAAGCTTTAACTACTTTGCTGCCACGCAAATTCTGTTCGACTGCTGTGGTGAGAACGGCGAGCTGTTTTTGCACCTGAAGAGAAAGAGGACGGAACCTGGTGCCAAATCGTAATGCTTGAATAACCAGCAAAGGCATGGTTACTAATATCAATAATGCCAGTTTGTAATCCATGATCAGCATCATGACCATCGTGACAACCAGCATCAGAATACCATCCAGAATGCGGAGAGTTGCACGACCAGTCAGGAAGCGTACGCGCTCGACATCTTGAACTGCCCTGGAAAGCAGCTCACCTGTTTCAGATTGGTCATGGTAAGAAAACGAGAGTTGGGTAAGTTTCTTTTGAATTTCGTTTCGTAGGTCATACGCCACGCTCTGTGATGAAGTTTCGCTTAGCTTGCCCTGTAAAAAAGAAAAAACACCTTTGAGTAAGGTTAACCCAAGCATTACCAGCACTGACCATGTCAAAATGGCTGGTTGTTTCTGACCGATACCGGTATCGATGATCCAACGGATGAGTTGTGGGATAAACGTATTGAGTGCAAGGATGCCCAAAAGAGAAGCGTATGCACCTGCCGTCTGTTTCCAATAGGGGCGCAAATACTGGTACACCCTTTTCAGAATTTGAAAAAGTGGGGCAGAGGGCTGCGGAAATGGGATGGATTTTTGAAAGGCTTGCCTGTCAGCCATGAGTAATTAATACCAGCAATTCAGAAGGAGTTCAAAACAAGAGTCAGATGGTAAACAGCATTGAATTTAGCTTAATACATTTTCTGTTTACTAACAAGTGGAACTGTCATAGATACTTTGTGAATTCTATCCCGATCTAAAGAGTCTTTTCTTCATGCAAAAAAGATCTATTGATTTCATTGTTATGGCTTATGTAATGAAAACATAAGGAGAGAAAGAAAATATTTTCTGCTAGAAAAAGCATCTAATTACGAGATGAATGTCATAAACCGCTTGAATTAGTTCCGTAAGTGCGCTATTATAATACCGAATAGGAACGATATAAGTACAAAACGGAACTGAATATGGCAAAAACGGACTTTGATTTAGTCGATCAAAAAATTATCCAACTTTTACATGAAGATGCACGCACATCAGCATCAGAGATTGCACGTGCTCTGGATGCTAATGAACGGACAATACGAAAACGAATAGATCGGTTGGTGCGTTTGGGAGCCATTCGCCTGACTGCCATTGTTTCACCGGAGGCGTTTGGATATTTAACCGCAGTGGATGTTTTCCTTGAAGTCGAACCTGATCAAGAAGATGAAGTAATCCAAAATTTCCTTAACACACCTGAGGTATCGTATATCGCATTGGGTCAAGGAAACCGAGATCTCTCCATCGAGTGCAGGTTCAAAACGAATGATGACATGCGTGAATTCCTGCGAAAGCGTCTTCCTTCGATTAATGGTGTTACCGTGCGAGGGTATTCTCTTGTACCACGCATCATTCGCAACATCGATGCCTGGTTACCCAAAGATAGCGATTTTGCAATCGGGAATCATGATGGGGATGATTTGTAGTGATCTAGCTTTTGCTGGATTAATTTTTAACCATGTAAAGGAGTAAAAATGGAACTCAAACACTTTATCGATACCCAAGATTTTTCGAAAAGCGAACTTCTGGACTTGATCGAACTAATACGCATGATCAAAAAAGCTGATAAACAGGGAGCTACACCCAAACTGCTGGAAGGGGCTTCCCTGGCAATGATCTTTGAAGAGCCTTCCACACGCACCAGGATTTCCTTTGAGACAGGTATGACCGAGTTAGGTGGTCATGCCTTGTATCTAAAACCAGGTGAAATTCACCTGGGTGTGCGTGAATCCCTTGGTGATACTGCACAGGTCATTTCCCGTTATGTGGATGTGATCATGGCTCGTACCCTGAAGCATGAAACCATGCTTGGGTTGGCAAAGTATGCTACCGTACCCGTAATTAATGGGTTGACGGATTACAACCACCCGACACAGGTAGTTTGCGATGTAATTACCATGATCGAGCATGCTCCCGAAGGAAAAAAACTGGAAGATTTCAATGTAACCTTCGTGGGAGATGCCACTAACGTATTAAGCTCTCTGATGTTCATTTGTACTCGTCTGGGAATGAATTTCACCCATGCTGCCCCCAAGAAATACCAAGCTCCTGATGAATGGCTAAAAATCGCTCAAGAGAACTGCAAGGTTTCTGGTGGAACCGTACAGGTGACTGAAGATCCTATCGCTGCGGTAAAGAATGCTGATTTCATCTACACTGATTTGTGGTGGTGGGTAGGTCAGGAAGAAGAGATCCCTGATCGCAGAAAGGCGTTCATGCCCCGGTACCAGGTGAATGCTGACCTGATGAAGCATGCGCCCTCTCATTGCAAATTCATGCACTGTTTGCCTGCTTCACGCGGGGTTGAAGCAACAGACGACGTAATGGATTCGGCAAATTCGATCATTTTTGATCAGGCTGAAAATCGCCTGCACACTGAAAAAGGATTGCTGGTTTGGCTGGTTTATCCCAGACTCAAACGCCCAAGCTCCAATTTGAAAGCATATCATTCTGGACAGATTCAAGATTTTCTTGAAAAGCATTATTGCTAAAACTTGTTTTCATAAAATAATAAAGGAGAGAAAATGACCGCTTCTAGTGTAGAAATGAAAGAAAAGAAAACTGGATTCAAGAAGGTGTTGAAGGGTCTGGATATGACCCTCTTTACTGTGTGTGCCATTCTGGTAATGGATACACTGGCTCCATCAGCAGCCATTGGCCCTTCCTCCATTTCCTGGTGGGTGATTACCCTGATTCTCTTCTTCATTCCGTATGGTCTGATCACGGCAGAGTTAGGTACTACCTACCCCGAACAGGGTGGATTGTATATCTGGGTGAAGAAAGCTTTTGGCGAAAAATGGGCAGCTCGTACCACCTGGCTCTATTGGATCAACGTTGCCTTATGGATGCCCAGTGTATACATTTTATTTGCAGGTATGTTCGCTCAACTCTTCTTCCCTGACATGAGCATGTGGCTGCAGATCCTGATTGGGATCGTAATGAGCTGGATCACCGTGTGGATCGGCTGTATTAAACTTGAGAGTGGAAAATGGATCCCTAATATTGGTGCCATTATCAAAGCTCTCATCATGGTTGTGATTGGTGTTGGTGCATTCATTTTTGCTGGGAAAAATGGCGTAGCAAATGACCTTTCCTTCAGCAATATATTGCCAAAATGGGGTGCGGGCTTGGCATTTTTGCCGGTGATTGTTTACAACTTTATGGGATTTGAGCTCGTTTCCGGCGCTTCGGAAGAAATGAAGAATCCTGGCAAGGATGTTCCTCGTGCCATCATCATCGCTGGTACTTTGATTTCTGTATTCTATCTTCTGGGAACCACTGGTATCCTCATGGCAGTACCCCTTGATCAATTGGGTCTCGTCACAGGTATCATCGATACACTGCAGATCTTGTTTGGTACCACAGGTGCTGGCGGAATCATTGTCGTAACACTGGGTGTAGCTGCACTGTATTCATTCCTGGCTAACATGGTTACCTGGACAATGGGAGCTAACCGTACTGCGGCTGAGGCTGCAAAAGAGCATGAACTTCCTGCAATTTTTGGAAAAGAACACCCTGTTTACAAAACTCCAACAGGTGCTTTCATCATTACGGGTATCGTGTCCACCGCTGTGATGATCATCTACGGTTTGATGGCTGGCACCGCAGAAGAACTCTTCTGGACGTTATTCGCCTTCAGCTCAATGGTATTCTTGCTGCCCTACCTTGCTTTATTCCCCGCCTTCTTGAAACTACGAAAACAAGATGGTGACATTGAACGCCCATATAAAGTACCAGGTAGCAAACTGTTCATCACGATCATGGCTGTCATTTGTGAAATCTTCATCTTACAAGCGATCGTATTCTTTATCTATGTTCCAGGTGAGCCGATTGACTGGACTTTTGCAGGTCCAGTGCTCATTGGTGTAGTGCTTACGCTGATTATTGGTGAAGTACTCATGGCAGTGTCCAAAAAGAAGTAGAACTTAAAAGAAAATACTTTGGAAGGATAATAAAATGTCTCGAACTATAAAAAGCACACCACGAAATGATGGTTTTCGCATGCCGGGTGAATTTGAGCCTCATGCTGGTACGTGGATGCTTTGGCCAGAGCGCCCGGATAATTGGCGGCAGGGGGCAAAACCCGCACAGCGCGCATTTGTTGCCGTTGCATCTGCCATCAGTCAGTTTGAACCCGTTACTATGGGCGTTTCTCGTGCACAATTTCAGAACGCTCGAGCGATGCTGCCCGAAAACATCCGGGTAGTTGAAATGTCCAACAATGATTCATGGATGCGCGATTGTGGACCTACTTTTGTGGTGAATGGAAAGGAGTCACGCATTGTAGATTGGGATTTCAATGCCTGGGGTGGTCTCTTGGGAGGATTATATTTCCCATGGGATCAGGATGATCTGGTTGCCCGTAAAGTAGGTGAAATTGAAAGAGTAGACAGGTATAAGGCTCCGCTTGTTCTGGAAGGCGGCTCCATCCATGTGGATGGTGAGGGAACTCTGATGGTCACCCGAGAATGTCTCTTGAATGAGAACCGCAACCCGGATAAAACACAAGCTGAGATCGAAGAACTGTTATCGCAATATCTCAATGTAAATACATTCATCTGGTTGAATCGCGGTGTCTACAATGATGAAACCAATGGGCATGTGGATAATATTTGCTGTTTTATCCGTCCGGGAGTGGTGGCGTTGACCTGGACAGATGATAAATCCGATCCGCAATACGAAATTTCTCAAGAAAATTATGAGATCCTGCAGAGCGTAAAAGATGCAAAGGGTCGTAGCCTCGAAATCCATAAAATCCACCAGCCTGATCCAGTGTTAATCACAAAAGCAGAAAGCGAAGATGTGGATGCTATCGAGGGGACACTTCCACGCGAGGAAGGCGACCGCCTGGCTGCATCGTATATCAATTTCTATATGTGCAATGGCGGTGCAGTCGTTCCCGTTTTTGGCGATAAACACGACGCTATTGCTCTTGCGGAGTTGCAAAAACTGATGCCCGAGCGGAAGGTAGTCAGTGTTCTTGCTCGTGAAATCCTGTTGGGTGGTGGAAATATTCACTGCATCACACAGCAACAACCAAAACCGTAAGAATCATCATTACAACAAAAAAGCTCAGGCTTTAAAACCTGAGCTTTTGTTATTCTTGTGTTGTTCTTAAATTCTCTATAAACAGGTCTTATGCCCCATCATCAAAGAGGTGACGACAATTTCAGGATCAAGGGCATTAAATTGCTGTTTGACCAGTTGATAATGATCCTCCGTCCAGAAATCATCTGCTTTCCTGCCTGATTCTTCGAGATGGGTAACGATGATCCGGGTTGGTTGAAGTGTATAAAAGAAATTACAAAATGATTCTATTAGTGGAGGTGGATCATCCAATGCACACGCTTTTCCAAGCCACAGGTGGGCAAAAACTCCATCCAGTTTACCAACTGAAGGAAGGCGACCCGGATCGTAAACACGTGTATCGCCAGGAAAAAGCCAGCGCTTGCCGTTAAACTCAGCCAGATAGCCTAACTCGGGAACTCCATTATTTCCACGGATGTGTAGTGCTTCGAAGGGTGTAAGTGTGAGGTCCGAAAACGAAATAGGCATACCAGGCTGCGGGATGATGATATTTTCTTTTGGAAGGTGGGCAGTTTGTTGTACCCTTTCCAGCATGAAAGAAGGAATTACCCATTTGATAGGAAGGTCATGTAGTGCCGCGATTAAGTTCAGATCCAGGTGATCTGCATGGGCATGGGTAAGTACCACCAGTTGCAGATTTTGAAGATCATCGCGAAAATCAAGCTGGATGTCTAATTTTAAGCGGGTGTAAAGTGAATAAGGATCTATCGCCCAGTGAGTGTTACCAGTATGCAGCAGGTAATTGGCGGCATAAGTCAACCAGACGGTGTCGCCCTTTTCTGTTTGCCAGTCAGATATAACATTTCGCCAAAGAGAAGGATATGCAGCAACGGTGGCTAGAATTTTCTGCTCAATCTCAGCCTGCTTTTGAATATAAAGATCAGTTGGCATAATACCTGGCAATATAAGCTTCTACTTCTGGGATGGAATGTTTGAATACGCCGGGTTTTTCCACTTTCATGCTGGTAGCGGCAGCTGCCCATTTTCCGGCTTCACATGGAGGAAGGCTGAGCCGTTTGGCAACATATGAACCCAGGCAGGTATCTCCACGTCCACTGCGCCCATCCATGGACTTGGAATGAAATTTATAGTGGAAGTTCTTCCTATCGGCATAGATCAATACTCCTTCACTGTGAGTCAGGACGATTTCTTTTACGCCATAAGAAGCATAACGCTGAGCCGCTTTTTCAATATCATCTTCACCGGTTAAAAATTTCGCTTCTACCGCATCGGATTTTAATATATCTAAACAAGGCAGGATAATCTCCATATCATCCCAGACTTCATAAATGAGTGCTTCGCCATGTAATACACGCACAAATCCCTGTACGTCTGCTGCCAACAGTATTCCATTTCGCTTGCGCATTTTTTTAAAGAATTCTGGCTCAACCTCTCCACGAATGCTGGGGCTGACTGCGATAGCCTTTGCTGTAAGTCCATCCAGATGTTCGGGCTTAATGGTTTCAGCAATATTCTTTACATAAAGATTTCTATTGTCAACATCGTAGGTTTTGTATTCCAATGTCATCAAAGTTGAGTAAGGAGAATAAATCGGGTAACAGTCTATCCCATCCGCTTGAATGTTTTCGACCACATATGCATCCTCTTTTGCCAGTCGAGTGACCACCGCTGCTTTGATACCTAAGCGCATCCCTGCATGAGCAGCATAATTCATACCACCCCCATCAACATACCGCGTACCATCAGGTGTAATGATGGTGTCTTTCGTGTAGTTTCCTGTGTAAATTACATCATAGTGTTTTGTTGTGCTAATCATAATATTTCCTGATACGTAGAATAATTTCGGAACATCTGCTTGAATTTTCCAATAACTTTTTTCAGCAATGAAAGGGCAATTAATCCTTAATAGAATGAGTTTATTAGAAGAGACGAATAATGGCTGGAATTCCAGAATGGATCACCCAGTAAACCCCTGCTGCCAGCAAAGCTGTGAATGGGATGGTAAACAGCCAGGCAAAAACAATATCACCTGCCACACCCCAACGAACTTTACTCATTCTCTCTGATGCACCCACACCCATGATGGAGGTGCTGACAACCTGTGTTGCGCTGACTGGTCCACCCAGTAGCGAAGCAACCAATATCACAATAGCTGATGCTAATTGAGATGAGAATCCATGAATGGGACGAATTTTGTAGAACTTTGCTCCCAATGTGCGGATCAAGCGATATCCACTGAGAGCAACACCCAATGCGATAGCCAGGGCACATGAAAAGATAACCCAGAAAGGAACATTGAAACTTTTCTGCATCCCGGCTATAACCAACCCGAGAGTAATCACCCCCATAGTTTTTTGAGCATCATTTGCGCCGCTTCCCATTGCCAATCCCAGTGAGGTAATGATTTGTAGCTTTTTATATGCTCCATTGATCCTGGGTGAAGCTTTCCAGGAGAGCAGGTAAACAATATTAGCTACCAACATACCAACAACGAAACCAACCAGAGGTGAAACAAAAAGGAAGATCACAACCTTGATCACGCCTGCCATTTGAATTTCCTGAAATCCTGCTCCAATAGCAACCGCTCCGATCAAACCACCGATGAGAGCGTGTGATGAGCTGCTAGGTATACCTAACAACCAGGTGAGCAAATTCCAGATGATTGCACTCGAGAGAGCTGCAATAAGGATCATCATATTCAAGTGTTCAGAAGACACAATATCATGACCGATGGTATTGGCAACTGCTACGCCAAAAATGAACGGACCACTGAACTCGGCTAATGCTGCAATGATTAATGCTACCTGTGGCTGTATTGCCCTGGATGAGATCATCGTAGCGACAAGATTGGATGAATCATGAACGCCATTCAAGAATGCAAAACAAATCGCCAGGATTATCAATATGATCAATAGAGTTGGCATAAGGTTTACTCTAAGTGGTTTTTACAACAATATCAGCCAGCACATTGGCTGCTTCATCACCTCGATCAGCTGCATTGCTTAAGTGGCGATAGACTTCGCGCAGTTTCATTGCCCTGACAATGGTTTTAACATCATCTGTATCGTGGAACATTTCTGCCAATGCCTCTCGATACAGTTTCTCCACATTGTTTTCGATCTTTTTCGCACGATGCGCATGTTCTGCTGCTACACCTGGGTGCTCTTGAAGGCATTCGACTGCTTTGAGAATTTCGAAAGTTGCATCACGCAATAGCGTGCTGATCTTCACCATATATTCAGTGGGTTTCACTTTAAATATGACGATTTCAGTCATGGTGCTATAAGCGTAGTCCAACACATCATCGATAGCCCTTGAAAGCGAAAAAATATCTTCACGATCAAATGGGGTGATGAACGTTCGGTTTAATTCATCGATCAAAATGCGGCGGGCTTCATCTGCTTCTTTTTCCTTTGCAGTAAGCTGATCAGCAAGAGTCTGGTCAGGCTTGGAAAGATAGGCAATGAGAATGTCCATCCCTTCAAGCGTCAATGAAGCTTGCTCGTGTATTCTTGCGATAAATATATTGCGCCGTTTCTTAAAAAGTTTTAGCATCGTTTTCCATCCTCACACACAATCTTAAGGTAGGTGAAACCTAATATCCTTATAGTATAAGGGTTTGTTAAATTCTTTCAATACAACCACTTTCAGCCAGAACTTCCAATCCAGCTGCCAGTTCTTGTAGACTTGCCTGTGGGTTTACTTCGACTGTTCTCAAGGCTGTGCCAGGTATAAATGGAGCAATCTTTTTGAAATCAATTTCGCCCCGCCCAGGTACCTGATGATCTGTAGTTCCTATCACATCATGAAGATGTACTCCGATCATGCGGTTGGCAAAACGGGTCAACCATTCATTACTATCTACCAGACCCAGCACATCCAATGTTTGCGCATGCCCGGTATCATATTGGAAACCGAACCAATCCTCTTTGCAGAGATCTAATAATTGTTCCATTTCATCTGGAAGGGGAATATCGTAATAGCGATAACGGTTTTCCAGTGCCAGTGTAATGTGTGTATCTTTTGCGTATTCAATGATCTCTGCCAGGCTCTGCATTACTCTTTCCAGGTAAGGGGGAGCCATTTGCGCCCGATGGGCTATCATTTCAGTTTTTAGTGATTCATATGCTACTGAACCTTTTTGCCCATTCTTATATAACTGGCGCAATTGATAGTCGCGTGAATGATCACCAGCGATCGCGCCTGGGTGGATCACAACGCTTTTTGAACCCAGACTGCATGCCAAATCAATGGACCTTTTGATCATATCTATGGATTTCAATCGAAGGGATTCATCCGAGCTTGAAATTTCGAGATCTCTTGATTTTCTTTCGTCATATGTATATGAGGCGGGACAAGGTTCATGAACCGTTGAAATATAAAACTGGTTTGAATCAAATTGCTTGTATATCGATTTGGATACTTTATGATTCAACTCAAATCGGCAGAAGCCAATACTGCGCGCCTGTAAAAATGTTTCATTGAATGGAATAGGCTGATCAATTCCCCACATAGTAGAAAGGGCGGCATTATATAACACCTTCGGCTGCTTTAGAGGTTGCGTTGAGAGCACCTGATTAATAACCTGTGTCCGCTGGGGGTAAATATTTAACAATTCGCTTAATCTACCAATGCGGTGATCGGGTTGGATTTCGGTGATGGTCTCTTTATCTGTTTCGTCATCTGGATCATATTCATCTTGAAAATATCCATTCACATTAATGATTGATACAGATGCATAGCCTGCCTGCCGGGCACCGATTAGATCCCTTGCCAGGTTATCACCTACATAGGCACACCTTTCCGGGGGGATCCCCATAGCGCGGCTGGCTTCAAGGAATAGCGAAGGGTGGGGTTTGCGAAGCCCAAATAGTGTTGAAAGGATAACCACCTTGAAAAGGTCAGCTATCCCATTTTCTGCCAGTATTTGTGGCGTTTCAGTCGATGAAGTTGTGTTGCTGATAACTGCCAGGGTATATCCCCGGCTGACAAGCGTTCGTAAAGTCTCTACAGCATCTGGTAAAAGAGCTTTATTCCGTGTGCTCCTCCACATTTGATTAAGAGTGATAGCATGATTACGTACAAAATCGGCTGGAAGTTCGGGTAACATGTAGGTAGACCATAAATCCGCTTCACTCAATTCCACCAGGTTTCTTTTACACCAGTGCCGATATTTTTTCTCCCGACTTCGTAATGCTGCCAAAAAATCCTGCGGATTGCCATCTATGCCAACCAAAGACTGTATCTTCTGAATATGGTTCAGAGAGGTGTCATCAATTATCTTGGTCATCCTTAATGTTCCACCAACGTCAAAACAAATAGCTTCAATATTACTTAGCATGAGAGTCTGAATCCTGTTCTCTTTATTTTTCTAGGACTGGTACCTTTAAAAGGTCGCGAAAATCCTGAATATAAACATCTGCATGTGCATCTATTTCGTAATTAAAGGCAACTGTGTACATTCCTATTGCTTTTGCGCCATCCAATTCAGTCTTTTTGTGCCCTACAAATATGGCTTCGCTGGCTTGAATACCGGTTTGGGAGATAGCCTTTTCATACATAATGGGTGAAGGCTTTCGAATACCCATCTCTCTGGAACTGATCATGACATCCCATACGTGCCCAAAACCATACTTTTCGAACCATTTGAGTTTTTGTGATATTGAAAGGGCAGTGTCTGTGATGATGCCAAGGAAATACCCTTCTTTTTTTAATTTCAGGATCGTCTCTGGTACACCATCCATGATTTCCACCGTGTTGTCATCCTCGCTCATGGCAAAAATCCCTTCCGCAAGTTCTTTCGAAGAAGTGATCCCACATAGCAGCAGGATTTTCTTGTAGTAATCATATCGTTTGATTTGACCTGAATATGCCAAATCTCGTATCTTTTTGCTTTCTGCTTCAAAATCAGGCGGGGGAGTGATGTTGTGAATATTCAAGAAATGTTCAAAATTTTGATTCTTTTGGGGGCGAATATAAAGGATATCACCCGCATCGAAGAATAAAGCTTTTATTCTTCGTTTCTCTGAAAATACTCGATGTTTGCTATCATTTTTTATCTCTTGTTCCAGAATCGGAATAAGCTCTTCCATGTTATGGATCAGATGATCTGGTTCTGTACCATTATCCGATTCATCGTTACTGAAATTATGCAATATCCGAATTGCCAGACGAAAACCTGCCCTGCGTGCCCCAAGGATATCCCTATTAATCGTATCACCAATATAGGCACAAGAACTCGTAGGAGCGTTAGCCAGACGGGTTGCATAATAGAAAATGGATGGATCAGGTTTCCGCCGGCCATAAACGGAAGAGAGAACAATGGGATTAAAATAATCAAGAATTCCATATGCTTGCAAATTATGAGGTACCTGATCATGGCTTTGTGTGTTGCTGATGCATCCAATTGTCAAACCCATTCTTTTAATCTCTTCCAAAACTCGAGGCACCTCAGGACGGAATTCTCGTGCGAATAACTGTGTTTCGTAAATAAAGGCAAGCTCTTCTGCAATAGGAGCAAGAGCCTTGGAAGAAACGGAAAGATCGGTTAAGAAATATTTTGACCAGATTTCTGAAGGTTTCAGTTCGATATTGGATTCAAGATTCCAGCGGAGGTAGGTTATAGCTCCTTCGGTGATCATATCTACCAGTTGTGCATCAGAGGCACAGGGCTGTATACCTGCTTTCTCGAGGCATTGTCGTATCAGGTGGATCTTTGCAATGCGGTATTCCCGGGTGAATTGAAAGGTTTCAATGGTGCCACCCATATCAAAGAAAATGGCTTTAAACGTCATGCTGTTTCCTCGAATCTATTTCTGTTTTGTGGAAGATCAGAAAAGGGTTCAAAAAGTAAATGATTTCATGCTTTATTTTCAGGCACGGAACATATTCTGATCCGTGCCTGAATGAACGGAAATGATTGAAAATGGTTACTTTCCCAGGTTGAGCAGGTAGAAGTCTCGTGCCTCAACCATGTGATCGTAAGCGTATTGCTCTGCAATGAACCAGGTCATGGAGAAAATCTCTTCCAGGGTTTTCTGACCTTCAGGTACTACATACGTTGAATCTGGGAAGAAGGTACCAAACTTTGCCCAGGGTTCACGCCCTTCAGGGCTGGTTACGTACTTGATCCACAGTTTTGCAGCATTGGGATGGGGTGCCTGGTTAATGATACCAGTATAGCTTTGGCTTTGAATACCAACGGTTGGAGTGAGACCCCAGCATGGTTCAAATGCCAGATTGCCTTCTATTACATCAGCCATATTAGAATATGAGGTCAATGCCATGTAGCTTTCAGTCATACCAGGGGTGGCAAAAGCGGAATCAACTTCATCGCCACCTGGTTCGGGAATAGGGCCATTCTGGGCAAATCTCTTCAACCACAGCCAGCCAGCATCGGGGGTGTCTTCATCAAGAACAGGTTCAGAGCCATAGAGTGCAATATAGGCCTCTTTCATTTCGTCAGCATGGTATGCCAGTGTAATCAGTTTACTCAAGGTTGAGGCGTCATTCAATGGGTCTTCGATGAAGAATTTACCTTTCCATTCTGGATTGGTCAATTCCCAAATATTGGTGATTGGGCAAGTATCATTCAATTCTGAGTTATAGGCAAAGACGCTTGTTCCGAAACGGGTCATCAACAATGGCTGGGTATATTCTTCGGGTGTATATGCTGCGGTACTGTCGGGAACAAACCGCCAGACATAATTATTAGGAAGAACATTGCCAACAAGCTCTGCCCCACCGCTGCTAAACCAGACATCACCGGTGAATGCGCCGGCTTTTTGTTCTTCTACGGTTTTCAGGAGAACATCATCGCCACCGAGGTCAAATGCTTCAACCTTGATCTCTGGATACAGTTCCATGAAACCTTCGGCTGCTTTCTCGATTTTTGATGTATTGGCATATACCAGGACGGTTCCTTCTTCTTTTGCGGCTGCTTCAATTGCTGCCCAGTCTTGCACGCCGGTATCGTAAGCGCCAAGTTGATTGGCTTTTAACCATTCTTCCTGTGCGGTCAGAGGCGCATCAGTTGCCGCAGCGGGTGCTTCAGTCGCTTTCGTCCCACAGGCAGACAATGCCAGGGTTAGCAAAATTACCAATGCTGCAATCCTATATAACCTTTTCATTTACTTCCTCCTTTATATTATTTGAACGATCAAATGTAGATCTAAACCGTTTGAATTATCAGGGTATACTTACCTCCTTCGCTTGAGAAATTACGATAGAAACCCCTGTTGCGATCATCCAGTGATTAAATTTCCAGTTTCTTTGTCATACAGATTGATGGTTTCTTCTTTGAAAGATAACCAGATTTTTTGATCCATCTGGATATGACTGACGCCCATTTCCTTGACGGTTAATTCTGTGTCACCCCTTTGAGCAACAATCGTGGTATCTGCACCGGCAGGCAAAACTGAATACGCAATAAATTCAGCTGCATGATCCGTTGGAGCAGTATTGACGATGATATCCTCGGGACGCAATCCTACAACAACATCCCCAGTTTTATCATAGGTTCTTACTGGAACAGTAAACTTTCCCAGATCGACTTTGTTTTTTTCTATTACACGACCAGGCAGAAGGTTAACCTTTGGATTACCAATAAAATCTGCAACAAATAAATTTGCTGGGTAGTGATAGATCTTATCAGGAGTATCCATCTGTTGAATCACGCCTTCTTTCATAACAGCGATATTGCTTGACATGGTCATGGCTTCGATTTGATCATGTGTTACATAGACTGTGGTTGCATTGGAAATGTGATGCAGGCGTTTGATCTCAGTACGCATATCCATTCTTAATCGGGCGTCAAGGTTAGACAATGGTTCATCCATCAGGAATACTCTTGGTCGATAAGCCAGCATGCGTGCCAGCGCAATACGCTGTTGCTGTCCACCGCTCATTTCACGAGGATAGCGGTCTTCATAACCGCTCATTTTTACTTCTGCCAGTACTTCTTTGACACGTTGAGTCATTTCCTCTTTAGTCATTTTTTGAATTTCAAGAGCAAAAGTAATATTCTTGTAGACCGTCATGTGCGGCCAAAGAGCATAATTTTGAAATACAAGACCAAGATCTCGTTGACCAGGAGCCAAAGAAATACCTTTGGCACGCGAGAAGATCAGCTTATCTCCGATAAATATTTCACCATCATCGGGATCTTCCAGACCAGAAATGCACCGCAAGAGGGTGGTCTTGCCACAACCTGAAGGACCAAGCAATGTGAGAAAAGTACCTGGTTCGATGGTCAAGCTTACGTTATTTACAGCCACTACATCGCCAAATTTTTTAGTGAGATTTCGAATGATAATCGGTGTTTCCATAGTAAACCTTTCCTAAACTCCCAAGCCTTTTTTCAAACTACCACCACGGAAGCGGCTGATGATAAAGTTTCCAATCAGAACAAGAACGATAAGGATGATGATGACAGCATTGGCTTGCTGTTCATTTCCGTTTTCAATATATCGCATGGTCATGCTTGCTAATACTGCAGTGGAAGGTGTGACCAATACAATGATGAGAGATAGCTCTCGCATAGTCGTGATGAATGTCAGTAGAAATCCCGATACGAAACCAGTGCTGGTTAGAGGGAAAATGATGCGCTTGAACCGATGCCAGGGCGAAGCTCCTGCAATTGCTGCCGCTTCCTCCAGCTCTTTCCCAACCTGTAACATTGCAGAAACTCCAGTACGCGCCGAATAGGGTATATGTTTAGCGACTGATACCACCACCAGAAGAGCAAAGGTACCATACAGAGCAGGAATTGGGCCTACTGGTTTGGTAAACATCGAAATGTACACTGCACCAAATGCAATACCTGGAATGACATAAGGGATGAACGAAATTTGCTCAACCAGCTTCGAAAGTCTGGTTCCTCTGCCTTTAACGATGGCATATCCGAGGATCACACCAAACAGTGCAGTGAAAAATGCGGTTAATATAGATAGCCTGATGGAATTCCAGGCTCCCATCCAGATTTTATGATTCAGCAGTACTCCTGGTTCGCCGCTATTGATCTTGATATCCCCTTTTCCAATCCAATGAGCCAACGTGAAATTGCTTAGACTGTAATCTCCCGTACGTAACATCAGGGTGCTGTAAATTAGGAGGGCAAGGGGCAAGATCGCAATAATAAATTCGAAGATCACAACAATAGAGGTGAAGAAAAATTTCCAATTGCGCAATTTCATTTTTTGAGCCATGAAACCTCGCCCGCCTATCGTTTCATAGCTTTTCCGGGTACCCACGAGCTTCTGGTTTAGCATAACCGTGACCATCGCAAACAGGATCAGAACGATTGCCAGAACGAAACCATCACCATAGTTTCCGATGCCAGTATTAGAACGGAGCATAGTAGAGAGTGTGTAGTATTGCACAGGAACTCCCAGCACATTTGGCCCCCCAAATGTGCCCATTGTCTTGGAAAAGGTCATGATGAAACCTGAAGCAATTGCAGGTGCAACCAGTGGGAAAGTAATTTTGCGGACAATGTGCCATCGCCCAGCACCTGCCAGTTCTCCAGCTTCTTCTAAAGAGGAGTCAATGGAGAGCAGTGCGGCTGAGACGAACAGGAAGAAGAAAGTATAGTAATGCAGCGCGCTACTCATGATGATTGGGAAAGGCCCATAAGCCAGCCAGTCTGGAGTAGCAGCGCCAGTAATATATTCCAGGAAACCTGGTGTCCCTCCTGATTTTTGGTTTTTAAACAATACCGTCCATGCCATTGCAATTGTCCATGAGGGCATAATGTACGGGATGGTAGCCAAAAAATTGATGATCCCTTTTCCCGGCACATCGGTCCTTACCACCATCCATGCCATAAATCCACCGATGATCAGTGCGACAAGAGTTGCACCCAACGAAATGGTCAGCGAATGGATCAATGGCTCATATGTCATGACCTTGGCGATTTTGCTCGTCAACATTCTTAACCAGTGATAAGAAGTAAAATCGCCTATCTGTGCATCTTTAAGGACTCGCAGGTCACTTTCTTGAACAGTTACGGTAGTCATGAGCATTCGGTATAGAGGGATAATCACCATGTAGACCATGACTAGTAGCATAATAATAGAAAGAACCACATGAGGGCTGGATACCCATCGTGCAAATCTACGTAGAAGAGCGATCCATTTTTGGGATCTTTGCTGCGACGTGTCTGAAATTACTGCCATTCGTTTTCTCCTCTTCAAAACTATTCAAAATATTCTCAGATTTGATTGTAAGAAAAAGGTCACGTGAATTTAAAAGTACAGCAATAAGGTTTGGCAAATCGCAATCCAGTAACTAATCACCATCGGTGTTAAAAGCATTTAATTGATCACGGAGCAGGTCCAATCTATCCAAGATAGGCATAATCTTTTCCTGATCCTCACCGGCGACTGATAAAAGGAGAGCGTTGATTACCGTCATGGGTACAACAAGAGAATGAAATTCGCCAATTGGTCCTCTTCGGGCAGATAATACGACATCAACTTTATCTCCCAGTATGGAATCCAATGTATCGGTTAACATGATCGTACTGCATCCGACTCGATTACAATAATCCAGGAGAAGTTTCAGGGCGGGATTCTGATCGAAGAAGCAGATGATGAAAACCAGGTCAGATGAATCTAAAAGCAAGAGAGATTCGAGCAGTTCACGTCCAGAATTAATTAGGGGAATAATATTCTTTCCAAACCTGCGTAAACGAATTTCCATCAAATCAACCAGCGAAATAGAAGGTCCTAACCCAAAAACGAAAATCCGTTTATGTTCACGCATCAAATTGACCGCACGTTTGATTGCATTACGATCGATTGATTCCATCGCCTGGGTCAGGTAATCAATCTCGGTCACAGTCAGGCGTTCGAACATGTCACCGCCCTCTCGCAGGTCATCCAACCTTCCCCGCAGCCTTGCAGAGTGGCTTACCCGTTGGCGAAAATTCTCCTGTAATACTGTTCGCATAGCTGGATAACTGTTAAAACCAAGAGTACGGGCAAAACGAACTAATGTTGCTTCACTAAGATTTAGCCTCTTGGCAATCTCTCCCGCTGGAAGAAAAGCGGATTCTTCTTGATTCTTCCGTAAAAAATTTGCAATCCGTTTTTCACTCTTTGTTAGAGAGTTATAATTTTCGCTGATCAATTGGCTAAAGTCATGGCTTTTTAACGGTGAGTTATCATTCATTTTTGACCCGGCCTTTCCCACTTTATTAACTAACAATATTGCGAAAAATGAACATTAACTTTCATTTGAAAAAGTATACAGCAAAAGAAAAACTAATGCAAGAATAGTTACATTTACTGTCATGACAATTCTTATGTTTATTTTCCTTCTGATCTACTTTTCTAAAACGTGAGCAATTTCAGGAGTTACCCAAAGAGCAGCATGTGTTGTATCTACCAGTACATCACAGATTTCCATTTGGGGAATATAAGCCTGTTCAGCCATCAGGTACTGTTCACGGAAATATCGATTCAGGAAATACATCAGGTCATATTTTTTTCTATAATCCATATCACGCTTCCATTTACGTTTTAACCGAATGTCATCCGCTGTTAAATAGAGCACTTTTATACTGATCAATGGAGCTATTTCAGGCAGCAAGAAGGGGAAATTGCCTTCCATGAAGATAATATCCGCAGGTTCAATTTCCACCGGAGAACAGCCTTCTCTTAATCTCCCATCCAGGGTATGGCTTGAAGTAGCCTGGATGAAGTCATAGCGTGGTGTGATGATCTTCTTCCCTTTGCATATATCCTTCAGGCATTGTTGAAGGAGTTCGTAATGAAGCGCTTCTTTTCCCAAGGAGTCGATGCCACGAGCTTCCCGATAATCACGATCTGTAAAGAAATTATCCATCTCTATCGAGGTGATCTTTTTCCCTGTCTGGGTGAAAGCTTCACACAACCTTGCAGTTATTTCTGTTTTTCCGGCAGCAGTTTGCCCAGCAATTGCGATTACACAAGGGCTGCCTTTGAGGCAGGTCAATTTCTTTATAATTTCTAAGAAACAATCATCTACTTCTGCATTGGCTTCTTTAAACACCTTATAGCTGATACCCATTTGGGTTTCGAGAGCTTTTTGTTTTTCTTCAAACTTGCGAAAAGGTTTGCCACCCAGATGATCCCGACTTTTATCTGTAAAGTACTCTGTACGATGGATAAAGTAGAATCCACGGATATCAAAAGAAAAATGCTGGTTTACCCATTCCGGTAAATAGTCTCCCGTTACCAACCCAACAAACAGCATTCGCAGCAACCTGATGATCTTTTCATCCATCACCATACGGTTACCCTGGTAAGGTCTTAAATGGATGGATGAATAATAATTGACATCATTGACCATCCTTTCAACATCTCTTTCAGGTTCGATGGTGATAGTTTGCCAACCTTCTTTTGGAGTTACATTGTCCAGACAGTATTGAAATTCATACCATTCCAGATTAGCAATACCAGGTTGGATCTGTTTCATTTTTTCATATAAAGCTACTGAAAATGCTTGTGGGTTTGTAAGAAGGGGATTCGTCATGGTTTTCCTGATCTAATTTTTTATCATGCACCGTATTTGGCGACTCTACCGGCATTAGCCAGTGCAAGTGGCATGACATATTTTGCCGGTATGACTCCCAGACTACCCTGGGAGCAGGCTTGTTCTCCAAATTGGGCAAGTCCATTCGAGCGAGTGTATTTTGAATACAACAGTATAGGTACTGGATGCCAGCTATGAGAGTGTAATATAGCCGGTGATGAATGGTCTCCTCCGATGACGACAACATCAGGCTGCAGTTGCATGAGACGAGGAATTAGCGCATCGAATTCCTCGATCGCCTTTACTTTTCCAGCAAAATCACCGCTCTCACCGTAGGTATCGGTTTTCTTAAAGTGAATATAAAAGAAATCATACTTTTCCCAGTATTTTTCAAGAGTAGTAAATTCATCAGCCAGAGTAGCACCATCCACTGGGAGGATATCCATGCCCACAAGCCTGGCAACACCCCTATACATACCATTGACAGCTATCGCTGCAGGATGCAACTTGAATATTTCGGAGTAAGTAGGTACTTTTGGGAATCTGGCAAAGCCGCGCAGCATGATCATATTGGCAGGGTGTTGACCTTTCAGTAATATTCGAGCTTTTTCAATGAATTCATTGGTGATCAGGGCTGCTTTTTGTGCTTCGGGAGTTAAGGCTTTAACGGGCATGGTTGCCACTCCTGTTTTCAATGGGTCAGATTCTGATAGATCTTCTGCCAAACCAGGAGTGCGCATGATGAAAGCAAAGCGATGCTCCTTCACTGGTTCGACAAAAATTTCAACACCATCGATTTTGATCGTCCGTAATTGTTCGACCAGCTTCTTACTTTCTTCAGTGGACAATCTTCCGGCACGACGATCGGTCAAAATACCATTTTCATCTATGGTGCAGAAATTCCCTCTTGCTGCTACATCATCTGCTCCCATTTCAAAATCAATACCCAGAGCCTCTAATGCTCCACGACCAATTTCATACTGCAATGGATCATAGCCAAAAATTGCCAGGTGTCCTGGACCGCTCCCGGAAGTAATGCCAGGACCAACTGGCATTGTTAAGCCGAGCTCTGAACGGGCTGCCAGCGCATCCATATTGGGAGTAAAGGCAGTTTCAAGTTCGGTTTTACCACCAGGCTCTGCTGGTAATCCACCTAATCCATCCATAATAAGCATGGCGATCTTTGTTTCTGCAGGAATGGTAGATTTATGAAAAAAGGTATCAAACATAGTTGACCTTCGTGGAATTCACTGTTGGAAGAGCACTTATTCAGTATATTTCAAGGCAGATGCCATTTCGGGCGTCAACCAAAGCGATGCAGCAGTAGTATCCACTACCATGTCACAGATTTCCATCATTGGCAGGTACACTTCATGCGCACGCAGGAATTGTGTACGGAAATACCGGTTGCACAGGTATACCGGGTCGTATTTTCTGCGGTAATCAATATCGCGTCTCCATTTTCGTTTCAACCTGATGGGATCGTCGGTAAGATAAACGATCTTCACTCCGATCAGGGGGGCGATTTCAGGGATGTGGAAAGGGAAATTCCCTTCCAATAAAATGATATCTGCCGGCTCCACTTGAAGCGGCGTCTGCCCGGGACGTAAATTGCTATTCAAATCATGAGTGGAGATTGAAAGAGCGGAATAGTATTTAGGCATTAAGGCGGTTTTTCCTTCAAGCAATGTTTTCATGCATTGCTGGAAAAGGTCAAAATGGATAACTTCTTTATCCATGGGTTTCCCATCGCGAAAGTCACGATCTTTAAAGAAATTATCCATCTCGATCGAGGTAATGCTTTTACCCTCGTGGGTCAGTTCTTTTGAGAGCCTTGAGACGATCTCTGTTTTTCCTGCTGCTGAAGGACCAACCAGTGTCAGCAACAAGGGAGTACCTTTGGTAGCAATGATTCTTTTCAACGCATCCATGAATGCCCGATCGATCACCCGATTGGCTTCTTTGTATTCCTTGTAACCAATATCCTGGTATTTTTCCAGGGCTTTTTGTCCGGGGGTAAATTGAACAAAGGGATGCCCTTCAAAATGCTCAAGGATAGCTTCTGTGTAGTATTTTGTTCGAACAAGAAAAATGAAACCCCTGATATCAAAATAGAAGTACTTCTTCACCCATTGAGGTGAATATTTTTCTACCACCAATCCAATAAAAAGCATTTGGGTGAGCCAGGCGACTTTTTCGTCCAGAACGATCCGGTTATTCTTCATCGGTTTGATCTGTACGTTCTCAAAAAATTCTGGTTGTTGGATAAGAGATTCTACAGTCCCGGTTTCTGTCAACGAGATGGTGTTCCATCCATTTTCTGGTGTAATGAGATCCAATGCATAACGAAATTCGTATAGTTCAAGTTCTGAAATTCCCGGTTCGATTAAGGTCATCTTTTGATACAGGGTTTCTGAAAAGCGGGCTCTATCATTAAGTAATAATGGATCTGTCATGAATATCTCCTACCTTTTCCCATTACAAGTGCTTCATAAGCACGCTGGATTTTTTCATAATTCCCATCCCGGTCTAAAGCAATTCCCCTACCCATGCCGGTTGCGATTACGCCTGCGCCGATTTCTGTCAGTTGATCGTCCAATTTATTCAGCAACGCAGGGGCGCTACCTGGTTCTGTGCTGCGACCATCAAAAATGAGGTGCAAATAGGTATCCTGTACACCCATATCCCTGGCAATTTTTAATACTGCAAGAGGATAATCAATGGAACCATGAGAACTATTTTCTGTCAATAATCCTATCAAGTGCAGGTGCGAATGCCGATCCCTGACCTCCTGAATAGCCCGGAGAAAAATTGCATTGGTGGAAAATGTGCCGTCTTTGATTGCCTGGTCAAGACGTACATCATCTTGAAGTACTACCCTGCCAGCACCGATGTTCATGTGTCCTGCTTCTGAATTGCCCGCTTTTCCTTCCTGCAGACCGACAGCACTTCCGGACGCATGCAGAAGAGAAGGAGGGTATTTCATTACCATCTCATCCCAAACTGGTGTCTTGGCAAGGTGTATAGGATTTGTATGGTTTTCTTTTCCTTTTCCCCAGCCATCCAAAATGATGAGCAGCACATGTCGCCTGGTTCCCCAATCGTGATGATTAGATAAATCATTTCCTGTCATTTCTTCTGGCTGCATGATTCCCAATATATGTAAAATTGTGGGGGCAATATCCTGCAGGCTGCCATCATTCAGACTTAGAGGTGTATTCAATTTAGGATCTATGAGAATGAATGGGACCGGATTCGTGGTATGTGCAACATGGGGTGTTCCCTCTTCTGTCAACATCAACTCCAGGTTGCCATGGTCAGCAGTGATCGCGATCACATAGTCATTAAGTATGGCTTGCTGAACCACTCTGCCAAGATGTTTATCTACATGTTGCGCACATTGAATCTTAGCCTGGCTGCTGGCGGTATGACCGATCACATCACCATTGGCGAAATTAGTGATGATCAGGTCGTATCCAGAATGGATACCTTTGATCACTTCCTCAACTACTTTGGGCAGGCTTAACTCTGGCACCTGGTCGAAGGGAATGCCTTTAGGGGAGGGGATGCGGATATGATCCTCACCAGGAAAAGTTTTATTATTTCCGCCATTTAAAAAGAAAGTGATATGGGCAAATTTTTCTGTTTCAGAGCAACGTAGCTGATGTAATCCGGCTCTACTTACGATCTCTCCCAGGGTATTGCTCACATTGGTAGGCGCAAACGCGACCGGCAAATCTTTAAATTTCTCATGGTAAAGGGTCAGAATTATGAAATTCAAGTCTTTGATGTGTTGCCGATCAAAATGAGGAAAATCTTGTTCGGTGAATGCTTCGGTTAATTCTATTTCGCGCTCACCCCTCCGGCAGCAAAAAATGACAGTATCGCCTTCCTGGATGGAACCAACAGGAGTGCCGCTTTCATTCATACGAACAAGTGGTTCAATGGAATAATCCGTTTGACCTTCGGCATAAACTTTTTCGACTGCTTTAGCGAGTAACTGCCCGCCATGAATGAGCAAATTGCTACCCATTTCCTTCCCTCTCAATTCCAAGAGTCTAGAATTATCCTGGGATCAGAACAGATATTTCAGAGACCAGTGGTTTATAGTCGTGGTGGGAAGATATCCAATAACTGGCTGGTTTCTTTGATGGTGTAATCTGGCTTGAAATTGCTGCTTTGAGGTTCTTTTGCAAGAGTGGCTGGTTCTTCAAACAGGATCATCATTCCAAACCCGGCTGCATGAGTACCTTCTACATCACGAATGGGGTTATCTCCCAGGTATGCACACCGAGCAGGTTCGACGCCCATAACACGAGCAGCTAGCCAATAGATCTGTGGATCGGGTTTGCGTACTCTCACTTTTGACGAGAGGATCATGGTTTTAAAGTATCGCAAAACATCATCTGCAAGCATCCAGTCGGGTATCTCTGTTTCGGTAATCGTGTTGGCAATGATCCCTAACAGGTATCCACGTCGGTCGAGTTCGATGATGGTGTCTTTGGCGTCATGTCGGGCTACCCGCCTGCCATCCCGATCACGCCATAAACGGGTTAATTTGCTGGTATGAGGCGCTACGAGCTCGATTGGGTAATCAGGAAGCAGCCACTGTGTCCACAACTCCAATTCCGATGCTTCCAAGAGTGAGGACTTGGAATGGTGCCGGTATTCTTTCCAGCGGGATTCTACTTTTTCGAAAAATGCTTCGGGGGATTCTTTGGATTGGACAAGCTGCATCAATTGATGCCTTGCTTGCGCTTGAAATTCAGGATCTTCGACGACAATTCGCAGAGTATTACCGACATCGAGAAAAATGACATCGATTTCAGGTTTCATGAGATCTCCCGTTGATAGTAAAGGATACTTGCAAAAACAAGGAATATGAAACTAATCTTGCAATTGCTGATATAATACGACAAAACTAAAATATATGCAAGTATTCTTGCGAAAAAGTATTGACTTTCTGTCACACAGAATGTAAACTAATAATAATTGCACACGTGTGCAGATTTCCTCTTATGGCTACTACGATCAAGGATATTGCCAGAAAATTAGGAGTATCGCATTCTACCGTCTCACGGGCTATGCATGGAAGCACGTTGATTTCTCCCGAAACTGTAGCGCGCATCCGGCAAGCAGCACAGGAAATGGGATACCAGCCTAGTGCGGCTGCCCGTAGCCTGAAAACCAACCGCACGCAGGTGCTGGGAGTAATCGTCAGCAGTATTGACGATCCCTTTTTTAGTGAGATTCTTTCTGGCATCGAAGAATGTGCCCAGGAAGAGGGATATAGCCTTTTCATAGCCTCTTCGCAACATGATCCCATGCGTGAACGAAAGATCGTTCAGACTATGATGGAACAACGTACTGATGGTGTCATCATTTGCTCATCATCGTTCAGTGCCGAGCAAGGACATCAACTGATGGCATATGGATTTCCTGTTGTAGTGCTCAATAACCAGACTGCGGACGATAGCTTCCATTTTTCGATTTATCATGATGATATCGATGGAAGTCAACAAATCGCAAAACATCTGATCCATTTAGGGCATCGCAAGATCGCCTACCTGGGCAATTCACGATCAGGCAGAACTACGCAGGATCGCCTGACAGGATTTCGAGATGCCATGCATGAAGCCGGAATTACAATTCCTGATGCATATATATACGAAGTCGCTGGCGGAGAAGCTCAATTAGGATATGAAGCTATGGGATACTTCCAAAGCCTGGATGAAATGCCAACAGCAATTTTCTGTTTCAATGATGTCCTGGCAATGGGCGTTTTACGAGCATGTTCTCAGGCAGGTATACGGGTGCCAGAACAAATTTCTGTAGCAGGCTTTGATAACATCACATATTCTGCATTTACCAACCCTACTTTAACTACTTTCGATCAACCGAAATATTTTCTTGGGATGGAAGCTGCCAAACTGTTATTAGATCTTCTGCATTATGAAGTTGGAAAATTTCCTCTAACTCAAACAATTAAAGTTTTGAAAGGCAGCCTATTGGTAAGAAACTCAACTGCTGCACCTGCAGCATGATTATTGGGAAAATATATGATACCTGAAACCCCTCAACTACTGACTACAAGCCTGCCATTAATACCACAATCAGTATTTCTGTTTGCTGGTATTGAATATGCTGCTTTAAAAGAAAATTCCGATTTTTACCTGGCTGTACTGGCTGATGAGAATGATGATCGCCTGACCCCGTTTGAAGGTGAACGCACCTCTATAGGAAAGAAGAAACTGGTTTATGGTCACCGGAGTGCTCACAATATTGCCATTCTACGCGCACAGCTTCCCTGGCTGCAGCCCAGACTTATAGGGTCGCATACTTCTGCAGGGATGGGCGATAGGCTGGGATTGGCAACACCCGGACATGTAAGGGCAATTCGCAAAGTAGATAATGCTCTTGATCCAATTTTTGCTCAACAATCCATTCGTGAAATGGTGCGTAGTGGTCGCAGCCCTCAACAGGTAATGGATGATGCCACCTGGGGTGTTTTCCAGGAGAACTGGCAGGGAGGTTTTGGTGCAGATGCTGACCACTTGAAAACCACCGAAGATATCGATGTATGCCTGGAAGCCGGGTACACCTTTTTCACCATTGACCCTGGAGACTATGTTGATAATCGGGCTGAGACTGCCAGTTTGAGCGAGTTACGCGAGATGGTAAACATGTTACCCGTTGAAATGCAACTAAAAGCCAATGGATTATTGAAGAAAGCCTTCCAATTGGAACATGTAAAAGTGACCTTTGAAGAAAGGATCCTATTAAAGGCTATGGCCAAATATGGTCGGGCGGTATGGCATGTGGCAGCCATGTATCGCCACCTGGTAGATAAAGCAGGAGAAAAACCCTTTGAATTGGAAGTATCAGTGGATGAGACCGCACAACCTACCAGTCACGCTGAACATGTGTATATTGCAAGCGAATTGAAACGTCTGGGAGTACGTTGGGTGAGCCTGGCACCACGATATGTTGGCACTTTTGAAAAGGGTGTGGATTATATTGGCGATATTGCAACCTTTGAGGAGGATATTGCGGGTCATGCAGCCATTGCACGCTGCTTTGGTCAGTATAAATTGAGTCTGCATTCTGGATCAGATAAATTCAGCATCTATCCTGCTGCCATACGCCAGACGCATGGACTTGTGCACTTGAAAACTGCGGGTACCAGCTATTTGGAAGCTCTACGAACTATTGCGGATATCGATGCGAATCTTTTCCGTGAAATTTATTCATTTGCCCGTGAGCACTACGAAGCAGACAAAATCAGTTATCATGTGTCTGCCCAATTGATGCGTGCTCCATTGCCTGAAGAGGTTAAAGGTGGGAAAGCATTATTGGATCAATTTGATGCGCGTGAAATTATGCATGTCACCTTTGGTTCAGTTCTAAAAGCGATCAAGCCAGATGGAGGAATGCTTTTCCGTGACAGGTTACTGAAACTTCTGTACATAAATCAAGATAAGTATGCTGAGAATTTGGAAAAGCATTTTGTTCACCACCTTTCGCTATTAACGCAGGAATAATTCTTTGCATTGAGGGTTCAGAAATGAACGAAAATAAACAAGCAGCATCTGATTTCACTGGAATGTCCGTTGTCGTTACGGGTGGTGCAGGAATTCTTTGCGCTGGGATGTGTAGAGCTCTGGCTTCTGCTGGCGCATCAGTGGCAGTATTGGATCTTAATTTGGAGGCAGCAGAAAAACTAGCTTCCGAAATTAATGTCCAAGGAGGAAAAGCGATAGGGGTAAGTTGCAACGTTCTGGATAAAACCAGTATCGAGACTGCTGCGAGTGCGATTCTTGCTCAATTTAATAAAGTCGATATCCTCATCAATGGTGCAGGGGGGAATAAACCCCAGGCAACCACGAATGCAGAGACATCATTCTTTGACCTGCCTGCAGATGCCCTTCGTTGGGTATTTGATCTAAATTTACTGGGCACAATATTGCCAAGTCAGGTTTTTGGCCGGTTAATGGCCGAGCAAAAGCATGGTGTTATCCTGAACATTTCTTCGATGAATGCTTTTCGACCACTTACCCGAATCCCAGCGTACTCTGCAGCCAAAGCGGGAGTAAGCAATTTTACCCAATGGTTGGCAGTGCACATGGCTCAAGAATACTCACCAAAAATCCGCGTAAATGCAATTGCTCCTGGTTTCTTCCTGACTGATCAAAATCGTTTTCTATTGACTGAACCGCAGACTGGCGTACTAACCCAGCGCGGAAAAACCATTATCGAGCATACTCCCATGGGACGGTTTGGAACCCCAGATGATTTACTTGGGGCAGTACTCTGGTTGGTTTCTCCAGCAGCAGATTTTGTGACAGGAATTGTTGTTCCGATCGATGGCGGTTTTTCAGCCTTCAGTGGAGTGTAAAAAATATGGTATTAGGTGCTGGCTACTCTAACCGGTATTTGACCGATGAAGAAACCTGTGAGCTGGTGAAACAGGCTCTGGATACACTTGCTGTGGACGGTTTGCGCGTATTGATCCTGATCCCAGATGGCACACGAACCATGCCGATGCCTTTGATGGCTGCTTTATTCGAAAAATATCTGGCGCCTCGCGTGAAGAAGATGGATTACCTGGTGGCGTTAGGAACACACCAACCGATGACAGACGTTCAATTGAGTAAACTGATAGGTAGAGAAGTTTTAGATGGGCAGGCTGGTTCCAGCCATATCTACAACCATTTATGGAATGAACCATCCACTTTTACTCAAATAGGAACGATCCATGCTGGTGAAATCCATTTGCTTACCAATGGTATGCTTTCTGAAGAAGTACCGGTGAGATTGAACAAACTGATCAATAATTACGATCAGATCATCATCTGTGGGCCAGTATTTCCCCATGAAGTAGTTGGATTCTCTGGTGGAAATAAGTATTTCTTCCCGGGAATCGCAGGAGCAGAAATCATTAATTTTACCCACTGGTTGGGAGCTTTAATTACCAGTTACCAGATTATTGGGTCTGAGTACACCCCGGTACGGGCTGTTATTGACAGGGCGGCCAGTCTCATTCCCACCCCTGTTGTCTGTTTCAGTCTGGTGGTTACTCACGAAGGACTTTCTGGAATATATTTTGGCAGTGCCCAGGAAGCATGGAAATCTGCAGTAGCCCTTTCTGCCAAGGTACATATTGTTTATGTGGATAGCCCTTATAAGAAAGTGATCTCGGTAATGCCAGAGCTATATGATGACATCTGGACGGCTGCCAAAGGAATGTATAAGATGGAGCCTGTGATCGCAGAAGGAGGTGAAGTAATCATTTATGCACCTCATATAACCGAGATCAGCTATACCCATGGCAAAATCCTGGATGAGGTAGGCTATCATTGTCGCGATTTCTTTGTCAAGCAATGGGAAAAATATAAAGATTACCCACATGGGGTATTGGCACATTCAACCCATTTGCGTGGGCTTGGCATTTATGATGCGCAAAAAGGGAAGGAAACCTTGAGGATCAAAGTCACCCTGGCAACCGGCATTCCCGAAGAAAGATGTAAACGAGTTGGTTTGGGCTACCTGGATCCCGGTTCGCTAGATCCGCAAGCCTGGCAGGGAAAAGAGGATGCAGGTATTCTGGTAGTGCCTCGGGCAGGAGAAATGTTATACCGCATAAGAAAGAGACATTCTGGTAGTAGAGGGTTAGAAAATGAAATATAAGATCGGTGTGGTTGGACTGGGTGTCATGGGGCGCAACCTGGCGCTCAACATGGAACGGAATGGGTTCCCTGTAGTTGGATACGACCTTGATACCGCAAAGACAAATGCGTTCATAAAAGAGGAAGGGAAAGGGAAACTTCTATTAGGAGTGGAAAACCCAGAATCAATGATGGCTGCCTTGGAAGAGCCTCGCCGGGTTTTGATCATGGTACCCGCTGGTGCTGCGGTGGACAGTGTCATTTCACACCTTGAGCCTTTTCTGAAACCGGGAGATATTCTTATTGATGGTGGAAATTCTTATTTTATGGATACCGAATGGCGCTATAAGGAATTGGAAGCCAAAGGGATCCATTTTGTTGGAACGGGTGTTTCTGGTGGAGAAGAGGGAGCCAAATGGGGTCCTGCCATCATGCCTGGAGGAAGTCTTGAAGCCTGGAATGCTCTTGCTCCAATTTTCCAGGCAATTGCCGCTAAAGCAGAAGATGGTCAACCCTGTGTGGAATATATGGGTCCCCGTGGAGCGGGACACTTTGTCAAGATGGTGCACAACGGGATTGAATATGGCGATATGCAACTGATCGCTGAAATCTATGATATCTTGCATCGCGGATTGGGATTGAACGCCCAGGAATTATATGAGGTATTTTCTGGGTGGAATGAAGGCGTCTTGAAGTCTTTTCTCATCGAAATCACGGCAGATATTTTCAAAGAAATTGATCCGAAGACCTCACAACCTCTGGTAGAGGTTATTCTGGATGAAGCTCAACAGAAAGGTACCGGCAAATGGACAAGCCAAAATGCACTGGATATTGGGGCTCCCATTCCTACCATTAATGCCGCTCTGGAAAGTCGAATCATTTCAGCTCTTAAAACGGAACGGGTATTTGCGGCAAAAATCCTTGCTGGCCCTAAAACGGAGTTCCGGGGAAATGTTTCTCAATTCATCAATGCTGCTGAAAACGCATTATATGCCAGTAAAATCACATCTTATGCCCAGGGGTTAGGGATGATGAAGATTGCAACCAGAGAATACGGATACGATTTGCAAATGCGGGATATTGCTAAAATCTGGCGGGCTGGCTGTATTATTCGCGCAAATTTGTTGGGTGATATTATGTCGGCGTACCAACGTGATCCTCAACTCGTTAATTTGATGCTAGATGAGAATTTTCAGCCAGCACTTTCAAGACGCCAGGCTGATTGGCGCATGGTGATTCAGAGTGCCATTGAGATGGGAATACCTGTGCCAGCTATGAGTGCATCGCTGGCTTATTTTGATGCTTACCGAAGTGAGAAACTTCCCGCCAACCTTACTCAGGCGCAGAGAGATTATTTTGGGGCGCATACCTATCGCCGGATTGACCAGAATGGAGTTTTTCACACTCTATGGAAACAAGAGAAAAAGGATCGATGATGACACAGTATGGATTGAATATTCAACAACAGGGCAAATTAGATTTTCTATCATTAGGGGCGTTGGTGCACCGTCTGGATCCGGGAATTGTTCCTTTTAGAAAAGCCGCTCAATGCCAGATCCATGTCAGTGGCGGCGAGTTCAACTGTGCTGCCAACCTTTCAGATTGCTTTGGATTAAAGACAGGCATTGCCACGGCGATGGTGGATTATCCTATTGGAGATCTGATAGCTGAGCGTGTAAAAGCAATGGGTGTGCAGCCTTTCTATTGCCGGTTCAAGCATAATGGTGTCAATGGCCCCAATATGGCCACAGTGTACAGTGACCGGGGATTTGGTGTTCGCCCTCCGGTGGTTTTTTACAACCGGTCGAATGAAGCGGCTGCACAGTTGAAACCTGGAGATTTCAATTGGTCAGAAGTTTTCTCTGGAGGGGTGCGCTGGTTCCATAGCGGGGGTATCTTTGCAGCGCTATCCAAGACAACAGGAGAAGTGATTATTGAGGCCATGCAGGCAGCCAAAGCTGCGGGGGCGGTGGTTTCCTTTGACTTGAATTATCGAGCAAAACTGTGGAATATCTGGGGAGGGCAGGAAGCTGCACAGAATATTCTTCATCGCATCATGGAAAATGTGGATGTTTTGGTGGGCAACGAAGAAGATCTGCAAATGGGTTTGGGAATTGCGGGTCCGCAGGTTGCAAAGGCATCAAAATTAGACCCGGTCGCTTTCTTTGGGATGATTGAGCAGGTTGTCAAACTTTACCCTCATGTGAAGGTTGTGGCAACAACATTACGTGAAGTTCATTCAACCAACCGTCATAGTTGGGGAGCGGTTGCTTGGATAGATGGAAAAACTTTCCAATCTCCTACCTGTGAGCTTGATGTTTATGATCGGGTGGGTGGGGGAGATGGGTTCGCATCAGGACTTTTTTATGGATTATTGACGGGCGAACCTGAACAGGATGCTGTGAACCTGGGTTGGGCTCATGGAGCGTTGTTAACTACATACCCGGGCGATACCACAATGGCTACTCTGGAACAGGTAAAGACTTTTGCCCGAGGAGGTTCAGCCCGAATTCAACGATGAAATACGAATCATTTATTATTTAATAATTTTGTTTTGCGTTATATGCACACGTGTGCATATAAAAAGGAGAATGGAAAAATGGAAAAAATGCGAGCGTTGGTATTCAAAGATGTGGGTAACCTGGTGATGGAAGAAGTACCGATACCACATGTAAAAGAACCGGATGATATTGTACTGAAGATCAAAGCTGTTGGCATTTGTGGCAGCGATGTAAAGATCATCGAAGGAAAGCATCATTTCAAACCCAATACAATTCTTGGGCATGAATTCTGTGGCGAGATCGTTGAAGTTGGCAGCCATGTTCACCATTTTAAAATCGGTGATCGCGTGGCAGTAGATAACAATATCCGCTGCGGTTTCTGTGAGTTTTGCCGCAGAGGGCTGACCAGCCAGTGTGTAGATATCAAAACCAGCGCATTGGGTGTCATGCGCGATGGCGGGTATGCTGAATACTGCCTGGTTCCCGAGAAACAGTGCTTTTTACTGCCCGATACGATCGATGATATTCTGGGCACACAGGTTGAAACGCTTGCCACGGTGGTCAATGGTATGAACACCCTGCAGATGCTGCCCTATGAGTATGTCATGATCATCGGGTTCGGTCCAATTGGGTACCTGTTTGGGCAATTTGCAAAGAATATCGCTGCTAAAGTTGCGGTCACCGAGATTGATCCTTTCCGCATCAGTGTTGCCAGGCAATGCGGGTTGACGGTCTGGAATCCCCATGAGGTAGATGTGGTGGAAAAGATCACCGAATTCACTTATGGTAAGAAAGCAGACATTGTCATTGAAGCCACCGGCAATGGGCTGGAGCAGGCGTTAAAGTGTGTCACACCAGGTGGCAAAGTGCTGCCATTTGGTATGGATTCGAGCATTACAGCAACAGTCATTCCAAATGAGATCACTCGTTGGGCAACCAAGATTTTGGGGTTATATCTGGGTCAGAATACCATGGTACCATCAATTCGTATCTATCAGGAAAATCGACTGAACATGGGTCCTTTCTTTACGAAGGTCATTCCTTTAGAAGAAGGATTGAACGCGTTCAATATGCTGGGTTTGGATATGAAAACTCTTTCGCATTGCCCGAAGAGTGCCATGAAAATAGTAATGAAACCTTAATTTGTATCTCTCCTTGTATACTTCTCCTCTCTTCGAGAGGAGAGAGGAGAAGAAAGGAACATATGACTCACAAAATCAATATTGCAGTAATTGGAACAGGTCGGATGGGTAGCGTTCATGTGGCGAACCTTGTCAATAGGATCCCGGAAGCTAATTTGACCGCCATTTGCGATATCCGTTTGGATGTTGCACGGGCAGTGGCTGATCAATGGGGGATCAAACGGGTGGTGAAAGATTACCATGAACTACTGGATGATAAGGATATAGATGCAGTTTTAATCGCCACCAGCACAAATACTCATGCTTTCATCATCAAAGATGCAGCTCTGGCTGGAAAACATATCTTCAGTGAAAAACCTCTGGCGTTGGATCTGGAAAGTATCGATGACGCATTGCAGGTTGTGGAGAAAACAAAGGTTAAGCTGCAGGTAGGTTTCAATCGCCGTTTTGACAAGAATTTCCAACACGTCCGCGAGATCGTTCACTCCGGAGAGCTTGGGCGCCCCTGTATTCTACGGATCACTAATCGTGACCCTGAACTGCCTTCCATGGAATTTCTTCGCGTATCGGGCGGGTTGTTTCTGGATATGACCATCCATGATTTTGATATGGCTCGCTTCCAGATCGGTGAAGTAGATGAGGTGTTTGCCACTGGAAGTGTATTGATCGATTCCGAGTTGAATTCTTTTGGAGACCTGGATACAGCAGTTGTCACCTTGAAGTTTACTGATGGGACATTAGGCGTGATAGACAACAGTCGCCAGGCGGTATATGGATACGATCAGCAACTGGAAGTATTCTGTTTGAACGGCACAGCCAAAGCTGAAAATGAAATAGAACACACCGTGGTAAAAGGGAATCCCGATGGATTCCACTCTGCCCGTGTTCCTCATTTCTTCATGCAGCGCTATGCACCCTGTTATGTAGAAGAAGTCAAACAGTTCATTGAATGTGTAAGGGATGATAAACCCACACCCACTACAGGCAAGGATGGTCGAATGGCTGTAGTGTTGGGTTTTGCCGCCTGGAAGTCCTATCATGAGAATAGACCTGTAAAAATTTGTGAGTTTGAAGCAAAGCAGAAGTCATAAGTTTTATGATAGAGAAGGAGAAAAAATGAGTTCAAAATCCGTACCTGAAGGATACCTTCCAACAGAACAACCCGATCTGTTCTTTGAAGATAATGCTGTTGGACGAATGAAGAAACAGGTTTGGGAAGCCAGTGATGAAGAAATCGATGCCATTCTAGCTGAATATGGCATACCTTCACCAGTAGAATGGGCGAAACCCGGTTCATATATTCAAACTACCACCCGGTGGCAGGTGGAACAAAATCGTAAAAAGAACGATATCGTTTTCATCCCAGTGGGATGTACTGAATTACATGGGCAGCATCTTCCCAGTGCCGCTGATACATTGTATGTCAGTGCCATCTGTGAAGGAGTGCGGCGATATACTGCCAAACGTGGTGCGGCAGTCAATCTGGCATTGCCCCCATTGAATTATGGTGGCCATCCATATCATCATATGGGTATGCCCGGGACTGTGATCGTGCGTGAACATGTGGTGCGTGAGATGATGATCGATGTGATGCTCGGTTTATGGAACGATGGCTTTCGTAAGCAGCTCATTGTGAATAACCATGGTCAATTATGGATGCTTGAATCTGCTGTGCAGGAATTCCAGAAACGTTACCAGCTTCCGGGTATCTTCCGGGTGATCGACTGGCATCGTGGCGTGCGAGAATTCTTCCGCCCTGCAGAACGTGGGGGTCAGATGACCACTAATTTTGTTCACGCTGATGAATCTGAAACTTCCCTCAGCCTATTGTTACATCCTGAGATGGTGGATATGAATTATGCTGTCAACACGGAAGGGAAAAACTACCTGCCGGAAGGTCACTTTGACAAATCGGTTGATCCCTATGGACGCCCAAGCCGCTGGTCAGAGGGAGAGGGTCATTTTGCGATCGAGATCGCAGCTACCCCCGAAGGTGTAGTTGGAAAAGCCAAATCTGGCGACGCACAAAAAGCTAAACGTCCCGTGGCTGCCATTTTGAAGTACCTCACCATGTGGAATGATGATATTCTGACAGCTTTCCCGGCGGGGAAAGTACCCCCAGTTGAAGAAGTAACCCTGCGCACTGAAAAAGAGATGGAACCCTATTTGCGTGAACCACTCAGCGAAGGCTGGAAACCCGTCTATGGGATCCCCCGCATTGGACAGGGAACGGAAGTATAGGTCTGTTTTCGCAATAATTTCAAAAGGAGGAAAACATGAAGGGCAAAATGGAAGGATTGACGCTGGTTGCAGATTGGGATCCCAAACCTGGATTTAAGCTGGGTGTAAAGGACATCGAAGGAAGGCAGACATATCTTGGCAGCCAGGTATGGCGAAATCCAAGGTTGGAAATCCGCGAATATGATATTCCTACCCCGGGTGATGATGAAGTATTGTTGGAAGTAAAAGCCTGTGGTATCTGTGGTTCGGATGTACACATGGCTCAGGCGGAAAAGGATGGATATATCTTCTATCCTGGATTGACTGGTTTCCCCAGCATTTTAGGGCATGAGCTTTCAGGCGTGGTAGTGGAAGCTGGCAAGAAAGCTCTCGACAAGAAAACGAATAAACCATTCAAAGGTGGAGAAGCTGTCACCACAGAGGAAATGCTATGGTGTGGGCAGTGTAAGCCTTGCGCAGATGGCTGGCCAAACCATTGTGAAAGATTGAATGAAATTGGATTCAATGTGAATGGCGCTTTCACCAAATATATCGTGGTGCCTGCCCGAACCTTGTGGAGTCTTGATCCGATGCGGGCAATGTATAAAGATGATAAAGATATATTTGTAGCGGGCAGCCTGGTGGAACCAACCTGTGTGGCGTATAACGCAGTCATTGAACGAGGCGGTGGCATTCGCCCTGGTGACCGGGTGGTCATACTGGGTGGGGGTCCTGTGGGCCTTGCTGCCTGTGCCATCCTTAAACGGGCGGGTGCTTCCAAGGTAATTATCTCCGAGACGCAGGAAAACCGGGCACAGATGGCGTTGAAGCTGGGTGCAGACTATCATGTCAATCCAATGAAAGAAGATTTCGCCGAAAGAGTGCTGGAGATCACTGACGGCATGGGTGCTGATCTTTTCATGGAAGCAACAGGGTTACCAACTGTGGTTTACCCAGGTATCGAACGTGTGATTTGGGAGGGGAGAACCCTGAATAGCAAAGTGGTGGTAACTGCCCGCGCTGAAGCCAAAATGCCGGTAACCGGTGAAGTATTGCAGGTAAGACGAGCCTGCATCATCGGTGCACAGGGTCATTCTGGACATGGTACATTCCCACGTGTGATCGAATGTATGGCATCTGGGATGGACATGACCATAATGAGCACAAAGAAGGTGAGTTTACACGAATTGCCAGAGAACATTATTAAGCTGCAAACTGATAGGTCAGAATGCAAGATCACATATATTGCATAAAGACCTGGTAAAAGGTACCAGAGTTTTATTCATCATGACGAGCGTAGCAGAACAAAAACAGCAGACAGAGGTTAACTGCTACGCTCGAAATGATATATCGTACTCTTCGGAATTAAATATTCTTTTGGAATAATATGAAACTTTCAATTGTCCTTTCGACACACCAGACGCAATTTCAGGCTGCCAGTCTTTCTGGTTCATTGGAAAAGAATATGGTAAATATTGCTGCAATGGGATATCAAGGGGTGGAGTTGGCGATCCGTGATCCCAGATTTGTCGACCTGGATGGGTTGTCTCACCTCGTTAGGCAGCATGGATTGCAGGTACCGGCAATTGGTACCGGGCAGGCATGGAATGAGGAAGGGTTATCTTTTACCGATCCGGATATTGATATCCGGCAGGCAGCGATTGAACGAATTAAAAGCCATATTCCTGTTGCAGCACGTTTTAACGCCGTGATTATTATCGGGCTGGTGCGAGGCATCGTCAAACCCGGGGTGGAACACGTGCAGGCGATGGAATGGCTGTATCAGGCACTGCGAGAATGCAGTAGGGCAGCTTTACCCCATGGAATTCGATTGGCACTTGAGCCAATAAACCGATATGAGACAACTCTGATCAACACTTCTATAGAAGGGTTGAATCTTATCGAGCAGGTAGGGGAAGAAAATTTCGGATTACTTCTTGATACTTTCCATATGAATATCGAAGAACCAGTTATCGAAGAAAGCATCCAATTGTGTGGAAAAAGAATCTTTCATTTTCATGTGGCTGACTCAAACCGTTGGTATCCTGGCAAGGGACATCTGGATTTTCCTTCGATCATAAGGTCGCTATCCAAAACGGGATATCATGGATTCATCTCAGGTGAATTTTTGCCCAAACCTGATGCGGAGACTGCTGCGAGGGAATCCATCACCTATCTACAAACCGTACTGGCGCAACTTGGCTGATGAGATTATGATATTTTCTGACCTGTGCATCCAGAGATAAAAACCCAGGTACCATTAATTTGGAGTTATCAAAATTATGCATGAAATTCAAACGAAATCAGCACCTGTTGTAGATATTAATCAGGTTAAGTGTGTTCATGGTTTTGAAAATATCAAAAGCGAATATCCAACATACCTTTCCGATGAATCCAGGCTATCTGCTGGACCTTTCGACTATCTTTTCTTCCCAAAGAGTGAAGCAGAATTAGCTGCAGTGATTCGTGAAATGCACCGACAGAAGATCAAGCTTACCTTTGCGGGTGCCCGGACTGGTCTTGTGGGTGGGTGCGTTCCTCAGGGAGGTGCACTGGTTTCTTTGGAGTACATGGACAAGGTGGAAGCGATCTATTATGAACCCAAAGCTGAAGAATGGAGAGTTTGTGCTCAAACCAGCGTGAGTCTGAAAGCTCTAGAGAATATGCTCCGGCTCAAGCAATTTCCGTCGCTAGAAAAGAGCGAAGACGCCTGGGTACAGAGCGAATACCAGCGTTTCAAGAATGATCACGATAGCTTTTTTTATCCACCAGATCCTACCGAAATGAGTGCTTCGCTGGGTGGTTCGGTGGTAACCAACGCTTCTGGTGCACGTACCTACCGGTATGGACCTACCAGAGCATGGGTCAGGGGGATCCGCATGTTTCTGGCGAATGGTGAGTATTTGGATATCCCGCGAGGGAAATATTTTGCCTCACCAGCCGGCCAGTTCATCATCTGGGATTCGCGGGGTGAAGCAATTCCTGTTACCATTCCCGATTATCCTTTGCCAAAAACTAAAAGCGCAGCAGGGTTATATACGGCTTCTCAAATGGATCTGATCGACCTGTTCATCGGATGTGAAGGGATTTTGGGTGTGGTTACCCGTGTCGAAGTCGCTTTGCTGAAACGAGAAGAGAAAATCTCGATCATCCAATTTCTGGATTCAGATGAGCAGGCAATCGAATTAACTCAGGCACTGCGATCTGAAAAACGATTACAGTTGGATTTTCTAGAGTTCTACTCGGGAAATGCGCTCAATTTGTTGCGCGAGTTACAAAAAGTTGAACCTTCTACTGTAGGAATGCCGATCATCCCCAATACAGCAAAGGCTGCCATTTTTTTCGAAATGAGCTTTGATTCATGTGCCAGTGATATGGATTACAGCATTCTTGTTAATACAATCTCCAGTTGTGGGGCGGATATTGCCAATTCATGGGCTGGTTATGAGAGCAGAGAGTTGGATAGATTTAAAGTATTCCGACATATGGTTCCCGAAACCATCAATAGCATCATTGCAGAGAGAAAGAAGCAGATCCCCGAACTTCATAAACTGGGAACTGATATGGCAGTACCTGATGAGTATTTACCAGAAATATGGCAGCTTTACAAAACGAATTGTGAACGTCTACAACTTGAATGGTATGCTTTTGGGCATATAGGGAACAATCATATCCATGTCAATATCCTTCCCCGAACGGTTGGTGAGCTGGATCAAGGGATGGAGTTATATCAATCTTTCGCAAAAAGGGTTGTAGAGCTCGGCGGTTCAGTTTCCGCAGAACATGGTATCGGTAAGATCAAAGCAAAATTTCTGAGATTGATGTTCTCGCCTGACCAGATAAGGCAGATGCGAAATGTAAAAATGGCTTTTGATCCTGATGGAATATTCAACCCAAACGATATGTTCACAGAAAGGGAGGCTGAATGAAGATCGTCGTTTGTGTAAAACAGGTTCCCGAAGTAACCAATGTACAGGTCGATCCTGTAACAGGCACTCTTATCCGTGAAGGAGTGAAGTCTATTCTAAACCCGTTCTGCGAATACGCGCTCGATCATGCTGTCAGGATCAGACAGGCAAACGAAAATGTGCACATCACCGCGATTACGATGGGACCTCCACAGGCAAAAAGTGTATTGTTACGCAGCCTGGAGCTGGGAGCAGATGAAGGTGTTTTGGTGACTGACCGGAAATTCGCTGGGGCAGATACGTGGGCAACAGCTCTCACTCTGGCAGAATCAATCCGATTCACGATACCTGACTTTGATCTGATCCTGGTAGGTAAACAGGCAATCGATGGCGATACTGCCCAGGTAGGACCAGAAATTGCAGAAATCCTTGGGCTACCGCAAATTACTTATGGGGTTGAAGCAGTACTAAGTGTGAACAGAAAACAAATCCGGGTGAAGCGGGAAGTGGAAAGGGGGTATGAGGTTCTTGAGGCTTCTCTGCCCGCGCTGGTAACTTTCAGTAAAGGGGAAGTTGTTCGAAGAGCACCATCTTTTCGCGACGTGATCGAATCAAGGCACAAACCCATCCGGGTCGTCTCTTCAAACGAGCTACCATTTTCAGAAGAGGAGTTAGGATTGAAAGGTTCTTTTACACAGGTAGTCAAGGTGTTCCCGCCTCCACAAAAGAAAAGCAACCAATTGATCCAAAATGTCGAACCGGTTCAAGCAGCTCAGGAGATTTTCGCATTCCTGAAAAAACGAAAATTCATTTCCTGATCGTTCAATCGGGGAAGAAAAAGATATGTTGTTATGGAATTACAAAACTTACGACATAAATGGTTAAGTAAAAATGAAAGGGGATGGAGATGTTGATCATTGATCATGAACGGTGCACGAAATGCAGCCTGTGTATAAAAAATTGTCCTTTTGGGGCATTATCTTTCGAAAATGGGTTGCTCAAGAGCGATGAACAATGCACCCTGTGTGGAGCATGTATCAACATCTGCCGGTTCAAAGTGCTTTCCATCGAGCGAAAACAGGCTTCCCGTGAAGAGTTGGCGCAATATAAAGGGGTTTATGTCTGGATCGAGTTGGAGGAAAATCAGGATGCTATTCGTCCCAAAAAGGTAGCGTTGGAACTGTTGGGCAAAGGGCGTTCTCTGGCTGACAGGCTGGAAGAAGAGCTTGTGGCGGTTGTACTGACTGGTTCGACAGCATTGGATTTAGAGTTGCTAGGTCAATTCGGAGCAGATAAGATTATTTTATGCCAACATGATCTGCTGGCTTCGTATTCGACAGATGGCTTTACCAATGTGATGTGTGCAGTGATCACCGCCAAGAAACCAGCGGTTGTGTTGTATGGAGCAACACCACATGGACGTGATTTTGCTCCCAGGGTGGCAGCGCGGTTAAAATTAGGCCTGACCGCTGATTGTACCGGATTGGAAATTGATGATCAGAACCAACTGGTACAAACCCGCCCGGCATTTGGCGGGAATATCATGGCATCGATAATCACACCATATAGCCGTCCGCAGACTGCCACGGTACGCCCAAATGTATTCTCAGCACAAGAACGTGATTTGAATCGAAAGGCTGTTGTTGAAAATTTTTCTGTCACTTTGAACAAGGCAGCTATCCGTACAAGAGTGGTGGAGAAAGATTATTCAGAAAACGAAAATGCGGCCAGTATAGAGGATGCAAGGGTGATTGTCTCTGGGGGTAGAGGTTTACAAAAAGCCGCCAATCTGGAAATACTGCGCAAACTGGCTGCACAGTTGGGTGGCGTAATGGCAGGGTCACGTGCGATTGTTGAGCAAGGATGGATATCACATACCATTCAGGTGGGTCAATCTGGTACTACCGTGGGCCCAGAGTTATATATTGCGGCTGGTATTAGCGGGGCAATCCAACATATCGTGGGCATGAGCTCGTCGAAAACCGTTGTTGCCATTAACAAAGATCCAGAAGCCGCAATTTTTAAAGAAGCCGACCTTGGCATAGTGGGTGATGCGCTTGAAATTTTACCTGCACTATCAGATTTGATCCAGAAAGACTCAGTGAATGGATTGAAATAATCTGCAGTATTAATTCGCTTTATTCGTGAAGATATAAAGGATGGATTGGAATGAAATTAAGCGCAGTATTCTTTGATGTTGGTGGTACATTAGAGACCTTCCGGCTTACTTCAGAGTCAAAGCTTTTTGATATCCAACCATTTCGCCTTTGTTTGCAGAAGGCTGGTATTCAATTGAGCATTGGAGATGATGAATTGCGGGAGATCATCTCAACAGGAATCTCAATCTATCAAAAATGGAATCGGCAATCGTTCATCGAATTACCCACCCGAGAAATTTGGTCGAAGTATGTTTTCAAGGATCAGGGAATTTCTGAAGATGCCCTGGCTAATATTTCTGAAGAGTTAAGTTTTCTTTACGAAACTAGATACTTTTCGAGAGAGATGCGACCTGAAATCCCAGCAGTGTTGGAAAAGATCAGATCCATGGGGCTCGCAATTGGATGCATCAGCAATACCCATAGCTTGAGCCAGGTTCCTTATACCCTTAAAAAGTACAATATTGATCAATATTTCAATCCAATTGTCCTGTCATCCGAATTTGGCCATCGAAAACCAGACCCATCCATTTTTTATCATGCCGCACGATTAAAGAATTTACCTACTGGAAGCATTATATACGTTGGAGATAAGATCAACCGCGATATCCTTGGAGCTACCCGATCTGGTTTTCGTCTGGCGATCCAGATTCGCCATCCTTATGATGATGGAGAACCTGATGTCGGAGCCATTCCTGATGCCATCATTGATAATATGCAAGAGCTCATTCCAATCCTTGAGAAAGAGCTTGAAAAGAATAAGTATAATAATCGATCTGGCAAGAAATGCAAAATAAAAGGGATTTTCTTCGATGCGGGCAATATTCTGTACTATAAACCCCATAAAGAGATGAATATGAAACGGTTCATCTCAAAATATAAACTGCAAGCGAAAGTTGATGTACGGGCAGAAAAGAGAAAATTAAAAGATCTGGCATTTCATGGTACGATCGACCGGTATGATTTTTACGAGAAAGTGATCCGTTTATATGGTGTAACTGATCCGGGTATTTTGGCTGAAGGAATTGCCGCAATGGTTCGTGATGCCACAACCGTGGAGATCATCGAAGGAGTTCCAGAGACTCTAAAGGCATTAAAGAAAAAAGGTTTCATTCTTGGTATCATCTCTGATACAGCTACCCCGATACAGGTCAAATTGGATTGGTTCACAGCGGCAGGCTTTGGAAATGTTTTTGATTCGTTCGTCAGTTCAAAAGAAATGGGAATTCGAAAACCTGCTTCATTAATCTATGAGGAAGCTTATCGAAAAGTAGGCTTGCTGGCTGATGAAGCTGTATTTGTTGGACATAAGGCCTCAGAATTGAAAGGTGCGCGTGAATCAGGGATGGCTACCATCGCCTATAATTACGATAAGAATGCAAAAGCAGATTTCTATATTCAAAAATTTTCAGATTTATTGGATGTAAAAATCCTTAAGGTATAAGCAAACAAAGTAGTATTTACTATGATAAAGACGGATTTTCTCTTTGAGAAAATCCGTCTTTAAAAGCGAATTATTTTACGAATTTTTCTTAAATAAACTTTCTCTCCAGGCTCGGATGGCTTGCGAATGCATGGGGTAATGGGTATAGGTATCCCATTGGATCCTTTTCAAGATTCGGCTACCAGAACGAAATTCCTCATCGGGAATTTTCTGCAAATATGCGATCAGTTTATCATGTGTGTCAAGCAATCTAGCAAGAGTCTCCGATAAGGTAAGGGTGCGTTTTTGCTCAGTCATTAACGCGTTGAAAGAATCGATCCCTCCATACATTGCGGAATATCGTGGTAATCGTGTGCCTTTCAGTATTTCGGGTAAATACTTCAGAGCTTCCTCTTCCCACGTATTCACGTGGGCAATGATGTCTTTTACAGACCACTCACCTGTCACCCCTGCTTGTAGCATCTCTGATTCGGATAACCCGGTGAAGGAATCAACGAAATCATGCCAAGCCCCATCGATTTTTTCTAAGATCTGTTGTCTTTTCATAAAAATATTCTTTAAAGAAAAATATGTAAAACAAATCAAACTTAATAAAAATTATAGAACAAAACCGAAATGCAAAATCAAGGAAATCTGTAGGGTTTTTGGGACATTTTGCGCAGCTTTCTTAAGATATGACATTTGTCACTAGTAATTGAAATATCGAAATTTTATTATTTTAATAACTTTTACCCCTAAAAATTTGATATCATCAACAATTTTACTGGAGGTTCCAATGCCTATTGACAGACGTTTTCCTGGAACAGTTTTGATCAAAAATATTGGCCCCCTTGTTTCTGGTGATTTCCACAAGGGAATTCTGGATGCTGATTCTATTTTAGTAAAGAACGGCTATATTACAGATATCGGTAAAAATCTTAGTTCAGTTGGTGCAGATCATGTGATCGATGTAGATGGAATGGTAGTCTGCCCTGGTTTTATTGACGCTCATGTTCATAACACTGTAGATGATTATGGACCAATGAGTCAGACAGTTAACTGGATGGAATGTTACTTGTGGTACGGGATCACTACCATTATTTCCGAAGGAGAGCAGGGGCCGGGATACCCCCGTTTCTTTGATGACCCGCTAGGTGCAAAAGCTACCGCTATTTTTGCCAAACGTGTTTTTGATAATTTCCGCCCAGGTGGCTTCTTGAAATTCCATGGTGGAGCAGTTGTCTTACAGCGTGGAATGGTAGAGCAGGATTTCAAAGAAATGGCAGAGGCTGGTGTCTGGTTGGTTGCAGAAATCGGCGGTGGCGGTGCTTATCTTCCTGAAGATGTTATACCTATGATTGGTTGGGCGCGAAAATATGGAATGAAGATTTCAACCCACATTGGTCCTTCTTCTATTCCTGGATCATCCCCTGTTTTTTCTGATATTGCTCTGGCGCATGCGCCAGATAAATATGCACACATTAACGGTGGTTCTGTAGCTGCTCCATGGGCAGATATCAAACGCATCCTTGATGAACGAGATCAATCTACTTATGCAGAATTTGTTTATGTGGGCAATCAGAAGATGGCAGATAAGATTTGCCGCTATATGGCAGATAAGGGTCAATTGGATAAGATCGTATTTGGCTCAGATACTCCTACTGGCCAAGGTGCGAACCCGAATTGTATTCAGAGAATGACCATGCGAATGGCGGCATTCAATGATGTTCCACCCGCGCAGGCAATTGCAATGGGCACGGGTAATACTGCTGATCTATTTGGTCTAAATACCGGTAAAATAGAGGTAGGTCGCGAGGCCGATATATTGGCTATCGACATGGGGCAGGATTCCGTTGGTAAAGATGCTCTCGAAGGAATGACCATGGATGATACCTTTGGTGTCGCAATGGTAATGGTTGATGGTCAGGTCGTTTCCCTGAAAGGTCGCGATGGCAGACCCACACGTAGGTTTATTTCCATTGATGGCACTAAAACCTATATTGATAACATCAATGAATACCTGTTTGGACCGTACTTTCCTGGATATCTGAAATAAATATTTTGAATACTGGCCGGTGAATTATTATGCCGGCCAGTACTTTATTGAACTTTTAAATTTGCTTTTTTAAACGACTCGCTTTTAATGGACTGCAACATAATTGCATGATTTTCGCAATCTATACACAATAAATTGAAAAGTGAGAAAAAATGGGAACACTGCTCATAAAGAATGCTAACCTGTTGATCACAAATAATGCTGAAATTGGTGATTGCCGTAATGCAAGTTTGTTCATTCGTGATAATATCGTAGAAACAATAGGATCAAATGAGCAACTACCAGGTTCAGCAGATGAGATCATCGATGCAAGCAGAATGGTGATCCTACCAGGGTTGATCAACACACACCATCATTTTTACCAGACTCTAACGCGTGCAATTCCAGGGGCTCAAAACGAAGAATTATTTGACTGGCTGGTAAGGCTGTACCCTATTTGGGGTGAGCTAACAGAAGAGGCTGTCTACATCAGCACTCTTACTGCTATGGCTGAAATGATCCTTTCAGGAGGAACTGCCAGTAGTGATCATCTCTATCTTTATCCTAATAATTCAACATTAGATGCCCAGGTAAGGGCAGCCAAAGAAATTGGAATGAGATTCCACGTCACCCGTGGATCTATGTCGCTTGGAAGAAGCAAAGGCGGCTTGCCACCAGATCATGTGGTGCAGGAAGAAGATGCAATCTTAAAAGATTGTCAACGCGTTATTGAAACATATCATGATCCCAATCCATATTCCATGGTACGAGTTGCGCTAGCTCCTTGCTCTCCATTTTCTGTAACAGCTGAGTTGCTGCGACAGAGTGCGAAACTGGCACGCTCGTATAAATCTGTCATGTTACACACCCATGTAGCAGAAACACGAGATGAAGAAACATTTTGCATGCAACGTGTAGGAATGCGCCCTGCTAAATATATGGAATCGGTAGGTTGGACAGGAAATGATGTCTGGTGGGCACATTCTGTGTGGGTGAATTCTGATGAGATCAAAATGATGGCAGAAAGTGGCACAGGTGTAGCTCACTGCCCATCCTCCAATATGCGTCTTGGTTCAGGTATTGCACCCATTCGTGAAATGTTGGATGCTGGTGTAAAAGTCGGTATAGGTGTGGACGGTTCAGCCAGTAATGATGGCAATCATATGATCGGTGAAGCCAGAATGGCAATGCTTTTACAGCGTGTGAATCTGGGTGCTTCAGCATTTTCTGTTCGAGACGCGATCACTCTGGCTACAAAAGGTAGTGCTTCAGTACTAGGTAGGGATGATATAGGTGAGCTGGCACCTGGAAAAGCAGCAGATTTCATTGGCGTACCTGTTGATACTATCGCAATGGCTGGAGGCGCAGTTCATGATCCGCTTGCAGCTTTATTGTTATGTAATGTGGGTACCGTACAGCTTTCTGTGATCAATGGACGCATAGTAGTACGTGATGGGAAATTGCTAACAGTAGATATTGAAAAATTGATAGAACGACATAATGCTATCGCAGTCGAAATGGCTGCCAAATACCCTGTACCTGAGAGGTTCAAACTTGTCTGATTCGAAAGAAACGGAACCTAAAAGCCAAATGGCAGAACAGAACGGCAATAACCTGTATAAGATTGGTGAAAATATTCGAGAAATTCGAAAAAAGAAAGGATTAACTCTTTCTGAACTTGCAAGCATGTCGGGTCATTCTGCACCTTTTCTTAGTCAGATAGAGAACGGTCGGGTAAATATTAATTTGACTACCCTGACAAAAATATGCAATGCACTCGATGTATCAATTGCATCTTTATTTGAAGAAGCAAAGAGTGATAATGTCAGAGTGATCCGGCGGGATAGTCGAAAGTGGTATCCCCTGGCTGGCCGTTCTGTTGAATCAATTTTGTTGGATACAAAATCAAATATCGAATTTTGTGTCATTCATATTCCAGCTGGAGAAAATTCGGGTGCAGCTAATCACCATCCAGGTGATGAAATTTGTTATGTTAAAAAAGGCTCAATACGAACGATTCTGAATGAAGAAACGGCCTACGATCTCGGTGAAGGCGACATAATTTATTACGATTCAGAAATCCCGCATCGCTGGGAAAATATCTCTGATGTGAAAGCTGAGTTGATTCTGGTCAACTCACCTGCAACCTATTAGTGGTATTCATGCCAATATTGGTATGCCTTATTGGTTAGCTTAGCAAACGAATCGCAGGTGATTGCATGAGGAAGGAGGTGGTCGGTTAGAAGATTTTATTGGGCTTGAAAACATTAATGTTTTGGACTGTGAATGATAAAAAGGAGAGATACAAAATGAAGAAGACAGCAGTATTGCTTTTCACAATGATCATTATCGCATCAATGCTTCTTGCTTCTTGCGCACCAAAAACAACTGCCACAGAAGCAGCCGCAACAGAAGCTGCTGCAACTGAAGCAGCCGCCACTGAAGCACCTGCTACAACCGGCTGCGACTGGGATGAGCAGACCTGTGCATTCCTTGAAGGCAAGGACTTTGGTGGCCGGACACTTGTTGTGGGCGTTTGGGGTGGCGTTATTGAGCAGATCTATCGCGACCTGGTGATTCCAGAAATTGAGAAGCATAATGGGAAAGTCGAACTGCTTCTCGGTGGTACTGGTGACCGGACTGCCAAGATCTATGCTGAAAAGGGCAACCCTACTATGGATGTTGCATATCTGAATATGTATGAAGCTGCCAAAGGTGTGGCAGATGGTGTATTAGAAGCACCGTCTAATGTCGTACCTGCATATGATGATCTTTATCCTGCTGCCCAGGTGGGCGGTTATGGTATGAGCTTCATGGGTCTGGGAATTGCCTACAATCCTACTTATTTCGATACCCCACCAGATTGGAAAGATTTTTGGGATCCAAAAGTAGCTGGCAAGATCGCAACTGCAACTTTCCCCGGTGGCGATAGCGAAGGTTTATTGGCTGTTGCTGGATATATGGCTGGCAGTGATGAAAATGATCCCGATGCCATGTTTACCAAATTGAAAGAATTGACCCCATTCGCCATGGTCTACACTTCACTGGATGAACTCTTCATGATGATGGACAAAGGCGATGTGGCTATTGCCCCAGTTATTAGTGGTTATGCATGGACCTATATTGATAAAGGTATGAACATCAAATTCGCATGGCCAAAAGATCCTGGAACTATCCAGATGATGGATACTCTGACAATTGTTAAAGGTACCAAAAATCAGGATATGGCATACGCATGGGCTCAATTATCCCTCAGCCCAAAGACTCAGCAGGCATTTGCTGAGCAGATTTACTTTGGCCCGACCAACTCCAAAGTAGTCTTGACTGGTGACGCTGCAGAACGATGTGTATATGGTCAGGAGAAAGTGGATTCACTCCTCCGACTGAGCACATACATGATTGATAATCGCGACACTTTGACCGAACGCTACAATCGTGAGATTCTTGGTCAATAAATTTAATTGGTAGTACTGGTATTGGGTTCGTCCTTTTTACCTGGACGAGCCCAATATTCGATGTTTTGGGAGGGTATGTTATGCAGTCAAAAAAAGGTTCATTGATACTTCTACTACTTCCCGCGTCCCTGATTATTGGAATAATTTTTCTGCTTCCATTTGTTTTTCTCCTGGTACAAAGTTTTTGGACATATGAATCATCATTTGTCTCAAAACCAATTCTTACCTTTGCAAATTATGCCAAAATCTTTCAGGACACCTATTATCTTGAGGTGTACCTGAGAACAATTAAGCTGAGCCTTATATCAACTGGAATAACTTTACTGCTCTCTTACCCACTTGCCAGATTCATCTCTCGGTTAAAGACAGGTTTAAAAGGATTCATGTTGACATTGATCGCGCTTCCGATGATCGGTGGTGCAATGATCCAGACGATGGGCTGGATGGCGATGATGATGCGTTATGGCATGCTGAATGGAATACTAATGGGATTGGGGTTGGCAAAAGAACCCGTGGCATTTCTGGGCTCAGAATTGGGAATTGTTATTGGATTGGTTCAATCATTTATCCCACTTATGGTTCTGCCCCTGGTGACTTCATTGGGAGCCATCGATGTTACTTTGGAAGATGCAGCAAAGAGCCTTGGCGCTAATTCTACCCGTACTTTCTTTGAAGTTGTTCTTCCATTGAGTTTGCCAGGAGCTGCTGCAGGAACACTATTGACTTTGATGATGAACCTTACCATGTTTGTTACACCATCCATATTGGGTCAAAATAAGATCATGGTATTTGGAACGATTGCATATCAACAGGCAATTTCGGTAGGTAATTGGCCATTTGCGTCCGCCTTTGCCATTTTCTTCATCATATCAGTGTTTGTATTTGCAATGCTTGCTGGCTGGCTCACTGGATTAATTCAAAAAGGTATTAAAAAGACGAAAACCGTTGCGAAAGGAGCACAGGCATAATGGAAAAGGCAAACCGCGTTTTACTTGTCATATTTTCTGCTTTGGTTTTGCTTTTTGTGCTCACTCCAATTTTTGTTTTGGTGATTAGCAGTTTTAATCAAAGCCGATATTTCGAATTTCCACCCACAGGTTTTACTCTTGAATGGTATAAGGCATTTTATGCAAGCAAAGAATACCAAAAAGCATTATTGATCAGCCTACGAGTGGCATTGACCGCAGCAGGGCTTGGATTGCTGGCAGGTGTGCCAGCTGCTTTTGCCCTCGATAGATATAAATTCAGGGGCAATGCATTCATGCAATCCCTGTTCCTTTCCCCTCTGATGTTACCCCAGATTATTTGGGCTTTGGGGTTGATCCAGTTCTTTTCGATGGTTCAAATTGGTGGACGAAGCATTCTGGGTTCCTTTGCAGGAATTGTGCTTGCACATTCAGTGATCATTCTTCCCTATGTGATCCGTATGGTACTCACAAGCTTGAAGTATGTTGAAGTTGATCTGGAAAGTGCTGCCATGAGCTTGGGTGCAAAACCAATTCGAACTTTTCTGGAAGTGACGGTACCCATCATCCTGCCTGGTGTTTTGGTAAGTGCAGTTTTTGGGTTCATGGTTTCTTTTACAGATGTAGTTGTGTCATCCTTTGTGGCAGGAACGAGATACATTACGTTTCCTGTTCGGATGTATAGCGAAATTCGCACTGAAGGCCTGGACCCCCTTGCGGTTACTGTCAGTGCTTTTGTTGTTATATTTATTGTGATCATCGCCATGATAGGCGAGAGAACTGCCAAATGGTCCCGCTTCTTTTAAGCCATTTATCCAACCAAAGAGATTCCCGGTTGAGTTTTTGATACAAGAGGAGAAGAACCGATGTATAGTGAATCGGACATCGCATTAAAGATTTCCAATGTCAGCAAGTCTTATGGTGAACAGCAGGTTCTGCAAAAGATTGATCTGGAAGTAAAGGATAAGGAATTTCTTATTCTGTTGGGTCCGTCTGGATGTGGAAAAACAACCCTATTGAAGATTATTGCAGGTTTATTACCGGCAAATAAGGGCGCTGTTGTTTTAAAAGGGAAAGATATTACTAATATTCCCAGTTATAACCGGGATATTGGTATGGTATTCCAGAATTATGCACTTTTCCCAAATATGACAGTTTTTAAGAATGTTGCATTTGGTTTACGGATGCGGAAAATTGAGAAGGATGAGATTAAGCAAAGAGTAAATGAAGCCCTGAAGTTGGTTCGCCTTGAAAATATGGGCGATCGTTCAATCAAGCAGCTTTCCGGTGGGCAACAACAGCGTGTTGCGCTGGCAAGGGCTATGGTTCTCAATCCTTCACTATTACTTTTAGATGAACCTCTATCCAACCTGGATGCAAAGCTTCGCGCCCAGGTAAGGGTTGAAATTGCTCAAATCACGCGCAAACTTGGATTGACTGCAGTACTGGTGACCCATGATCAGACTGAAGCCATGACAATGGGTGATCGCATCATCTTGATGCAAGATGGTGTTATTCAACAATCTGCCACACCGACAGATATTTATGAACACCCAAAGAACCTGTTTGTGGCTTCATTTATTGGTTCACCACAAATCAATACTTTTAGATGCACAAAGACAGCTAATGAGATCAAATTTGATGAATTTAATGGTTCGATGACCACAGAAACCCTGAAGAGTTTGCTCCCAAACGATTCGAGACAGCTAGAAATTCCTGATGGAAAATATGTTTTAGGTATACGTCCTGAAGATTTTACAGTGGGTAACGATGGCAACCACCGAATTTTTACTGGTAAGGTTTACTTTGTCGAAAATCTTGGTGCAGATTATTTTCTCCATACAAAGGTTGGAGACAAGACTGTCATTTTACGTAGCCCTCAAGGATGCGAGCAATATCACGTTAATGGATGTGAATTAGAACTAGGGTTCAGAATTGGCAAGGTTCATTTGTTTGATGGTGAAACGCATGAAAGAGTTTGTAAGTAGAGATAAGAAGGAAAGAGTAAATTATTAATGCTTGATGTTATTGTAGTTGGCGATATAGATACCGATACCTTTTATATAGTCCCTCACATTCCGCAATGGGATGAAGGGGTACTGGTACATGAGGTATATGAATTTCCAGGTGGTAAGGGGGCAAATACTGCCTCTGCTCTAAGCACACTGGGTGTAAATACTGGTATTCTCTCTGCAGTAGGGGATGACCGGTATGGCGCCATTGGTCTTGAAGGGTTGAAGCGGAATAAAGTTGACACTTCAGGAGTAACAGTTGTCTCTGGGGCGAAAACGTATTACTGTATTATGATGTTGGATGCCACAGGGGAAAAAGCAATTCTGGTGGTGGACACTAATCTTATCTACCCAACACCAGAGATATTGAAAGAAAAAGTAGGCTATCTAAAAACAAGCAAGCATGCGCATTTCATAGGGATCGAACCTTTACGGATGGCAAATACCATGCGTATAGCAAGAGAATCGGGTATGACTGTATCGGTTGATCTGGACGCTGCTTACCCAGGATATGAAGCCTGCCTGCAAGCCATCCGATGGGCAGATGTTGTCTTTGTGAACCGTCAGGGAGCCAAAAATTTTTTCCCTGACCTTGAGCTTGAGGAAATATTGTTCAAAATAAGAGAAGCTGGACCTTCAATTGTTGTTGTAACAAGTGGCAAAGATGGTGCCTTGGGATACGATGGTAAGGAATATTGTTATGTTCCTTCATACCATGTATCTGTAGTTGATACCACTGGCGCCGGGGATGTTTTTTCTGCTGGATTCATCTATGGCTACCTCCAGAAATGGAGTCTGAGGCGCTCCATTCAATTTGGAAGTGCATCTGCGGCACTTTCCATTGCAAAGATAGGAGGTCAAAGTGCATTACCGACTTTACCAATTGTGGAGGATTTTATCCGGCAACATACTGAAAGTACATAGAATGGATTATTGTTAGAAAAGGAGGATTTACTATGATAGTCAAAGGGATTGTTTGGTCAGGTACGAAAACCGATAAGTACGATGAAATGCGGGTATTCCTTAAGGATATTTTAGGATTCAAGGTACAGGAAGATAAAGGCATTGTAACCGTATTTGAGTTGCCCAATGGTGATATTTTTGAATTACTTTCGCCTGAAGCAGCTCCAGAAATTGGACATCCCAAGGGTTGTAAAGTAGATTTCCTTGTCGATGATGTTCGCCAGGCTGCGGAAGAACTTAAAAATGCAGGTATTGAAGTCGGTCCTGTTTATTCAGAATTTACACAGGAATGGACAAATTATCGAGCTCCAGATGGGAATTTATATGGCTTCACCAATATGCGTTTTCACCCTTTGAGCCAACATGGAGCAGAAAAAATCCTTTTCTATAGCGCATATGAAGCGAATGGCTACCTGAGCAACTGGTATCCGGCTTCGATTTTTCTGAAAGAGAAGATCTGGCCATCCACAGAACATTATTATCAGGCACAAAAGCTGGCAGGTACACCTTTTGAAGAAGTTTGCCGCAGGCTTGAAAGTCCTCGTTTGGCATTTGAATATACAAGGCGCCCAGAAATTGCTGTTCGGGCTGAATGGGATGATGAAAAAATTAATGTGATGCATGAGGCAGTGCTGGCAAAATTTACACAAAACCCTGAATTAAAAGAAAAACTATTAGCCACAGGTGAAATGGAGATTGTCGAAAATTCTCCTGTTGACTCTTTCTGGGGAGTCGGAGCAGATGGAAAAGGTAAGAATATGCTAGGCAAGATCATCATGCAGGTTCGAGCGCAAATTCGAGTGGATGATCTTGAGAAGAGTAAAGAAAATGGCAATCTATAAATTAGAGGATCTATCTTTTAAACAGGTAGCGGCCCTGAATAGAGAAAAGACAATTGTGGTATTCACGTGCGGTTCGATGGAACAGCATGGTCCCCATTTACCAATCGGTATGGATACCCAATGCGCAGCGAAGATCGCTGAGAGAGTTCTGAAGAATGTCGAAAATGAAATGGATTGCCTGTGGATTCCACCGATACCGTTTGGACAAAGCCCCGAACATATGGATTTCCCTGGGACAATCACATTCACTGCTGAAACTTACATTCGCATGCTGAAAGAGATCGCTTGCAGTGTGGCGCGGCATGGTTTTAAAAAGATGTACATTATCAATGGTCATGGCGGGAATATCGCAGCCATTGGCTCAGCAGCATTTGACATCCGCGACAGCTATAAATTACAGATCTTCATGTTCAATGTTTGGGGGGTGATCGTTGGACTTGCAAATGATCTTCACGTAAGAGAAGCGTCAAACAAGACTGATGCACATGGCGGTGAGATCGAAACAGCGTTGATGCTTCATCTGACTCCCGAAAATGTTCACATGGAATGGGCGGTTGACGAAAAGAATGAGAAGTTGGCTGTGGGTGAGGTGGTTGGAATGGGTGGTCCGATTAGCTTCAATTGGAACTCTTTACAGGATATCGCCCCTAGTGGTATCTCTGGTGTAGCCAGTTTGGGAACCGCAGCAAAAGGTAAAGTGATCTTTGAAGCTCTGGTTGATATGGCAACCAAAGGACTGCGCGAGATTCATCAAAACTGGTGATCTTGAGGACAAGCGAAGAAGAGAAATATGACAACGTTAACAAGTTCAGGCGGAAGCTGTACGTTTGGAACAGGTTATCCAACTGTTTTGGCAACTACATTGATCAATACCTTGAAAAATGAGACTTTAACCAAGGATTTGATCGCAGGAAAAGTTGATGAGGTAAAACGTCTGGCAGAAAAGCAGGTTGGCGATGGGACAGGATTTTTAGAAGTCATGATCGTCCATCCTCAAATAGATGAAGAGGTGATGCTACCGTTGGTATGCAAAGCTGCACATGACGCAACCGGATTGCCTCTATATATTGATTCCACCAATATCAATGCAATACGCCGCACATTAGATATATATCCATACAAACCAGTATTATCCGTAAGTGCAGATTCAGAACGTCTGGAACCTATGCTTAACCTGGTAAAGGAGAGTGGTTCAGCAGTCATTTGCTTATGTATGGACGATAAAGGGATCCCTGCTACAGCAGTAGAACGAATGGCCATTGCTGAACGAATCATTCAGAGAGCCCGGGAAATTGGTATCCCAGATGATGACATTGCTATCGACCCGCTCGTTATGGCAATGGGAGTGAGCGAACCCGATAGTATGCTGGTGGCGTTTGATGTTCTGCGGGCGGTGAAACAGAAATATCAGTTTTCCACATTTTTAGGTATCGAAAATGCGGGGTACGGTTTACCTTATAAAGAATCCATAGACCTGGCATATTTATTAGCAGCGATCCCTGCAGGCATGGATGTGGCTTTGATCGATCCGCCTCTATGTACCAGACTTGGTCAGGATGGCTTGACACTGATCTTTGCGGAAAATTTCCTAAGTGGTCGTGATCCCTATGCTAAAAAATATCTGGCATATTTGCGTAAGAATGACCTGATAAAAAGAAGAAAACAAAATGACGAAAAATAATCCAGCACTCAGTTTGCAAGAAATCTCATCAACATTTGCTAAAGAACTCCCATTACGGGAAAAAACAGTTGTTTTCCCAATCGGATCAAATGAGCAGCATGGACCGCACCTCCCTATGGGGACAGATACCATCATTCTGGATGCTGTGGTTGAAGGTGTCAGAAAGCAATTCAGTGCGGATGATCCTATCGTATTCGCCCCATCAATCCCACTTGGAAAAAGCCCAGAGCACCTTGAATTTTGTGGCACCATTTCTCTGCGGGCAACAACATTGATCGCCATCTTTGAAGATATCGTTAATTCAATGCAAAAGCATGGCGTTAAAAAGATTGTTTTTTTAAACAGTCATGGTGGAAACACCGCTTTATTGGCTTCACTCGCATTTGATCTGCGCTATACCTACAAGATGGGTATTTACAGTTTGAATTTCTGGAATAACGACCTGGTCAACGCTGATGCAATAGAACAGGTTTTCCCTCATCTTTCTTATCCTGAAATTCATGCAGCATCAATTGAAACCTCCTTGATGTTGTACCTTCGACCAGAATTGGTTGGAGAGATCCCTCAGGATTTCAAGCCCAAGAAACCTTTTCCAGATATTGCTTTTGGCTGGGCTGCCCAGGATCTTTCAGAAAACGGAGTCATTGGCGATCCTCGCCAAAGCAATGCGGAACACGGGGAGAAATTATTCCAACTGCTTGTGGAAGGGGCAACTACAAAGCTCAAAGCCATTGCGCAAAGCTGAAATATATAGTGCGGTAGTATGGTATCGAGAAACGAATCAAAAATGGAGCTTCGTCGGTTACTATAGAAGAAGCTCCATTTGTTGCAGGTCTTTTGAAATTAATACTTGCCATACTTTTGAACCGTTTCCCACATTGCCATAATGTTTTCGGGAGGAACATTGCCTTGAATGTTATGGACGGTTGCAAATACAAACCCGCCTCCTGGCATAAGGTCATCCAGCCTGTGGCGAACATCCGAGTACACTTCCGAAGGAGTGTGGGATTCGTCGAAGGCACTCTGAGTATCGACCCCACCTCCCCAAAAAGTTAAATCTTTACCAAATTCGCGTTTCAGGTCTGCAGAATCCATATCCTTAGCGTTCACCTGTACTGGATTAAGAATATCCACACCAATCTCGATCAGATCAGGTATGATCGGACGGATAGAACCGCAGGCATGAATGAATACTTTTGCATGTGTTTTCTGGTGGATGTAATCGAACATTTCTTTATGCAGCGGTTTCAACATCCTGCGATAGGATGCAGGTGAGATTAGCATACCTATTTGTCCTGCCATATCATCCGCCATGTGCACTACATCGATTGGGATCCCTTCAAGCACAGAAAACATTTTTTCAAGAAAAGCCATTTGAAAGTCGGTAAATTTCTGCAATAGCTTTTTTACCAGATCGGGTTCACCTACCCAATCTGCATATCCATCTACATAACCATGAGTCCACATGTACATTTCGAAGATCCCTGCATAGATATTACCAATGACAAGAGCTCGCTGTTCTTCAAGGATCTTCAATGCAGCTTCACGTACACCAATAAATCGTGATGGCTCCTGTGGATCAGGGAGAGTATAGGAATCGATTCTTTCTCCTGTCAATTTGCCGGCAAGAGGATGATCAAACATATCGTAGTACATGCCGCCATCTTTTGGCATGCGCCAGCCGATATGGTATTCATCATATAAAGTAGAGTAATTGCCATCCGTTGAATCACGAAATTGGATCTGGTAACTGGCGCTAGAACGTGGCGATACATTCCGCACATCAACGCCAAGAAAATCCATCATATCGTCATCAACGCCAGCGATTTGCTGCAACACATCGGTGATTTGCAACGGCTTTTCAGGTAAGTTTAAATACCTACGCAATCTCTGGTAAGCCTTTGCCTGGATCCCTGTCACAACAGTTCCTCCCAGATCAAAAGGAACTCGATCAGGTTCTTTATGGTCTAAGGTTGCCAGAACACGTTCGCGAGAATTCATTCTCAGCGGTTCTTTCTTTCGTCAATAATAATCGCAACAACGATAATAGCACCTTTGACAATTTGCTGCCAATAAGCCGACACATTAAGTAAATCCAACCCATTATTGAGAACACCGATGATCAAAGCACCGACTAAGGTGCCCCATACAGTGCCCACACCGCCTGCAAAGCTGGTTCCGCCAATGACTGCAGAGGCGATGGCATCCAATTCATAACCCTGACCAAGCCCTGGTTGACCAGAACTGATACGGGAAGAAAGGACAATACCCGCCAGACCTGAAAGTAAACCAGCATAGGTATATATACCAATCTTGACTTTATCGATGTTGATCCCTGAAACACGTGCTGCCTGTTCATTCCCACCAATTGCATACACATAACGACCAAACCGTGTGTAATTCAACATAACATGGGTGACAAGCGCCATGAAGAGCAGAATCAGAATAGGGATTGGGAATCCTAAAACTTCTCCTTGCCCAATGAAGTTGTATGAGTCAGTCAAACTGCTGATAGGCCTGCCATCACTGTACAGAAGGGCAAATCCTCTTGCCACTGTCATCATTCCCAGGGTGGCAATAAAGGGTGGAATCTTGAATTGAGCGATTAAAAACCCATTGATCCAACCACAAATCAACCCGATAATCAGTCCTGCCAGAATGGGTACGATGAGCGGCAATACCAGACCGGGAAATTTTGCTTCCGCCCAATCAGGACGCTGTGCAAGGCTGGCAGCCACTACTGCTGCCAGAGCAAGTACTGATCCAGAGGAAAGATCGATTCCCAGCGCAATGATTGCCAGGGTGACACCCATACCAAGCAACCCGATTACTGAAATTTGGCGAACAACATTCAGTAAATTGCGCACCTGGAAAAATGCTGGCGACAGAATCGAGACGAGAAGGATCATTGCCAATAAGATCAGTACGATCGCATATTTCTGAAAGATGATTTTGATCCAATATTTATTAATTAATCCGGTTTCACCGGTTTTTGTTGTAGCCAATTTCATTCTCCTCTTTTATACATTCTTCCAAATCAAGCTGTAGCGAGCCCCGTAGCTGCACGTAAAATGCTCTCCTGACTTGCTTCTTCCCGTGTAAATTCTCCAGTCAGGCGACCTTCATGCATGACGATGACACGATCGCTCATTCCCAGAATTTCTGGCAGTTCTGACGAAATCATCAGAATTGCTTTGCCTTCTTGGGCAAGTCTTGACATTAATCTGTGGATCTCTGCTTTAGCTCCCACATCGATTCCGCGAGTTGGTTCATCCAGAATTAAAATATCCGGTGAGGTAAGCAACCAGCGGGATACCAATACTTTCTGTTGATTCCCTCCTGAAAGCAATTTTATGAGTTGATCCATGCTGGGGGTTTTGATATCCAGCCTGGTTTTCTCTTTATTGCAAGTATCCACGATGGCACGTTTTTGTAGAAATCCATTTTTTACGAATTGCTTGAGGTTTGCAATAACCATATTGTCTTTTACCGATAGCACTGCCATGATTCCGCTTGATCTTCTGTCTTCTGTGAGCAATGCCATACCATGTCTGATCGCATCCTCTGGCCTGGTTATGTGTACTTTTTGACCTTTGATGAAGATCTCACCCGATTCGATTTTTGCTATACCAAAAATGCTTTCGATGATCTCAGTCCGTCCTGCACCCATCAACCCGGCTAGCCCCAGGATCTCTCCACGCCTCAAATCGAAACTGACATCTTTCACTTTTCCTTTTCGGTTAAGATTCTTCACAGACAAGATCACTTCACCAATCTCTGCTTTTTCTTTAGGGAAAATATTGGTCAATTCACGGCCAACCATCATCGAAATTAAGCTGTTTTTATTCGTTTCTTTAGTTGGCACTGTGGCAATATAATGTCCATCTCTGAAAACCGTGATTTCATCCGCAATTTCGAAAACTTCATCTATTCTGTGAGTAATGAAAATAATCGAAACGCCTTTTTCTTTCAGGGTACGTATCATGGCAAACAGATGTTCCACTTCTCGTTCTGTGATGGCTGAAGTTGGCTCATCCATAATAATTAAGGAAGAGTTGTACGAGATCGCTTTTGCAATTTCTACCATCTGGGTATTAGCAATGGATATATCTTTCATGAGAGAGGCGGGATTTAGTTGAATGTTCAGTTGTTTTAGAAGGTTCCTGGAAGCGGAAAGCATTGCTTTCCGATCTACGAGCCCCAGTTTGTTTATGGGTTCTCTCCCCAGGAAGATATTCTCGGCGATAGTCATGTATGGTATGGGAGAAAGTTCCTGATGGATCATTGAAATGCCCATTTTTAATGCCGTAGCTGTATCGGGGATAGTAACGGGTTGGTTCTTGAAAGTTATTGAACCACTATCGGGAGTATATAATCCGATGAGCATCTTCATGAGGGTAGATTTGCCTGCACCGTTCTCACCCATCAAGGCATGCACTGTTCCCTTCTTAACCGATAAATGAACATTATCCAGGGCTTTAACACTAGGAAATGATTTTGAGATGTTCTCCATCATTAGAATGGTTTCTGAATCCATGATGAAGCCTTTCTTCGTATAAAAGTTACAATTTCAAGGGACAATTTCAAGTGTATCAAAATATTTAAAAGAGGCTGATACAATAGAATCTGCAGTTTCAAGCACTTCAATTGTGCGGGTCTATTATTAAGACCCGCACAGTAAATAATTAGAAATCCTATTTCATAAAATCTTTATAGTTGTCTGGGGTTACCAATACGTATGGGATCCATACGCGAGTTTCGACCGTTTCGCCTTTAGCTAGACCAACGGCTGCTTTGATAGCACCACTGCCTTGACCAGCAGCATCTTGGAAGACGGTTACATCAAGCTTACCTTCATCCATAGCTGCCAATGCATCTGGGGTGGCATCTGTGCCGCCCACGATGATCTTACCCAATAAACCAGCTGCTTCAATCGCCTGGATAGCTCCTAAAGCCATATCATCATTATTGGAACAAACTGCATCGATCTGATCACCTGTGGAGAGCCAGTTCTCCATTAGTGTAAGCCCTTCGGGACGGCTCCAGTTGGCAGTATCTTTCTTGGTGATCTTGATATCGGGATATTTAGCCGCAACCTGCTCTACACCAGCAGTTCGCTGGATAGCTGCTTCATTATCCAATTTACCCATCATGATGACAACATTCCCTTTACCACCCAGTTTTTCAGCAATATATTCCATTTGGAAGATGCCGGCATCGATAGAGTTGGAGCCGACAAATACCACATCCTCGGGCAGATTGGCTGGAAGCCGGTTGACATATACAAGGGGGGTCTTGGCATCTTTGGCTGCCTGGGTGATCGGGTCAGTGGCAGCAGTATCAACAGGGACCACCACAATGGCATTCATCCCCTGGGAGATGAAATTCTCTACCTGGGAGAGTTGGGTGGCAGTGTCTTCTTTGGCGTCAACGTATGTTACTTCTACATCTGCACCAAGGGTTGCAGCATAGTCCTTCATTCCATCGGTCATATAGGTCAGGAATGTATCATTGAAATTAGCAATGGTTACACCGATCTTGATTTTAGCCACCGGATCATCTGCTGTTTCAGTAGTTGCTTTAGGGGCACACGCTGCGATCAATGAAAGGATAACGATCAGCGAAACGAATAGAGTGATACTTTTCTTAAACGACATGTTATTTTCCTCCTTCTTTATTTTTGGTTTAAGTTAGTCCAGAATAAATTCTTTGTGGTCTGTATGGTGTCTATACCATATCGTGCAATCTTATCAAGTCGGGATATTCTGGATAGTGATTGTCTTTTCCGTGATTTTCAAAAGATTATTACCCTTCCCTTTTGTTAACCTCCTTTCCAGAATGTGTTAAGAAACCCTTTTCTTCAGTTTTTGATTTGATTTAACGAATAGCAACGGTAAAGATGATGATCATTATTAAATTCAGTGGCTGGCAACCGGTGTTGATTATAGAGCGGTCAGGAAGCGATGATTAGAGCCGGAGAAAAAGGAACAAACCAAAAATACCGGCAAATCCATCAGAGCGAGTTTTTACTACGAAAACACTTTTGAATGCCGTGCTTTCCCTAAAATGCTTGGTGTGATGAACGCTGATAATTCTGTTGCATCTTTCCTTACGGTTGCCAGATGTTTCCCGCTATTATACTTTATTATGCACACGTGTGCATAACTCTCTAAAAATACATACTAAGAGAGAGTATTAACTTTTGGCTCGTAAAGCAACAAATAAATGTGAAGCAAAAAAGTCATGTGCTATCCCCAAAAGCGGCACATATAATCATTATAGAGAAGATTCTCATTTTGTCAATAAATTCCATCATTTGAAAGAGCTGATGAACCTTTCTGACAATCTTCACAGATGCCAAAAAGGATCAAATGATTGGTAATTACAGAAAAGTGGAACTTTTGTTGAATGGATGAGAAAAATTCCGTAACATCATTATGGCTGATTGTTATCACCTTTCCACATTTTTGGCAAACTAAATGATGGTGTATCCCATCTACGACTGTTTCATAGACAGCAGAACCAGTGCCCATATCTGAAACTGAAACTAGTCCCTGCCCTACCAATCGTTCCAGCGACCGATATACCGTAGATTGATTGACAGCCGGTAATTGCTGGCGAATTTCTTCATAGACCTGTAAAGAAGTTAAGTGGGCATGTTCTTTTAATAAAGTCTGAATGATCACCTGATCAACGGAAGAAGCACGCATTTTGTCACCCTTTAAATGTGATAATGCAAAAATTTGCAAATGCAAATAATATATTATAATAACTCTAGGTTTTCTTATCATTCTATCACTTCCAGGGAAACAGGAGAAAATTATGTTGCCTGCACCAATCGCATCTGATCAAGCCATGCATATACCTGATGGTTTTCTTTCCATTTCAGTATCGATCATATTCTGGATCATTTCAATTATTGTCATTGGAATTGCACTTAAAAAAACAAGTCGTCTGTTGGGTGAGCGCCAGGTACCCTTAATGGGTGTTTTAGCTGCTGCCATTTTTGCTGGACAGATGCTCAACTTTAGCGTGACCGGAGGTACATCAGGACACTTATTGGGAGCCGCAATTGCAACCATCCTGCTTGGCCCCTGGCCAGCTGTACTGGTGATGACATCCGTAGTGTCTGTGCAGGCAATTTTGTTCCAGGATGGGGGGGTGCTGGCTCTGGGTACTAATATTTTTAACATGGCGATCATTGGGGTTTTTGTATCCTATGCTGTTTATACCCTGGTAAACAAACTTATCAGAAATATTTTCGTTTCAGGATTTCTTGCAGCCTGGTCATCAATTTTTCTTGCTTCATTAGCCTGCGCGCTTGAGCTGGCACTTTCCGGGACTTCTCCTGCGAATATTGCTGTTCCTGCGATGGCAGCTATTCATGTACTCATTGGTATTGGAGAAGGGTTGATCACAATAGGAGCATTGACCTTGATATATGCTTCGCGCAAGGATCTGCTCGTAGCTGACGCATCAAATGTTGGTAGTGATAAAGGAATCCTGATTGGTGGAAGTATCCTTGCGCTGGTTCTGGCAATCCTCTCACCGCTTGCGTCCAGCCATCCCGATGGTCTGGAATGGGTAGCAGAACAAAAAGGATTTCTTGATGCAGCAAAGGATTCTGTCTATACCATCATTCCTGATTACACCATGCCAGGTATATCAAACACAACATTAGCGACGGTCATTGCTGGGATCATCGGTACAGTAATTGTTTTTGGAATTTCTTTTGGTGTTGCACATGCTGAAAAGAAGGTTAAGAAACAAAGAGAGATATCCAGGTAGAAGTTATGCCCGAGTTGTATTCCCATCGAAATAGCCTGATCCATCGAATGGATGCAAGAGTAAAGCTGATTCTTACTCTTGCATTTATCATTTTTATCAGTCTGTCTCCCACAGCAGCCTGGCCAGCTTATATTTTATTTCTGGTAATCCCAATATCAATGGCGATCCTTTCACATCTGGGAATCTGGTTTGTTTTTAAACGAGCTTTTATTGCTCTTCCATTTATTCTGGCTGCCATTCCTCTTCTTTTCACAGGTTCCGAGCCACGATTGATCTGGCAAATTATTCCCGGATGGAACCTGGCAATCAGTTCAGAAGGTGCTTTACGGTTTATCAGCATTGGTTTGAAATCATGGATTTCAATACAGGCGGCTATTCTGTTGGCTGCAACCACCCGGTTCCCTGATTTGTTGACTGCCCTCAAGCAAGTAAGAATCCCTGATCTTTTGGTGGCAATTATTGGGTTAATGTGGCGATATCTATTCGTCATCGTTGATGAAGCCAAGACAATGACATACGCGCGTGCCAGCCGTAGTGCAAGTTTGCTTGAAACAAAGCGAACAGGAGGCACCTTATTATGGAGAGCCAATGTCACAGGAGGAATGGCTGGTACACTCTTCTTACGCTCTATTGAAAGAAGTGACCGTGTTTATTCTGCCATGCTTTCAAGAGGATACACAGGTGAACTTCCCTCTGGGGAGAGAAAGCCACTTTCGAAAGATCACCGGCAAACGATCTTATTAGGTATGTGTTTTATCTTTCTAATCTGGTTAATAGGAATGTTAACGGGAGGTTGATAGTTGTCGCACTTTATTGAGATAGACCATCTGTCATTTACTTATCCTGATGGTAAACAGGCATTACATCATATCAATTTACAGGTTGAAAGAGGTGAGAAAATTTCTCTTGTAGGTACAAATGGTGCAGGAAAATCGACCTTTCTCATGCATTTAAATGGCATTTATACAGGTCAGGGGCAGATTTATATAGATGGTTTACCAGTTCAGAAAAAAACTCTGAACCAGATCCGATCAATGGTAGGTGTAGTGTTTCAAAATCCCGATGATCAGCTATTTTCTCCTACAGTTTATGAAGATGTAGCATTCGGGCCTATCTATCAAGGGCTGCAGAAGCAAGAAGTACAGCAGAGAGTTGAAAAAGCACTATCTGATGTTGGTATGCGTGATTATGTATCTCGGAATCCTTATCATCTAAGTAGTGGGGAAAAGAAACGAATCGCGATTGCCACTGTTCTTTCCATGCAGCCTCAGATTTTGGTATTTGATGAACCAACAGCTGGTTTAGACCCGCGAGCCCGAAGAGAATTGATCGAGCTTCTAACTGGACTTCCTCAAACCATGTTGATCGCCACTCATGACCTGGCAATGGCCGAATTGCTCACTCCAAGAGTGATCATCCTTGACCAGGGTAGAGTTGTGGCGGATGGCAGGTCGAGCGAGATTCTCCATGATGAAGAACTGTTAAAACAGCATGGACTAATCTGATGGTATTTTATACTTGTTCTTCACTCTTTTTTGTACATTTGTAACGCACGTTCTCGAGCTATACGATGGTCAACTATTGGCGCAGGATAATCTTGACCAATGACTACATGGTATTTTTGCTGTTCAGCTGTGGGCATTTCCCAGGGTTTATGAATGAATTTTGCAGGTACATTCGCTAACTCTGGGATCCATTTTCTAACATATTTTCCTTGCGGGTCGAATTTTTCTCCCTGGGTAACTGGATTGAAAATCCGGAAATAGGGAACAGCATCTGTTCCTGTTCCAGCCACCCATTGCCACCCGCCATTATTTGCAGCCAGATCACCATCAATAAGCGATCGCATAAACCACCGTTCCCCTTCCTGCCAATTGATCAGGAGATGCTTGACGAGAAAAGATGCCGTTATCATACGCGCTCGATTATGAATCCATCCAGTTGAAGCCAGTTGTCGCATTGCGGCATCTACAATGGGATAACCAGTGTTCCCTTCTTGCCAGGCGATAAATTCCTCAGGGGCATAACGCCAGACAATATTTCGAAAAGCAGCCTTAAGGGATTGAGATAGTGCTTCAGGAAAATGCCAAAGAATGGATTGATAAAATTCGCGCCAGATGAGTTCATTGATCCAGGTTTCACACCCAGCTCTGGCAATCGCATCATGTGAGTTTTTCCAGGCTTGTATTGCCTCATTATAAACCAGGCGGGGTGAAAGCATACCAAAATGAAGGTAAGGAGAAAGGGCAGAAGTTCCTTCTTCATCCAACCGGTTGCGTGAATCGCTGTATGCAAAGATGCGTTCATCCAGAAAGGAATTCAGCCGGCGAATCGCTTCCTGTTCATTTGCTGGAAATAAAGATGAATTTGGCAGCTCTGGGATTTCTTCTGAAGGCAAGTTGGGAATTGGCGAGAGGACAACCGGAGCTGGAAGGACAGAGAGAGTATCTAAAAATGGAAAAGCTTTCCATGCTCTGCTATAAGGAGTAAAAACATTATATGGTTTCCCGTCCATTCGGGTTACCGCATATGGGGGATGCACACCAATACCATGAACAAGATGTAGGTCAATTCTTTGTGCTATGGAATGATCCCGTCGGCGGGCATAAGGAGTAATATCTTCTTCGGCAAAGATCTTCTGTATAGGATACTCTTCCACTAACCGAAGTATTTCTGTTTCAGGATCGCCCTTACGGATAATTAAATCTGATCCCAGTCTTTGTAGATCCTGCTTAAGAGAATGTAATCCCGAAAATAGAAACGCCTGGCGCTTTTCAGCATGAGATTTCAGAAGATGTTTATCCAGGATAAAGAGGGGTAAAACCTTTTCGCCATATTTCAAAGCTTCATGGAACGCCTGATTATCCGTAAGGCGCAAATCTCGTCGTATCCACCAGATATTCATGAGAGACTCACTTTAATATTGCAGAAGATGTCACAATCGTGAATTCCTGTTAGTTCCTACTGTTGTTGATAAATCTCATGATCTCTTCATGCCCTTGATATTCATGTACCAGTTTCCCATCCTGCATTTGCAGAACACGGTCAACAAATTCACACATGCGCAGATCGTGTGTGACCATGATCCCTGCACGGTTTTGCTCGTGGATCAATCCTGCGAAGGTTTCGACAGCCTGATAGGCACGTTCAGTATCCAGACTGGCAGTAGGTTCATCTGCTAATACAAGGCTGGGGTTATGGATCAGTGCACGGGCGATTGCCACCCTTTGCTGTTGCCCTCCCGACATTTGCCCTGGAAGGTTGTACAGCCGTTCTTCAAGCCCAAGACGGGCAAGCAATTCTCGGGCACGCAATTTTCCAGCTTTATCAAGCTTGTTGTTCAATCGCAGCATTAGTTCAACATTCTCTACTGCATTTAAATAAGGAACAAGATTATTCGCCTGGAATGTGAAACCGATTTTTTCGCGGCGCATCGCAACCCGTTCGATATCACTCATATTTGATACATCCTGCCCATCAATAAGAATTTGACCAGAAGTAGGTTTAAGCAGTGCAGCAAGGATAGAAAGCATGGTGGTTTTTCCTGAACCACTGGGGCCAACAAGTGCCACAAATTCGCCATTAGTAACCTGGAGAGAAACATCTGCAACGGCGTAAATGGTACCAAAATCACTCTGATAAGTTTTTACTACTGATTTTGTTTCAAGTGCGTGTACTGTCATAGTTATATCCATTAAGAAGTCAGTCCTAAAGCTTTTAGAGGCTCAATTCGAATTGCATAACGTATTGAAACCAAGCCACCCAATGGGCCAATAAGAAGCAGAGCAACAATCGCAAAAGTGGATGTTGTCCCATTGAAAACGATTGGTACGGTAGGGGGGAATGATAATGAAAACAGGAAAGTTAAAATTCCACCAATCAGAACACCCACTGTGGTTACAATAACTATTTGGATAATTGCTGCTGCAGCCACAACCGGATTGGTGGCACCAATGGCTTTTAATACACCAATTTGAGGAACCTTCTGGAGGATTTGAATTTGAAAGAAACCTCCAATCACCAGGATCCCAATAAAGAGGGTAAATCCGCCTTGTGTATTCAGTGTGCTTTGTTGTGCAGAATATCCTGGAAGAGCCTGAATCGCTTCTTTCAATGTTGCTGTCTCAACATTGTTCACCTGTGATTCCAGCCGCTGACGGATTACATCTATTTGAGTTGGGTCAGAAATTCTGACAAGGATCACATTTGCAATAGTAGTAGTACTGTTCACTTCCGCTTCAGATTTGGGTCGAACACGGTCCCAAGTAAAAAATGGAGCAAATATGGATGGTTGGAGAGAATATTGTTGACCATCAGTAATTCCTACAATCTTCAAGGTGAAGAATTCATCTTTTGTACCCTGGGTTAAGCGAATGGTAACCATATCTCCAAGCTGTAAACCACTGCGGATTGCGGTATTGCGGTCAATAATCACTTCATCTGCATTATCTGTGCTGAGTTGTTGCCCTTCTACAATACGCGGCTCTCCAGTATGGCCAGGTTCCACTCCAAGAAGAGCTATTTTTAGGGTTTCACTTTCTGGTAAAACTAACGTGACGCTTGAAGTGCCAAGCATTCCAGCATCTGCAACCCCTTCCACACGGCGAATTGCAGCAAGTCGATCTTTGCCAAGCCTGCTTGCCTGAATGAGATAATCAGATTTTGCCTGGTAAACGATCAATTGCGCATCCAGCTTGGAAATGTATTCACGGTTCCCATTGCCCAATCCTTCTCCCAAAGCCGCAATAAACAACACCAGCAAAGTAATGAGAGCAATAACCAGGCTTACTAATAAGAATCGCCCACGATTTCTCCAGATTTCCTTCGCTGCCAGGTAACTTGAAATCGATAACACTGTTTTCATCGCTTACTCCAGGAGTATTTCACTTCAAAAATTTAACTGCGCCTGTCATGCCCCAGCGTATATTCGGATCGGTTTTTGTTAAAAGAATGGTCACTGTGTATGTAATATCTCCACGTTGCTCAACGTATCGTTTATTGATGTTTGTTACTTCACCTTCCAGTTTCACATCAGGCAGGGCATCCAATACAACCTCCACTTTTTCACCAATAGCAACAGAAATTACATTCAATTCAGTTAAGTTGTCTGTTTTTACAATCCAGGTGGATAGGTCTGCAATGGTAAGAACTGCAGCTCCGGCGTTCACGCGTTGTCCTTGTTGTAAATCCAAATCGATGACAGTTCCATCCATATCGGCTTTAAGAGTCAATGCATCAAGAATAGCCTGAGCGTTTGCCACTGATGCCTGCGCAGAAACGAATTGCGCTTCAGCAGTAGCCATAAGATCGGGGTCAATTCCCTTATTGGCAACCATTTTGGCTTGAGCATCTTCTGCAAGTTTCAGATTGGCATTGGCAATATCCAATTCAACTTTGTTTTCTTCTGATGAATTAGCATCATAACGATTTTGTGCTGATTCTTGTGCCTTTTTTGCGTCAAGGAGAGCTAATTCAGCCTGCGCTAGGCGCAAATTGGCTTGAGAGTTTATCGTGTCAATCGCCTGTTGGGCAATCAATAGTTCTTGTTGTGCCCTCGCCAGTGCCAGGTCAACCTCCGAAGAGCTTTCTAACCGTACAAGCTCTTGCCCCTTGGTAACATGTTCACCATCGGCCACAAATACTTCAGCTATCTGACCAGAGATATTAAAAGAGTGTTCTAAATATTTCGCTGGTTGCACCCTTCCTTCAGCAATCAATAAATTTGACTGTTGAGGAATGGGAGTGGTTTTGATATCTGTGCTTTTGGGGCTACATGATGAAAGAAGCATGGAAATGCTGATCATGATAATAATAAATAGGGTGGTTTTTTTCATAACTTGATACTCCAATAATGTTTATTTTTCGCGAACACCAACTGGCCCATTGAAAGGCTGCTTCCAATTCGTCGATAGAACTCCACTTAATAAGAGATCCAATGGGGGATGGTCTGCAATATGATCGTAATAATATGGCAATTCTATGTACCCAGATGTGCTGATAATAAAAGTTCCTGACATTTGCATGGCATCCTGTCCAGCGGGAGGAGGTTCAACAGCGTATCCTTTTTGACGTGCTCTGGAAATAGCAACCCATACTTTCAGGTTCAGGAAAGTCTGGAAAAGATTACCCCGCTCCAATCCATAGGCTGCATAAGCTTTTCGTTCGGGATCAGCCAATACACGTAAACCGGGTGCAAAATCCTTTGCAAAAAGTGCAGCCGTTTCAGGTGTTCCCTGGGTGACAATTGCCAGATCTAATCCTGCCTGGAAGATACGATCTTTTCCAGCAACCAGTTCATCAAGCATTTCCTTGCATTGAGTGCATCCAAAGTGTCTTGTAAACGCCAATAAGAGAGGTTTTGATGCCCATAAAGCAGATAACTGTATGGGATTTCGTGAAGTATCTAGAAGCGATAGATCTGGAGCTGGCGATTTAAAATTAAGTCGTTTAATATTTTTCATCCAACCTCTTTCATTTTTTTCGATAAATATGAATCAAGCCATGTAGTAATAACAGGACCATCCTCTCCCAGGATATTTTTAATTGCATGGCAATATGCTAATAAATACTGGTTTATTTGTTGCTGCGAAATTTGTCTTGCAATGAGAAACTGGTCCAGCCATATCAGATCAGATTCCATGAATGCAGGATTTCCCAATTCCAGAGCAGATATCATTCCTGAGAAAAAATTGTCATCTGCCACACCAAGGAACTCTAAGTGATTGGAATACTTTTGCGTTTCCTTATGCACTGCCATTTCGATTAGAGGACGTAATTCAGCGAATCTGACAGCAATATCCTTTAATGGCTCAGGTTGTGTTTCAAAAGCTGAAAAAACCTGTTGTTTTGTTACCAGGTTTTCGACCATCAGAATCGCTTGATCAAGATTTTCCCCTAAAAATAACGCAGGAATGCGATCCCGTAATTCAGGAATACGGTTGAAGATCAAGCCACCATAAGCAAGGGGAATATTTAAATCTGCCAAAGATTCAAAAGTACTTTTTGCAGAAGCAGCAGATGACAATCTTTGTGCCGATAGAACAATCAGGTTTGGATGTATGGATTCAATAGTATCCTTCATTTGATCAAGCGGAACATTTGCACCGAGGTAAACGATATTGAAGCCCTTTCTACGCAAGATCAAATAGAGCAATAATATTGGGAAAATATGCCTTTCACCTGCAGGGCAGGCAAGCAGAATTGTCTGCTGCCGGGTTGGGTTCGGTGCTGCCAGGATAAGAGCTTCAAGCCTTCGTACCGCCATTGAAGTTGTAAAGTGTTCCTGTTGAACAGAAGCACCTCCCGTATACCATCTATCTCCAATCGTTTTCAAACCATCTTGAAGGATCTCTATACAGACAGCTTCAACCGGATATAAAGCAAATGCCTGGTTTAAGATTCCTTCTGCCCTGATTTCATCGAATTTCATACATGCATCAAGCCATTGGATTCGCATAAGGTCTATGCGGGTATCCTGAGCATTTAGTAGCGGTAAGGGAGAATCTTTCGCCTGGAGATATTCCGTCAGAGGATCGCGATCTGTCTCAATCAGCTCTTTCCAAAGGTTTACCGCCCTGCTAATACTCAACCCCTCCCTTTGACGTGCTCTCAACCACTTAATTGTTTCTACATCATATTGAGAATACAACCGGTGTTTCCCAGTAGATCGCTGGGGATTGGGTAACCCATACCGTCTTTCCCAAGCGCGAAGTACTTCGGCTTTTAAGCCGGTTTCTTTAAGGACGGCATTCAGATTGAAAACAGGTGTTTTATTGATCATCATATTTCTTCCTTCGATGTTGGCAATAGAATGTATTTAGTATAGATTAAAATATGCAAAAAGTCAACAAAAACTGTACAAATAGTTGACATTTTGCCCGTTATTTGCTAATATAAATTTGTAGATAGCAATAGTCTTAATAAATAAGGCGTTTATCGATTACAGCTTCTAAAGATATTCCACACACCACTATTGTTTTGTCGTTCCTTCAATGAAAAAGTCGCATGTGACTAAAAATAAAAAAAGGATATTCGAATGAAAGACCTTTTCCGGCAAATTATCGTAGTTCTATCTGTGATCGTTACGATCATCATTAATTCACTTGCAAATATACTTCCATTAAATGGATTAAATACCGGAGAAATTTCTGACCGGTTCAATGTCTATTTTGTCCCAGCGGGTTACGTTTTTTCTATTTGGGGCTTGATCTATCTGGGTTTGATAGTCTTTTCTATCTATCAAGCTTTACCTTCTCAGCGACAGAACCCTCGGTTACAAGCTTCAGGGTGGTGGGTTGCCCTTGGAGGGATTGCAAACAGTGTCTGGATATTTCTCTGGCATTATGAGCAATTCACATTAACTATTGTAGCGATGCTGGTTTTGCTGATTTCCCTCATCATCGTTTATCTACGGTTGGGAATTGGCATAACCGAAGCTCCGCTTGCGGAAAGATTAACAGTCAGAATACCATTCAGTATTTATCTGGGATGGATCACAGTAGCAACAGTTGCCAATGCAACTTCATTACTGGATTACCTGAAATGGGATGGATTCGGAATTTCAGCCATCAATTGGATGGGTATCATGCTGGTGGCAGTTCTGGTAATCAATATCCTGATGAACTTTACCCGCCGTGATATTCCGTATACGCTGGTGATCCTTTGGGCGTTAGCTGGAATAGCAATTAAATTCAATACGCTTCCACAGGTTGCTCTACCTACATGGATCACGTTTGGATTAGTTTTGGTGAGCCTTGGATTGGCATTTATTTTCCGTATCCCACGGCGAAAAGTCAGGCAGTAAAACTAAAAAGTAGCTGACAGGTAGCATTGCAATGGCAAAAGTTGATATTAATCTCCCTGCTCCAAATTTTTCTCTGATCGATGTCAGAGGTCAAAAATTCCAATTATCCGATTTACGAGGAAAAGAAAATGGTTTGATAGTTTTTAATCGCGGATTTTTTTGACCATTCTGCCAGAGGCATATGGCGCAGTTGCGTCAGGATTATGACAAGTTTCAAAAACAGAATACAAAGATCATTGTAGTTGGTCCCGAGAACGCAGAAGCATTCTCACGCTACTGGCAACAACATGGCTTACCATTTATTGGGCTACCCGATCCGGGAGCTACTGTACTCAGGGCTTATGGGCAGGAGGTTAATCTTTTTAAGCTTGGTAGAATGCCAGCGCAAGTGCTGGTTGATAAGACTGGGATTGCAAGGTTTGCCCATTATGGGCACTCAATGTCTGATATTCCCGACAATCAAGAATTATTGGAAATTCTTATAAAAATTAATATAAATAATTAAGGAAGAGAATATGATCATTTTAATGGTACTAAAAATTATTGCAGCAATAGGAACTGCAGCAACTGGATTATTGGCACTGATTAAACCAACGGCGGTCTATGGTTTTACAGGATTATTGGCTGAAAATGCCAGAGGTATTTCAGAGATAAGAGCAATCTTTGGTGGTTTATTCATTGCACTTGGCATTGCACCATTTATCTTTGGAGAGGTAGCTTATCGAGTTTTAGGTTTCGGTTACCTGGCAATTGCTGCCGTGCGATTGATTTCCATTTTTCTTGATAAGTCCAGTGTTTCTTCTAATTGGATCAGCCTTGCAATTGAAATTGTCTTTGGCGTCATCTTAATTTTGAGGTGGTGATATGAGTGTAGGAATTGTAACCGATAGTACATGTGATTTACCTGCCAAAGTCATATCTCAATTGGGCATACAGGTGATCCCATTCTACATTCGCATAGGAAAGCACGATTATTTAGATGGGATCGATATGTCTCGTGAGGATTTTTATAAAAACTTACCTGATTCCCCAGAACATCCAACGACAGCAGTTCCTTCTCCCCAAAAATTCCATGCTATATATAATGCGCTTTCTGATGAAGGAGCCACGGAGGTCTTGTCCATCCATATCTCATCCACGTTGAGTGCTGCTGTTAACGTTGCTTCAACTGCTGCAGATGAAACTACTTCTGTACCTGTAACGGTTCTGGATTCAGGATCACTTAGCATGGGAACAGGTTTTTTGGTTCAAACCGCTGCTGAGCTTGCGAAGCAAGGATTTGCAGTAAGAGAAATTCTTCCTCGTCTTCAAGATCAGATCAAACGGACGCAGGTTTGGGCTTTACTTGATACACTGAAATATTTACGACGAAGTGGAAGGATGAATCGCATAGTATCGGTCATAGGCGATATCATGCACATAAAACCGATTTTGAAAATGCACAATGGAGTCTCTGAAGCTGAGAAGGTACGAACCAGAAAGAATGGCCTTAATCGGTTAATCACAATGTTGAAAGAATTTAGCCCTTTTGAGAAAATAGCCTTTTTACATTCTAACGCTCTTGAAGAGGCGAAAACTCTGCAATCTATAGTAAACGACCTTATTTCAAACCAGGAAATCTGGTTTGAGACAATCAATCCAGTATTAGGCGCTCATTTAGGAACGGGCGTGGTTGGTTTTGCCTGTGTAACTAAGAAATAGCGAGGTTTTCGATGCAACTTTTAGGTATTTACGGTTCGGGTCTGGCAATCATATTGATATTAATGACTGCTTTATGGGCAATTAGCCTGATATTAAAGAACTCTAGTATTGTAGATATCTTTTGGGGTTTCGGTTTTGTGGTTTCTGTTTGGGTGTTTTTTACTTTGTCTCCTGATGGTTTCTTCTGGCGTAAACTATTAATCGCTTTTCTTGTGACGATCTGGGGATTGCGTTTATCCATACATATTTTATTGAGAAATTGGGGTAAATCAGAAGATTTTCGATATCAAAAGTGGCGAAAAGAAGCTGGGCCTAAATGGTGGTGGCAAAGCTATTTCAAAGTCTTTTTATTGCAAGGTATATTGCTTTGGATCATTTCCGCACCATTATTTGCTGCTCAATGGAAGGGAATACCAGCGCATTTTTCTCTTCTGGATTTTATAGGTCTTGGATTATGGTTGATAGGGTTCTTTTTTGAAGCGGTGGGAGATGCACAATTGGTGAGATTCCGCTCCAAGCCGGAGAATAAAGAAAGGGTATTAGATCACGGCGTATGGAGATATACCCGTCATCCCAACTATTTTGGAGATGCGACACAGTGGTGGGCTTATTATCTCATTGCTCTGGCAGCAGGGGGGTGGTGGTCTATCTTCAGCCCTGTAATAATGACCTTTCTCCTTTTAAAAATTTCAGGTGTTGCTTTACTGGAAAAATCCATGGAAACTCGACCTGGATATAAAGAATATATTCAAAAAACGAATGCTTTCATACCTTGGTTTCCAAAAAAATAATTGTCAGCGTTACTGTGATTTGGGCAGCGAACGTGCTAAAAAATCCAATACTGCCTGACGGAAACTAACATCTTCAGACCCAGTTCCATCACCACGAAAAACAAGGTGCTCTGCACCTTCGAAAATTTGCAGCTCTACATTTTGTCTACCAGCTTCCTGCAGAACATAAGCATGTTCAACGGGTATCTGACTATCGGCAGAACCATGTAACAATAAGACGGGACGAGGGGAAATTAATGCAATATCATGTTCAGGAGACGCAGTAGCTGGCCAGACTCCATACAGGGTCAGCAGCCCTAACCGCATAAATGGAGTGTAAATTCGTACGTACCATTTCCTTTGGCGCTCCCATGAGCAGCATTCCCAGACCAATCATTTTATCTATTGAAGAAAAAGAGCTTACACTTATGACAGCATTTACATCGGAGCGGTAAGCAGCGGTACGAATGGCGGTTGCCCCACCCATTGAGAAACCCAAAAGAGCAACAGGTACATCCTCCAATTCATTCTTGGATGCAATCCAATTCAACACAGCACTCAAATCCTGTGGCTCTTCAAAGGCAAAGCCAATCCAGTTTCCCCCACTCCTGCCGTGTGCACGCATATCCAAAACAATGCTGGAATATCCTGCTTCATGCAGGTGAGTGGCATGCGGTAAAAAGCTAGACGCATCCATTCCATCTATACCATGCAGGAGAACTACCACACCACGTGGATCATTTGCTGGGATATACCATGCCTGCAAAGGAATGCCATCTTCACTTGTCAAATAAATAGTAGTGGCTTCCAACCCTAATAATTCGGGTGTGTTTTTGAATTTTTCTACACGGTGAGTTGCCATATCTTTTAGAATAAACACACTACTGAGATAGAAACCCAACAGTATGATCAATGCAATACTGATCGTTATGAATAGAATTGTTTGCCTTGGATGGCTATTAGAATTCTGATTATGTTTTTTAAATGACCAATTGTGTAATCGCATTGCTTTGAGAAATCCGCTTACAGGTATCTCCTCTACCACCGATGATGAATAATGCCAGACCTTTAGATGGGTCCAGTGAAGCGATCGTATTGTTTTCAATTCGCACTTCTTCCACCGAATTATTCTTTTCGCCAATTCCATCATTCAACATAATGCCTTCAAATTTATATCTCTGGATTTGATTATCAATAATTTCCACATGATTAATTCGACCCGTTACCCCTTCCGGCATCGGATCGTCCTCTGATGCAGCATAGTTCCAGATAGCGCGACCCCCGGCATTGCTGGTATTTCCAAAGATCAGAACATTTTCAATAACATTATTTACAGGTGCCCGAGATGAAATTGGTAACCCGGGATTATAAAATTGTTTGAAGCAAATAATGCAATAGCATGCCTGGCAGTAGACGAGATCACGTTATTAAAAATGTTAATTCCACTCATGGAGTTATCGCTATTGCCATAATTACCCGCCAACATCACAATTCCAGCAGGATGAGCATTATTCCTACCCACTCCCAGCGGATCAATGGTATTTCCATCTATGGTAATGTTTTCAACAGTATTCTTGTTAAAAAATATCTCTATCTCTGTTAATCCATAACAGGAACTGGAACCGTCGGCAGCATTGACAGCTATGGTTGATCCAGGAGAAGAGAGAATGTTATTGATGATTGAAATATTCGTCAGACGATTATTCGATCCACCTGCTGTTGTTGTAGTCATATAGATACCTTTATTCTGCCTATTAGCAACCTGAATAGTATTGCGTGTTATTTCTATGTCGTCGATATTGATAGTGGAAGACAAAGACGGATCAGAAAGATCCGCGAGGGTATTCATGGGAAGAACTTTCATACCTCCGCCCCTTACATCTGAATAAATTTGATCATCCATGATCTGAATATGATGAAAGGGTTTTGTCGAACAAATATCATCTATACAAGATAAGATACTGGCGAAATCCTGAAAATCTCGAAAAATAAGGTTTTGGAGTTATATATCGGGAGCTCAGAATAAATGCCGATGAAAATTCTTGGGTAAGCGTAGAACCGCTTATGACGATATCTGGTTTGCCATCATGATCAACATCTCCATCAATTCCATCAATGGAGATTTTCTCTCCAGTAATGATCAGGCGCGGATCGCTGTACTGCTGATCTGAACCGAGGAAGATCACTTGATCCTTCAAGAACAGATTAAACATTATTTGCTTTTCACCAACCGTCTGGTTGGAAGCCAGTATAGCTTCTCGCAATGAGAGTAATCCATCAACTCCAAGATTACTAAGCAGGTTATCAACATTTGAGGTATCCCCATCAACGATATCCATCCCTGTATTCACTATTAATTTTTTTACAGGAAGGGTTGTTGGAGAAGGAGTTGGGGAGGGTTTTATAGTCTGGTTGAGGAGCACTTGTGATAACTTTTGGAGTAGGGGAAATACCATTTATTACCAGTGCAGGGGATTCTTACATTTAAGTTACTGAAAGGCTAACTAACATCAACACAACAAAAAGTTTCAAATATTTCATTAAAAACTCTAAAACATGCTGCACTTTATTATGGATAAGGGAAAAGGCTGCTCTTTTTTACCAACTTATTGGTAATGAGATTTTCAGAAGGTTTTACTAATGAATGTTTGGAATAGAAACCTAGATACTTCCCCCAAGTTTCTTTAATGTATTTTCAATTTCTTGACGTTCTTCATCATCGGTAGATAATGAAAGGGCTTTCTGTAAATCAATTTTGGCTTCAGTAATATTTCCCAGGTATTTATAAATAATTGCCCGGTTGTAGTAAGCACTTGCTGAATCTGGGAACAATTCCACCGCTTTATTTTCAGCTTCCAATGCTTTATTCTTATATCCTAATTTCAGATAGCAAACTGCCATCAGGTTGTATCCATCGATTGTAGGGGTCATTGAGTTTGCCTTCTCCATGTTCTCAATGGAAAGAGAATATTGACCCTGTTTGTAATATACAATGCTAATGTTGTAATAAGCTTCTACAGTATCTGGGCTTAATTCCATCACTTTCAGGTAATCATCGATAGATTTAGAGTATTTGCCCAGGCTTGAATATAAAGAAGCCCGATTGATATAAGCTTGAATATATGTACCATCGATTTCAATTGCTTTATTAAAATCGTCTATGGCATCCTGGCTGTATCCCAGATACCTGTTTGCCAGACCCCGGTTGTTGTATGCATTGGAATTGTCTGGAACTTGTAAGATATAAGCATCGAAATCGAGCTTTGCTAGGGCAAATTGATTTGTCTTGATATAAAGAATCCCGCGATTGAGCAGTGCGTTGGTATTGTCAGGATGATTTTCCAGGCATCTTGTGAAATCCAGAATGGCAGCTTCATAATTTAACAATGCTGAATTAGCGAGTCCTCTTTCGAAATAGAGATCATTACCTGCTTCTATTCCCCGGTTTAGGTCGTCCAAAGCTTCCTGATATTTTTCTTGGAGAAGATAAATATTCCCTCTCAGCGAATAAACAATCTCATAGCCGGTTGGTTGTAGCTCAATGATTTTGTTGACATCTGCTAGAGCGAGATCATATTTTCCCAATTGGGTATAAGCATACCCCCGACGGAAGTAAAGCATAGGAATTGTTGACGAGGAATATTTAATGGCGAGGGTATAATCTTGTGCCGCTGCAGCGAAATCTCCTAACAATTCGAAATACATTGCCCGGTTTATGTAACCTGTTGAGTCAATGGGATTCAGACTGATCCCATAGTCATAATCTTCTTTCGCTTTGTCATACGATTTCATCGTCTGATAGATTTGCGCTCTAGAGAAATAGAGAAGAGGATTTTCTGGGGAAAGATTCATGGCAGTATTAATGTCGGCCATGGCAGATTGGAATTGCTTTGTGCTGGCGTAAACTTCTGCTCTCGCAGAATAATATTCATAAACATCAGGTTTTAATTCGATAGCTTTATCGAAAGCGGAAAAAGCCAGCATAGTTAAGCCCAGTTGAGTGTAATCGACTCCCAGCGCGTAATAGATATCAGGATCTTCATACCCCATGCTGATGATGTTCTCATATACCTCAACTGCTTCTTCATATTGGCCATTATTTTCATATTCTTTTGCTGTATTGATCTGTTGAAGAACCAAAGATGGTAAAAAGGTAGGGGTGATCGTAGCATCGATGGTGGGAGTTGCTGCAAATAAAGAATTTTCTCCTGCAAATAAACTTGTGGAAAGTAACGAAAATGTCAGACTTGCGATGATGATCACGCTGAATAGAGTAATGACAAGTTTATTATGGAGGAGAGAGTTTTCCATGAATTTCTCAATATTGGGATTGTATTGTCATATTATCTTACCATATTGGTTTTTAATTGATATAAAATCAACAACTAAATAGCCAGAGAAAGCATCTACCACTTAAATAGGGTAAATGCAAAAAGATAAAGAATACTCGCTACAAAGCAAGTTCCTACCATAATTGGTAAACCCTTTTTATTCCATACTTTAGGCGTGATTGGTACGTTTGTTTTCTCTGAAAGTGATGCAACAACAATATTCGCTGTCGAACCTAGTATTGTGCCATTTCCACCAAAGCCTGCTCCAAATACCAATGCCCACCAAAGAGGTTCAATATGAATTCCTGCATTTTCCAATTCCTGAATAATAGGGATCAAGGCAATAGTAACTGGTACATTATCAACAAAAGCAGATAAGATAGCAACTCCCCATAGAAGGATTATTCCTAAAAGAATCGGAGGAATATTCTGCACATGTGAAATTAATGTTGCAACCGCCTGCATTACACCTGCTGATTGGAGCCCGCCAATAAGTACAAAAAGAGAAGTAAAGAATATAAGAATATCCCATTGAATTCTTTTAAGGGTTTCCTGAAGAGGAGGACGAACCCAGACTAAAACAATAGCAGAAGCTGTAAGTGCAACCAACGATGGCCTGATGTGAAGTATTTCTTCAAGTAAGAATATGATTAATGCAATTCCAAGGATAATGATTACTTTCCTTACGGTTTTTCGATCTTTTAAAGCACTCAATGGATTTAGTTCTTCAAGGGCATCCAAATTCTGTGGTTTTTCCGAAAGCTCATTATGGAAGAAAAAACGAAGCATAAATAAGGCAACCAGCCAAACAATTACAACAATTGGTAAACTATGAGTAAGAAAATCAATGAAAGTTAATTTTGCTGCTGAACCAACAAGAATATTTGGGGGATCACCGATTAAAGTAGCTACACCACCTGTATCTGATAAAATTGCTTCTGCCATCAGATAAGGTTGAGGATTTAATCCAAGAATTTCACATAACAAAATTGAAACTGGTGCAATTAGTATGACTGTTGTTACGTTATCAAGAAACATAGATACAATGGTTGTTGTAGTTCCCAAGAGCACAAGTAAAAGAATTGGTTTTCCATTTGATCTTTTTCCAACATAGATTGCAAGAAATTGAAAGAAGCCCGTTGGTTCCAGAATGGAAACAATGATCATCATTCCAATAAGTAAACCAAGCGTATTAAAATCAATCGACTGAAGTGCCTTTTCTTCTGAATAGAAACCAAAAATTAATCCCAGGCATACCATTACAACAGCACCAATCAGAGAAGCAATGGTACGATTTAACTTTTCAGAAAAAATTATATAGAGTGTGGTGATGAAAATTGCACTGGAGAGTATGCCTGCAATCATTAATTTACCTTTAAATATCTTTCCATGAAGATAAGATAGCGACTCCAATATCCACTTGCGATACTATTCCAACCAACTCACCTGTTTCGGAAACAACAGGTAAATCTGATAAGTTATGTTTGATCATAAAGCCGTAAGCGGCAAGTAATCCAGAATTATCAGATACGGGCAATGCAGGCTGCATTATTTCGGTTATAGGGCGATCAATCTGGTTTGCATTAGGGCGAGTGGTTTCTACGGCTCCAAAATCACTGATAAAATCAACGTCGTTGATCAAATTAAAAAATGCAGGCATTTCAAGGTTAAGAAGATCGGGCAATCCGACCATGCCAATAACTTTGTTTTCTGTATTGATCACGGGTAGAAGACCAATATGCTGATCAGACATTTTAATTGCGGCATCTCGAATAGTAGCATTGGAATCAATAGAAATGACATTCCTTTTCATGCAACTCTTTATCATTTAGACCTCTTTTCAAGATAACAGATTCTGAGTCAAGTTAAACCTGTCATTGATGCACTTATCTCCCATAACTTTTTCTGTGTTAAGTAATTATATGAATTAGCATTAGATCGTACTGGTTTATTGTTTTCATCCCAATATTTACCTGAAATTCCTTCTACAGATGGATCTGCAGCAAGAAATACATAAGTTTCTGCCTGTTTTTCGGGGGTAATTGCCATCTTCCGTTTCAATGAGTAGACTTTTCTTTGCCAACTCGGCAAATGGGTTAACCTTTCATCAGGAATTGCAACATTTGCGACACGCACACAATTTACCGTTACTCCAGTTCCTTCAAGCCGTCTGGCTAGTTCATATGTAAACATGACCTGAGCAAGTTTTGATTGATAATATGCATGCTGCAGAGTGAATCGACGCTCTCCATTTAAATTGTTAAAATCAATATCTAAGAAGGGATACATCATAAGACCTTTGGAAGCAATAGTGATTATGCGGCTTGGTGTACTTTTGAGTAACGCCTCAAGGAAGAGGTTAGTTAACAAAAAAACACCAAGGTGATTGGTTGCAAATACTGTTTCAAATCCTTCTGGGGTTTTTGTTACCTTCTTCAGTGAGTGGTCAAAGTTGGCTGCATTATGGATGATAACATCGAGACGATCGTGTTTTGATAAATATTCATTTGCGAATTGCCTGATGGATTTCTGCAAAGACAGATCAACTTGCATAAACTCGATGTTATTATTTCCTGTTACCTGCCTTACTTCTTCTACTGCGGTTCTGCCTCGTTCTTCTGACCGGCAAGCCATGATTACTGTTGCACCAAGATTTGCCAGTTGAATCGCAGCAGCTTTTCCTATTCCTGAATTAGCTCCAGTAATAATGATCTTCTTTGATTCCATTTTATATTTCATTTAATGTGCCTTTCACTCAAATAATTATGTCCTTAAATATAAAAGCCAAATACTGGCGATATAAAGCATAATCAAAGCAAAAGCATCTATTTCAATAAACAAGATGCGTTTTTCTAGTTTCGCGATATTTCCAATGAGTGCCATAGCGGTCATTATTAATCCAAACATGCCGATCAATAGAAAAGATGGATCAATATTAGCTAAGAAACGCCCATTCAAATAAAAAAGGTCTGTCAACCCAATAGCAAACATATTGAACATGTTGCTTCCAAACAGGTTACCAATAGCCATGTCATTCGCACCAATTTTTATTGCTGCCATTGTAGTAACTAATTCAGGCAATGAGGTAACCAAGGCGACTAAAGTAGTTCCAATAAAAGATGTTCCAAGTCCAGTAATTTCTGCGATATGGTTTGCGCTCCTTACCATGATAGGAGTTGCGATAAATAATGCTATTGATGCAAGAAGAAATCCAACAATACCTGTAAATAAACCAGGAGTATTTGATGGGATTTCATCTAACTCAAAAGACTTATCAAGGGATGAGGAATTTTGTTGGATCAACCATACAGCCAGAATATATGTACCGATAAGGATAAGGCTATCTAATCCAAGCCACCCAAAACTAATTTTAATATCTGCCATTATAAGAAGTACTACAAGCGCAATCATGAAAACTGCCAGGCTGCCGGTTAATGCATGTTTCATGGCAGCCTTTCTTAAAATGCGTTGGTCTCGATTTAGAATATCAATGATAGCCAGTAATACCATATTGAAGGAATTACTACCTAATAGATTTCCTGCAGCCAAATCAGGAGTACTCTGATTTATTGAACTGATAGAAGTAAGAACTTCAGGAAGCGAAGTAGCACCAGCAAGTAGCAGTACACCGATGAACATCCGCCCCAATCTGGTTCGAAGGGCGATTACATCACCATATTTTGCCAACTGATTGGCAGCAAAAACGATTACAGCGGCGGCAAGAAAGAAAGTAATCCATACCATAGGACGATCTCACTTAATGGGTTTGAAAACCTTTTGATAATGTTAATGGCCATGATGCAAAAATCCCTGTATTAGGACCATTTAAATCACCAATAATTTGTTCAATCAATTCGAGGCAAAGTTGAATTTTACTTTGATCTTCTACAATAACGAAAATAGTGATATTTCCAGATTCAATGTCTGTTGTCGCGCCATAAGAATAACGCATGGGGATGTGTTTATTAAGATGACGAAATGCACCTGTACTTTCAATGATGGTTGCCCCAGTAATTCCATGATTTGCCCAGGCTTTTAAAATCTGAGTAAGAAACCCTGGATCATCTAGAACAAACATAATTATGAACATAATGTTATTCTCCTTATTCTTAACTGCTTGTTATCATGATGAAATCGGGTAATCCAAAAGATATTACACAAAAAGTAAATTAATAGAATTCAGAATAATTAAGCAGCTTTCAAAGGCAAAATAAAAGAGCGGTTAATCAGCCGCTCTTCTATCAGATAATTAGTTAAAGTAATAAATTCAATTCTTCCATAATCTCGAAGATGAGGGCTGTGGGAGAATTTGTTCAAGGATTAATTTTGATTCACAGGAATCCTTGATACCTCCCGAGTATAAAATTTTGGATTTTACTGGGGGATCAGTAATCCATCTCATCCGTAAACACGTATACTGAAATTTTGTTGTTCCCATACCCGTCTCTACAATCATTATAGCAAAGAATGGTAAGCACATAAGATAAAACTTAATAAAGGGAGAAGAAATAATTACCAATTTGGCATATACTTTGCAACATATATACCCGAATGGTAATTCTATTAAATCTTCTAATAACGAATCTGTTAATTATTATTTTTTATCATTTTATTGATAATAATTTGTTTTTGTGATATTATGTTTTCATTCCGTTTTCAGGTGATGCCTTAATGAAAGTGGTGCAGAAATTGGGCATACAACACAGTACTCTGCGGAATCCCAAACAAATGAAATGGTTTGTTGGGGGGATATTAATTGCTTTTCTCTGTCTAGTATTTTCGACATCACCGGTTTTTGCAGATGATGGCTCGGGTGACGAAATCATTGATCCATCTTTAACCGAATCTGATATCCTGGTTGATCCTACGCTTGTTTCTGATCCAATTGAACTTGACATTGACGATCCAGAAATGGTAAACGAAACCAGCGGTTCGCAACAGGAAACTGTCCAACCTGAGATCGATGTGGTAGTTCCTGAAGAACTCCCGATAATTGATGAAACAGAATCGCTTCTTTCGCCGGATATGCAGGTTGTTGACGAAGTAACTTCTGCTCTTGACCCCTATTTCAACCGAAACGGTGAAATCTTTTATTTCCGGGCTAATTGCAGCGGGTATACCAACTGCCTCGAAAGTGATACGCCTATCTCCAGTGCAATCAGCGATATCATGGTAAATGGGTTACCCGATGATGGTGTCATAAATGTCGAGGGTGGAGATTTTGCTGAGACATTGGAGTTCGGTTCTCTCCCTGGTGCGTTAACCCTTCGGGGTGGAGTAGATGGGCAAGCCTCGAATATTAATGGAAGAGTTTTTGTCAGTGGTAGTGATTTTCCTCTTTTGTTCGAGAATTTTGTCTTTAATGGTAATGTCAATGTTCTGGACGGTGAAAATGTAAGTTTTGTAAATTCCGTGTTTAACGGGAGCTTTGTGGTTAATAATACCCGCCATCTTATTTTAGAAGACGATGAATTGCATTCCAGTGCGGTGGTAACGCAAAGCACTGATCTTTCTATCGATACAAGTCTGTTCACATCCGAAATGCTGGTCAGTAATGTTGAGAGGTTTTCGATCAAGAACAGTACTTTCCTTACTGGGCTTGTTGTTGATCATTCGCGCGATGGAGAGATTATCGACAGCTATCTGGAAGGCTGTCTGCAGACGAGGGGTTCAAAGGTTTCGTTCATATCAACTACTTCGTCTGAATCACTGGCAGTGGAGATGGACAAAGAAGCCAATCATCTGGCAGTCGATGGTGTGAATGGATTAAGTGTTTCTGGCATCGACACTGATGGCGGAGAATTGATAATTCAGAATGGTCAGGCCATATTGGGTGAAAGCAGTCTTGTTTTTGATCCCTCTGACTTACTGAACGCTTCTTTCAATGTATCTGGCTTGGACAGCGGTTCGATCAATGTTAATGGTTTAAATGCCACTGGTGCCAATATAAGTCTTTCTGCTTCCAATATTTTGATCCAGAATACGATCTATGCAAATAGTGTAACTATTACAGGGGGCGAGGTTTCGATCGAAAAGGGCGGAATTGTCAGTCAGGGGCTGATCAATATTATCTCTACTTCTTTGCTGATCAACTCCAATGTAGAAAGCGCTCAATCTGATGTCTATCTCAATGCCGCAAATGGTGTAATGGTAGGTGAAAATGTTCTGGTATCTGGAAACCGGGTTTTGATCAACGCGGATACCAACAGTGATGGAACTGGCGCTTTTGTCTTAATGCAAGGTTCCACAATAAAGGGTCTACAAATTGTAGAAATCCGTGCCGCTGATATGGAATTGATGGGTTTCATTCAGTCTCAACAAGGACAGGTAAGTCTAATCAATTCGAATCCTCTGGCAAATGTACATCTTGGAATTGAAAGCGAAGGTTTCAACCTCAGCCAGGCAGAATTAGCTCTGATCGATACAGCACAATTGAATATTGGTGAAATGGAAAGCCATGGTGAGGTTCTCATCGGAACGCTCGACCTGGGCAAGGAGAATTATAATCTGAGCATTTTTGGTGGCAACATGGCAGTTGGTCAGATTGTTCTTTTCCTGGCAGGAACGTTGCAGTTGATTGCTGCAGGGTACATCCAGAATCGCGGCGGTGCAGGCAAAGACAACTTGGTTATTCCTGGCGGAACACTAAAAGTGAAAGCCCAGGGATTTGGTACAGCTTTAGCTCCCATGCAAATGTCAGTTGATTTCTTCTCGGCACTTGTGAACTGCGTGGGTAGCGTGTTCATTAGCGATTTAGCAAAAATTGATCTGCCAGATCATGTAAATGGCGGAATATATGTAAGGAACCATGGTGATCTCACCATCGGAGGCCAGGACGGTTTGACCGGTTTGACCTCAGGCGGTGAGATTATCATTTCTACAGCAGGTGTGCTTACCATTGCAGCACCTGTTTTAAGTGATGATCTGGTACAGCTAACTGCTTTCCAATTCGTGCAAAATGCTGAAGTTATTGGTGAGACAGTCGAGTTAAACTTAGTTCCCGACCCTCATTTCACCACTGGGGGTGGCGCAGATAATCATACGTATACGACCATCCAGGAAGCGATCGATGCGGTGAAGGGTGGTTTGGTTCCTGATGGGGGGATCATCGTAATCGAAACCGGAACATTCACAGAGAACCTTGTCATCGATGGACTTTCTGGATTGACTTTCCAACTTGATAGCGGTTCTGCGACACTCGATGGTACTTTATCCATATCGAATAGTACCAATATTCATTTCACCGGCATCAACTTTACCGGGCTTATTTCTCTCATTAACTCAACCGGGATTGCTTTTGTTGGTACCACTGGTGATGATACCTTTGCGATTTCTTTTGATTCTGCCAGTTCCTTCACTGTGGATGGTGGAGATGGGGCAGATACTGTTCAGATCTCTGCTGGACAAATCGACCATGAGTTTTCCGCAGTATTAACCAGCATCGAAACCCTGAATATGGGCGAGGATGCTGTTATGTGGATCGAAGTTGGTGGCACAACAGCAAGCGCTCAATATGACCAGTTCGTATTCGATGGAACTTTGGTTCTCAACGGAACCCTGCAGATAGCCTTTATCAATAACTTCCTGCCCTCGGATGGTAATAATTTTGAGGTTGTTTCTGCAACCACATTGAGCGGGCATTTTGATACTGCCAAGGGTTTATTCGGGTTTGGGACGAATACGTATTATTTGACCGTTTCACAACCCACCAATACAGTTAAGCTGATTACTAATACTATATTGGATCTGGGCGAGATCATCGTTGGCGGATCCACATCTACGGATAATGATAAATTTGGTCAACTACTGAACATTGACTACTTTGGTCTGGGTACTATTACCATTCATGCTTCTCTTGATATTAAGGGTTTCTTCTCTGTAACAGATGCTGCCATAACCATCCAGAATTCAATCGAAGGCCTGACACTGGCAGGGGGATCTACGGTGACAGTAAATGTCTGGAAATTTAGCGGCAGTTGCTTGAATGCATTCGCCGGAATGAACGGTGGTACTGCAAATGCTACGGGGATGTCGCTATCGAATGTCAGTTTTGGTGTTGCTGTCATGAAAGAGACCAGCGGAAGTTACCGGAAATGGCTCTCTCTTAAAGCCACTGCTGATAATGTGTCATTCATCGGATTCTCGGATATCGAAGTCAGCGGTAATAACCTATCTGTGGTGATTAACACCAAAGCCAGCGATGACAGTGTTGTTGATTTCGCTGGAATTCATGCAATGACGGTTGGTAGTGTTGCACTGGATATGAATGGTAGTGATGGGCAGCTTGTACAGGTTAGCGGCAACGTTACTATCTCTATTCTAGATTTCCTTTCATTAACTGGTACCTTTACATTTGAAAAGAAGAGCAGCGCTCACGTCAATGTTTTGCCGTCTGGCTGGACAGTTAAGAGCGAAGCTGTTGATACAGCGGTAGATGCGCTGGTTGTTGGTGCAGAAGGTGCCAGTGGGTTCCTGGGAACGAATGGAAAAGATATTGCTAATCGACTGGGTATCACCCTGACCGGAGTGGATTTCGGATTGGCGATTCTGTCGACTGCATCTCAAAAATGGGTAGCGTTGAAAGCCAGTGTCGATAGTGCTTCCTTAACTGGCATAGATGAAATCACTCTTACATTGAATTCCATTTCGATTGAGATCAACCGAAAATCTTACGATGGAAGCATTGTGGACTTCTGCACGAACCCGGTGACTGCTGGTGGTGTTACTATTGATCTGGATGCTGCATTAGGGGAATTGACACGAGCCAGTGGCACGATCACTGCATTTTCTTTGTATGATTTTCTTCAGTTAAGTGGAAGTTTGAGTTTCGAGAAGAGCAGCGGAACGACCTATGTTTTGCCCGCAGGTTGGACAGATCAAGAGACCGATCGCCAGGCTGTGGTTACAGATCAATTGCTGATTAGCGGAAGCAATTTGCGCGGTTTTGCTGGTTTAAATGGTGGAACAGCCAATGCTCAGGGTTTGACCATCACTGATTTAAGCTTGGGGCTTGCGATGTTTACCGGTGATGCCAGTGATGCCAATCATCCTCTGCAGAAATGGATCAGCCTTTCTGGTTCATTAGGATCCGCTTCATTTGACGGTATTGATAATCTCACGCTTGTTCTCAACAATGGCAAAATCCAGGTCAATCAGCAATCTGCCGATGGCAGTATTATGGATTACACCAATGGACACTCTTTATCCATCGGAAGTGAAACCATTGATTTCGATGGGGCTTCTGGAGAGCTTTTACAGGTATCCGGCAACATCAACCTCAAAGTTTACAACTTCTTCCAGGTGAATGGTAGCCTGGCAATCGAGAAGAAGATCGCCAATGTTAAGCTCGATGATAACAGTTCGGTAGATGTCGATCTTTTGACCATCGGAGGTGATAACGTAACAGCGATGGTTGGTTTGAACGCTGGAAGCGTTGACCAGGTGGGTTTGAACCTCGCTGGTGTAGATTTCGCCCTCGTTATGTTAACTGATAAAGCGGATGCCACACGAAGCTGGTTGAGCCTGATTGCAACCGCTATTAGCGGCGGTTTGATTGGGATCGATGGGTTAACCTTAAGTGGTACAGATCTGGCAGTCTATATTAACTTGGCCTCAAGCGATGGCAGGGTTGTTGATTATAAGATACAGAATCTTGAGGTAACAACGGGAACGGGCACGAGCCTGAAATTGAATATCGATGGCGCATCTGGAGAGCTAGCAAAAATCAGTGGTACCCTTGACTTGAACTTCTTTGATTTCTTTACCGTCAGTGGAAGTATCGCTATTGAGAAGAAGAGCGGAAGCATTAAAGCCTTACCTTTAATATGGATTGATAAACTCACTGATCTGGTAACCGTTACGGTAGATGAATTATTAATCAGCGGCAGTGGTTTGTCTGCATTTGCTGGCATTAATGGTGGAACAGCAAACGCAATTGGCTTGAATCTCACGAATGTATCTTTTGGATTGGCAATTCTGGTTGATCAAAGTCTGGCTAGCCGGAAATGGGCATCACTGAAGGCTACTGCTGGCGGGATCAGCTTGGTTGGTATCAGTGGATTGACTCTGAGCGCTACAGCCATGGATGTAGAGATCAATCGCCCAGCCAGTGATCATACCGTAGTAGATTATGCCAGCCAATCGTTGGAAGTAAGTACCGGTACAAGCAGCTCATTGACTTTGGATATGGATGGCGGTAATGGTGCGCTTGCCAGAGCTTCTGGAAATCTGACCCTGAATGTCGCTGATTTCTTCATGGTTGAAGGCGATTTTGCCTTTGAAAAGAAGAGCGGAACAATTCAAGTTCTACCATCAGGTGGAACGGTGACTTCAGAAGTCACAGTAAATGAATTGTTACTGGGAGGAAATAATGTCAGTGCATTCGCTGGTATCAATGGTGGAACAGCTAATGCCATAGGATTGAACCTGGACGGTGTGAATTTCGCTCTGGCGATCATGAATGACAATACCACACCAACACGTACGTGGGTGACATTAAAAGCGACTGCTAGCTCGTTCAGTTTCATTGGATCAGCCATCGTCGAGGTGGGCGGATCCAGCATCAATATCGAGATCAACCTGGCAGCAGTGGATGGATCTATTGCTGATTATGCTGGAACCAATAATTTGACCATCAAGACAGGTCCTTCAACAAGCATTATTCTTGATCTGGCAAGCAGCCTTGGCGAGTTGGTCCGTGCCAGTGGCAGTTTCATTTTGAAAATTGCAGATTTCTTTTCATTGAGTGGTGATCTGGCATTTGAAAAAAGCCAGACCGATGTTCTTGTGAAGAAAGATGGAATATCTTCCAGCATTACCGTAGACTTGTTAGCTATTGGTGGCAATGGCTTGAGCGGTTTTGCCGGAATGAATGGCGATACTGCCAATGCAGTTGGTTTGAGCCTTAGCAATTTATCCTTTGCCCTGGCTTTAATGGCAAGTCAGACAGATCCAACACGCAAATGGATGGCATTGAAAGGATCAGCAGGAAGTGTCTCATTTGTAGGAATTGATGGGTTGAAATTGTCAAGCAGTGAGATCCTTATAGAGATCGCGCGAGCAGCAGCGGATGGTTCGTTAGTAGATTATGCAGCTCAAAATCTGACCATAACTACAGGCCCGACCAGCACGATCACCTTCGATATGGGAGCTGACGAAGGAGAATTGACACAAGCCAGCGGCACTTTCAACATCAATGTGTTCGATTTCTTCATTGTCGATGGGCAATTCTCTTTTGTGAAAAAGAGTGGAACAGTCAGAGTAATGAAAACTGGACCTCCAACAGTTGATGAGATCCTTGCCGTTGATGAGTTGATCCTAGGCGGGTTGAATGGCAATGCGTTTGTAGGGCTTAATGGCGGCAGTGCAGATGAGCTTGGATTGTCTTTGAGTGGCGTGGACTTTGGATTAGCAATCTTTACCAGCCAGGCAGATCCTACTCTGAAGTGGACTTCACTCAAAGCCAATGCAGATGGATTCAGTTTCACGGGAATCAATGGACTGACCTTCAATGGAAGTAACCTCAATGTAGTTATAAACAATGCAGCTAACGATCAAACCGTGGTTGATTTCAGTGGAGAAAACAACCTGGTTATCGATAACGGTCTCACACTGGATATGGATGGTACTTTAGGTGTATTAATGCAAGCTACAGGTGCATCCACGATCGACCTGTTTGGGTTTGTGAGTGTGAGTGGTACGTTTGGGGTGGAGAAGAAGAGTGGGCAGAGCGTGGTGCTATCTAGTGGGGGGAGTGTGGAAGCGAACCTGCTGACGATCGGGTTGGCG